>Ga0302325_10000849_pt1 | contig 81344 bp, 58 predicted proteins | sample Palsa_T0_2_FD_201948 | JGI IMG/M metagenome (GOLD analysis project Ga0302325, IMG submission 201948) | Peat permafrost microbial communities from Stordalen Mire near Abisko, Sweden - Palsa_T0_2 | ecosystem: Environmental > Terrestrial > Soil > Palsa > Peat permafrost | place: Sweden: Abisko... | reverse complement strand
TCCGGCTGGCGGCCATCCTGGCTGCCGGCCCCTTGCTCCCAATCGTCCCGTCCCTCGCGGCGGAAGCCCCGGCCGGAAACTCTCCGGCCGTGCTGCCCGGCCGAGGCCTGGCCCAGCATCCCTTTTTCTACGCCGGCGAATGGTATTACACCCACCCCGAACAGAAGATGGTCATCGTGCGCGACGGCCGCGTCGTCTGGTCGTACGCCATCCCCCTCAAGAATGCCCAGGGCGACATCCAGGAATACAGCGATGCCACCCTGCTTTCGAACGGCAACGTGCTGTTTGCGCGCAAGACGGGCGCCGGCCTGGTGACGCCGGATCACCGGCTGATTTGGAACTACGACGCCCCGAAGGGATTCGAGGTGCACATCGCGCAGCCGCTCGGGCTGACGCGCGCGATGCTGATCCAGAACGGCAACCCCGCCAAGATGATGATCGTCGACCTCGCCACCGGTCGCACGGAAAAGGAGATGATCCTGCCCACGGGCAATCCCCTGAAGACGCACGGGCAGTTTCGGCGGGCCCGGCTGACCGCCGCGGGCACGCTTCTGGCCGCGCATATGGACAACAACAAGGTCGCCGAATACGACATGACCGGGAAGGAAATCTGGTCGATCGCAGTGCCGGCGCCCTGGGCGGCGGTGCGGCTGAAGAACGGCAACACGCTGGTCACGAGCAACCGGGGCTTCGTCCGGGAATATAATCCGCAGGGCGCGGTGGTCTGGGAGCTCGCGCAGAGCGATGTGCCGGACATCAAATTCTTCAGTCTGCAGGAAGCCGATCGCCTCGCCAACGGCGACACGGTCATCAGCAACTGGTGCCCAAACGGCATCAAGGACCCCAAGGACTGGCCGACGTCCGTGCAGGTGATCGAAGTCACGCCGGACAAGAAGGTCGTCTGGGCCCTCCGCGCCTGGGACGAGCCGGCCGACCTCGGTCCGGCGACGGTCATCCAGTTGCTGGACGAGCCGGGTGTGCCGGAAAAAGGCGAACAGCAGCGTTGATCGGCTGCGGGTAGGGACCTGGTACGGCGGGATGCACTTGCGCCCAACCCGACGGAGAATCCAGAATTGGCCCATCTCCCTCCAGCCGCCAGTGCAACCCGGTGACATCACCGTCATCCTTGAAAGGGTCGGGCGGGGCGAGGAATCGTCGGCCGACCGGCTCCTGCCCTTGGTTTACGGCGAGCTGCGGAAAGTCGCGGCGGCGAAGATGGCCCGGGAGGCTCCCGGACAGACCCTCCAACCCACGGCGCTCGTCCACGAAGCCTGGATGCGCCTCGGCGGCGACGCCCAGCCGGCATGGCAGAACCGCGCCCACTTCTTTTCCGCCGCCGCCGAAGCGATGCGGCGCATCCTCATCGAGGGCGCCCGGAGGCGCCATGCCCGGCGCCACGGCGGCGGCCTCGAGAAAGTCAGTTCGGACGCGGCGGACCTGGACATCGCCGCCCCCGCGGCCGACGATGAATTGCTCCGCTTGCACGAGGCACTGGACGGCCTCGCCGCCCACGACCCTCGCAAGGCCGAGCTCGTCAAGATGAACTATTTCATCGGCCTGACGCTCGAGGAGTCCGCCCAGGTCCTGGGCATTTCCACCCGCACGGCGGAGCGGGACTGGGCCTACGCGCGCGCCTGGCTTTTCAACGAAATCGAGCGCCTGAAAAGTTGACGGGGTGATGGTCGCCGGGAGATACCGGCGAGGCGAAGGGGCGCCCTCCGAAAAATAGTTGGCGGGCCGTGTCGGGTTTGGAGGCGGAATTTCGCATGTACAGGCGAACCCGATTACAAATCCATGAAAAACATCCTCATCATCAGTTCCTTCGTCGCCGCCCTTGCGGCCTCCGCCCCCCTGGCCAACGCCAATCCCGCCGCCTCCAATTCGAGCGAGGCCCAGGCGTCCCTAACCCTGGCCGTCACCGGCCAGATCGCCGTCGCCAACGTCGGCGACCATATCGAGGCCGGCTCCTACCGGATCTGGGTCTCGAGCCACCTCGGCCGGCCGGACCATGTCCTGCCCGACGGAACCTGGCTCTACGGGAACCGCCAAGTCGAGAATTCGAACGTCAGCGGCACCCTGGCCATCTCGTTCCAGAACGGGCGGGTCTCCGCGATGCGCCTGCTCTCCCCGGCGGCCACGATTGCCCTGCTGCACCCGGCCAAGCCGGTTGGCCCTTTGGTGGCGTCGCGCTGAAGGCGGCGCAGGTCGTGTGAATACCGGCCCCGGGGACCGCGCCGCTCCAAGCGGTGGCCTCCCCGGGGCTTTGGGTTTTCAATGGAAGCGTTCAGCCCCTGGGCAAGCCTTGTGACAATATTCTCGTAGGCCAACAGGCCCGAGCTTATGCTGCCACCGCTCACATTGAGCTCGATGTCCCAAGACGAAGAAATCTTCGCCGAAGCGCTGCAACTGCCCGCCGCCGAGCGTGGCGAATTTCTGCGGCGCATCTGCCCGAGTGACGAATCCTGCCGCGTCCGGGTGGACGCCCTCCTCAGCGGCCACGAGCGGGCGGCGAATTTCCTGCGCGTACCCCTGGCTGCCGGCGGATCCACGCTGACGGCCGCCGCGCCGCTCGGCCGGATTGGCCGTTATCAGCTCCTGGAGAAGATCGGCGAGGGCGGCTGTGGCGTGGTCTACCTCGCCGAACAGCAGCAGCCCGTCCGGCGGCGCGTGGCCCTCAAGCTCATCAAGCTGGGCATGGACACGAATGCCGTGGTGGCGCGCTTCGAGGCGGAGCGCCAGGCCCTGGCGATGATGGATCATCCGAACATCGCAAAGGTGTTCGACGCCGGGGCGAGCGAAAGTGGCCGGCCCTACTTCGTCATGGAGCTGGTGCGGGGCGTCCCCATCACAAAGTACTGCGACCAAAATCACCTGACGCCCCGCGAGCGCATCGCGCTCTTCCTGCCCGTCTGCGCCGCCCTCCAGCATGCGCACCAAAGGGGGATCGTCCATCGCGACCTCAAGCCGTCGAACATTCTCGTCACTGAGACCGACGGTGCTCCCGTGCCGAAGGTGATCGACTTCGGCGTCGCCAAGGCGACGCAGGGCCGGCTGACCGAGCACACGCTCTACACCACCGTCGAGCAATTCATCGGCACGCCCGTTTATATGAGCCCGGAGCAGGCCGACTCGAGCGGTCTCGATGTGGACGCCCGCAGCGACATCTACACGCTCGGCATCGTCCTCTTTGAGCTGCTGGCCGGCCATCCCCCGTTCGACGCGCAGAGTTTCGCCGCCGCCGGCGTCGACGCCATTCGCCGACAAATCCGGGAGGTCGACCCGCCCAGGCCGTCGATCCGCGTCCGGTCGCTGAGCGACGCCGACCGGGCGACGGTGGCCAAGTCACGCGCGGTGGCCCCGGCGGAGCTCCCCGTTCTGCTGCGCGGGGAGCTCGACTGGATCATCATGCGCTGTCTGGAAAAAGACCGCGCGCGCCGATACGCCACGGCTCAGGAGTTGGCGGCCGACCTCCAGCGTTATCTAGCCCATCAGCCGGTAATCGCGCGCCCGCGCAGCGTGGCCTACGTTGTCCGGAAGTTTATCCGTCGGCATAGATCGGCCCTCGGACCCGCTTCGTTGCTGCTGGCCGCGCTGGCAATTGGCGTTTGGGCATGGGTCCGTACGGAGCATCGGCCACCGCTCGAGGTCCCCATGTCTGCGGCCAGCCCGGCGGTCCGGGCCAGGGAGCTGGCCCAGCGGGCCTTTGCTGTTAGTGCGAAAGTCGATTTTATGCGCGAGGATCTCGTGGTTGCCGAGGACCTTGCCCGGCAGGCAACCGAACTCGACCCCACTTCCGCCCGCGCCTGGGGTGTCCGTGCCTGGGTGGAGGCGGCGTTCATCAACCGAAATTGGGATCTTCGCCCGGAACGGCTGCAGACCGCCCAGAGCCTGGCCGAGCATGCTCTCTCGCTCGACCCCAATGAGCCCGAGGCTCTCAACGCTCAGGCCCAGGTTCTCTTAACCCAGCGGGGGCTTGTGGCGGCGGAGCGGGTGGCCCGCCACGCCGTGGCTGCTGCACCCGATAATTTCCGTAGCCGGCTCATACTCGCCGTTACTCTGGGCAACCTCGGCCGCAACGACGAGGTGATCAAAGTCCTTCAAGACGCCCAACGGCGAGATCCGGACAATGTTCTTATCCATTATGATCTGGCCGGCTTCTACGAGAGTCCGCGGCTTGGCGGTCATGGCCCCTTGAACCTTGCAGCGGCCATAGACCAGCACCGTGCCATCATGCGACTTCACCCGTTTGGGAGCAGCTTGGTGAGGCTCAGCCGTGATGAATTTTTGAAAGGCGACCTGAAGGAAATGCGGGTCGCGTTGGATCAACTCAGCCAAATGCCGATTGCAGCACAAACCGAAGACCGCGCCGTTTATTGGGCCGCCTTCGGCGCCTTGCTTGAGCGCAAGCCCGAGTTGGCGCTGGCCGCCACCCGACTCACTGCTCACAACTATTTTGACCACGCTTCGATCGTATCGCCCAAGGCTTGGCTGACCGCATTGGCCCAATCGGAAGCGGGGCATCCTAACCTGGCCCAGACTGAATGGGAAACGGCCGAATCCGTCCTGCGCCAACGTCTGCGTGACGATCCGACCAACAAGGAGCTTTATAGCAGCCAACTGGCAATAACCCTCGCTTGGCTGGGCCGGACCGAGGAGGCCGCCCAATGGATTGTGCTCCAGCAACGGGTGGCGAAGGATGAACTGACATTGGCTCGCGCCTACCGTCTTGCGGAGTATTACGGCGCCATCGGCGCCGCGCGGGAGACGGTGTTTTACGCGCAAAAGGGCCATTGGAGCGCGGGCGACCTGCAGTTCAATCCCTGGTGGGACAAGGTGCGCGACACCCCCGAGTTCCAAGCTGAGATGAAGCGCGTCATCGCTTGGTACGCCGCGCCCGCTTCCTCCAAGCCCTGAACGGACCGATGTTAGGGGGATTTATGAAACATACTTTTCTGGTTGGCCTGTTTGCCTTCACGCTCGGCCTGGCGCCGGTCGGCGGCGCCGCAGCGCCCGCGGCTGGGCCGACGGCCAGCCCATCCATTTCCACACCCCTGTCGACGGGCCAGGTCATCCCCTTGTGGCCGGAGGGAGTGCCCGGGTGGAAAGACATCGGGCCGGAGAAGGTGGATGGCACCACCTACACCAACATCAGCAACCCGCGGCTGATCGTCTACCCGCCGCCCCCGGGCACGCCGACCACCGGCACGGCGATCATCTATTGCCCCGGCGGCGGCTACATCCATGTGAACACCGGTGGCGGCATCCAGGGCATCTTCAATCCCCTCGGGGTCACCATCTTCACCCTGCTGTACCGGTGCAGGGAATTCGGCGCGCCGGCCCCTCTCCAGGACGTGTTGCGCGCGGTGCGCCTCGTGCGCGCGCACGCGGCCGAATTCGGCCTCAATCCCGCGCACATCGGAGTCTTGGGCGGCTCGGCCGGTTCCCATGTGGCCGGCAGCGCCGGCACGCTCTACGAGGACCCACTCGGCAAGACCGGTGCGCCCTTGGACGGCGTCAGTGCCCGGCCGGATTTCATGATTCTCATCTTTTCGGTGCTCTCCATGGAGGATCCCAACGCGAGCGTATCCGCGCGCCGGGCCCTCCTCGGCGAACACCCCACGCCGGAGCTGATGGAGCACTATTCCATCGAGAGACAGGTCACGGCGAACACGCCGCCGGCCTTTCTGATCCACACGCAGGGGGACACGACGGTGAAGCTGGAGAACGAACTCCAGTTGTATGCGGCGCTGCGCCGGAACAACGTGCCCACGGAGCTGCATCTTTACCCCGTGGGAACGCACGGATCGGGCCAGGATCCGAACTTCGGCCCCACCGCCCTGTGGCCGAAGCTCTGCGAAGAGTGGATGCGGTTCAACGGCTGGGTTCCCACCTCGCCGAAGTCGCTGATGAAAGTGCAGACGGCGACCGAAGCGGCGGCGCGCAGCGGCAACCGGGCCCGCGGAGCCGCCAATCGGCCTGCGGCGGAATAGGCCGCCGCCCGCGTCAGTTCCGAGCTGGATCGTGGTCCGGCCTGAGCAGGGTCGCGCTCATGAGACCGATGACCACGTCATTGGCGAGGGTGCGGACGGTCAGCGAACGCAGCTCCTTGCCGGGCTCCAGCGGAAGGCTGAGGACGGTCGCCGCCCCGCCGGGAATCCTCCGGCCCTGGCCCTTGAACTGCTCCGGGTCGAGCAGCCGCACCTGCCCGGTCCGGAGATCCACGCGCGGAGGCAGGGGGCCGGGCCGGCTGAATTGATAGTCGTCGATGAAATAATCCTGCTCGATCGGCCACCACGTCACCGGATTCTCCAGCGGGAGGCGGGCGGTCGTGCCGTCGCGGTACGTGACTATGACCTCGCCGTTGTCGAGCCGGCTCTGCATGGGGTTGGTCGAGCCGGCCATCAGCAGATAGAGCTCGCGGGCCCGTCCGGCCAGCGGGATCACAGCCTCGGCGGGGTAGTTCTTCCACTCCGAGGTGAAGACGACGTTGCGGGCGTCCCGGACTCCGGGCGTGGCGAAGGGCACGCCGTTGGGCAGCGTGATCCGCCCGCCGTGCTGGGCCGCGCTGGCGCGGAGGCCGGAGTCGTCGATCTCCGCGCTCGTATTTACGCCTCCGGCCCAGCCGCCCAGGCCCTGCTTCGGCAGCGCGAGCGAGACGAAGGGCGAGCGGGGCTCGCGGTATTCGTTGCGGAAGATCTGGGTGACGCGGTCGTTGAAGTAGGGCTCCAGGTCGACCGTGGACAGAGCCGCCCCCGCCGGCGGCCCCACGAGGGCGGGGAGGGCGGGCTCGGCGGCGCGTGCTCCCCGGGACGGGACCGTCCGGCCCGAACCAGCCCAAGTCACGGCGATTTCCGTCCGAACAGCCGCCGGGGCGTCGATCTCGACCCGAAGCCCCGGACCCGCATTGGCCAGGACCTGCCAGGCGGCCGGCCTCCCGTCGATCGCGACCTCGCTCACGCTGGCGCGGTCGGCGCGGAGCTGGAGCCGCAGCTTCAGCGGCTGGGCGAAGGAGGGCTCGACGATGTAGGTATCGCGCGCACCGGAGCGGCGGAAGGAATAGGAGATATCCGGGTGGTGCAGGCTCGCGTGGTCCCATGCCGCCGGGAATCCGGGCGCCAGCAGGAGTTCGCCGGCGAGGGCGTCGGGGCGGACGCCAAATAGGCCCTCGATCAGAGCACGCGACATCACACCGGCCCCGTCGCCGAAATCCCGCTGGGCCTCGCGCCTGTAAACATCGAGGTAGGACATGGTGCCGACGTTGCCGGGCGAGATGCCCATGAACATGGCCGCGAGGAAGGAGCCTTTGGCCATGAGCCAGGCATCCTCCGGACGGCCCGCCTCCCAGAAGGCCAGGGCGGTATGGAGGGCCTCGGCCATCACGACGTTGTTGACGGACCAGTCGTACGGCATCCAGTTGCTCTCCGCCAGGGTATAGAGGCCAGGAGGGACGCCCGGGCCGCGGACCGGGAGGTGGGGGATTTCCCGATCGACCGCCTCCGTCATCTGCCACGCCTCGGCGGCTGTGGGCACCTCGGAGTCGATCGTATGATAGAACGTCCAAAGCCCCGCACTGGGATGGACGAGCTGGCGGCCGAGCAGGTCCTTCGTCTCGGCAAAGGCGCCCCGCTCCGGCACCCAGAGCAATTCGCGCATGCCCCGGGCGATCAGGTCGGCCTCGCGGGCATAGGGCGCCGGATCGGCTCCGACCAGGGGCGCGAGCCGCGCGGCCATCTTGTTGTGGTAGTAATTGTAGGCGGAGGCGTGGGCTGTGCCCCCCCCGCTGTACTGCAGGTCGTCACTGGCCCAAATCACCGCATAGGCCTCGTAGAGCGGCAATTTTTCCGGCCCGAACTCGCGCCGGAACAGCCGGCGCTCCCACGCCAGGTGCCGCTCGATCACCGGCCACATGCTCTTCGCAAACGCCAGGTCCCCGGTCCAGAGAATATGGCGGAAGACCGCGTCGATGTAGACGAGGTTCATATCGTAGTGGCTGTTCGAAACATCCCCGTTGGTGTGCAGCCCCGCCTCGTTGCGGGCCAGGTTGGTCTTCTCATCCGGAGGCGGCACCTCGGTCGAAATCGGATCCAGGTTCTGGCGTCCCGCCCAATAGGTCGCGTTGATCCGCGCCCGGTCGTGCCAGGCCAGGTCGTCGAGCACATAGGGCCCCCGCCAGCCGAGGAGCCGCGTCCGCCAGGCGATGGCCCCGTGCATGATCCCCTGCTGCGGACCGTCCCACAGCGCGGCAGCCGCGACGTTGAGCGCCCCGATCGCGGCATTGAGATAGGAGTCGGGCGTCTCGACGGAGACGCGCGTGCGCAGCGCGTCAAAATGCGCCGCGGTCTCGGCAAAATGCGCCGGCAGGTCAGCCGCGCGATAGGCCGGCGCCAGCGGAAGATCCGGCGTCTGGCGGCTGACGCCGGGACGGTCCGCCGTCACTTCCCGATAGGTGTTCAGCTCGGCCGCGGCGGCCGCGCCCATGGAGAGGCGCTGGAGAGCGAGGAGCAACGGCTGGTCCGCGAGCAGCGGAACGCGGCCGACGAGTACGGGCAATTCCGGGGTGGGGGAGGCGCCCGAGGCCAGCAGCGCCGGGAGGTCGTTCCAGCGCCGCGCATCGCCGAGCGCGAGCCGTGCGCCCGCGGGAACGAGCCCCGCGATCGTGGCTGCCTTTGCCCTCAGGGTGAAACCGTCGGCTCCCAGCTCGAAGGCGTTGTCGCGGCAGAATTCAGGCTGGAGCTGGAAATACTGGCTGATCGGGACCCGCTCCGTGCCGATGTCGCCGTCGCGCGTCCCGCGCTGGCCGTTGACCCCGCCGTACGCCCAAACGAGTTCGAGACCCGGGGGGATTCCCGCCGCCGCGACGCGAACGATGAGCCCCTCCGTCTGGTAATAGGCGAGCGCCTCGATCCGCAGGACGCCGCGGTCGCCGAGGAGGGGATCGCGCACCTCGTAAAGCAGCTCGCCCGGCCGGTAGCGGGTGGTGATCCGCAAGGCCGCGTGCAGCCATTTTCCGCCGCTGGCCGAGCGGAGGCCAAGGCGGAGGTTGCCCCCGCGGCCGGGGAGGTAGAGCACAAACTCCGGCTTGTCTCCGCCGTCCACGCGGAAGGCGGTGTCCCCTCCGTAGAGCGACCGGTTGAAAAACTCCTTTCCGTTGTCGATGACGAAATCCGCTCCGTCGGGCCGGTAGCGGAGGGGGCGGTCGATGTTGCCGGTCAGGTTGGGAAAGATCCTCAGCGCCGAAAGCTGCTGCGCGGAGGCGGGCGGCGCAGCGGCGAGCCAAGCCAGGGCGATTCCGGCGGCGGCGAAGCGGAAGCGGGGTAATGGCATGGTGGGGGCGAGACGACTGCTTGCCGGGAAAGGATGCGGGGCAAGGAATTTCATCGCAAAAACATGTCGACCCCGCAGCGCTTCGTGGGCTACAGACATGTCCCTCCCCGCCCCATGCGGACCCTGATCCTTCCTTTTGTCCTGATGCTTGCGACCGCCGCGTTCGTCTCCGCGGCCGAAGACGGTCCCGTTTACGAGCTGCGCACCTACACGGCCGCCCCGGGCCGTCTGGATGATGTCCTGGCGCGTTTTCGCGATCACACGATTGGCATCTTCAACCGGCACGGCATGGTGAGCATCGGCTATTGGGTGCCCATGGAGGCGAAGGATGGGGCCGGCGAAAAGCTCGTCTACCTGCTGCAACACCCGAGCCGGGAGGCGGCGGTGAAAAACTGGGCCGCTTTCCGCGCCGACCCCGAATGGCAGTCGGTCTCCAAGGCCAGCGAGGCCCATGGCAAGATCGTGATCCATTCTGAATCGGTGTTCCTCGCGCCGGCCGATTTCTCGCCCGCGGTGGCGGCGGCCTCCGGCCCGGGCGCCGCGCGGGTCTTCGAATTGCGCTTCTACACCACCCCCGAGGGGAAGCTCGGCGAGCTCGACAGCCGTTTCCGCTCGCCGGAGCGCAGCTACTTCGTGCGCCACGGGATGATGGAAGTCGGCTATTTCCACCCGCTCGATGCCGCCAACGGCGCCGGTCACACCCTGGTGTATATGCTCGGCCACGCCAGCCGGGCGGCCGCGGTGGCTTCTTGGGCAGGCTTTAGCGCGGACCCGGACTGGATCGCGTTGAAGTCCGCGACGGAAAAGAATGGCGCCCTGACGACCAAGGTGGTGTCGATTTTCCTCACGCCGACCGACTTTTCCCCGCTAAAATAAGCTCAGCGCCAGGTCCGGGCGGCAGCGAATTTTCAGATCGCAAAAACCGGCGGGGCGAATTTCATTCGGTCAACCGGCCGCCCCCCCCGTGCTTTTCTCGGCCGCACAACCCCGGAATCCCCATGAAGCCATCGTTCTTCCTTGCCGCTGCGCTATTGTTGATTGGCCCGGGCCTCGCCGCGGCCCAGCCCGCCGCCGCTCCGGCGGCGGCACGCTCCGGGGGGCGCCCTCCCGCGCCCACGCGTGATCCGCTCACCGCGGGATATGTCAAGGCCACCGAGCTGCCCGACGGCCAGGTTCCCCCGGTCGAGGCCGATGGCAACTTCATCATCGGTCCGACCCACATCCCGTCGCCGGAAATGAGCCCCGTCGGGGACGGCGCGCCCAAGGGCACCATCTACAAATTCACCCTCCGCTCGACCGAGAGCAGCTTTTACCCCGGCATCGCGCGCGATCAGCCGGCGCCGGGACCGGCGGCCCCGGCCGGGGCCAACGGATCCGCGGTGAGCAGCCATCCCCAGCCCTGGACCCGCACGGTTTCGGTGTACGTGCCCAAGCAGTATATTCCCGGGACCACTGCGCCTGTCATGATCACCTGCGATGGCGATGGCCGGGCGTTCAACGTGCTCGATCATCTGATCCCGCTGAAGAAGGTGCCCGTGATGATCGTCGTCGCCGTCCCCAACGGCGGCGGCGACGGCCAGGGCAGCGAGCGCGGACTGGAGTATGACACGGTGTCCGGCAAGTACAGCGACTTTGTGGAGACCGAGGTCCTGCCGCTGGCTGAAAAAGCGGCTCATGTCACACTGACGAAAGATCCGGACGGCCGGGCCGTGATGGGCACCAGCTCCGGCGCCTCGTGCGCGATGAGCATGGCGTGGTTTCATCCGGAGCGCTACCACCGGGTCCTCACCTTCTCCGGCACGTTCGTCAACCAACAATGGCCGACCGATCCGCAATATCCCCACGGCGCCTGGGAATATCACGAGAGCTTGATCCCCAACAGCCCCGCCAAGCCCCTGCGCATCTATATGGAATGCGGCGACCGCGACAACTACAACGCACGGGATGGGATGCACGACTGGGTGCAAGCCAACGAGAACATGGCCAAGGTGCTGACGGCGAAAGGCTATCACTACAAGTTTGTCTTCGCCCGCGGCGCCGGACACACGGACCGGCCCACCATCGGCGAGCTCTACCCCACCGCGCTGCAATGGATCTGGCGGGGTTATCCGATCGCGGGCAACTAGCCCCCAGGCCATGGACCAAATAGGACGAGCCGCCCGCTGGCGGGGGAAGACGGAAAGCGCACCATCCGGCCATGCGTGCGTTGCGATTTGAGAAAACCGGGTCGCTGGATGGGTTAATCCTGCAGGAGGTTCCCGAGCCCGCGCCCGCCGCGGGCGAAGTGCTGGTCCAGGTAAAGGCCGCGGCGATCAACCCCAGCGACATCAGGAATGTGCTGGGCAAAATGCACGCCACCACGGTTCCCCGCACACCGGGCCGCGACTTTGCCGGCGTGGTGGTGGCGAATTCCGACGCCCTGCCTGGTCAGGCGGTGTTCGGATCCGGGGGAGACCTCGGCTTCGGGCGGGACGGCAGCCATGCGGAATTTCTCACCGTGCCGGCAACCGCGGTGCTGCCCTTGCCCCGGAACGTGACCTTTGCGCAGGGCGCGGGCATGGGGGTGCCCTACCTGACCGCCTGGGCCGCCCTGGTGAACGCGGCCCGATTGCAGAAGGGGGAAACAATCCTCATCACCGGGACGGCGGGCAGCGTCGGAGCAGTCGCGACATGGATCGCCCACCGCCTGGGCGCGAGGGTATTCGGCACGGTGCGATCCGCCGGCGATCTCGTCCGGGTGGGTGGATTGCCGGTCGAGGCCTGGATCGATCTGCAAGCCACCGGCCTGGCCGATGGCGTCCGCGCCGCGACGGCCGGCCGGGGAGTGGATGTCGCGTTCGACCTCGTCGGTGGTGCGCTCTTCACGGAATGCCTGCGATCGCTTGCGTGGCGCGGCCGGCAAGTGGCGGTCTCCTCCAGTCCGGACCCGCGCGTGAGTTTCAATCTCGTCGACTTCTATCACAACGAGTCACGCCTGATTGGCGTCGATTCGCTCAAGTTCAGTTTCGAGGAATGCGCGGATATGTTGCGGCTGATTTCGCAGCGCGTGGAAGCGGGTGACCTGCCCCCGCCCACGGTCGATGCCTACCCGCTGGCCCGGGGCCCGGAGCTCTACCGGGCGATCGCGGCCGGATCCATCAAGGGCAAGGTCGTGATCGTTCCCTGACCCCGTGTCCGATTTCGCCGTTTCCGCACGCATCCGGAGCGTTCAGCGCACCGTCCTGGCGTTGCTCATCGTCAGCGGCGCCATCAACTACGTGGATCGGGCCACGCTGGCGGTCGGTCTGCCGCTCATCCGGCGGGACCTCGGCCTGTCGCTGACCGAAAGCGGGTTTCTCCTCTCGGCCTTTCTTTGGACCTACGCGTTTGCCCAGTTGCCCGCGGGGGCCCTGGTCGACCGCCTGGGAGCCCGCCTGATGCTCTCGGTCGGTCTTAGCCTCTGGTCGACGGCCCAGGTGCTGGGCGGACTGGTCGGCGGCTTTTGGCAGTTTGTGGTCGCCCGCGTGCTCCTCGGGGTGGGTGAGTCAACCCAGTCGCCCAGCTGCGTCCGGGTGGTGGCCGATTGGTTTCATCCGGGCGAACGCGGCTCGGCCAGCGGCTGGTGGAACTGCGCGAGCAGTTTGGGAACGGCCGTGGCCGCGCCCTTGCTCACCTTCCTCATGCTCCATTTCGGCTGGCGCTGGATGTTCGTCCTGATGGGCCTCGCCGGCCTCGCGGTGGCGGCGGTGATTTTTGGGCTGCACCGCGATCCGGGCCAGACGGCGCTGACTGCGGCCGAAAAGCACTACCTCGCCGGGGGCCACCCCGAGCTCGCGCGTCCGACCTGGAGGGTCTGGCGCAGCCTGTTCCAATACCGCACGATGTGGGGCATGATCGCCGGCTATTTCGGCGCGATGTACGTGCTCTGGATCTACACGGCGTGGCTGCCGCAGTACCTGGAGATCGAATTGCATCTTAGTGTGGCCCGCACCGGCTGGCTCGCTTCCATCCCGTTCCTCTTCGGTGTGGCCGGCAGCCTGTTTGGCGGGTGGGCCTGCGACCGGCTCCTGCGGAGCGGCTGCACGCCCCTGGCCAGCCGCAAGATTCCGATTGTCGTCTCTCTGTTTGGCATCGCCATCTGCACGCTGTTGGCCGCCCACACCGAGAGTGTTGCGGTCGCGCTGGCTTGTATCTCCGCTTCGCTCTTTCTCCTCTATGTCACATCCACGGCCGCTTGGGCGATGGCCACGGTGGTGGCTCCCACCCATTGCGCGGCCTCGATCGGCTCGATCCAGAATTTCTTCGGCTACCTCGGCGCCGCCTTGGCTCCCATCGTCACCGGCCTCATCGTCTCCAAGACCGGTTCGTTCCACGCCGCCTTCGCGGTCGGCGCCGGTGCGGTCGCCGCTGGTGCGGTCGTCCATTTGATCCTGGTTCGCCGGCCGCTCGACCTCGGTGGAGCGGGATGATCCGGCCGGACCGATTCGCGCCCAAACTTGCCAATTCCGACCACGAATGTTACCACCATACCCATGTCCACCGCTTCCAAACTGACCGGCAAACGCGCCTTGGTGACCGCCGGAGCCCAAGGCATCGGCCTGGCGATCAGCCGGGAACTGCTCGCATCCGGCTGCGACGTCTTTGTTCACTACCATAGCAGCGGCGACGCCGCGCACGCGCTGGCCGAACCGGCGGCGGAGCTGGGCCGGCGTTATGGCAGCGCGGCGGCCGACCTGACCGAGCCGGCGGATTGCGACCGCATCGTCGCCGACGCCGTGGCCTGCCTCGGCGGGCTTGATATCCTGGTCAACAACGCCGGCACCATGGTGGCCAAGCTCCTTCTCGGCCAGGCCGACGACGAGTTTTGGGGCAAGGTGATGTCGCTCAATCTGGGGAGCATGCGCCGGGTCACCCGCGCGGCCGCCCCGCATCTGGCCGCCGCGGCCAAGACGGGAGGCGGCGCCAGCATCGTCAATATTTCCTCGGTGGCCGGGCGCAAGGGCGGAGCGCCGGGCACCCTGGCCTACTCGACCGCGAAGGGCGCCGTGCTGGCGTTCACCCGCGCGCTGGCCGAGGAACTCGGCCCGCAGGGCATCCGCGTCAACGCGGTCGCCCCCGGCCTGATTCTCGGTTCCCAGTTTCACGTCATCCACACCAAGCCCGAGGCGATTCCCGGCATCGTCGCCGGGATTCCCCTGGGCCGGCCGGGCGTCACCGAGGACGTGGCGCGGGCCACGGTGTTCCTCGCCGCCGAGTACGATGGGTTCATCTCGGGCGCCACGCTCGATGTGAACGGCGCCGCCTACCGGGCCTAGGTCGGCAGCCGGCCCGCATCCGGTCATTCTCCACCCCGATGGCGTCCCGTTCGAGCGGGTCGCAACCGGAAGAAAAGCCAATAGCCGAGCGGATGCTTCCCATAAATGCCCGCCAGCGACGAGGGCGCGAACGAAAGGGTCGCATCGGCGCCGACCGCGAGGTCCATCGGCCGGCCGGGCGATAGCTCGCGGCAAGAGCCGAGGGTGATCTGCGAAATGTCGAATTTCGCGTTCGCTGCAGGGAGGTCCAATTCCTGACCGGTCTTTTCCACGTATTCTCCCCGTCCGAAGACCGTATAGAGCCGGGAGACCTGCCAATCGGATTCGAGCAAGAGGGCATCGCTATTCTTCCCCTCCTGGCGGTTCTGGCCCCAGGCCCAGGTTGTCGCCAGAACCCGCCCGTCCGCCAGGGAATGGGTGAAGCTGACGGAGGCGGTTGTCCGATGTTCGCTCTCCTTCGGGTAAAGCTCCTCGGGGCTGGCGAGATACCCGTGGGAAACCTGCGTGCTCCATGCTTTTGCGGGGTTCCAACTCAGCCGGCCGGAATAGGAATCGAGGTGTGGCGGCCCGATGCTCCAGCGGTCTTGGTTGGGCTCCCGGCCGTTGAACCACGAGCCTTCCAGTTGCCATGCGCCGGCGGTAACGCCCAGCGTGGCGACTCCAAAGGAAATGTGGGTCGAATCCATCCAATGATGGCTGATCGGCGCCGCAGGATCATCCATGGCCGACGTCCGGTGCATAAAGGCGGGGGGGCCCAATGCCGGCTCCCCGGAAGGGGCCAGATAAAGGGAAACGGCGCTGGTCCGATTGAGGGCATGCTGATAGCGGGCTGCCAACTCCATGAAAACATCGTGGGGATGCTGGCGATCGACCAAGGGCTCTCCCTGATAGGCCTCTCCGGTTTGGAGGAGGAGAGGGTACCCGCGGTCGGTCACCGTCCAGGGTTCCAAGGTGAACATTCCCCGGAACGTGAGTTCGTCGTCGCTCCACTGCCGCGTGGCCATGAGCATGGCCCAATTCGTCGAATCGATTTGGTGTCCGCCGCGGCCGCCCAACTGCTCGTCGAGCGACAGAAACACGTTGTAGTGGGTCATGATCATCCAGGCTCCCTCCATGTCATGGATCGCGTACATGGGGGTGGTGTCGGGCTGCCAGGAAGTGCCGGACGAATTCCGCTCCTCGGGAGTGCCCGCGAATTCCCCCATCGCCGTGGAACTCATTCCGGCCATGCCCGGCATATCCGGCATATCCGGCATGCCGGGCATGCTTTCTTGCGCTCGGCTGCGGCAGGCAATCAGTCCGGCGGCCAGGCACGCTGCCAACGTGCGGCGAAGATTAGGAACTGGGTTGGTGATTCGGATCGAAAATGATTTCATGGCTGATCTGAGGTGAATTGGACGGAGACAGGCCGCAGACACGCAGCGGCGCTGCGACCCATGCGGGGATACGACGTGGCCCGCGACGACGCAGGCTCACCGGTGTCCAAAACCTCAGATCAGAAAACTGCGATGGGCCTTGAACAAAGGCACCGGCGCAGCAGGCGCCATCCCAGATGACACCAAGAGCGCGGCCTGAAAGCCACCAGGCTCGACCCATGAGGCGTAAACGCCCGTCGCTGCATACCGGGAGGACAACCCTTCGCGATTTGGGGAAGTCGGTGCGTTCGCGGAGTCCTCGGAGTTAAGCGCCGTCGGAGCCGGCGCGGGAGCCGCGCAGCAGCAGGGCATTCCGCAGGCGCCGGAGTGATGACAGGGGCAATTCCTCGCCTTGGCCGCCTGCGCCTCGACTGGCTGAACCTGGACCAGCGCGGTGCAGAAAACGGCAAGGAAAAGCCAGGCCAGGCGTCTCATCAATTGAGAATAGAATTCCGACGCACTTATTGGCAACGATTTATCCGCCGCCGACCCGGAGCGGCTTTCCTGTTGGTTCGTCGCCGACTCACGGCACGGTGAAAACGGTGCGCGCGCCCTCGGGATTCGCAGACCAGGCCCGTTCGACCTGGGCCAGCGGGACGGCTTTCATCGCTATTTTGAAGCCACCGGGAACCGTCGCACCCAGCACCCCGGCAACGGCGGCGACGAGGCGCTCGAGCGGGACGCTCCCGATGCCACTCCCCATCAGTTGGATGGCGGAGGAGCGCAGGACCGCGCTTGGCAATGTGATATTCGCCGCGCTGGCGGATCCGACTTGAACGAATCGGATGGGAACCGCCGCTTTCATCGAGTCCATTGAGCGCATAAATTGCCCGCTTGTCGGGTCCAAAAAGGAAAGAAATCGACTTCATAATTTGCTTTGCTTGCGAGGCGCGCGATCTTCAACGGAAATTATCTCGTCCTCCATGTCCAAGCCAGTCTGCTACTCCACCAAGGCGTTCGCCACTGCCAGCGCCACCTCGCCGCTCGGCGCGGCGGTTATCGAGCGCCGCGTTCCGACCGCCGCCGACGTCCAGATCCAAATCCTCTATTGCGGAGTCTGCCACTCGGACCTGCACTTTGCGCGCAACGAATGGCACTTCACGCAATATCCCGCCGTGCCGGGACATGAGATCGTGGGCCGGGTGACGGCGGTCGGCAGCGGGGTAAAAAAGTTCAAGGTCGGTGATGCTGTCGGAGTGGGCTGCCTGGTCGATTCCTGCCGCACCTGTCCGAATTGCCGCACGGGCCTGGAGCAGTTTTGCGATAACGGCATGGTCATGACCTACGGCAGCATCGACCGGCACCTCGGCACCCCGACGCTCGGAGGATATTCGCAGAGCATCGTCGTGACGGAGGATTTTGTCCTTCGGATGCCGGCCAACCTCGATCTCGCGGCCGCCGCGCCGCTGCTCTGCGCCGGCATCACCACCTATTCCCCGATGCGGCATTGGCAGGTCGGTCCGGGCCAGAAGGTCGGAATCGTCGGCCTGGGCGGCCTCGGCCACATGGGCGTCAAGTTTGCGAAGGCGTTCGGTGCGCAGGTCGTGCTCTTCACCACCTCGCCCGGCAAGGTTGCGGACGGCAAGCGCCTCGGCGCCCACGAGGTGGTCGTTTCCACCGATGAGGCCCAGATGACGGCGCAGGCCGGCAGCTTCGATTTCATCCTGGATGCGGTGTCGGCCACCCACGATCTCAATGCCTACCTGAATCTGCTGAAGCGCGACGGCAACCTCGTGCTGGTCGGGGCGCCGGAGAAGCCGCTGCCGGTGGCGGCGTTCCCTCTGCTCTTCCGCCGCCGCTCCCTCTCCGGCTCGCTGATCGGCGGGCTGCCCGAGACGCAGGAGATGCTGGATTTCTGCGGCCGGCACGGCATCACGAGCGACATCGAGATGATCCGGATGGAACAGATCAATACCGCCTACGAACGCATGCTGAAGAGCGACGTGAAATACCGGTTCGTGATCGACATGGCCTCGCTGGCCTGAGGCGGCCCAAGGAGTTGCGCCTCTCGGGAGATTTGACTTAGCAGGAGTCGCCGGACCGGTTTGTGCTCGCTGGTCGGGAGTGAGCTTGGCACCTTTCGGGCCCATGCCCGGCGCCGTCTTTCTCAGCTACGCCTCCCAGGACGCGGAGGCGGCCAAGCGCATCTGCGAGGCCCTGCGCGTGGCGGGCATCGAGGTCTGGTTCGACGCGGAGGGGGGGCTCGAGCATGGCGACGAGTGGGATGCAAAGATCCGCCACCAGATCAAGGAATGCCTGCTCTTCATCCCGCTCATTTCCGCCAACACGCAGGCGCGGCACGAAGGCTATTTTCGCATCGAATGGGAACTTGCCGCCGAGCGAGCGATGGGCATCGCGCGCGGCGTGCCGTTTATCCTGCCGATTGTGATCGACGAGACGCGCGAACCGGACGCGCTCGTGCCCGATCGCTTCCGCAAGGTGCAATGGATGCGGTTGCCGGGAGGCGTCGTTCCGCCCGAGGTCCAGGCGCGGTTTCTGAAACTTTGGTCGCATCGAACCGGCGTCTTGTCTCACGAAGCCGCGCGCGGCGCCGGGGCTCCGGCTCCGCCGGAGTCCGCAATGCCCGCGGGGTCCGCCGGCCGGCCCCGCCGCATGGTCTATGCCTTGGCTGCTGTTGCCGCCTTGGTTCTAGCCGGTGCCGTTGGCTGGTGGCAGTTTGTCGGCGGGAGAAGCCGAGCGGCACGAACGTCGGCTGCCGTTGTCGCTGAATCAGCGCTCGCCGAGGCGCCGGTTGCGGGCGCGGCCTCGCGGTCCGAAGCGCGGCAGCTTGCGGCCAAAGCCCAGGCTCTTTTCGAGAGCCTCGACGGAACGCGGGACGACTTCGCGCTGGCGGGCGATTTGCTGAAGCAGGCCATGGAAAAAGACCGCTTCGACGCCGAGGTATGGGCTGCTTATTCGCAATTGAATGAACGCTACGTGAGCCGCGGTTTCGACTATTCAAACGAGCGCCACGAGACCGCCCGCACCGCCGCCCAGCGCGCGCTGCGGCTTGATCCGCAGTCGTTTGAGGCTCGCCTCGCTCAAGCCCGACTGAGCTCATTCGAAGAAAGCGCGCAGGCCTTGAGCGACAACGAGAAGGTATGGCGCGAACTCCACCGGGAGCGGCCGGACGACCAACGCGTGCTGCGGGCATGGTCGCGCACCCTGCAAAAGCTCAACCGGGTGGACGAAGCGAACGCCTTGTATGACGAGTCGGCGCGGCTGCCGGGCGGCGATCCACTGGCCCTTTACAACAAAAGCCTGAACCTGCTGTTCGATGGACGCGGCGCTGAGGCTGAAGCTGCGATGCGCGCTGCCCTGGCCCAAAAGCCCTTCCCCGGCGCATTGCTGATGAGCGCGTGGTATGCCATGTCGCTGCACGGCGATCTGGATCGCGCACAGTCCACGCTCAACCAGATCCCGTTGACGGATTTGCAGGGAGACCGCGCCTGTTACTTTGCCTATCAACTCTATATGTTCCGACGCGAGCCGGACGCCGCGCTTGACCGCCTGCGGGCCGTCCCGCGCGATTGGCTCAATGATAATTGGTATCTGGGCCCGAAGGGCCTGCTCGTCGGCAACGCCTTAAATTTGGCCGGGAGGTCCGAAGCGGCTGCGGTCGAATGGCGCGCGGCGCTCAAACTGGTGGACAGCAGACTTGCCGACAATCCCAACAGCTTTGATTTGCTCGAGAACCGTGTGCTGTTGCTGGCCAAACTTGGCGACCGGGACCAAGCCTCCCGCGAGTTGTCCGCGGTGCTGCAGCTCGATGGGATCAACCTGGCGCGGGACGAGCCCGTATCGCCTAAAATTACAGAAATCTTCACCGCGCTCGGCCGTCGTAACGAGGCCATCCAGCAAATTGCCAGACGCTTGCGGGACAAGCGTCACGCCCTTTACGATCCATCCGGCTCCCTGGGGCTCGATCCGCGTTGGGCTCCGTTGCGCAGCGAACCTGGGTTCGCGCAAGTCATTGCCCAGGCCGAGGCGATAGAGAAGGCGGATACGACCCGAAACCACCCCTAGCCCGGCGGATATTTGCTCGACCCTCGTCCGCCATGCGGACTGAGTGGGCTCCGCAGTGGCGCTGCGGCGGATTTCACTCCGCGACAAAGTTCATGCTCCTCCGGCCTTGGGTCATTGGGTCAACCACGGAAGATTATGGATCCTCGCCCGACGCCGAGCTTCATGTGTCCGAGATTCATCCGGCGCGGACTGCCGCCGGGATTTCGGCTGAGGGAGGCCGCGGATGCCCTCGCGGACATGGAGCTGGCCGCCATCAATGCCAAATGGGCAAGGTATGCGGGGCTTCCCATGATCAGGATGTGGTGCTGGCTGGCCGCGGGTTCCTGACGGCGCGCAAGCTGCGAGCCCGAATTGCGCGGCGGCGACGAACCGATTTGTGCTCGCTGATCCGGAGTGAGCTTGGCACCGTTCGGCCCCATGTCCGGCGCCGTATTTCTCAGCTACGCCTCCCAGGACGCGGAGGCGGCCAAGCGCATCTGCGAGGCGCTGCGCGCGGCGGGAATCGAGGTGTGGTTTGACCAGAGCGAACTGCGCGGAGGCGATGCGTGGGACGCCAAGATCCGTCGCCAGATCAAGGAGTGCGCGCTCTTCGTGCCGGTGATTTCCGAAAACACGAACATTCGCGCGGAGGGTTATTTCCGATTGGAGTGGAAGCTCGCGGTCGATCGCTCGCACCTCGTGGCGGACGACACCCCCTTCATCCTCCCGGTGGTCTTGGGCGAAATCTCCGCGCCGGCCGCCCGCGTGCCGGACAAGTTCCGCGAGATCCAGTGGACCCGGATGAGCCTGACGGTGGCCCCGGCGGAACTGGCCGAGCGCATTGCCCGGCTCCTAACGGGAGAGCCATCGGCCGCGGTACCCTCCGTCCGCCTTTCGCCCACCCGGCAAACGTCGGGCACGAGGACCAGGCGATTTCTCCCAATCGGGGTCGCCGGGGCCGTCGCCTGCCTGGCGGCGATCTTCTATTTCACCCGTTCGAAGGGAGACCATGCCGCGCCGCCGGGTCCGGCTGCCGGCCCGGCCCAGGCCCCCGAAGCCCAACGGCTGGCCGACCGAGCCCTCGCGATGTGCGATGCGGCTAATGCGAGCAAATCCGACCTCGGGGTCGCCGAGGAGTTGGCGCGCAGGGCCACGGAGTCCGACTCCCTCTCGGCCGATGCCTGGGGAGTTCGGGCCTTGGTGCAAGCCAAGTACATCCAGCGCAACTGGGTCTTTGACGATAAAGTGAGACAGGACGCCGACGCCTTTGCCAAACGCGCCCTGGCGCTGAATGCCGACGAACCCCAGGCTCTCTTGGCCCTCGGTTATTTGCTCTTCGATCGCCAGGCCTATGGCCAGGCCGAGATTTATCTGCGCCATGCCTACCGCCTGAGGCCGATGGACGATCGGATCGCCCGCATGCTGGGTCGGACGGTCTGGTATTCCGGGCGGCACGATGAGGGGATTTCCATCACAAAAGAGGCTCTTCGGCGCGATCCCCGCGATGCATTGGCGCATTACGACCTCGCCCTGTTGTACATTCAATCCCTCCAAGATTCCCCGGGGGCAGGCACCAAGACGTACCTAGTCGCCGCGCAGCAAGAACTCGACACCTGCTACGACCTTCAGCGGATCGACAGCGCGCTCATCATGAAAGCGAGACTGGAGGGCGCTTGGCTCGGGGACACGGGCACCATGCGATCCCTGCTCGATCGCGTGACGCCGGAGGGCCGCGACGAGGATCGTTGCGTTTATACTTTCATGCTCTGCGGCCTTTTGGAACGCCAACCCGACCGGGTTTTGGCCGCGGCCAGGCTGACAGTCCACGACTACATTGAGGACATGATTGTCGCCGAGCCCATGGCGTGGTCGGCGGCGTTCGCCTACCGCCTCGCCGGCAAGGAAAACCTCGCCCGGCTCCAATGGCAGACCGCCGAGTCCGTCTTGCGCAAACGGGTGCAGGACCATCCCGGCGACGATCGCTATCGCGTCCAGCTGGCCACGACTCTCGCCTGGCTGGATCGACGGGACGAAGCCGCCCGGGAAATCGCCCCGATTGAATCCGCCTGGCGCGAGCAGATAAGCGCGCGCCATGCGCTGGAGCTGGCCCGCTATTATGCAGCCCTCGGTGATCCGGCCAAGGCTGTTCCCCTCTTGCGGGGGCAGATAGAGTCGGCCTTCGGCGCGACCTACTGGATGCTGAAGCTCCATCCGTGGTGGGACAAACTGCGCGGCAATCCGGAGTTCGAGGCGCTGCTGACCGAGGCTCCGGTTTTCGAAGCGAAGAAATGAAAGGCTTTCTTCCCATGGAGTCCGATTCGCCCAAGGCGGTGTTTCTCAGTTATGCCCGCGAGGATACTGCGGCGGCGCAGCGCATTGCGGAGGCGCTGCGTGGTCATGGCGTCGAGGTGTGGTTCGACCAGGATGAGCTGCGCGGCGGCGATGCCTGGGAAGCCAATATCCGTCGGCAGATCAACGAGTGCGTGTTGTTCCTGCCGGTGATCTCGGCCAACACCAACCTGCGCCGGGAGGGGTATTTTCGGCGGGAATGGAAGCAGGCGGTCGAGCGGACCCACGGCATGGATGACGACCTCCCGTTCCTGGTGCCGGTGGTGATCGATGCCACCCCGGATGCCGAGGCCCGAGTACCCGAGAGATTTCGCCTGGCCCAGTGGACGCGGCTGCCCGGCGGCGTGGCTCCGCCGGCCTTTGTGGAACGGATCGGGAGGCTGCTCGCTGGGAACCCCGGCCTTGGCGGACCTGTGCGCCCGGCCCCGTCACTGCCGGCTGCGCCTGTTCCCGGCCGGCGCCCGCGATGGATGATCGCGGCGCTGGCCGTCATAGCCGCCGCGGTTGCCGCGGTGGTGATGCTTCGGCTTGGGGGGAGCGGGCCGTCGCGGAGGCCCGCTGCGTCGTCAGCCGCGATGGCTGGGTCGCCCGCGTCACAGCCGGTCGCATTCCCGGCCGACCCCGATCTCAAACGGGCCATGAACTTGGTCAACAATTACGACGCGATTCCAGAAGACTACTCGCTGGCGGAGGATTTGGTGAAGGGGATTCTCAACCAAAGGCCGACCGATCCCGAAGCGGTCACGGTCATGGCCGATATCTATGACGCATTTCTCTATCGCGGCTTCGACCGGAGCCAGAAGCGGTTGGCCGGTGTGCAGCGCTATGCCGAACGCGCCGCGCAGCTCGCCCCCGACAGCGCCTACGCCCGGGGCGCGCTGGGCGCGGGCACCGTCGTTTACGCGAAGGGCAACGATGTCACGCGCAGTGGATATCCCAACAGCTATCGCCAGATGATCTACCAGATCATGCGCGTCGATCCCCGCATGGCCCCCTTCCGCACGGATCCCGAGATCGTGGCGATCCTGGCGCCGCCGGCGGAGCCCGCCAAATAGGCAAGTCCGCCCTGGCCCTGCCGTGGGCGCTGGTCACGGGGAGCCGCCCTGCTGCGCGTAGAACTGCCTCACCCGGCCGCTCAGCTGGTAGAGGGACGCCATCGTCTGCAGAGCCTCAACCTGCGGGCCGCTGAGCGAATTCGTGGCCTGGGAGGCAACCTTGTCCCAGTCGATCGACCCGCCGGCGGCGGAATTGGGCGAGAAGTTCGAAGCGAGAATCGTTCCCAGTGCTCCCATCTGCTGATAGTCCATTGGCGTCCCGTTCTGCGCCGCCCACGTCGCGATGTTTGTGACCATGGGCACCATGCCGTTGGGGACGGCCGTGTATCCGGACGTCCCATTGTTTATTTTTTGGGCGACGTCGGCTCCGACCGCGGCCACGAACACCTGGTTGAGTTGCTCGCGGCTTTGCTTTTTCATGGCGAGGATCCCGGGATCTTCGGCATAGTTAAGCCCCTGCGCCGCGGCGGCCGCGCGCAGATCGACATTGGCCTGTTCTTGCGCGGTCGCCAAATCCTCCCATTTGGCGATCTGGTTCGGAGTCAGGCCGAGGCGCTGGAAAAGAGGTCCAAAACGGTCGGACAGGTTCGCCCGAAAGCTCTTCAAATAGAGCGCGAGCAGCTTGGGGTCTGACTCCAGCAGTGCGTTGAGGTCCAGCCTTCCCCCGCCGCTGCCGCCGGATGCCGCCGGGGCCGCCGGCGCTTCGGGGGCGCCCGCGACCGGCTTCGCCGCGGCCAGGGACCGCGCCTGCGCCGCCACACGGCTCCTCGTCTCAGTGATCGAGGATCCGACCGCGGCCTGCCGCGTCGTGCCCGCCGCGATCTGAGGACGAACGCGGGCAATTTGGCGCCACAGCAGGCAGGCGCCAGCCAGCGCTCCAACGAGGACGCAGGCCGCCGCTATCCGCAAGGCTAGGTGCGCGCGCCGATTCATCAGGGAGCGGTTCGCGGCTGCATCGCCTGCTGCAAGGCGGTGCGGTACTGCTGATTTGCCACCATGCGCTCGAGGGCGTCCGATTGCGCCGGCGAGAGCCCGGCCGATCCAACCTGTTTCAGCACGGCTTCCCAGTCGACCGTCGCCAGGTTCACCGCCTTTCCATTCTGGTAGGCGTCGCTGGCTCCGGCGATCATTTCCGCAATCTTGTCTTGTTGGGCTGGATACAAGGGCGCCGAGGAATACCCGGCCTCGGTGGCCACCTGTTGGGTGAAGTTGACGGCTTGGAGCGATCGCTGGTAAGTCAGGAGCTGCTGATAGACGTCGGGTCCCAGGATGGCCGTGAGCGCATCGGGCGAAGGCTGCTGCTGCGTCGGGTAAATGGCGCCTCCCGGACCGATGGCCAGCGTCTGCAGCCACGTGTCGGTCGCCGCCCCCATCAGTTGATCGATCTGCTGGGCGCTGAGATTCTGCTGCCGGAAGAAGGGGCCGAACAGTGTCTGATATTGCATCCGCGCGGCCTTTTCGACCATCGGGCGAAGAGCAGGGTCGGAAGCCAGAAAGAGCTGGGCATCGGCCTTGGCCTTTTCGGGCGTTGGGCCGCGGGAGGCGGCGGGAGTGGCGTCGGCGCTGCTCGGCCGCGGGCCGGGCCGCGCCGCGGTTTGTCCGGATTCGAGCGCCGCGAGCTGCCGGGCGCCGGCCTGAAGCTGTTGATTCAGCCCGTGCAGCATCCCTTCCGAACGGGCCAGCGTGGCGGCTTTAAGCTCCATCAGCTCGCGCAGGTCCCGCAGCACGCGGTACTCATGCCCCACGGCGACTAGAGCGAGCAGGGCTGCCAGCACCGCGCCAGCCGTCACTATTCCGCTGGGACTTGCCGTTGGACTTTGAGCTTGCACGACGACGAGCGATTCGCCGGCTCCCTGATATATCCGATCATTTTAGGGGCAAGACAAACCGGCTTTCACGCCCGCCGGGAGCCCAAAATATTTCGAGCCTTGCGCCGGTCTGCTTCGTCTTGCCATCACTGACCCATGAGTACACCCCTCAAGATCCTTCTCAGCGCCGGTTTGCTTTCCACCGGCTTGCTCCCGCTGCGGGCGGCGGATTCCTTTCCCCGTAAATTCTCCTTCGCTTCCGGACCCGCCGCGGCCGGTGTGGTGAGCGTCGCCCCCGATGCGGTCTATTCCGCCGCGGCGGGGTTTGGCTTCGAGCCCGGTTCGAAGGTCACGGCCGTCGAGCGTCCGGGGCAGGGCGGCTTCATCACGGGCGACAAGCCCGTCTATTTCTCGGTCGCGCTGCCGGAGGGCAATTACCGCGTCACGGTGACCCTGGGCGACCCCTCCGGCGCCTCGGTGACGACGGTCAAGGCGGAGCTGCGGCGCCTGATGCTCCAGCGGATCCGCACCGCCGACGGGGCGGTCGTGACCCGCACTTTCAACGTCGCGATCCGCCGGCCCTTCTATCCCGGCGGTGAGGTGCGCCTGAAGCCGCGCGAAAAGACGACGGAAGCCTGGTCCTGGGACGACAAGCTGACGCTCGAGTTCTGCGACGAGCGCCCGGCGGTCTCCTCGGTCGAGATTGCGCCGGCCGTGGGCCTTCCGACCCTCTTCCTGATCGGCGATTCGACGATGACGGACCAGCCCAGCGAGCCCCACAACAGTTGGGGCCAGATGATCACGCGGTTCTTCGGTCCGAATATCGTGGTCGCCAGCCATGCCGAGTCCGGAGAGTCGGCCCGCGACTTCATCGGCGAGCATCGCTGGCCCAAGGTGATGAGCCTGATCAAGCCGGGCGATTATGTGATGATCCAATTTGGTCACAACGACCAGCACGACCGGGGGCCCAATCCGGGGGCTTACGCCTCGTACACGACATTCCTCAAGCAATACGTCGCCGACGTCCGCCAGCACGGCGCCACCATCATCCTGGTCACCCCGATGAACCGCCTCGCCTTCGAGGGCAATGCGCTCGTCAACACGTTGGGCGACTTTCCCGATGCCGTCCGCAAAGTCTGCCGGGAGGAGCAAGTGCCTCTGGTCGATCTGAACGCCATGAGCAAGGTGCTGTACGAGGCCCTCGGGCCGGCCCAGGCCCCGGCGGTGTTCGCGACCGGACCGTCCGGCAAGACCGATACGACCCATCAGGCCGACTATGGCAGCTGGGAATTGGCGCAATGCGTCGTGCGCGGCATCCGGGCGTCCGCGCCGGATCTGGCCAAGTACCTGGCTCCAGACGCCACCCACTTCGATCCGGCCCATCCCGATCCCGTCGCGAGCTACGATATTCCCAAGGAGCCGGTGACCGTGGTCGTGCGGCCTTACGGCAGCTGACCGGAGCAGCCCGATGGGCAGGAGCTACGGCAGTTTCAGTCCGACGATCTTCAGCACATACGCATAGTCGCACGGCTTTTCGGCTGGAAATCTAACCTTTAGCCCATCGGCATCCCGGTTATAGGAAAGGTCTCCCGGATGCCCGAGCAGTTCGATCCTTTCGATCGTTCCTTGCACGCGCTGGGTGCTGGCGAGCGAGGTGATTACCGCCTCCTCGCCCGGCCAAGCCATTACCGTGGCATAGAGCACATTGCCCTTGGTCGTGAAGCGGATGTCCTGGGGCTTGTACGCATGCCGCGGCAGGCCCCCCCCGATCGTCTCGGGGCCTCCCTGATTCTGGTTATTGAGCCGGCCGGCAAAACCCTTTGAGCGGGCGGCGGCCATTACCGCCGCCGCGGCGTCCGCCGCGGGACCTTCGCCATATTTGATCCACGGCCGCGTCCCGTATATTGCCTCGCCATTGACATCCAGCCACTTGCCGATGGCCAGGAGCACGTCCTGCTGCTCCGGCGGGATCGTCCCGTCCGCTCGCGGGGAGATGTTCAGCAGGAGGTTGCCGTTTTTGCTCACGTTCTCGACGAGCTTCCAAACGAACTGGTCGGCCGGATAGGGCTTCTGGCCTTCCACGTAGCCGAACTTGTTGGTGATCGGATCATCGGGCTGCCAGACCCAGTCGGTCAGCTCCATCGGCGCCCGTCCCTCCCGCTCGTAGTCCATGATCTGGCCCGAGACCCAGGCGGCTTGTTTGGCGCTGATGCCCACCTCCTTGCCCCACTCCCTGGCCCGGTTGAAATAGTAGGCGGAGACCCGGAGTTTGAGCGGATCCCAACTGTGGTCGGTGTTCATGTCGAACCAGAGCATGTCGGGATGGTATTTATCGATGGTCTCGATTCTCTTGGCCACCCAGTCGTGCATGAATTTGATCCGGGCCGCCTCGCTGCGGTCGGCGACGTTGTAGAAATTGGCCCATTTCGGGTCGTACTGGTCGCTGCCTGGCAAGGGCGGTATGAAATAGAAATGGAAGGCGGAATGGTCGGTGATGCCGGTCTTTAGGCCAACTTTCTCCAAGGCCCTGATGAGATCGCCGTCGAGATCGCGATGGGGCCCGTAGTTTTTGGCGTTGTAGGGGTTGATCGCGCTGTCCCAGTTGGAAAATCCGTCGTGATGCTCGCCCGGGGCGAGGACATATTTGGCGCCCGCCTTCTTGAAGAGGGCCGCCCAGGCGTCCGGATCCCACTGGGCCGCGGTATACATCGGAAGAAAGTCCTTGTAGCCGAACTTGGTCGGAGGGCCGAAATGGTCCGTGTGCCACTGCACGACGCCTCCGGCCATCGGCGCTTTGCCGGCGCGGTCTCCAGCGAGGACTTCGCCGCCATACATGTAGCGGACGTACCACTCGCTGCCGTGGGCCGGGACGGAGTAGATTCCCCAATGCATCATGATGCCAAACTTGCCGTCGCGGAACCAGTCCGGGTCCCGGTAGTTCTCCTGGATCGATTGCCAGGATTCCTTGAAAGGCCCCTCGGGCGGGGCGGGGATGTCCCGGAGGGCGGCGGCGATCATCTCCGGGGTGTCGCGAGGTGGCCGTGCGCCCGCCTGGGATTTATTGGCCGGAGGGGTCAGGGCGCTCGTCTCCTCCTCGGGAGGAGTTGTGGGAGCCGCGGCTTGGGCGCGCAGAGGGGAAGCGGGCGCCAGCAACCAAGCGGCGGCCCCGGCGGCCGCAAGAAATTGCCAGGTCCGGTGTATGATTGGCCTCACAATCCTCAATTGGGTGGGCGGCGGGCTGCGCGGGAGATCAGGGCGAAAGCCGGGGCGGATTTATCGCGTCTGGCGGACCCACTTCTGCACGCGCCAGTTCTTGATTTCAACGGTATAGATGCTGCCGTCCGCCGGATCGAACGTGATGTCGTGCACGTAGTCCAACTTGCCCGGCGCCTTCCCCCAGGAGCCGAACTGGCCGAGCACCTTTCCGTCCAGCCCCACCTTGACGACGCGGTCGTATTTGCCGTCGCACATGTAGATCGCGTCTTCCTTTGCGGCATAGACGAGGCCCCAGGGGGATCCGAGATTGGTCCACTTGGTGATGAACTTGCCGGTTTCATCGAACACCTGCACCCGCGAATTCTGGCGGTCCGCCACGTAGACCAGGCCCTTCGAATCGATGACCACGTCGTGCACGAGGGTGAACTGGCCGTCGCCGTGGCCGAGCGTGCCCCACTGCCGGATGAATTCGCCGTCGGGGGTGAATTCGATGACCCGCGAGTTCACGTAGCCGTCCGAGACGTAAAAGTTGCCGTCGGGGCGGAAGCAGACGTTGGTCGGCTGGTCGAAGGCGTCCTTGGAGTCATTGTTTCCGGGCGTGCCCTGGCGGTTGCCGAGGACCAGGAGAATGCGTCCGGTGTCGGGATTGACCTTGAAGATCACATGGCCCTGGACGTCCACACACCACAGGTTGCCGTCGGGGCCGACGCGGATCCCGTGGGAGGAGAGCACGCGGAAGGTCTGCGACGTCCAGCACTTGAGCATCTTGCCGGAGCGGTCGAACTCGATCAGCGGCCAGCTGCCGCGGTTGAAGACCCAGACGTTGCCCTGCTGGTCGACGTCGACGCCGGAGCATTCGCCGAAATTCATGCCCTGGGGCAGTTGGGGCCAATTGGGATCGACGTGGTAGGGCAGTTCGGGACCGCTATCGAGCTTGGCCACCTGGGCGGGGTCGGGGCGCTCGGTCGGCCGGGCGAGGATGGGGGGCGGCGCCGGCGGCGTCGGCACGGGCGAGAGTTGGGCCTGGAGCGGAGACAGGCGGGCCAGGAGGCAGAGGGTGAGCGCAAGCAGACGGGTCTTCATGGGGTGGGGGCTTCAAGCGGACGGGAGCGGTGGATGCACAGACGGGAAGGGGGGGGGTGGCGCGCTCCGTGCTCCGCGGCTGGCATGATCCCGCCGATTCGAAACACTTGTAGAGTCGGCCGGGGCAGAGCATTTTCACCAGCCGCCCGGCCATTCCCCTATGCATACAATATTCCTAGCCGATATCAACCTTCTCTGGATCTACGATCTTTCCAATTGGCTCTTCTGCGCGGTCGTGGTGGGGGTTTTTGTCGCGTTCTCCTTGACCGGCCAAATCGTGGTCCGCCGCTTCCATTCCCGCTGGTTTGGTGACAAGGAATACAATTTTTCCGTGGCCGACTACCTTTCGGCTGCCGGCGTGTTTTTCGGCATCACGCTTGGGCTAATTTCAGTCGCCACTTGGGAAAATTTCACGGCGGTCGACGGCATCGTCTCGCACGAGGCCTCAGCCGTCGGCGTGCTCTTTCGCACCGTCGACAACTACCCTGAGCCGCATCGGACGGTGTTGACCGGACAGCTGCGCGATTACACGCGCTACACGATTGACAAGTCTTGGCCGCTCTACCGGCAGGGCGACAACTCCGGGACGGTGGGAGATATGATGCTGACGCGTTTTTACAAATACCTGGCCAAGGTGGAGCCGGGCGATGAGGCCCAGAAAGTCCTTTACGGCGAAGCGCTGCGCGAGTTCAGCAATGTGCTCGAAGGCCGACGCCAGCGCCTGGACAGCGTTACGACCGCATTGCCCGAGATTGTGTGGATTGTCGTCATTGGTGGCTCCGTGTTAAGCATATCATTGATGTGGCTGTTCGTCATAGAAAACAGGCGATTGCATGATGCGCTCACGGTCACGCTCGCCTGTTTGCTGGGTCTGCTGGTTTTCCTGCTCGCGAGCATGGACCATCCTTTTCGTGGTGAATACAGCGTCGGCCCTGATTCTTTCGAGCTGGTCTACGACCAACTCATGAAGGACTGATTCAAGGCCAAGCCTCCGTCCGCGACCGGCTGATCGCGCATCTTTTTTCCGGGCTGCTCGTCTTGTCATCCACCCTATGCAAACGTCGCCAAATCCCACGCGTTTTCTCGCCTGCCTCGCCCTGGCTTTCGGGGCTGCCCTCACTGGCGGGGGAGCGGTGTCCGCAGCGGCCCAGCCCGCGCCTGAGACCATCGGTTCGATCTGGGAGCAGCATGCCAACGACCCGGACGTGGCCTGGCGGGATCCCACCTCCCACACCCGGGTCGTCAACCTCACGAGCGGCTTTGACAGCGCCTCCGTGTTCTATTTCCATCAGAATATCTTCACCGCCGGCGGTGATAGCATGATTTTCAGCGGCAAGCGCGGCGAGGATCGAGGTTTCTACGTCTTGAGCCTCCGGACCGGCGAAATCCGCCAGCTCACCCACGAAACCGGCCAGCATCTCGTGGTGCTGCCTCGGCGGCGGAGCGCGGCGTATGATCGGGGTGATGATGTCTTCCTCCTGAACCTGGACAGCGGGGAGGAGAAGAAAATCGCGACAGTTCCGCACGGCATCCTGGCGCAAGGCGCGGGGTTCGGCTTCACCGCGGATGAGAGCAAACTGATCTTCGCCTACTGCGATCAGCTCGCGGACGAGAGCGCCCATTTGATGGCGACGGTAAAAATGGCCGATCCTCATCTGCGGCGGGTCGACTGGGTGGCGGCGTACGAACACATGCAGCGGCACAACGCCATCTATTCGATCGACATCGACTCGGGTAAGGTCGCGGTGGTGTTTGAGGACAAGGAGAACAACTGGCTGGGGCACGTGCAAGGCTCGCCCACGAATCCGAACCTGGCGCTGTTCATTCACGAAGGCTTCGTCACGGTGCACATCAAGAATCGTCTGCGTCTCCTGGACCTGAAGACGGGGGAGGTGACCATGCCGCGGAAGGGACCGCTGGAGAACGAGGGCATTACGCATGAGTTCTGGGATCGCGACGGCGAATCCGTCTGGTACGACATCAGCAGCGCGGGGGCTCTGGCCCACCTGGATGTGAGGACCCTCGTGGAGACGCGCTATTCGTACGGCGGCACGCGCGTGGCCGGCGCCGCCATGGGCGGCACGACCGCTTCCGCCTTGGACCGATCCGACAATCGATCCATCCACTATGCCATCGGTCCGGGCGCCAAGTGGGCGGTGGGGGATGGTTTTCAGAAAACCAATGAGTGGCTTTGCGTCTACCGGCTCGACAAACGAAACCCCGAGACCCACGAGGTCCCGGTCGTGCACATCTGCGATTTCTCCGGGACCTACTCGAACCCGAAGGCCCAGTACATCGAACCCAATCCCCACCTCACGCCTGATTTCCACTGGATCCTGTTCAGCGCGCATCTCAAGGGCACGGCCAACGACGTGTACGCGGTGGAGATACCGAGCTCTGCGACTGAAGGCAACTGACCGATGGCTCGGTGGTCCGCTAATTTCGGATACTGGACTCAGCGGAAGGAGCCGCCGGAAGCTGCCAGGCCGCCAGAAGTGAATTTTGGTGCCTGTCTCTGGCCATGGGTCGCTTCGGCCTGGCGTCCACCAGGGTATCAGAATGGGGTGTATTTCAGGCGCGGCACGCGGGAAAATGAGCGTTCCCGACCGATGAGTTCTGAGTCATAGGCCAGGGCCGTCGCGGCGATCCAGGCATCATTCTCTCCGAGGCGCTGCGCCAACCCCGCCTGGAGGCGGGCCGCCCGAAAGGCGATGACGCGGGAGAGCTGGAGGATCCGAAACGGGGAGAGGAAGGCTTCCGCCTCCTTGGCACTTTCAAAGCCCTCGGCGAATTCGCCCAGGCTGATGATGCTGAGTGCCACCGGCTCACCCGACCGAGATTGCAGCAGGCCACGAGCCGGCCCCGCCCGCCGAACCGCCACCTCCGCCTCGAGCTCGATCAGAAAGCTGGTATCAAGCAGCAGCATGGCGCCCGGCCCGGCGTTTGCCGGCACCACGGCCCTCGAAGGGCTTCATCGCTTCCAGCAGCTCCCCGGCGGTCAGCACCGGCCGCTCCGCAAAGAGGCGCCGGACGACCTGGGAAAATGATTCCCGTTCGTCTCGCTTCTCATTTTTGAGGAGGTCGTACGCGTCCGTCTCAAGCGAAATGGTCTTGGTAGCCATGCACAGACCATGCATGATCTGTGTATTGCTGTCAACGGGGAGCGAGTTCATCTTCGCGGAATGATGGCAGGTGCGGACGGGAGATGCGCTTGCTAGCGCAGGCGCGCACGTCCTGAGACCACTGCACTATGGCAACCCGCGTGCCCCTTGCCATGGCGCCCGCGTCTACCTGCTTGGTGGCAGTCGGCCATCGCCGGGGCGATGCGCGACCACGCGGATGAATGAGCGCGCATTTAGACCCCGATGGGCGGAGCATGGCGGCTGAGTTCCGGCCGCTTGGCCGTGAACACCAGGGCGCCCAGCACCTGGAGGGCAAAGAGCAGCACGCAGGCAAGGACCACGCTCCGGCCGGTCCGGAAAGGTTCGGACCAGAGCGCCTGAAAGAACGCCGCGTACAGGAGATAGAGGCTGAGGGCCACGCCCGTCACGGGAACCAGCAGGTTGCGAACCACGTGGAAGCGGTCCGGCTGCACGCGCCGGTAATACAGCAGATTCGCGCAGTTGACTCCCGCGAAGGTCAGGGCGGCGAAGAACACCATGGCGTCCGACCACCAGACAAAGCAGTCGAGCCCGTTTCCGAGCAGGGCCATGCCCGCCAGCCCGAGCACCGCGCAGAGGACCAGAACAGAGAGGACCGCGGCGCGCGGCGTGGCCGTCTCGCCGGACGTTCGGCCCAAGCTTTGGGGAAGAACACCGTGGCGCGCCAGGGCGAAAATAACACGGGAGGCACCCTGGACGCAGCTCAGGTAAATCGCCGTCAGGCCGGTGAACGCGGTGGCGATCACCACGAGGTCACCCCATCCCCAGTAGCTGCGCGCCACCTGGGTGATCGCCGTGAGGCCGGAGGCCGAGTAGGCCGCAACGTCGGCGGGGCTCGCCGACAGCGTTAGGACCCAGGCGTTGGCCGCCCAAAAGAGGCCGATGCCGATGACAGCCCCGGTGAGAATCATCGGGATGTGCCGCTTGGGGGCCGCCGCTTCCTCTGCCGTCGCCGCGACGACGTCAAACCCGGAAAACGCGAGGATTCCGAGGAGGACCGCGTTCCAGAATCCAGGAAGACCGTGGGTAGCGGAGGCGGCGGAAAGGGGCGCGAGCGTCAGGCCCCCGGGGACGCGCGCTTTTACGATGAGAATGGTGAGCGACAGCGCCAGCACGACGACCGTTTCCAGCACCATCAGGGTGAGCGTGGTCCGAATCGACGAGCGGATGCCGCGAAGCGAAATCCAGCCGACCACGAGCGAATGCACGAGCAGGCCCACGGCCACGGCCGCACCAGGCGAGAGGCTTACGCCGAGCCGTCCCAAAAGCTCGGCAAAGAAGAGCCCGAACAGGATCGGAACGGTCGTCGCCGCCATGACGAAGTAGCTGACCGTGACCGCGCCGCCCAATAGCCCGGCAAATGGGCCCGCGGCCCGCCAGAGCCAGGCCGAACCGGCGGCAGCCGACGGAGCATCCTGGTTCAACGAGGCGTAGGAGAGGACGGTCGGTAGGATGATCAGGAGCGCCGCCAGGAAGACGAGTGGGGCGATCGGACCGGCTTCGGTTTCGATCGGCCCCCAGGTGGCGAAGAGCCCGATGGCGGGAGAGGTGACTCCGACAACGAGGGCCGCCAGGCCCCATGGACCGATTGGGCCGCCCTTTAAGCGTTCGTGGTTCATGAAAGAAGGACTCGGTCCGTCGGGGGCGTATCCGAAGCGTACGCCTCCAACAGGCTGACCACCGGTGACCCGGCGGCCTCCGCTGCGACCGCGGACCCCAAGCTGCGAGCGGCTTCGGAAAACTTGGCTTCCGACAGGAGCGCATGAAGGGCCGAGCGGAGCGCGGCAGTTGCCGCCGTCCTGGGCAGCACCAGGCCGGCCCCGCGCTCGGCGACCCGGGCGGCGTTGTCCGCCTGATCGCGCCCATGCGGCACGACCAGCAGGGGGAGTTGGTGCGCCAGGGCGCGAAGCACGGTCCCGTGGCCGCCATGCGTCACCACGAGCGCCGCCATGCCCATAACCTGATCATGCGGCGCGCTGGGGACCAGCCGCGCGTTGGCGGGCGGGCGCAGCGCGGCCGCCTCCAGGCTGCCGCCCAGGGTGACGAGGACTCGTACCGGGAGCGTCTCCGCCGCGTCGAGCACCCGCTGCATGACCGCGCCATGGTCCTGGAAGGTCGTCGAGAAGGCCACGAGGACCAGTGGCCGCTGGTCCGCCGCCGGGAACGGCGCGGTCCAGGGGACCGTCCAGCCCGGCTCGTCCAACTGGGGGCCCACGTAGCGCACGCCGACCGGCAATTGGCCTGGAGCGAAGTCGAACGCTTGCGCCGTCCCGAGGAGGAAGGCCCGAGCCGGGGCGGTCTGTTCCATGGTCCGCTTCAGGGCGGCCAATCCCAGGGCGCCGCGGGCCGCGTTCAGGGCAGGCAATGCGTGGTCGAAGCCGGTGGCGAGCGCCTCGCGGAGGCCAGCCTGCTTCCGCACTTCCTCCTCGTTGCGAGGCGGGCGCAATCCCGGCCCCATCGGGGGAATCCCCGCTATCGGGAAAATGCTCACATTGGCGCTCAGCATGACATACGGCTGCCGGGCCGCCTCGCAGCCCACCGCCACCCCGAGAAGGAGTTCGCAGGTCACGACCAGGTCGGCGGGCTCGCGCCGCAGTGCCTCGATGAGGTCCCGGGCATACGCGAGCGCGGGGCCAGCCCACGCGGCATCCAAGGCCCGCTTGAACGCCTCCACGCCCTCGACATCCCAATCGCGGATGTAGTCGCTCGCCGGCGTCCGGTCCTGACGGTTTGGCGCGCTCGTCCATGGCGCAAACGCCGCCCCGGCCACCGCAATTTCCCGACGGCTCGCCTCATCGCACATCATCCGAACCCTGTGCCCGCGCGCGACCAGTCGTCGCGCCACCGTGATCATCGGAGCCACGGTCCCTCCGCCTTCCCAGGTGGTGAGGAGGAAGCTTCGTGGCGCGCTCATCATCGTTCTCCTCCCATGGGAGCGCTCAGAACTCCGTCGACCAGCCGCTTCATGAGCGCCTGCGCCTCCTTGATCGGGCGCTTCATGTCCCGCCGAACGAGTTTCCAGACGTAGAAATCCAGCGCCACGACGAGCCCATCGAGCCGCCGGCGGGTCTCCGCCTCAGGCAGTCCCGCCAGGTCCTTGGCAAACATCTCGGCGACCCAGGCCCGATGCTTTTCCCGTCCGAAGTCTGCCATCGGCCGAAGGGAGGGATATCTCTCCTCCTGGTCCAGCACCCGGGTGATAAAGTCTCCCATCGCCTCATAGTCGTCGATGACGGCCCGCACGATGCTCGCCCGGTCGACGCCGACCACCGAACGGCGGAACGCCATCTTGCGCAAGGGATCGTTGACCGCCTTCAAGAGGCCGTCCTTCCCGCCGAACCGGCGTATCACCGTCTGGACCGTCACGCCGGCGTCGCGGGCCACATCCTGGAGATGCACCTTGTCGTACCAGCCGCGGTTGAAGCGGCGCTCGAAGGCATCAAGGATGCGCAGGCCGGTCGCCTCGGCGGACTCAGCGCGGGCGGTCTGCCGGTATCGGCGTGGGATCGGGCGCTGACTTACTTTCATGTTGGCCGTGCTAACATGAAAATGGATGCCGTCAACAAATTAATGTTAGTTGTAATAACATTAAAAGTTCCAGCCCGGGCGCGGCCGTCAGAAGCTCCTCCAGGAGCTGGGTCCACATTGGCTCTCTAATCGCGACATCACCGTGACCCCAATCCGCGCAAAGCCAAAATCCCGCTGGGACTACTTCATAAAGAAGCAGCCGCCGCGGGATTGAAATGGTGGAGGTGGCGGGAGTTGAACCCGCGTGCCCCCATGCCCATCTCGCCTCCGGCGCGGGGTAGTCGTCCGCGTAGCGGTGAGGTGGCATCACCTCGGCTCATTTCTTGGCGTCGGTCGCGAAGGCCTCAGCCAGCAGCGCGTCGAACTCCGGCTGGCCGCGCAGCTTGTCCCACCAGGGATAAAGTTTCAGCGTCCAACTGCTGCTGGAGGGAACTTTGTTCAAACTCAATCGCAGAAGGGGAACAGCCTGAGCCGCGTCGCCGAGGGCGGCGTAATAACGGGCCAGCCCGAGCGCGTGGCTCGGGGTCAGCTGCTCTCGCCAAATGGATTCGGCGGGGGCAAGGACTTGGGCGGCCTCGCCCGGGCGACCGAGCCACGCCAGAGTGGTGGCGAGCTGGACTTGATAAAGCACTTCGTTCGGATGAGCGCGCACATGCTGGCGCAGCGTTGCTTCGGCCCTCTGCCATTCGAGACGGGCGAGATTTTCCTTTCCGGCGGTGCGGTAGGCGAGCGCCGTCGACCACGCGGTGGGCTGGGCGATGGTGGCGTCCTCAAAGTATTCGCTCACGGTCAGCGCGGCGGCCGTTAACACCGGGTCGGGTTTGCGTTCCAACAGACCGCATAACATGAAAGTGAAGATGGTGCGATCCTCGCCGCGACCCTCTGGGCTCACCCGATCGAGCAAGGACCGCATAGATGCGAGGTCGCCGGTCTGGGTGCCGATCAACCTCGCCTCCGAGGCGAGCGCGGCGTCGGTCGGCCGAATCGCGAGGGAGGCATTGTAATGCGCCAAGGCCATGGCGAGATCCGCCGACGCGGAACCACCCAGGGAATTGTCCAGGGCTAGGGAATACATTTGGGCGAGATCGTAGTGGGCCATGACATCGCGGGGGTCGCGCTGCAGGGCCGACTCGATGACCGCCACCCCCTCGTCGAAGCGGCCGGAAAGCGCGAGCGTCCGGCCCAATGCTCGCGCGATCCGATTGTCCTCCGGCGCCGTGCGGTAAGCATGGCGCTGGTAAATCTCGGCTTGGGCAAAGGCCTGGCGATCAAACAGCAAATAGCCGACGGCCAACAAAGCCTGGGTTTCGTCGGGATTCAGGGCCAGCGCGCGTTTGGCAAAGGCGTCGGTGTCCTGTCTGACTTTATCATCAAAGGCCCAGTAGCGCTGGATGTAGGCAGCTTGCACCCCGGCGCGAACGCCCCAGGCGTAGGCTGAATTGGGGTCGGACTCCGTGGCCTTGCGAGCCAGCTCTTCAGCCACCGCGAGGTCGGAACGGGTGAAAGCCAGGCCATAGTATATGGCGCGGGCCTTGTCGGCCAGCTGTTGGGCTTCGGAGGCCGGCGCAGCCGCGGAGGGCGCCGCGTCTGGTTTGGCCGGCCGGCCCAGGGGTCGAAAGAAGTAGGCGACTACCGCCACGCCCGCGGCCGCCAAAGCGACCCAAACCGGCGCCGGGAAGCCCCGGCGGGTCGCGGGTCGCCGCGAAGGCGGATCCGCCAATCGATGCGGGAGAGGCGCGGCCGCGGCCGCCGGCTCTCCCGCGAGGAGCCGGGCGATGCGCTCGGCCAGTTCGGTGGGGGTTACCGTCAAGCTCAACCGGGTCCATTGGACCTCGCGGAACTTGTCGGGCACGCGGGCGGCGGGAGCGGAAATCTCGCCTAGGACCACCGGGAGAATGAAGGGGATGTCGTCCGCCACGAGGTGCGAGCGGTCGACCGCGAGCTTCCACTCCAGTCGAAAATAGCCCTCCCCGCGGATATTGGTGTTCTCGGAAATCACCGGGACGAAGAGAGCGCACTCCTTGATCTGACGCCGGATCTTGGCATCCCACGCGTCGCCCCCACGCAAGCCGGTCTGATCAAACCACACTTCGATTCCGGCCGCGCGCAGCGCCGCGCAAATGCGCTTCGCCGCCTCCGCGTCCTGGGAGGCGTAGCTGAGAAAGACCGCGCCGGACATGGGCCCGAAACGTGCCAAACCCACTCCGAACCAGCGAGCATAAATCGGTCCGGCGCATTCCGACAAATCAAGCTACGCGGGATAACCTGCAGGCGGCTGCAGGCGATTGCCCCGGCGGTCCCGGCCGCGGTAAAGCCGGTTACTTTTCGTCGGGCAGGAGATCTTCGACGGGAGCCGTGCCATCGGGGCGCGTGATCGTAAAATTGCCGCGCAGTCGGATGTCTTCCGAGGAAGCGCCGATCATCACCGTGAAGCGGCCGGGTTCCACGGTCCAATGCTGGTCGCGGTCGTAAAGGGCGAGATGTTCGGGCGTGAGGGTGAAGTGCGCGGTGCGCGTTTCACCGGGCGTCAGGTGGACGCGGACGAAGCCGCGCAGCATCTTGTCATAGGTCGTCACGCTGCTGTAGTCGTCGCGCACATAGAGCTGCACGACCTCGTCGCCGGCGCGCGAGCCGCGGTTGCTGACCTCGCAGTCGACTTCAACCTTGCCCTGCGTGCCCTGGCGCCCAGGGGAGACCTGCAGGTGGTCGAAGGCAAAGGTGGTGTAGCTTAGCCCAAAGCCAAAGGGAAAGAGGGCGCCGTCGACCATGCCAACGTCGTGGTCCTGGGACCCGGGCTTGGCGGGGAAGTTGAAGGGAATCTGCCCGACCGTTTTGGGAAAGGTGATGGGCAGGCGGCCGCTGGGATTGGTGTTGCCCAGCAGGACGTCCGCGACGGCATCGCCACCCTGATCCCCCGGAAACCACATTTCCACGATCGCCGGGACGTGACGGGCGGCCCAATTGACCGACAGAGGCCGGCCATTCGAGAGCACGAGGACGATGGGGGTCCCGGTGGCCTGGATCGCCTCGAGGAGTTCCTCCTGGTAGCCGGGCAGGTTGAGGCTGGTGCGGCCGTGCGCCTCGCTGCAGATCGCGTCCGTTTCGCCGAGGACGACAATGGCGGCATCCATGCCCTTGGCCGCATTGGCCGCCGCCGCGATGCCCACGCGCACCTCGTCCGAGGGCGGATCCTTCAGAACGTCGCTCTCGGGATAGTGATCGTCGACGACCGAGCAGCCTGGTTCATAGTGGATTTCGCATTGCGGCCCGAGCTTGTGACGGAGGCCGGCGAGCACAGTGGTGAACCGCAGGTGCTGGGGTCCGTAACGATTGGGCCACGCAGTCGGATTGTCGGCGAGGGGCCCGGTCACCAGCACCTTTTTCAAATCGGCGCGCAGGGGCAGCAGGCCGCCCTCGTTCTTCAGCAAGATGATGGATTCCCGCGCCGCGCGCGCGGCCACGGCTTGAGCTTCCGGAATGCGAATCTTCGCGTCGGCGCCGTCCGGATCCATGATGTAGGGATGATCGAGCAGCCCGAGCCAGAATTTGACGCGCAGGATATCCCGCACCCGGGCGTCGATGGTCGCCTCCGACAGGCGCCCTTCATGTACGAGCTGGCGCAGCGGGAGCATATAATCGGCGGGCGGCGTGAAATCGGTCCGCACGTTGAGGCCGGCTTGGGCCGATGCGCGCACGGCTTCGATGTTGGTCGGGGCGACGCGGTGCTTGGAGTGAATGAATTCGACCGCCCGGCTGTCGGACACCACGTAGCCGCGGAAGCCCAGTTCGTGCCGGAGAATGTCGGTGAGAAAGAAGCTGCTGCCATCCACCGGCACGCCGTTGTAGTCATTGTACGAGGCCATCACGCCCAGGGCGCCGGCATCGCGTATCGCGCGCCGGAAGGGCGCAAGGTAGATGTTCTCGACTTCGTTCCAGGTCGTTTGCGGGTCGGTGCGGGCCGGGCCGTCGCGCCCGCCCTTCGGGATGCTATAGATGGCAAAGTGCTTGACGGTGGAGACGACGTGCTCGGCCTGGATGCCGCGCACTTCCTCGTAGGCCAGTTCGCCGCCGAGAAAGGGATCCTCGGAATACGAGTCCGGGGTGCGGCCCCAGCGTGGATCACGGGCGAGGTCGACAACGGGCGAGTAGACATTGGTGTAACCGAGGGCCCGCCCTTCGCGCCCGGTGGTATGTCCGATGGCGGAAACCAACTCGCGGTCCCAAGTGCTGCCTACCGCCAATTCACAAGGGAAGCTGCTGGCGCCGGTGCTATCGAGGCCCCGGATGCCTTCATTGGTGAAATCCGCCGGCACGCCGAGCCGGGTGTTCTCGATGAAGAACTGTTGAACCTCGTTGAGCGCGCGGACATGACGCGAGGGCGGCCAGTCGAAGTCGGTCTGGGGGGCAGCCCGCCCGACGTTGCCATTGTGATCTTCGTCGATGTTGCCAATGCCGTCCTTCCACTCCTTCTGCTTCCAGGCGGGTGTAGGCAACGCGTCGGTCAGCACGCGACCATAGCCGTACAGCGTCGCCATTTGCGCCGTCTTTTCTTCGAGCGTCATGCGCGCCAGCAAGTCGTCGATGCGCTTTTCGACGTCAAGATGCGGATCCTCGTAGGGATCCATGACTCCGTTCTTGTCGAGGTCGATCCAGCCGTCGTGGTAGATGGGAGCGAGCGGCAGATCATGGATGAAGAGGCGCGAGGGAGGAGGAGCGGCGCGTGAAAGGGCGAGCGCTCCCCAGACGAAGCAGAATGCGATGCGGGCAAGGCGAGGGCAGGGGGAAATCGGCATGGGATAACGAACGGTTGAGATTATCACATCTGATTGTTGCGCCAAGCGCGGAACCCTCCGGCCGTAAAAAGCTTTCTATTTTCTCCTCAATACTGGGGAGAAATTGGCCGTCGCCGCCGCGCCAGAGCCGGAAAGCTCGGGATCGACTGATGCTAACCGTTCACTGTTGGTGAAATTGGCCCGGGTGCTTTTCTAGCAGAGGCGCTTTTGGGCGAATGCTCGGCCCGATGGCGACTTTGGGTAGCGTTCGAAGTCTGCGGCGCGGGCGGGATCACGAAAGGCGATCGCGGTGGCGAGGGACCAGGGGCGGTCGGCGGTGGTGTGGTGGCTGGCGCCGGCGTTGTGCTTGGCCAGACGAGCGGAGCGGGCGATGGTGGGAGCAAGGAGCGCGGGCGGTGATTGGGAACCGCGAACGCCCGCGCGCCGGTTCGCCAAGATCGTCGATCGGGGACGTAACGAATCGTCTCGTCGTTCGTCAGGCTGGCATCATGGCACCCCAAACCCGCCGCCAGTTTGCCAAGCTAGCCCTCGCCGCCTTGCCCGCCCGGGCGATTTCCACCGAGATCAGGCGGGAAGAGAACAATCTGAAGCGCCTCGGCGACTATGGCGAAAAGCACTCGCTTTGGGTGGCTTATCACGGCCACACGGCCGTGACCCCGGAGAACTGGGAACGGGCCTTCGCCCTCTCGCCCCGCAACGCTGCCAATGTCGACCTGGGCCACTTCATCGCGGGCAACAACTATTCCCCGATCCCGTTCATCAAGGAGTATCACGAGCGGATCACCCACGTGCACATCAAGGACCGCAAGCTGCACATGGGGCCGAACGTTCCCTTCGGGAACGGGGACACCCCCATCGTCGAGTTCCTGCAGCTGCTCCGGGACCGGCAATGGAACATCCAGGCCACGATCGAGTTTGAGTACAAGGTCCCCGCTGGCTCGGACCGGATGACCGAAATCGCGAAATGCGTCAAGTACTGCCGCGACGCCCTCGCCTAACCCCGGCGGCAAGACGCCGATGACAAATCCCACCCCGACCCCGATCGCGCGCCGTCAGTTTATCCAGGGCCTGGGCGGCCTCGCCGCCGCGGCCTGCCTGACGCTGCCTCGTTCCGCCAAGGCCGACTCCCGCGTGGCGCGGGCCCCCGGCGTGAATTTGCGGCTTTCGCTCAACGCCTATTCCTTCAACGGGCCACTGCGCGCGGGGACGATGACGCTAGCCGACGTCGTCCATTTTTGCGCCGAGCAAGGCGTGGACGGTCTGGACGCCACCGGCTATTATATGCCTGGTTATCCCAAGTCACCGGCGGACGACTATCTCTACGGATTGAAACGCCTGGCCTTCGTCAACGGCGTCTCGCTGAGCGGCACCGGCACCCACAACGACTTCTCGGCGCCGGACGCGGTGCGGCGGCAAGCCGACGTCCAGGTGGTGAAGACCTGGATCGATGTCGCGGCTAAGCTGGGCGCCCCGGTCTTGCGCGTTTTCTCGGGCAAGGAAGTGCCGGCGGGCCACACCTTCGATGAAACCCTGGCCTGGATGGCCGAGGCGATCAGGGAATGCGCGGATTATGCCGGAGCCCGCGGCGTCATCGTCGGCCTCCAGCCCCACAACGATTTCCTCACCACAGCCGACCAAACCATCCGGCTCGTCAATGCCGTGAATTCGGCGTGGTTCGGAGTCATCCTCGACATCGGCAGCCTCGCCCAGGGCGATCCCTATGCGGAGATCGAGAAGCTGATACCATACGCCATCTCATGGCAGATCAAGGAACGCGTCGCTTTCGGCCAGACGACGCAACCGGTCGACCTGAAGCGGCTGAAGCGCCTGATCGACCAAAGCGGCTACCGGGGATTCCTGCCGGTCGAGGCGCTGTACTCGAAAAATTCGAGCGACCGGGTCGCGGCCTTCGTCTCCCAGGTCAAGCGGGAGTTCGGCCTGTAGGCGGGCCGGATGCTGAACCGGATCTCCCGGCCTGCTCTCCTCGGGTCATCACGAATTTCGTGGTGCTTCCCTGCCGGTCAGGGAGGAGGGGTTTCTGTTTGCTTCAAGGCGCGAATCGATCCCAATCCATCATCTCGCACTCCCCCACAACCAACAAGGGGGGGAGGGGAGCCTACGATGGAAAGCAGAATGTCTCGCCGGCAATTCCTCGGCACCGCCGCCATGGCGGGCGCCGGGCTCACAGGCATCGGTAAGGCGCTCGCAGCCGCGCCGGCCCCCGAAGGCGCTGCGGATTGGGATGAAAAAAATGGCCCAGCTCCTGCCGCGCCGGATGCCCCGCAGGCCCTGCCGTTGCGTCCAGGCGCCATCCCCATCATCGACAGCCATATTCACCTGTTCGACCAAACCCGTCCCGTCTTCAGCGGCTACACGGGGGGTCTGTTCTACCGGCAGGTAAAAAAGCCGTCGACGCCCGCGATGTACGCTGCGCTGGCGCGGCCGACCGGAATCGTCGGCGCCATTGTGGTGGAATCTGCCGCCCAATACCTCGACGACAACCTCTGGTATCTGGAGGTATCGCGCGACAATCCCATCATGGTCGGAGTCTCGGGGAACATCGATCCAGGCTCGAACGACTTCACCAAATATCTGAACCACTTTCATCGCGACCCTCTCTTTCGCGCCATTCGCTCCAGCCGCTTCTACAGCCGGGACGCCCGGGGCAAGGTTGCGCTCAATCCGACCCAGGTCGCCAATCTGAAGCTGCTGGCGCAGGCCGACCTGGCGCTGGACACCGCCAACCCAAGCATGGACCTGATGAACGCCAACGTGATGCTGGCCGACGCCGTTCCAGACCTGCGCATCATCATGGACCACCTGCCAAGCTTCGATCCCACGCCCGCCAACCAGGCGGCTTACGAGGCGGTGATCATAGAGATGGCGGCGCGGCCCAACCTCTTCGTTAAGCTCACCGAGGTCTATCATCCCACGCCCGGCGACAACGGCATCATCGTGAAGAACTATGAGTTTCTGCGCGGGCGGCTGGAGTACCTGTTCCAGGCCTTCGGCGAGGACCGCGTCATGTTCGGCACGGATTATCCCAACAGCTACGGAGTGGCCACACTCTCCGAGGAGGTTGGCCTGATGCAGCAGTTCTTTTCCACCAAGACGCCTGCGCAGCAGGAAAAGTACTTCTGGCAGAACTCCTCGAAGATCTACAAGTGGGTCAAGCGCTCCGACGACCAGCCCACGCCGCTCGCCCAAGGAAAACTCGCTCCGCCTGCGCCCGCCCGTGGCGGCGGGGGAGGACCGGGAGGCTCAAGAGGTCCTGGTGGTCAGGGAGCCTAGCCGCTGCCTCACGAACGGCGACAGGCCACGCACTCCGTGGCCCGACTTCGAAATGAAGTTGTTGGAACTGGATTTAAATGGTGGAGGTGGCGGGAGTTGAACCCGCTATGTCACGATCTTGCCCGAGGGACGAAAATACTCGGATCGGTCAGAAAAGAGCAGTGCGGAGAGGAAAATTGTTAGATTTTTGTTAGATTGAGGAAATGGCGCGTCGGACTGCCCGCGGCTAGAGGACGGTTTTAGAGAGGCCTTTGTCGCCGCGAGCGGCGCTTGGGAGTCCGGTGTGACTGCAAGACTTCAATATCTTGAAGATCCTTGTGCCGACCGCTGGCGCGCTTGTTTTTCAGCAGGTCTTCGTAGGCAATGAAGTTGACGGACAGGCCTTCAAAACGTGCCCGCACCCGGCGGGCATAGCAGTCGGAAAATCTTACTCCATCGATCTTATTGACGATCTCGAGCTTCATGGGCTCGCGACCAAGGCGGATGACCTGACCATAGTCGCCAAAGAAATCCGGCGTAAGATCATCGTCAGCGAATCCGAATTCGCTGAACACCTTAACCATGGCTTTCCCGTTTTGCGGTGAAACCGCCACGAAGATGTCCACATCGCCCGTGTACCGTGGGTAACCATGGTAACCCACGGCATACCCGCCGATCACCAGATACCTAACGCGATGCTTGTTTAATAACCTGAAAAACTCGCGGAAGTCTCGCGGTATCGGGATCATAGGGATGGTTCATCTGGCGGAGCTGCTCCACCATCTCGATCCGCTTTAGCGGCGACATGCGTTGCCATTCCCGACGGTCGTCCTTTTCCGCTTCAGCGAACGACCGGGCGACCGTGAGCTTGCGTACAAGTCTCGCCCCGTTGAACAGCGTCCGTGCCATACTTTCATGATGGCGCCGGCCTTCATCCTCTCAAGGGCTAATTCACGAGACTGCCTGAGGCACAAAAAAGCCCCTCGTTCAGAGGGGCTCAATTGGTGGAGGTGGCGGGAGTTGAACCCGCGTGCCCCTGACCGTCGCGCACCGCGTCTACCTGTTTAGTGTCCGTTTGATCTCGTCGGGGCTATGCGAGAACACGCGCTTAGTCCCCAACCAACTCCCGGATGAAGGTACGACGCGCAGACCGCGAGTGGCTCCGCGCGCTATGCCTGCTGTCGTCGTAAGCACCCGCTAGCAGGTGTCGCTGGGCTTACGTGGCTGCCGTTTTAGGCGGCCAGGGGCATTGCTTCGTAGTTGCCGTTTATTTGTTTTGAAGGGGATTTAACGAGAGACCCTCACTCTCGACAGGCAGCGGCGCACTTGGACCAAGGGTCGAATCCGGAACACCCCCGTAAAGGGAAAAGTGATGGGGACCGAGCGGCGCAGCGCGCGATCAAAGAACTGGGAAGGAAGATCATAGCCTCGGGAGGGGCTTTGGCAAGGACGATGCCTGCCCCACGGTGGAATGCCCTTAGACCAAGAATAATTGTGCGAAATGCCGAATGTCGGCAGGTAATGGATATCGCGCAGACGGCCTTCACCGAGCTCAGCTGCAAGGTCCGCTCGCTTTGCGGGCGGAAATGCTCGGCCGGGTGGCTCTGCCTTTCCGCAGTTTATGCCTCGAAACATCTTGTCCGGACCGAGGCGCGCCGTCCAGATCGCGCCTGGCGGATGGGTCGCAATGGCCGGCGCTTCGGCTCTTGCGGAAGTGATTTCCTTTATGAGTGCTACCAAAATTACTCTCACCGGCTGCAGCGTGGCGTTCCTTGCCGCATTGGCCGGCTATTACCACGAGCACAAGCTCCGGATGTCGGATGAAGCGGCGCTGGTCGCTCTGCAACAGAAGGAAGCGACGACCGAGCGCATGCTGCGCCAAGCGCAGACGATGAACCAGTCGGTTGCGGCTACGGTCCCGCCAAAGACCGGGTCGCGAACACTCCCGACCGCGACCAAGGCCGGCTTGCCGGCCGCAATTGCGGCGGCGCTCGCATCAAAGGAATACGCACCGACACTGGGCCAACTTCAGGAAGCTCACGACCGTTATGATCCGCTATTGAAACATTGGGGGCTTACGCCCGAGCAAATGGACCGGTTTGCCTACCTTATGGTTGAAAAAGAACTCGCGAGAAAGGAGGTCCAAGCTGCCGTCAGCGCCGCTGGACTCACCGTTACACCTGCGGTCACTCAACTGAGGGACGAGGCGACCCAGCCTTACTGGGACGAGATGAGAGCCATGGTGACCCCCCAGCTATGGGGGCAATTCTTTTCTTACGAGGTGTCTTCTGGGATTCAAATCGGGTATGTCACTGAGATCCAAATGATGGTATCGACCTCGGGCGACCCTCTCTCTGCCGATCAGGCCCGGGCTTTGGGGAACGTCATCGCGGCCAACATGCATCCTGTTCGTACCGATCATTCCAGCCTTAGTGCTGACAGCGGGATCGACTGGGAAGCTGTCGTTCAACAGGCCCCGCCAACCCCATCTCCCAGCCAATTGCTAGCGCTGCAAAACTATGCCCAACGGAAGGCGGCCTCGCGGCATTAATCCAACCTAGTTAAAGTTTGAGAAACAGATCGCCGTCGCAGGCCGGCAAACGGAAGGACGTCGCGACTTTGCCGGTCGAAATCTGGCGCCGGGGAACGGGGAAGGCGACGACGATCTCCGGATTGCCCATTGGATTGTACACGGCCGAGCCGGCCGCGAAGGCGCGCTCCCAGGCGCCATCGGGCCGTTGGAAACCGGTGGCACTGGGCCGGCCAAGTCGTTTATCCCAGAATCCATACCAATCGTGGAGATGGTCGGGAGTCGGGAGGGGATCGGGATCGCAGAAGAGACAATACCCGTCGGACACGGTCAACGCCAGCGTGGTGGTGGCGCGCATGAGTCCAAGGTCCTGCCGGGACTGGTGAAACCAGGTTTCGAGGCAGTCGATCCGGGGAGAGCGCAAGGCCGCCTCGGCCCAACGTAGCGTTTCGGCGATGCGGGCCCAGTCGCGGATGGTGGCGGAGCGGGTGCACTCCATGTAGATGCCATTCACGTATGGTGCGCTGCGTGGCGCCTTATTTTCGTTGGTGTTGACCAGAATCAGGGCTTTCTCACCGATCGCGGCCCGCACCGTTTGGAGGAGCGCAACCCGGTCATCGTCCTCCTTCCACCAATCGAAGAAGACGCCATCGAAGAGCCCGGTAGCCATGGCGGTTTGTGCCTGTTTGGCCACTTGGCCGCGAAAGTCGGCGCTCGCGTAATCGAGCATGTAATAGTGCCCTTCGGCCCAGCCGGCTTTTCGGACGTCGCCTTCCCACTGCCACCACCGGCTGTCGGCAGGAAGATAGTTGTCGGGGGCGTCCCGATAGCGGATCTCGGCAATCAGGACCAAATGAGGATTCAGCTTGCGCAGGGCTGCGCGGAGGGTCCGGGCTGCGGCCAAGCTTTCGGGGGTGAACCCATCCGCAAGGCCGTGGAAGCGATTATTCCAGCGCAGACGGAACGCGTCGGGACCTTCGATCGCGAGGTCGTGCCGGGCCAGCGTGACGACCGGCGATTCTCCCTTGAGATTGTCGGCGAGGCTCCAGGCTGCGAAGACGCTGGGAAAATCGCGGGTTGCGATCCGCCAGTTCACATCGGGACCGTCGTCGGCCCTTGTGGCCGAGGCGGCAATCGCGCCGATCAAAAAGCAGAGCAGGAGTCGCAACGGTGAGCGGACACGTCCGGAGGTGGGTGGCACGCCTATTCTTCTAAAGAATATTCGCCCAGCGGCAAAGTGAGATCACACCAAAATATTTAGCGATTTCGGGCACTCTTTCGGTTAGGTCTGCGTCTGGCAAAATGTCTACCGGTTCCCGGCCGGGCCTTTTTGCCTTTTATCCAGTGAAGCCAAATCCCCATCCGCTCTCGGCCAATCCCCATCTGCTGAACTGGATCAGGAAGATGGCCGAGCTGACGAAGCCCGCCGCGATCCATTGGGTGGACGGTTCGGCGGAGGAATACGAAGGGCTCTGCGCGGAACTGGTGGCGGCGGGGACGTTCAGCAAGTTGAACGAGAAGCTCTGGCCCGGGTGCTTCCTGGCGCGCTCCGACCCGGGCGACGTGGCCCGGGTGGAGGACCGCACCTTCATCTGCTCCCTGTCGAAGGACGAGGCGGGTCCGACGAACCACTGGATGAATCCCTACGACATGCGCCGCAAGCTCCGCACGCTCTTCGACGGCGCCATGCGCGGGCGCACGATGTATGTCCTGCCTTTCAGCATGGGCCCGGTGGGGGCGGCGACGGCGCAGATTGGCGTGCAGCTCACGGATTCGCCCTACGTGGTCGTCAACATGCGCATCATGGCGCGGATCGGCCGGGCGGTCTACGCGGAGATCGACCGGGCGGAGAAGCGGGTCGTGCCGTGCCTGCACTCGGTGGGCCGCCCGCTCCGCCCCGGCGAGAAGGATGTGCCCTGGCCCTGCAACCCCGAGAAATACATCGTCCACTTTCCCGAGACCCGCGAGATCTGGAGCTACGGCTCGGGCTACGGCGGCAACGCGCTCCTGGGCAAGAAGTGCTTCGCCCTGCGGATCGCCTCGGCCATCGCGCGGGACGAGGGCTGGATGGCCGAGCACATGCTGATCCTCGGGGTCGAAAATCCCGCGGGCGAGAAGACCTATGTCGCGGCGGCCTTCCCGAGCGCCTGCGGGAAGACCAACTTCGCCATGATGATTCCGCCGGAGCCGTTCCGGAGCCAGGGCTGGAAGATCTGGACCGTGGGTGACGACATCGCCTGGATCCGGCCCGATGCCCAGGGGCGCCTGCGCGCCATCAACCCCGAGGCCGGTTTCTTCGGGGTGGCGCCGGGGACCTCGGTGAAGACCAACCCGAACGCGATGGCCGCGCTGGCGAAGAACACGATCTTCACCAACGTCGCGCTCACTCCGGAAGGCGGGGTCTGGTGGGAGGGAATGACCGCGGAGCCGCCGCCGGAATGCCTCGACTGGCAGGGGAAAAAATGGACCCCGCAGCTCGCGCGCGAGCAGGGCGTCAAGGCCGCCCATCCCAACGCGCGCTTCACCGCGCCGGCGTCGCAGTGCCCGACCATCGACCCTGCGTGGGAGAGTCCCGAGGGCGTCCCGATCAGCGCGATCATCTTCGGCGGCCGGAGGGCTACGACCATGCCGCTCGTGTACCAGGCCTTCAACTGGAGCGCCGGCGTCTACCTCGGCGCGACGATGGGCTCGGAGATGACGGCCGCGGCGGCCGGGGAGGTCGGCCGGGTCCGCCGCGACCCCATGGCCATGCTGCCGTTCTGCGGCTACCACATGGGCGACTACTTCCGGCATTGGATCACGATGCAGCGGCGCCTGAGCGAGACGCCGCGGATTTTTCACGTCAATTGGTTCCGCCAGGATGCCGAGGGGAAGTTTCTCTGGCCGGGCTTCGGGGAGAACCTGCGCGTCCTCAAATGGATCGTCGACCGGGCCCGCGGCCGGGCGCTGGGGCGCGAGACGCCGATCGGATGGGTGCCGCGCTACGACGATCTCGACTGGACCGGCCTCGATTTCCCGCGGGAACGGTTCGAGGCGCTCCAGGCCTTCGACCGGACCGCCTGGCGGCGCGAGGTCATCAGCCACGAGGAGCTCTTTCTCGACCTGCACGACCGCCTCCCCAAGGAGATGATCTACGAGCGGGAGCTTCTCATCTGCCGGATGTAGCAGGGTGTTTGACGGATCAACTGCCGGTGTTTGGCCAAGGCAGCCGTCTTAGATCCACGTTGCCGCCGCTCAGGATCACACCCACGCGCAGGCCCCGCAGGGTTCCCGCATCCTTCAGCACGGCCGCCACGGCCACCGCGGACGACGGCTCGATGACAATCTTCATTACTTGCCAGACGAGCTGCATGGCCTCGGCGATGGACTCCTCCGAGACGGTGATCACATCCTCGACCCACTGCTGCAGCAGCGGAAAGGTTATCTGGCCCAGGGAAGACCGGAGACCGTCGGCCACGGTCCGGGGATCGCCCTGGGGGATGAACTTCCCCGCGTGCAGGGAGCGCGCCGCGTCATCGGCTCCGGCCGGCTCCGCCCCAAAGACGCGGACGGACGGATTCACGCCCTTGGACGCGATCGCTGTGCCGCTCAGCAGGCCTCCGCCGCCGACCGGAGCGATCACGGCCTGGAGGTCGGGCACCTCCTCGAATAACTCCAGGGCGGCGGTCCCCTGGCCGGCGATGATCATCGGATTGTCGTAGGGATGGATGAGCTGCGCCCCGGTTTCCCGCTGGACGCGGGCCGCGGCCGCCTCCCGCTCGGCCAGCGTCGGCGGGCAGAAAATCACGCGGCCGCCATAGCGCCGGATGGCCTCGACCTTGAACGCCGACGCGCCCTCGGGAACGACGATATGGGCGGGGATCCCCCGGCGCCGCGCCGCGAGGGAAAGGGCCGCGCCGTGGTTGCCGGAGGAATGGGTCAGCACGCCGGATGCGGCCTCCAGTTCGGAAAGCGCGAAGACCGCGTTGTGCGCGCCCCGCGCCTTGAAGGCGCCGGCTATCTGAAAATTCTCGCACTTGAAGAAGAGCCGCGCCCCGGCCCGTTCATCCAGTGTGCTGCTGGTCAGCACGGGCGTCCGCCGGATCATGCCCTGAATGCGCGCCTCGGCGGTGCGGATGTGCTCAAGCGTGACGGGCTGGCTCATGGGCGATTCGGCGGGAAAGGGGAACATCAGGGACAGTGCACAGCCCAACCGACAGCTCTAGACAAAAGGGGTGGAACGGCCAATCGTGCCGAAGATGAAACCCCCGCTTGCGCTCTTCTCTTCCGGGTCCCGCGCCGCCGCGATCGCCGTGGTCCTTGGCCTGTGTTTCTGCGGTCTTCGAGCAACGGCGGCTCCGTCCGTCATCGCCTACGTCGGCACCGGCACCGAATCGGCCATCAATGGAATCTATGCCTTTCGCCTCGACGAGGCGACGGGCGCCATGGATCCGCTTGGGCTCGTGGCCCACACGCCCCATCCGGCCTTCTTGGCCATGCACCCCAGCGGCCGTTTCCTCTACGCGGTGAACGAAGGCAACCCCGATCGAACGAACGGCCATACGGTCACCGCCTTTGCCGTCGACGGCCCAGGCCCGGGGCTGAAGCTCTTGAACGTCGCGCCGTGCGGAGGCGATCGCCCGTGCCACATCGCGGTCGATGCGACCGGAACTTTCGCCTTCGTCGCCAATTACGGCTCCGGCACGATGGCGGCGCTGCCAATCCGGCCGGACGGCAGCCTTGAATCGCCGGAATTTGTCTTTCAGGACCCGCAGCCTTCCTCGCCCCTGGCCCGGCAGAAGGAGCCCCATGCGCATTGCGTGGTCCTGGACCAGACGAACCAATTTCTGTATTCCTGCGACTTGGGAGCGGACAAGGTGATGATCTATCGTTTCGATGCGAAGAGCGGAACGCTCGCCCGAAACATGCCCGCCTCCGCGTCGCTTCCGCCGGGCTCCGGGCCCCGGCACATCGCCCTCGGCCAGGGAGGCCGGACCGCCTATGTCCTGGACGAGATCGCCGCCAAGCTCAGCGTCTTTGACCGGCGGCCCGAAGACGGCTCCCTGACGGCCCGCCAGACGCTTTCGACGCTGCCCGAAGGATGGAAGGGACAGGGCACCGGGGCGGAAATCCAGGTGGCTGCGTCCGGCCGGTTTCTTTATACCTCGAACCGCGGGCACGACAGCATTGCGTTGTTTGCGATCGGACCGGACGGAAGTGTCCGCTTCGGGGGCACCACGCCATGCGGCAAGGAACCGCGATTTTTCACCATCGATCCGAGCGGAAAATTCCTGCTGGTTGCGGGTGCGGGCGCCAATGCCATCCAGGTCTTCGGCATCGATCCTGGTTCCGGCGGGCTGAGCCCGACGGGGATCGAGGTGGCCGTCAGCCAGCCGTTCACGATCGTGTTTGGGAATCCGTTGCCGTAAGTGCGGAGGCGGGTTGGGGACGACCCGCCCTACCTGGGCACGGTCGCCGGGCCGCCTTCGATGACGTCGCCGCTCGTGCTGCGGACGCGCTGGTAGTTGACCGCGCCCTGGTCCTCGGCGGCCAGCTTGGGACCCGCATAGAGCACCGCCAGCTCGGCCAGGGCGGTGGTGGTGTCGGTGCCGAAGCCGGAGAGCGCGGTGAACTTCAGCTGCCGCGCGGTGACGGTCTGGGCGAAGCGGACGGTCTGGGGATTGAAGGTCGATTCCAGCTCGCCGCGCGAGACTTCGCGCCAGCTCGCACCGTCGTCGCTGACGGCGATCGCGTAGCCGCGGATGTCGCCGGCGTGATTGCGGTCGTTTTGGCGCGTCATCAGGATAACGCCGTCCATCGCCACGGGTTGGGGAAAGGTGATGGTCAGGTCGCGCGGGCCGGTGGGCGCGGGCGCCGTCGCCGCGCCGCCGCGGCCGAGCGGCAGCCCGACCGACCAGAACGTATTTGGGTCGCCATCGATCGCCGCCGCCGCGTTGGCTCCGTCGGCCACGGCCGTGGCGCCGAGATGCCGCATGATGCGGGAGTCGAACCAAAGCCCGCGGAGCGCCTCCGCGGCGATGTCCGTCTTCGGCAGGAATTTCGCTCCGGCCATGTAGTCGAGGAGGGAGCGCCGGAGCTGGCGCGCCACCGGACGCGTGGCGAGATCGTTCCCGATGTCCGCGGAGCAGACCATGAGGCGGCCCGGACCGACGCGGCATTCGAAGACGAGGGCGAGCTTCCAATTGCGGCCCCAGTCGTCGATGGGCTGGACGATGGGCTGCAGCGGGCGGGGCAGGCGATCGAGATTGATCGCCCGCGCATGTTCCACGAGCTCCGCCCACTGCCAGTCGCAGCTGGCCTCGGTGGGAAATTCCGCGAGCGCGGGGTGCCGGAAGTCATTCCAGAGGCCGAGCATGCGGCTCCAGTTCGGGCTCATGAGGCGATTCCAGAAGACGGGCTGCGTCTCGAGCGGCGGGCTCGTCCAGTCGAGGTCGGCGGGGCGGGGGAGGAGCAGCACCTTGCCGCCGGCGGCCAGGCGCGGCTCGGCCTCGTCCCAGGAGCGGGTCACGAGCACGTCCGCCGGAGGGGTGTCCGGCACCTGCGCGGGATAGAGCCAGAAATTCCAGTCGTTTTCGAAGGGAGTCCCGAGGATCCCGACCACGAGCTTGTAGGCCTGGGGCGCCGGAAGCCGGCTCAGGTCGACGCGCACCTTGCCCAACGGGAAATTCTTCCCGATCGGAATCGTGGTGACCGGCCAGGCGCCGGACGCGACGGTCTTGCCGGAGGCATCGACCACCCGCCACGCCGGGGCGGCATTGACCAGCGGCTCGGCCCCGTAATGGGCGATCTCGACGTCCGCCTCGAGCGGATCCGCGGTCGTGAACACCCGCTGGCGCAGGCGCGCGAGGGGCACGGTCGTGTTGCAGAAGCGGCGCCATTCCGCCGGCTGGACGTAGCCCTTGGTCTGCCAGAAGGTGTCGAGAATGCCCACCAGGGCGGTGCCCTGGCCGACATAGTCGTGGAGGTCGAGCAACTGGAACCCGGCCATGCCGGTCGTGCGCAGGTTGGCCTCGATGTCCTCCTTATAGCAGGCGACCTGGTACCGCCCCGAGGCCCAGGCGAAATCCCGATCGCGGTCGAGCAGGCCGTGCCGGGCCATCGAGTCGCGGAAGATCTCATAGTTTCCCGGCTGCATGTAGCCCGTGAATTTCTTGATGACGGAATAGTCCGGGTACGCGCACCACTGCCCGAGCTCGTGCGCGAGGACCGGCACGTCCACGCCCTTCAGGCTGGCGGAAAAATCGCGGCCGAACCAGGCCGATGCGCCGCGCAGGTTGAAGCCGGTGCCCTCGCGGACGTTCACCAGATAGTCCGCGCCCTTCACCGGTCCGGGGGCATCGAGCCACGCCCAGCCGGTGCCTGGGGCGTAGAGATGGCGCGGGTCGGCGCTGCGGTAGTGCTCGACCCACTTTGGCAGCGCCTCCTTCCAGCGCCCGGCGGGCTCGTTGCTGGCCGAGAGCATGACGAAGGAGGGGTGATTGCCGTAGGCCTTGAGGATGCGGTCGGTCTCGGAGTACAGCTCCTTTTCGATGTCGGAGCCGGGGCTGATCGGGTTCCACATGCCGGCCTCGGGCTGGAGATAGAAGCCGAGCTGGTCCGCGGCCGTGAACGCGGCATCCGGCGGGCACCAGGAATGGAAGCGCATGCTGTTGAGGCCGTAATCGCGGCAGGTGCGGAAGATCTTTCGCCAGAATTCGACGTCGGTCGAGGGGTAGCCCGTCAGCGGAAAATCGCCGCCATTGTGGGTCCCTCGCAGGTTGGTGATGCGACCGTTGATCACGAAATCCTGGCCCCGGGTGCCGAACTCGCGCAGGCCGAAGGTGAGCTCGCGGCGATCCTCGGCCCCGCCGCCGGACAGGCGCAGGGTGAGGTGCTGCAGGACCGGATGGAATTCATCCCAGAGCACGGCCTTGGGCCCGAGCGCGACCTCGAACTCGACGTGACCGCCGCTCCCATCCCAGGAGGCCGGATGCGAAACGCCTCCAGCTGAGATCGTGCCGGCGCCGGTTTCCCCCGTGGTGTTGCCGATGTCCACCTTGATGACGACGGCGCGGCCTTCGACCTCCGGAAACACCCGGGCCTCCTGGATCCAGACGGGACTCGTTGCCCGCAGCTCGATCGCGCCGACGATCCCGTTCCAGGCGGCGTCGAGCGAGTCCGAGACCGAATGGCCGTCGGGGCGGTAGGGAAGCAGCAGATGGGTATCGAGGCGGACGCTGAGGCGGTGGTGTCCGGGCGAGAGGATGCCCAGGTCGTATTCGTGGGGCGCGACGAGGCTCCGGACGGAGCCGATCCGGGCGCCGTCGAGCCAGACCTCGGATTCCCAGCGCGTGCGCTCCAGATAGAGACTGACGTGGCGTCCCTGCCACTCTGCAGGAATGTCGATCTTGCGCTCATACCACGAAACGCCGACGTAATGCCGCGGTGGCTGGGAGAGGAAGGGCACTTTGACGCGTCCGGGGTCGGCATAGGCCTTGAAATCGGCGCGCAGGAACCAGAAGTGGTCGTAGAGCGAGAGCACCCAGGGAGTCTCGATCGAAATCTCATTCCCAAAACCCTGCGCCTCGAGGATGCCGGGCAGATGGATGTGCTCGGTGAGATCGCGGTCGAACCAGCGCTCGTCCACGCCCGCATCCAGGCGGTCGACCGCGAATCCCCACTCTCCGGCCAGCGAGAGCGAATCGCCCTGGGCCAGCGCGGCCGCCGGGAGGAGCAGGCTCAGCGCGAGGGGAAGGAACCGGGCAGGGGTCATGCGAGGGAAGGCGCATTCTGCTGGCGGGGGCATCGCTTTTCCAGATCATACTGGCCCATGCGCTGGACCTGGCCGCTTCGACCCTTCGCGAGCGCCGGCGAGAAGCTCCTCGATCGGGCTCTCTGCGTGGCGGGGGCGGTGCTGTTCTCGCAGCTGCCGGAGTTTTTCCAGCAGTATCTCCAGCGGCTCGGCGGCCATCTCGACGAGGCCCGGCGGCAGCTCGAGCAGTTCCGCCGGGCGGCGGCCCAGTCCGGCCTGACGCTGGACCGGCTCATCGCCGAAACCAGCGCGCAGACCGATCCGGCGGTGGCACGCCTGGGGCGGATCCTGGCGGACGCGTCGCACCGGGTGGATAGCCTCGCGGCGTCGGAGAACGCGCTTCGCGCCGCGTCGGCCTGGGCGCGCCCCTTCGTGTTCTTGCGCCATTTTGATCCCGCGATCGCCCATGCGACCTGGGCGGTCTTCCGGCCGGCCGTGCCGGCCACCCTCGAGGGACTGGCCTACGCCATCCTGGGAATGGCGCTGATGCTGGCCCTGTATCATGGAGCGGTGCGCGGCCCGGTGTTGCGCGCCTGGAACAAACGAGCCGTCGCCCGGCGCCTTGGGGACAAGGCGCCCTACCTCGGGCACCCCTTAGGATGAGAAAATCAATCCGCACTCCCGTTGCCGCCCTGCTCCTCCTGGCGGGACTGGGCCGGACTTCCCCGTTGGCGGCGGCGCCGGAGGATCTGCAGCTGTTTTACGGCGCGCCCGCCCGGGAATGGGTGGAAGCGCTCCCGGTCGGCAATGGCCGGCTCGGCGCGATGGTCTTCGGCGGCGCCACTTCCGAACATCTCCAGCTCAACGAGGCCACGCTTTGGTCCGGCGGCCCGCGGGACTGGAACAATCCGCAGGCGCGGAATATCCTGCCGCAGGTGCGCGCCGCGGTGGCGGCCGGAGATTATGCGGCCGCCGACGCCCTCTGCCGGAAGATGCAGGGTCCGTACAACGAGTCCTACCAGCCAATGGGCGACCTGCACCTTGAATTCCCCGGGACGGCGGAGGTGACCGGCTATGAGCGACGGCTCGACCTGGACCGCGCGGTGGCCACGTTGCATTACCGGGCCGGCGGCGCGACGTTCACGCGCGAGGTCTTCAGCAGCCATCCCGACCAGGTGATCGCCGTGCGGCTGGCCTGCGACCAGCCCGGACGGATCTCCTTCCGCGCCTCGCTCGACAGCCGGCTGCGCCATGCCACCGCGGCCGCCGGCCCCGACACGCTGGTCCTGCGGGGAAAATGCCCGGCCCACGTGGCTCCGAGCTACCTGCGCGACGTGAAGGATCCCGTCCGTTACGACGAGGGTCCGCAGGCGGAGGGCATGACCTTTGATCTGCGGATCCGGGCCCTCGTGGAGGGCGGCACCGTGTCCTGCGACGGGCAAACCCTCGAGGTGGCCGGCGCCGATGCGGTCACGTTGCTCCTGGCCGCGGGCACGAGCTTCAACGGCTTCGACAAATCGCCGGGACGCCAGGGCCGCGACCCGGCGGTGCCGGCGGCGCGCGACCTGGCGGCGGCGCAGGCGCGGCCCTACGCCGCCTTGCTCGCCCGCCACGAGGCGGATCACCGCGCGCTTTTTCGGCGCGTCGCGCTCGACCTGGGCAGCTCGCCCGCGGCGTTGCGGCCCACCGACGAACGGCTGCGCCATTTTGCGGCCGGCGAAGCGGACCCGAAGCTGGCCGAACTCCTTTTCCAATACGGCCGCTACCTCCTGATCGCGAGTTCGCGGCCGGGCGGGGAGCCGGCGAACCTGCAGGGCATCTGGAACGACTCGGTGCGCCCGCCCTGGAGCTCCAACTATACTCTGAACATCAACACCGAGATGAATTACTGGCCAGCCGAGGTCGCCAATCTCGCCGAATGCCACGAACCGCTGCTGGCCTTCATCGGCGAGCTGGCCGTCAACGGACGGAAGACCGCGGAGGTGAACTACGGCGCGCACGGCTGGGTCGCCCATCACAACGCGGATATCTGGCGGCAGAGCGCGCCGGTCGGCGACTACGGCGGCGGAAGTCCCGTCTGGGCCAACTGGGCGATGGGAGGCGCCTGGCTCTGCCGGGATCTCTGGGAGCATTACGCCTTCAGCGGCGACCGGGCGTACCTGCGCGGCCAGGCGTGGCCCCTCATGAAGGGCGCGGCCGAGTTCTGCCTGGACTGGCTGGTGGATGACGGCCACGGCCACCTGGTCACGTCGCCGTCGTTCTCGCCGGAGACCGGCTTCATCGCGCCGGGCGGGCACCGGGCGTTCACCAGCATGGGGTCCACCATGGACCTGGCGATCATCCGGGATCTCTTCACGCATTGCGTCGGGGCGGCGCGCGTGCTGGGGACGGACAATGCCTTCGCGGCGCGCGTGGCGGCGGCGCGGGAAAGGCTGCTGCCGCCGCGCGTCGGCGCCCGGGGCCAGCTCGAGGAATGGTTCCAGGACTTCGTCGAGGAGGACGTGCATCACCGGCACACCTCCCACCTCTTCGGCGTCTATCCGGGCAACGAAATCACGCCGGCCACGCCCGAGCTTTTCGCGGCGGCGCGGCGCTCGCTGGAGCTGCGCGGCGACGAAAGCACCGGCTGGGCGCTCGGCTGGCGGATCAACCTCTGGGCCCGCTTTCGCGACGGCGACCACGCCTACAAGCTCGTCCGCAACCTCCTGCATCCCGCCGAGGGCACCGCCGTGAGCGTGACGGGTGGCAGCGGCGTGTATCCGAACCTCTTCGACGCCCACCCGCCGTTCCAGATCGACGGCAACTTCGCCTTCACCGCCGGAATTTGCGAAATGCTGGTGCAGAGCCAGTCGGGCGTGATCGACCTCCTGCCGGCGCTGCCGCACGCCTGGCCGGCGGGTCACGTGTCCGGCCTGCGCGCGCGCGGCGGCTTTGAGATCGCGGAGATGGATTGGGCCAACGGCCGGGTGGAGCGGCTGGCCATCCTTTCCACGCTGGGCGGCCCCTGCGCGCTCCGCATCGGCAGCCGCACCATGACCATGATGACCAAGCCCGGTCAGGTCATCAATTGGTGGGACATCTACGACGCCAATCCCCTACCGGCGAGGACGCGCTAGCCGTGCAGATAGGTGTTGAGCAGGTTCTCGAGGTACTCCTGCCGGCCGCTCTTCGGCTGGGGTTCGCCCAGCTTGAGGGCGAGTTTCTCGAGCTCCTTGAAGCCGATCTTGCGATTCTCGATGTCGGCGCCGAAGCCGGAGTTGTAGCTCGCATAGCGCTTTTCGACGAAGTCATGGAAGGCGCCCTCGGCCAGAATGCGGCGGGCGAGCTTGAAGGCCAGGGCGTAGGTGTCGAAGCCGCCGATGTGCGCGTAGAAGAGATCCTCGAGATCGACGGAGGGCCGGCGCAGCTTGGCGTCGAAATTGAAGCCGCCCGAGCCGAGTCCGCCCGCGCGGAGGACGCTCATCATCGCCAGCGTGAGCTCCTTCACGTCGGTGTTGAACTGGTCGGTGTCCCACCCGAGGAGGAGGTCGCCGGTGTTGGCGTCGATGGAGCCGAGCATGCCGTGCGCGGCCGCGGTCTCGATCTCATGCTGGAAGCTGTGGCCGGCGAGCGTCGCGTGGTTCGTCTCGATGTTGAACTTGAAATGCCGGTCCAGGCCGTGCGTGCGGAGAAAGGCCACGCCGCTCGCGACGTCGAAGTCGTACTGGTGCTTGGTCGGCTCCTTCGGCTTGGGCTCGATCAGGAACTGGCCCTGGAAGCCGATCGCCTTCGCGTAATCCACCGCCATGTGGAGGAAGGCGGCGAGGTGCGCCTGCTCGCGCGCGAGGTCGGTGTTGAGCAGCGTCTCGTAACCCTCGCGGCCGCCCCAGAAGACGTAGTTCTCGCCGCCGAGCTCCTGGGTCACTTCCAGCGCCTTTTTCACCTGCGCGGCCGCGTAGGCGAAGACGTGGGCGTCGGGATTGGTGGCCGCCCCGCACATGTAGCGGGGATGGGAAAAGAGGTTGGCCGTGCCCCAGAGGAGCTTGACGCCCGTGGCCTTCTGCAGCGCCTTCGCGTGGGCGACGACGCGGTCGAGGTTCTTGTTTGAGGCGGCGAGGGACCCGCCCTCCGGCGCGATGTCGCGGTCGTGGAAGCACCAGAAGGGTGCGCGGATCTTGGTGAAGAATTCAAACCCGGCCTCGAGGCGCGTCAGCGCGATCGACAGCGGATCCTTCCCGCTCTCCCAGGGGCGGACGATCGTCCCGGGGCCGAAGGGATCGCCGCCCACGCCGCGGAAGGAATGCCAATAGGCGATCGAGAAGCGCATGTGCTCGGCCAGCGTCTTCTTCCCGACGACCTCGTCGGGATTGTAGTGCCGGAAGGCGAGCGGATTGGCCGAGAGCGGGCCCTCGTAGGCGATGCGGGGGATCTGGGGAAAGTACGCGGAAGCCTTCTTCATGGTGGGAGGAACAACTCAGGACGAAATCCAACGGGAAAACCAGCCGGAACGAGGTCCAACGTTAGTGCAGACGGCGCCTGGTCACCCCTACGCTTGGATTTTGCGCCCTATTCTGTCAGGGCATGTCATCCGCCATGCCCGATCGCCTGCCTCCCCTCACGAGCATCCCGCCGGAAATCGTCGCGGTGGCCGACTATGAGCCGCTGGCAAGGGAGCGGGTGGAGCCTTCGGCCTGGGACTACCTGACCGGCGGCGGGGCCGATGAGATCACGCTGCGGGCCAATCGCGGGGCCTTCGACCGGCTGAGCCTGAATCCGCGGATGTTGACGGATTTCTCGCGGGGTGGCGGCACCGAGGTCACGCTTTTCGGCCACACTTACGACCATCCGATCCTGCTGGCGCCGGTCGCTTACCAGAAACTCGCGCATCCCGATGGTGAAATGGCGACGGTGCTGGGAGCGGCGGCCGCCAAGGCCGGGATGATCGTGAGCACCCACGCCAGCGTCGCGCTGGAGGACCTGGCCCGCGTGGCGCCGATGCCGCTTTGGTTCCAGCTCTACATCAAGCCCGACCGTGGACTGACGCGCGAACTGGTGCAGCGGGCCGAGGCGGCGGGCTATCGCGCGCTGGTCCTCACCGTGGACGCCCCGGTGGGCGGCGTCCGCAATCGCGAGCAGCGCTCGCAGTTCCGCCTGCCGCCGGGAGTCGGGGCGGCCAACCTGCCAGGGGGGGCGCCGATGGGCGGGCGCGGAATCGCGTCCGGCTCACTTTGCGGCGGATTCCTGGCGACGGCGCCGACCTGGAAGGATGTCGAGTGGCTTCAGTCCCTCACGCGGATGCCGGTCCTCCTCAAGGGCATCCTGAGTGTCGAGGATGCGGGGCGGGGTGTGGACCTGGGTGCGGGAGGTATCATTGTTTCCAATCATGGCGGCCGCACGCTCGACACCCTGCCGGCGACGATCTCCGCCTTACCGCGGATCGCGGACCGGGTCGCCGGCCGCGTGCCGGTCCTTCTCGACGGAGGCATCCGCCGCGGCACCGACGTCCTCAAGGCCCTGGCGCTCGGAGCCCGGGCGGTGTTGGTGGGGCGGCCCGTGATCTATGGCCTGGCCGCCGCTGGGGCGGTGGGTGTCGCCCATGTGCTGAACATACTGCGGGGCGAATTGGAGGGAGCGATGGCGCTGACCGGCCGCGCCACCCTGGCCGAGATCGACGCGTCGGTGATTTGGCGCGAGTAAGTCGGGTGGATGGCTCTCGGGCATTATCGTTGACCTTATTAATTGCCAACGTGTTATGGGGATTTCGATGGATGTGTTGACGGTCGTTCTCGGCGAGCGAAGCTATCCGATTCACTTCGGAGGGGACCTCGCGCACGACGTGCGGGCGAAGGTTGCCGAACTCGCGGCCGTGGGCCGAAAAATTGCCGTGCTGACAGACCAGAATCTGGTGAAAGCCCAGGCGCCGGCGCTGGAGGCGATGTTTGGCGAGGCGCCGCGATTCGTGGTGGAAGCCGGGGAGGCGACGAAATCGATCTCCGAGCTGGGCCGCGTACTCGAATTCCTGGCGGGCCGGCGGCTCGACCGCACCGGCGCGCTCTTTGCCGTGGGGGGCGGCGTGATCGGCGACCTTGGCGGCTTCGCGGCGGCGACCTATCTCCGCGGTATCGACTACCTGCAGGTGCCGACGACCCTGCTGGCCATGGTGGACAGCTCCGTGGGTGGGAAGACCGGGGTCAACCTGGCCGCGGGCAAAAACCTGGCCGGAGCCTTCCACCAGCCGCGGGGGGTGTTCATCGCCACGGGACTCCTGGCGACCCTGCCGCCGCGAGAATTCGCGGCGGGAGCGGCCGAGGTGATCAAGACCGGCCTGCTCGGCGACGCGGAGCTTTTTGCGCAGCTCGAGCGCACGCCGCTCGCGGTGGCGAGCCCCGCGCTGGCCGGGGTGATCCGCCGCTGCTGCGCCCTCAAGGCTCGGGTCGTCGAGGCGGACGAGCGCGAGCTGCGGCAGGACGGCGGCCGGGTGTTGCTCAATCTCGGGCACACCTTTGCCCATGCGATCGAGCAGGTCGCCGGCTACGGCGCCTACCTTCATGGAGAGGCCGTTGCCATCGGCCTGGTGGCGGCGGCCCGGCTCTCGCAGAAGCTGGGCCTCATGTCCGCGGCGGACGCGGCCCGCGTCGCGGCGGTCGTCGCCGCCCATCAGCTGCCCGTGCGCCTGCGCGCGCCGCTGCCGCTCGCCGAGCTGCTGGCGGCGGCGGGCCGGGACAAGAAGATCCGCGCCGGCGAGCTCCGCTTTGTGGTGCTGCGCGCGATCGGGGCCGCGGGTACGCGGGCCGGCGTCGATCCGGCGCTGGTCGAGGCTAGCTTTCGCGAGGCTGGGGCGGCATAGTTCGAGCATGTCCGCGATCGATGAGGGGATTGTCCGGGAATACTTCGAGCAAAACGGCTTTTTTGTCCGCCAGGTGCGCAAGTACCAGGTGCAGGCGCGCAAGAAAACGAGCGGCGAGGAGATCGATCTCCTGGTCTACAATCCCGCCTGGCAGCGCGGCGCCCGCCGGCCGGAATTTTTCCTTTTCGCCTCCGAGCTGCCCTTCATCCAGCGCGCCATCGTGGCGGTGAAACCCTGGCACACGGACGTCTTCACCCCCGCCATGCTGCGGAACGCGCCCGAGAAGATCTTCAGCTTTCTCGAGGAAAACGTGGTCCGGCAGGCCAAGCGGCTCTTCGCGCCCGGCGCGGCCGAGTCCAGCGAGCGCGACGTCACGAAGGTGCTGGTCCTGCCGGCGCTGCCGACCGCCGAGCCGTTCCGCTCGCAAAGCGTCGAGCTGCTCAAGGCGCACGGGGTCGACGCCATCATCTCGTTCCGCGCCATCGACAAGATCGAAATCAACCGCAGCTACGGCAAGAGCGATGCCCTGCAGGTCATCCGCATTCTGAAGAATTACGACCTGCTCAAGGAGGCGCAGCTCGACCTGCCCCGGTCGAAGCCCTGAAAATCAACCCATGGCCACGTCCGTCCATCCCACCGCCATCGTCGAACCCGGAGCGCAGATCGGCGCCGACTGCGAGATCCATCCCTATGCCATCGTGAAGCGCGGCGCCATCCTGGGGGACCGGGTCATCGTCCATCCCTTCGCCGTGGTCGGCGGCGATCCGCAGGACCTCAAGTTTGTGCCGGGGACGCGGTCGGGCGCCCGCATCGGCGCCGGCACAAAGATCCGCGAATATGCCACGGTGAATTGCGCCACCGAGGCCGGCCATTTCACCGAGGTCGGGGAGAACTGCCTCTTGATGGCCTGCAGCCACGTGGCGCACGACTGCGTGGTCGGACGCAACGTCGTCCTCGCCAATGCCGTCCTCCTGGCCGGCCACGTCGAGGTGGCGGACCACGCCATCCTGGGCGGCGGCGCCGCCTTCCACCAGTTCGTGCGGGTGGGGCAGGGGACGATCGTCGGCGGCCTCTCGCGCATCACGCTGGATCTTCCCCCTTTCACGATGGTGGCGGAGCGCGACGATGTCTCCGGCCTCAACCTGGTGGGGCTGCGGCGCCGCGGCGTGTCCCGCGAAGGGATCGCGGAGCTGAAGGAGGCCTTTCGCGCCGTGTACGCGAGCGCCGGCAACATCCGCGAAATCGCGGCGGCGGCCCTGGCGAGCGGCGCGTTTCAGGGGGCCGAGGCTCGGCACTTTCTCGCATTCTTCGCCGGCGGCCAGCGCGGGTTCGCCCGCGCGCGACGCCCGAAAGGCGGGCCGGAGAATGACAGCTGAGCCGCTCGCGCTCACTTGCGGTGATCCTGCGGGAATCGGCCCCGAAGTCATCGCGGCATGGCTGGGGGCGCATCCGGCGGAGGCCGCCGGGACGGCGGCCATCGGGCCGGCGCGGTGGCTGGAGACGCTTCCAAAGGCGGTCGGCAAGATCCCCGTCGGCCTCGAGGAATTTGCCGCCGAGCCGGGCCGGCCGACCGGGGAGGGGGCGCTGGTTGGCTGGGCCGCCCTGGAGCGGGCGGCCCAGGGCTGCCAATCGGGGGAATTCGCGGGCGTGGTGACCGGGCCGGTCAGCAAGGCCGAGCTGGCGCGGATCGGCTGGGCCTTTCCGGGCCAGACCGAGTTTTTCGCCGCCCGCTGGGGCGGGGAGCCCACCATGGCGTTTTGCGGCGGGCGGCTGCGCGTCGTCCTCCTCAGCTGGCATATTCCCCTGCGGGAGGTGCCCGCCCAACTCACCGCCGCCAATTTCGCCCGCTCCGTCCGCGCCGCCGAGGAGCTGGCGCGCGTGGACCTGGGAGCCGGGGCGGCCGTCCGGATTGGCGTCTGCGGGCTCAATCCGCACGCGGGTGAGGGGGGCCTTCTGGGATCGGAGGAGCGCGACATCATCGATCCCCTGCTGGACGCGCTCCGTCCGCGGTTTCCCGGCCTGTCCCGCGCGCAGCCGGGGGATGCGGTTTTCGGGCGGCAGCTGCGCGGGGAATTTGACGTCGTCGTCGCGCTCTACCACGACCAGGGGCTGGCGCCCCTCAAGACCGTGGACTTCGACGAGTCCGTGAATGTGACCCTGGGCCTTACCCATGTCCGGACCAGCCCCGACCACGGCACGGCCTTTTCGCTCGCGGGCCGGGGGCTGGCCAGCCCCCGGAGTTTTGAGAATGCGGTGGCAATTGCCGGAAAACTGGTTGAATTGAGGGGATGATGGCGTCTGTGGAAGTGCGGGAAGGCAACGAGCGCCTGGTGGCCCTGACCGAGCCGGCGGGGGCGAAGGTGCGCGCCCTGATCGCGCGGGAGGCCCAGGGCGAGTACCTCCGGGTCGCCATCAGCGGCGGAGGCTGCAACGGGCTCAGCTACAAGCTTCGTTTTGCGCCCGAACCGCGGCGCGGCGACATCCTGGTCCGGACAGGGGGTGCGGCGGTCCTCGTCGACCCCAAGACCGCCCTCTATCTCAAGGGGACGGTCGTGGACTATTCCGACAAGCTGATCGGCGGGGGATTCAAGTTTGCGAATCCCAACGCCACGGCAAGCTGCTCGTGCGGCGAGAGCTTCAGCGTTTGAGGGCAACCCCTCCTGATTACTGTTGTCATTGGGCCGGTTTGGCCCGATATTTAGCCAGACTAATCACCAGACTGAACTATTGATGGCCTTACCGTTTTCTCCCGCCAGCACCGGCGGCCGCCCTGCCTACTATCAGCGTCGCAACAACGACCCGTTTGCCGGCATCCGCCGCAACCACCGCATCAAGGTCCCTCAGGTGATGGTCATCTCCCCGGAGGGCAAGAAGCTCGGGGTCCTGGATACGCCGAAGGCGGTCAATCTCGCGCTTGAGGTCGGACTCGATCTCGTCGAGGTGGCCCCGAACGCGGTGCCGCCTGTCTGCCGGATCATGGACTTCGGCAAGTACGTCTACGAGGAGCAGAAGAAGCATTCCCACGCGAAGACGACGGGGAGCAAGATCAAGGAGATCGAGTTCACCGCGCGCATCGCCGACAACGACTTCATGACCAAGCTGCGCCACGCCGAGGAATTCCTGGCGCACGGCAACAAGGTGAAGCTCCGCCTCAAGTTCCGCGGCCGCGAGATGGCGCACACGGAGATCGGGTTCGCGGTGATCAAGCGCGGCGTGGACGAGCTCGCCGGGATGGGGCATCCCGACAACGATCCGAAGCTTCTCGGTCGCAACATTCACGTGATGCTCACGCCCCTGCCGGTGAACAAGCGGAAGCCGAAGCTTCACGTCGAGGAGCCGCCGGAAAGCGAGGAGCCGCCGGTCGACGGCGCGGCCCCGCGCCCGCGCGCGCCCCGACCCACTCCGCCGGCCGCGGCCACGGGAGGCTGAAAAGCCATGCTGCGGGCGGCTCTCCGTCTGCTGGGCTTTCTGCTTTGCCTCGGCGCCCTCCGGGCCGGAGAGGTGCGCCGGCCCGTGCCCGCACTCGTCATCGGCGGGCAGGAATACGTGCGGATTGCCGACGCGGCGGTGCGGCTGAAGCTCAGCATGCGCTGGCTGGCGGCGGGCCGAAAGATCCAGCTCACGGATGCGACTCATCGGCTGGAACTGGAGGCGGGCGGGCGCTTTGGGGGCCTGGAAATGACCATGGACGGCCTGGACATTTTTCTCGGGGATCCGGTGCTGGCTCGCGCGGGAGATCTCTTCGTCAGCCGGATCGATCTCGAGCACCGGCTGGTGCCGCTGCTTCACGGCGGGTGGAACGGACCGGTGCCCCATCACCCGCTGATCATCGCGATCGACCCTGGACACGGCGGCTGGGATCCCGGCAAGGAGAACGGGCCGTTGCACCTGCAGGAGAAGGTCCTGACGCTCGACACGGCCCTGCGCCTCAAGCGGCTCCTGGAAGCGGCAGGCTACCAGGTGGTGATGACCCGGTCTGACGATCGCGCGGTCGCCGCCAAAAAGGAACTGGACCTCCCCCGGCGTCCCGAGATCGCCATCGCGGCGCACGCCGACCTCTTCATCAGCATTCATTTCAACTCCGCCTCCCCGGATTCGCGGCCCCACGGGACCGAGCTTTTTATTTTCCCGCCTGCGCACCAGAATTCGACCGATGCGTCGCTCGGGCACAAGGACGACCGCGAGCCCAACAGGGAGCATCCCGATCCGTCGTCGGCGAACCTCGTTGACCCCTGGAGCGTCATCTTTGCCCATGCCGTGCATCAGCAGTTGATGGCGCACCTTCACACCGAGGACCGAGGCGAGAAGCTTGCCCACTGGGCGGTGCTGCGGTCGCTCAATTGCCCAGGCATCCTCGTCGAGACGGCCTTCCTCTCAAATGACGCCGAGGCGCGACGAACGGGCACGCCCGCCTTTCGGCAGCAAATCGCCGAGGCCATGCTGGCCGGCGTCAACGCCTACGCGGCCGAGATCGACCAACTGCGCCCGGAGACCGCGATTCCCCGGCCGTCCGACCTCCCGGCGCAACCAGCCGGCAAACTCCAGCAGCCGCAGCGGCCGTCCTGAGCCATTGGGGTTCCCGCCCTTCTAGCCCGTATTTCAACATCATGATTAAACGCCCCAGTCTCGCATTTTTCTTGTTCCTCGCCGCTCCGGCCGTCTTGACAGCGTGGGATGAGACGGGCCATCGGATGGTCAATCAGCTCGCCCTGGCCTCCCTGCCGCCCGATTTTCCCGCGTGGGTCCACGAGGCCGCCAATGCCGACCGCATTGCTTTCCTCGCGGGCGAGCCGGACCGGTGGCGCAATTCCCACGATGAGCCGTTTCTGGGCTATAACGGGATGGACCATTATCTCGACATGGAGCTGCTGACGGACGCGGGCATCGACCTGGCCACCCTCACGCCATTCCGATATCAGTTTGCGGCCGAATACGCCGCCGGGCGCGCCGCCCATTCCGACAAGTTTCCCCCGATCGATCCGGCGAAGGACCGGGACCATTCCCACGAATGGCCGGGCTTCTTGCCGTGGGCCATCGCCGAATACGCCGCCAAGCTGCAGTCGGAGTTTTCCTACCTCAAGACCTTCGAGCGCTACGGCACCCCCGAGGAAATTGCGGAGGCCCGGGGCAATATCGTCTATGTGATGGGAGTCATGGGCCATTACGTCGGGGACGGCTCCCAGCCGCTGCACGCCACCCGGCATCACCACGGCTGGATCGGACCGAATCCAAACGGTTACTCCACCCGCTACGGCATCCATGCCTGGATCGATGGGGGCTTTATCGGCAAGGCGGGCATCACGGAGGCGGAGATCGCGCCGATGGTCGTCCCGGCGCGGCCACTCGACGTGGCGCCGCGGGCCGACGGACGGGACGCCATCTTTGTGGACGTCTTTAACTATCTGCTGGCCACGCAAACTTTCGTCGAGCCTCTCTACCAGCTCGAGAAGGATCACAAGCTGGACGACGGCGGCCCGGGGAGCCGCGAGGGGCGGGAATTCATCAAGGGCCGCCTGCTGGCGGGCGGCGAGATGCTCGGGGCGATCTGGCTCACCGCCTGGCGCCAGGCCGCGCCGGACACCTATCTGCAGTCCACCTTGGTCAAGCGCGCGACGCCCGCCGCCGCTCCTTAGGCATATAAATCAATTCTTAGGCCCAGGCGGGCACGAGGCGGCCCTGGTTGCGCGCCGGCTCGAACCAGTCGGAAGGATCGGCATCGGGAGCGAATTCGGGGCAGGTGGCGGCCAGCTTCACCCGCAGGCTTTCCCGGGCGCGGGCGATGCGGCTCTTGACCGTGCCGACATTGATCCCGAGGCGACCGGCGATTTCGTCGTAGGAATGGTTGTGCAGGTTGCGCAGGACGAGAATCTCGCGGTGGTGAGGCTCCAGGCTGTCCATGCACGCGGAAACCAGGGACGAGAACTCCTCGCGCGCGCTCACCCGCGCCGGGTCGGGAGCGTCGGTGGAGATGAGATCCGACAGGGTGGCGTCGCCCTCCTCGCCGATCGGGCAGTCGAGCGAGACGGTGGCATGCCGGCGGCGCCGGAAGAAGTACCAGTAACGGTTGCGGGCCAGATTTACGGCGATGCGATGCAGCCAGGTGGCCAGGGACGAATCGCCGCGGAAGCCGCCGAGATTGCGGTGCGCCCGGATAAAGGTGTCCTGGGTGATCTCCTCGGCGTCGGCGTGATTGTGCAGCAGCCCCTGGGTCACGGTGAAGATCTTGGCCTGGTAGCGCTGCATGATCTCGAGGAAAGCGGTCTCATCCCCGGCATTGAAGCGCCGAACGAGGTCGGCATCGTGCGCGGCACCCGCCTGGGCGGCTGCGGAGCGCACCGGAGTGCGGACGCTGGAAGTGGGGTTAACGAGGCTGGCTAGTGTGGTATTCATGGAAGGTGCTATTGATGCCACTCCTTTACCTTGGAACGTGCCAGATCTGCCGACAAACGTTATAACTTATTCTACCACAACGCTTTGAATTTTTACAGCGACCAGATCGCCGCTGCCGCGGGCCGGGATTTTCGTGCAAAATGCACCACGCGCATGGCGTTTTTTTCGCAATCTGCATGGGGTTGATATCCCATTGAAAATAAATCTCGCACTTCGCGCCGGTTCTGCATTTGTCTCCTTGCGCTTCCCCCTAGCCTTTGACTGATCGTCCCGTTGTTAAGACGCGGCAACGAGAGCAGAAGGGCAGGATCGAGGCTTGACGGAGTCTCGGAGGCTGGGCTTGCCTATTGGGCTTCAGCCACTGCCGTCGGCAAAACCGTTGCCGATGGACAACTTTTATACCCACTGTTTGAAGTTTCATACACCAACCGACACCATGCATAAATATTCCCCCCGATACCTGTTGGCAGGGCTCTTTGCCCTGCTTTTCGTCCTAGCGAATAGCGCGTTTGGCCAGGGCGTCACGACGTCCGGCCTCACCGGATTCGTGAACGACGCCCAAGGCCACCCGATCGCCGGCGCCACCGTCACCGTCGTGAACGTGCCGAGCAACACCCGCTCTGTCACCACGACCCGCGGCAACGGCGAATACAACTTTGCCGGCCTGCGCCCCGGCGGCCCGTACACGGTCACCGTGACCACCAACGGAGCGACCACGTACGAGAAGACGAGCATTTTCCTCGAGGTCGGCAGCGTCGCCAACGCCGATTTCGGCAGCTCCAGCGATGTCGTGAAGATGGCAGCCGTCGCGGTCGTTGAGGGCCGGGACGCCACCTTCGGCAGCGGCGCCATGGGCACAGCCACGAATTTCAATGCGAACGACATCCAGCAGATCGTCTCGGTCCGCCAGGATATCCAGGACGTCATCAACACGGACACGCGGGCCCAGTTGATGCAGAGCGCGAATAATGACTCGGAATACACCCTCAGCGTCATGGGACAGAACCCGCGCCAAAACCTCTGGCTGATCGACGGCGTCTCCGCCTCCGACAATTTCGGCCTCAACTCGAACGGTTACGCGGGTCTGCGCAGCCCCCTGCCGTTGGACTGGATCGAGTCCGCGTCCCTCAAGTTCAACGAGTATGACATCGCCTTCGGCGGGTACACCGGCGCCGTCTTCGACGCGGCGATCAAGACAGGCACCAACGATTTTCACGGCGACATTTACGAACTGTACTCCGGGACGGCTTTCCGCGGCCCCGATCCGACGCCGGGCCTCACCAACGTCTATGAGTCCATGCAGCAGCACACGTCGGGGTTCACCCTCGGCGGCCCGATCATCAAGGACAAGCTGTTCTTCTTCGTGGGCTATGAGGCGTTCCGCGAGATCGCCGCTCCCCCCGCCCAGCAGTATTTCCCGAATGACAATGCGACGGACATCGCCGTCGTGAATTCCGTCCTGGCGAAGGCGGCGTCCCTGGGCGACGCCAACGAGGGAACGTTCAACGCGGTCAACCACACCTGGGAGCAGAACTTCATCGGCAAGCTCGATTGGAACATCTCCGACACCCAGAAGTTCGAGCTGACCTTCCGCCACACCGCGGGTGAAACCCCGTTTTTCTTCAACTACACCAGCAGCTTCGAGACCTCGCTCAGCGGCTCCTGGTATAACTCGTTCCGCACGGACCAGTCCTATTCCGCCAAGCTCAACAGCGACTGGAGCCAGTATGTTCCCGGCCTGAGCAGCGAAATCGAGGCAACCTACAAGCGGTACAACGGCAGCGCGGCCCTCGATGGCACGGATTTCCCCGGCGTCATCGTCAACCTGACCACCCCCGCGGGTGCCCCGGTGGGAACAAGCCCCTCCGGCGGTACGGCTCCCTACACGCTGTTTCTCGGCGTGTCCTCGAATTATCAGAACAACAAGCTGTTCACCGAGGAGCAGGAAGAGCACGCCTACGGCGAGTATTCGAAGGGCGACCACACCTTCAAGTTCGGCGCGGCCTTCGATCGGGTGGAGCTGACCAACGTCTTCTTCGTCAATTACCTGGGAACCTACAGCTTCAGCAACACCCAGGACTTCCTGAACGCGACTCCGACCGGCGTGGGTCTGGCGACGCCCTATCCGGGCTACACCCTCCAGTCGGCGGTGCCGCATTATTACCAGCTGAACATCTCGCCGATCATCCAGGACACCTGGAAACCGACTGAGAATCTGACGATCGTCGGGGGAATTCGCGATGACTATCCCTACGAGCCGGCGAAGCCGATCACGCAGCCGGCGTTCCTGTCGGCCTACGGTTACTCGAACAACGCGACCATCAACGGGAATTACACGGTCTCTCCCCGCCTCGGGTTCAACTACAACCTGCCGGGCGAGATGAAAACCCAGATCCGCGGCGGCGCCGGCCTTTTCCTCGGCGCCAGCCCGCTCGTGTGGCTTGAGAACTCGTTCAGCACGGCGGGCCAGTTGACCTCCTATTCGGTCAGCAACTCCTCGGTGCCGATCAGCCCGACCTACACGTTCACGGGGCTCAATGGCGGCCAGGCATTGCCTCCGGTCGCCGCAGGCGCCCCGGCTCCCGCAGTGGACACCGTGGCCAAGGGCATCAAGCAGCCGGCCAATTACAAGGAGAACCTCGCCATCGACCGCGAATTGCCCTTCTGGGATCTCATCCTGACGGCCGAAGGCGATTGGAGCCAGGTGCAGAAGGATATCTATTACCGCGACATCAATCTGCAACGGGCGGTCGGCGGCCCGCAGTTCATGCCGGACGGCGCCATCCGCTATGCCGGCAATATCACGCCGAGCAATATCGGCACCGCGAACTTCGTCGCGGGCTACACCACGACGAACTTCTACTACAGCGCCTCGAGCAACACGTCGCCCACGGCGACCTTCTTCTCGCCCAGCGGCACGACGGCTAACACCGCGGCCGGAGGCGGGATTTCGGACTCACCGACGGGACTGATGATCCATCCCACCGTCGGCGCGGTGTATGAACTGGACAACACGGACAAGGGCGGAGCCCAGGAGTACACGGTCAACCTCCATCGGAAATTCAAGGATGGCTGGACCTGGTCCGTGGGCTACACCCACACCCACGCCACGCAGGTCTACGCGTTGGGCGGCACGACGGCGAGCGGCAGCTACGGATCGAATTACTTCGTCAATCCGAATGACAATATCGCCTATCGCTCGCAGTACGCCGTTCCGGACAAGATCGTCGCCAGCATCACGAAGGAGTTCCACTTCTTCCCCTGGGCCAATACGGGCACGACGTTTTCGGCGCAGTACATCGACGAGACCGGCCTTCCCTACAGCTACACCTTCAAGGGCGATGGCGACGGTTCCGGTGCAAGCTTCAGCAACAGCCTCTTCTACGTCCCGACGGGTCCCAGCGATCCCAAGGTCACGTGGCTGAGCTCGACCGAGGAGACGAACTTCTTCAACTGGCTGGGGCAGAATCCGAAGCTGGCGGCCTACGCCGGCAAGGTCGCTCCCCGCAACGCGTTCTACGCGCCCTGGACCGAGGATATCAACCTGCATCTCGACCAGGAGCTGCCGGTCTATCACGGCCTGCACCTCCACGTCTTTGGCGACCTATTTGATTTCGGCAACATGCTGAATCACAAATGGGGCCAGGTGACGGACTACGGCACCTACCAGAACGCCTTCGTTTCGGTCGCCGGCACGGGGTACAATGCGGCCACGAACCAGTACATCTACGTGTTCAACAACGGCACGCTCAACAGCACGACGACCTACGCGGACTTGTCCCGCTGGTTCCTGCAGGTCGGCGTGAAGTTGGAATTCTAAGGCGGCACCGCCTGATTAGGGTCCTTTCCCAAGGCCGCCGCGCTCACCGCGCGGCGGCCTTTTTGTTTTCGGACCAACGGGCCGAAAACAACCCGCCGAAGCCTTGGCGAAGGGGGGTCCATCCCTCCCCGGCGGGCTTGTGGCCCCCGAAGTTTCCCTGCTAGAGTCGGCGATCGATGGCATCCGCTTCGTCAGCTGATCGGCGACGTGCGCCCTCCCCCTGGACGGTCCCATTGCTCGCCGGCGCGATCGCCGTGGCGGCTCTGGCGGCCTACGGCAACAGTTTTTCCGCGCCGTTCGTCTTCGACGACCTGGGGGCGATCCGGGACAACCCGACGATCCGGCACTTCGTCTCCGCGTTTTCCCCGCCTGCCGGTGGGATGCCGGTCAGCGGACGTCCGCTGGTCAATCTCTCCCTGGCTCTTAACTATCGCCTGAGCGGGACCCGCACCTGGAGCTACCACGCGCTCAACGTCCTGATCCACGTCCTGGCGGGCTGGGCGCTTTTCGGCGTGGCGCGGCGGACGCTGCGCATCCTGTTCGGCGAACGCGAGAGGCAACCCGCTGTTGGCGAAGATCCGCCGCCGGCCGCCCAGCTGGATCCGACGTTTCTTGGTTTCGCCATCGCGATGCTTTGGGTGGTGCATCCCCTGCAGACTGAATCGGTGACTTACCTGAGCCAGCGCGCGGAGTCGCTCATGGGACTGTTTTATCTGCTGATGCTGTATTGTTTCATCAGGGCGACTGAGGACGAAGACGGGATAGGGCCTGGGGTAGCGCGCCTTGTCCCCAAGGCGCAGGAGCTCGGCCCGCGCGAGGGCTCGAGCCGGCGGGTTGGGGACAACCCGCGCTACCTCGGGTCGGCCGATCGCGGAGATCAAAACACGGTCGGGCGGCGGGGTTGGTTTATGTTTTCCGTGGTCGCCTGCTTTTTCGGGATGGCGACCAAGGAGTCGATGGTGACCGCGCCGCTCCTCGTGCTGCTCTATGATCGCACCTTCATCGCGGGAGGATTCCGGGAGGCGTGGCGGCGGCGCCGCGGATACTATGCGGCCCTGGGCGCATCGTGGCTACTGCTGGCGCTGCTGGTGGCGGGCAGCGGAAGCCGGGGAGGAACAGCCGGCTTCAGCACCTCCGTCCCCTGGTGGGCCTATGCCTTTACGCAGCTGCGCGCCGTGGCCCATTACCTCCGGCTGAGCCTATGGCCGCGGCCGCTGGTCTTCGCCTACGGTCTGACCCTGGGCGGGCCGCCCGTGGAGATGGCCGTGGACGGCGCCGTGGTCTGCGCGCTCCTCGTCGCGACGGCTATCCTGCTCGTGAGGCGGCCGCGCTGGGGATTTCTCGGCGCCTGGTTCTTTCTCATCCTTGCGCCGACTTCGAGCGTCCTGCCGATCTCGACCGAGCTGATCGCGGAACATCGGGTTTACCTTCCACTGGCGGCGGTGATCGCCGCGGTCGTCTGCGGCGTTGGCGCCGCGGCGGCGCGCTGGGAACGGCGCACGGGGGTGGAGCGCCGATCGGCCGCCATCGCCGGCTGGGCCGTTCTGGCGGTCGCAGCCACCTCCCTCCTGGTGGCGACCTTCGAGCGGAATGAGGCCTATCGATCGACGCTCGCCTTCTGGCGGGATGCCGTCGAGAAGACCCCCGACAATCCCGGTGCCCGCAACAACTATGGCAACGTGCTGGTGGAGCTGGGCCGGAATGCCGAGGCGGCGGCCCAGTTTGAGGCGGCGCTGCGGCTGGTGCCTGAATACGACGACGCGAATTTCAATCTCGGCAACGTGCTCGCGCAGGCCGGGCGCTGGGCGGACGCGCTGAGGCACTACCAGGCGGCGATCCGGTTCCGCGCCCAAAGCGCGGATTGGCGCTACGCGCTCGGGAATGCCTACACCCACCTGGGCCGGAAGCGCGAGGCCGATGAACAATATGAGCAGGCGCTGGGCGGCTCGTCCTCCGAGCCCGGGACGTGGTACAATATTGGCAACGCCTTCATGGACGAGGGCAAGCTGCCCGAGGCCGAGCGGGCATTCGCCCGGGCGATCCGGCTGCGCCCCGACTACAGCGATGCCCTGATCAACGAGGCGGGGGTCCTCACGCAGCTCCATCGGGTCCCCGAGGCGGCCGAGATATTCAAGGTCGTGCTCCGCCTCGAGCCGGGCGCGGCGGACGTGCACAATGATTTCGGTGGCCTGCTGGCCCAGTCCGGGCGGCTGGATGACGCGAAAGCCCAGTTTGAAGAGGCGTTGCGGCTCAAGCCCGACTACCGCGCGGCGCGCGACAACCTTGCCAAGGTGAACGCCCTGCAGCGGGCCCGGCGCCGGCCATGAGTCGCCCCGCCGGCAGCATCACCGGACGCTGGATCCCCGCGCAGGCGGCGCTGATCGTCCTGGCCTCGGCCTGGATCTATGGGCCGACGCTGCGCGGGGGCTGGCTCTGGGATGACGGGCTGGAGATCCTCCGGAATTCCGCCGTGCGGAGCGCCGCGGGCTGGCGGACCCCATGGTTTGCTCCCGTCGGCATGGACTATTTCCCGCTGAAGAGCAGCCTGCAGTGGCTGGAGTGGCACCTCTGGGGCGATCAGGTGTTCGGCTACCACCTGGTCAACTTGGCGTTGCACCTCCTCAGCGCCTTCCTGATCTGGCGCCTGCTCGGGAAGCTGGGCGTGCGGCTGGGCTGGGTCGGCGGACTGCTGTTTGCGGTGCATCCGGTGGCGGTCGAGTCGGTGGCTTGGATTTCGGAGTTCAAGAACACGCTTTCCCTGCCTCCGCTCCTGCTTGCGATGACGGCTTGGGTTGACTACGACCGGACGGGAAGACCGGCGGATCGGTGGCGATCGCTGCTATGGTTCACCGGATCGATGCTCTGCAAATCTTCGGTCGTGATGTTTCCCGCCGTCCTGCTTCTCTTTGCGTGGTGGCGGCGGCGGCGCATCGTCGGAGCCGACTGGCGCGCGACCGCGCCCTTCTGGGTGATTTCCGCCGGGCTCGGTCTTGTCACGGTCTGGTTTCAAGCGCAGCGCGCGATCGGCCGCGACGCCGAGGCGGCGGGCTGGGCGGCGCGGATCGACCAGGCGGGCTGGAGCATTGTGCACTATTCCTGGAAGTGCCTCTTCCCCCATGGGCTGGCGCCCATCTATCCGCCGGTGGCCCCGGGATGGCCGCCGCTGACCGGATGGATCCTGGTGATCGCAGTCCTGGCCGGGCTTTGGTGGAAGCGATCGAGCTGGGGCCGCGATGCCCTGCTCGGAATCGGGTGGTCCACGATCAATCTTTTCCCGGTGCTTGGCCTGATCCCCCTCGCATATTTTCGCGTGTCGCCCGTCGCCGATCACCTGGCCTATCTGCCGCTGGTTGGCTGGGCGGGCCTGGGTGCCGCCGTGCTTGGGGTTGCTCAAGCCGGGTCGAGGCGCCGTTACCTGGCCTGCTCGGGCGCCGCCGCGCTCGCGCTCCTGGCGCTGGCGTGGAGCAGCCGCAGCTACGCCGGCATTTTTCAGAGCGACCAAACCCTCTGGTCCTATGCGGCCGCGCGAAATCCTGGCTCCTGGCTGGCCCGGAACAACCTGGGGCGAGTCGATCTGCAGGAGGGAAGGCGGGAGGCGGCGCTGGCGGAGCTGAGAGAGGCCATCCGGCTGCAGCCGAAATCGGCCGAGGCTCAGGCCAATGCCGGAGCCGCCTATGAGAGCCTGGGGCGTTCGGCGGCTGCGGAGGGTTGCTATCGCGAGGCGGTCCGCCTCGATCCGGGTTTCGCCGGGGCCCACTACGACCTCGGACATTTTCTCCTGCAGGGCGGGCGGCCGATCGAGGCTGCGGACGAATTCCGTGCCGCCCTCCGGCTCGACCCCGCTTTGGCGACGGCGCACAACAATCTGGGACTTGCGCTGTCCCGCCTGGGCCGGGCCTCCGATGCGAGGCTGGAATATGAGGAGGCGCTGCGCCTCAACCCCCAGCTGGTGGAGGCGCTCCTGAACCTCGGCAACGCCGCATTCCGCCTCGGGCGCCCGGAAGAGGCCGTCAATTATTACCGGGCGGCCCTCCGGATCGACCCCGCTTACGCCCCCGCGCACCAGAATCTGGGCGCAGCGCTGGAGCGGCTCGGCCGGGCCGCCGAGGCTCGATCCGAACGTCAAGCCGCGGCGCGCGGCCAGCATCCATGACCGAGACGGCACCCGGAGGGGGGACGCCGCTTCCGTGGACGCGGCGCCCGCTCCCGGCCTTCCTCGCCCTCGCCGCCGCGACCTTCGCCGCCTACTGGCCCGCGCTGGGGGCCGGATTTATCTGGGATGACGAGGGCCACGTAACCCGGCCGGACCTCCGTTCGCTCGAGGGACTGCGACGCATCTGGTTCCACCTCGGGGCGACCCAGCAATACTATCCGGTGCTGCACAGCGCCTTTTGGATCGAGCACCGGCTCTGGGGCGGTTCGGCTCTGGGCTACCATCTTTGCAACTTGGCCTTGCACGCGACCGCCGCCTTTCTCTTCTGCCGCATCCTGCGGAGGCTCGCCGTGCCGGGCGCATTCCTGGGCGGCCTGCTGTTTGCCGTGCATCCCGTCGGCGTCGAGACCGTGGCCTGGATCTCCGAGCAGAAGAATACGCTGTCGGCGGTTTTTTATCTTTTGTCGGCCCTGGCTTATCTTCGCTTCGACGAGCAAAGCGAAAAACGAAGGGGTCAGGTTGAAAAAATTGATGTCGCGCAGCGCGAGGTCAATTTTTTCAACCTGACCCCTTATTATTGCGTCGCCACGGGCTTTTTCATCCTCGCCCTGCTGAGCAAGACCGTGACGGCCACCCTTCCCGCGGCCCTGCTCGTGGTGTTTTGGTGGCGGCGCGGCCGGCTGTCCTGGACGCGCGACGTCGTCCCGCTGTTGCCTTGGCTGGTGCTGGCTGTGGCCGGCGGCCTCACGACGGCGTGGGTCGAGCAAAGGTACATAGGAGCCCAGGGAACCCATTTCGATCTCAGCTTGGCCGGGCGTTGCCTGGTCGCGGGCCACGCCGTCTGGTTTTACCTCGGCACGCTGGCTTGGCCGGTAAACCTGATTTTCATCTATCCGCGCTGGGTGATCGACAGCCGCGCGCTGGCGCAATTTTTCTATCCGGCCGCGGCGCTGGCCGTCCTGGCCGCGCTCTTCCTGATGCGGCGGCGCCGCCGCTGGCCGCTCGCCGCGGCGCTCTTGTTCGCGGGCACCCTCTTCCCGGCGCTCGGATTTTTCAATGTCTACCCGTTCATTTATTCCTTTGTCGCCGACCATTTCCAATATCTGGCGGATCTCAGCGTGTTCGCCGTCGCGGGAGCGGCCATCGCCGGCGGCTGGCGGCGCGCCGCCGGCGCGGGCCGCCCAGCCGTTGGCGTGGGCGCGGGGCTCATCTTGGCGACCCTCGGAATCCTCACCTGGAGGCAGGCGCGGACCTACCACGACCTCGAGACCCTCTTCCGCACGACGGTCGCCCGGAACCCGTCCTGCTGGTTCGCGGAAGGCAACCTCGGGGTGGTCCTGGCCGGCAGGGGCCGCCTGCCCGAGGCCATGGGCCATTATGAGGCCGCCCTGCGGCTCAACCCGGACGTCCCTCAAACCTACAATAACCTGGGCAATGCCTGGACGCTGCAGCGCCGCTGGCCGGAAGCCTTTGCCGCCTATGCCCGGGCGCTCGAATTATGGCCGGATTTTGTCGAAGCCCGCTTCGATTGGGCCACGGCGTTGGGCGAAGCGGGGCGGCTCGAGGAAGCAGCCGCGTATTTTGCCCAGGCGTTGCGGCAGCGTCCCGACTATCCGGAGGCGGAGTTCGGCCTGGCGAACACCCTGGCAAATCTGGGCCGGCTCGACGCGGCGGTGGCGCACTATCGGACCGCGATCCGGCTCCGTCCCGACTATGCCGAGGCTCATGCGAACCTTGGGCTGGCGCTGGTGACCATGGGGCATCCGGACCTGGCGTTTCCGGAGCTGGGGCATGCGCTGCAATTGCGTCCCGACTATGCCGAGGCCCATGCCTACCTCGGCTTTGCGCTGGCGCAGGGCGGCCGGTTTGCCGATGCCGTGACTCAATACCGCGAGGCGCTAAAGCTCAACCCGGCGAACGCCGACGTCCATTACCAGCTCGCTGCGGCGCTGCGGGCGCTGGGAGACACCGCCGGCGCCGCGGCAGAATTCAGGAAGAGCGGTTCCGCGGCTCCGGCCAAGCTCCGATGAGACCGGCGGGCGCCCGAACCCCTCCCGTGGCCGCGCTGGCGGCCATTCTCGTCGGGGCGGCGATCGCCGCCTACGGCGGAAGTTTTTCCGGGCCCTTCGTCTTCGATGACCTCGATTCTATCGTGGCCAATCCGACGATCCGGCACCTCTGGCCGCTCGGACGGGTGCTCGCTCCGCCCTCTGCCGCCGGCCAAACCGTGGGAGGGCGCCCGCTGCTCAATCTTTCCTTTGCCATCAACTATGCCTTCGCCGGCACGCGTGTGGCGGGGTACCACGCGGCGAATCTCCTGATCCACATCCTGGCGGGACTGGTCCTGTTTGGAATCGCGCGGAAGACGTTGGGCCGCCTCGGCGAAATCGCCGCGGCCCGCGCGGGATGGCTGGGATTTGCGATCGCGCTGCTCTGGACGGTGCACCCGTTGCAAACCGAGTCGGTGACGTACGTCGTGCAGCGAGCGGAGTCGCTGATGGGGCTGCTTTACCTGCTGACGCTGTATTTCTTTATAAGGGGGACGGAGGACGGAGAAAGGTGCGGCTGGTTTTTCTTGTCCATGGTTTCCTGCCTCCTCGGGATGGCGACGAAGGAGGTCATGGTTTCCGCGCCGGTGATCGTGTTCCTCTACGACCGGACGTTCATCAGCGGGAGTCTTGGCGCGGCCTGGCGGCGGCATGGGGGCGTCTTTGCCGGGCTCGCAGCCACCTGGTTGGTTTTGGCGGGGTGCATCCTGGCCGCGCACGGCCGCGGCGGCACGGTGGGCGCCTCGGTGCCTGTGGCTTGGATGACCTATGTCCTGACGCAGGGGCCGGCGATCGTTCGTTACTTCCGCCTCGCCCTCTGGCCGCATCCCTTGGTTTTTGATTACGGCGCGGAGTGGGTAAGCGTGTGGGCGGCCGCCCCCTCTGTCGCCTTCGTCTTTGCCGCGGGCGTGGCGACGCTCGTGGGCCTCCGGCGGAGGACCACAGGGGGATTTCTGGGGGCATGCTTTTTTGCCGTGCTGGCGCCGACGAGCCTGGTGCCGGGAATTCGCCAGACCCTCGCCGAGCATCGCATGTACCTCGCCCTGGCGCCGCTGCTGGGGATCGTGGTGGGAGGCGTCGGCCTCTGGCCGGGCTGGAGCAGCCGCAGCGCGGCCCGGATGGGCGCGGCGGCCCTTCTGACCGCCGCCGGGCTGGGCATCGGGCTGACCGTGCTCCGCAACCGGGTATATCGAAGCGACCTCGCCCTATGGAGCGATACGGTCGCGAAGCGGCCCGGCAATCCTTACGCTCACAACGACCTGGGGAACGCCTGGAAGGCCGCCGGCCGGGTGACGGACGCAGCTGGACAGTTCGAGGAGGCGCTCCGCCTCAAACCCGACTTCGCGGAGGCCGAAAACAATCTTGGGAATGTCCGGTGGGACCAGGGTGAGAGGCTCGAGGCCGTCGCCCGGTATCGGCGCGCCCTCGAATTGCGGCCGCGCTACCCGGAAGCCGACAATAATTTGGGAGTCGCCGCCACCGCCATGGGGCATCGCGAGGATGCGATTGCCTATTTCAAACGGGCTTTGGACATCGACCCGGAATACGCCGATGCCCGATATAACCTCGGGGTCGCGCTGGCGGAGGCGGGTCGCCTGCCGGAGGCGATCGACGCCTATCAGGCCGTATTGGAGGCGGAGCCGGGCTTCGCCGAGGCCCGGCTCAATCTGGGCACCGCCCTGGCGCGCAGCGGCCAGGTCGATGCGGCGATCGTCCAGTTCCGCGAAGTAGTCAGGGAGCGGCCCGGCTACGCGGAAGCGCACTACGACGAGGCCAATGCCCTGGCCCTGGCGGGCCGATTGGGAGAGGCGATCGCCGGCTATGAGGCGGCACTGCGCCTCCGGCCCGATTATGACGCGGCGCGACTTCACCTGGAACGCGTGCGGGCCATGCTCGCGGCCGGAGTGCCGGCACGATGACTCCGTCCACCAGAACCGCGACGGGATCGACGCCGAAGGGAAACCCGATCCCGGGGCTGGATTTGGGTTATATCGGACTCATCTTTCTGGCCGTCTTCGCGGCCTACAGCCCGGCGCTCCGCAGCGGATTCATCTGGGACGACGATGCGCATGTCACGAAGGCGGCGCTTCAGTCGTGGGCGGGGCTGGCGAGAATATGGGGAGAACTGGGCGCCACACAGCAGTATTACCCCGTGCTGCACAGCGCATTTTGGCTGGAACATCGTCTATGGGGCGACGCGGCCACGGGCTATCACCTGACCAACCTCTGCCTGCATGCCGCCGCGGCCTGCCTCTTTGCCGCGGTGCTAAAGCGGCTGGGCGTGCCCGGGGCGCGCCTGGCGGGCGCGATCTTCGCGCTGCATCCGGTCGGGGTCGAATCCGTCGCGTGGATCTCGGAGGAGAAGAATACGCTGTCGCTGGTGTTCTATCTGCTGGCGGCGCTGGCGTATCTCCGCTTCGACAAGCAAAGGGGTCAGGCCGCGAGTTCTAATACGCCCGGGGGGGTTAGCACAAGGGGCCAGTCCCCGGATGTGCTGGGGACCACACAGTTGGTACAGGGCCGGCGCAGCAAAAGCGTGGCGGCC
>Ga0302325_10000848_pt1 | contig 81368 bp, 55 predicted proteins | sample Palsa_T0_2_FD_201948 | JGI IMG/M metagenome (GOLD analysis project Ga0302325, IMG submission 201948) | Peat permafrost microbial communities from Stordalen Mire near Abisko, Sweden - Palsa_T0_2 | ecosystem: Environmental > Terrestrial > Soil > Palsa > Peat permafrost | place: Sweden: Abisko... | reverse complement strand
CGCCCCAAGGGCTGTTCCGGCTTTCGCTCGGCGATCCAGACCGCGCCGCCATCGAACGGGCGCTCGGTCGGGTGCGGCGCGACGCCGCCGACATTGCGACGTGGTCCGCTGGCCAGTGGGGAGCGACGGCGGCCGACGGGCCGGCGGCGTTCGGCTCGAGCGAGCGGCAGGGGGGAGCGAGCGAACGGCTCGGGTCGAGCGAGCGGATAGGGCACGGGGGGCGTCTAGGCGGGTAGCGTCGTCGAGGATGGCGCTATACCGCCGACTTGACCTGGGCCCGCCAGGCCGCATCCTTCGGTCGGTCCCGAAGTGATCCCGTCACCGTGCCCGCACTGCGGTCGAGACGCGCCGATCGTCTACCGCGGGGTGCTCCCTTTTTGCACGTCCTGCGGGGGCTTGCGCGCGCCCCTGACGAGCCCGTCGGTCAACCTGGCGGGCAAGCCGTCCAAGGTCGGCGGCGCCGTCGCCAGCACGGCGGGGTGGATCGTGCTCTTGTTCGGGGGATCGCTCGCACTTGGCGTCGGCCTCCTCTTCGGCGCGATCTTTTCGCTCGGCGTTGCTCTGGCGCTCTCGCTGCCTATCGCCATCCTCTCGGCGGCCATTGCCTTTCCCCTCTTGTGGGGCGGGCGCCGCCTGCGTCGATCGGGGACGAACGTCGCGCGCGCGACGCTCGACAGCGCGCTCCTCGCGATGGCGGCCGCCGGTCCGGGCATCGGCGGTCGCTACGGCGTGACGGCGCCCATGGCCGCGCGCTCCCTCGGGATCCCGGCCGAAGAGGCGGACGGCCTCCTGACGGCCCTCGCCAAGGACGATCCGGACCGCCTCGCCGTCGATATCGATGACCAGGGCGCGGTCTGGTATCGAGCGACGGGAGCGCCCGGCACGGCATCGTCCAAGGTGCGCGTGGACGCAAGCTCCGGTGACCCCTCGCCCGCCGAAGAGGACGAGGCATCAGTCGACGCGTTGGCCCGCGCGAACCGCCGCTAGTCCCGCGACGCAGAGGTCTTGATCGTTTGGGTGGGCTTGTCGGGGGCTCGTTTCGCAGGGCGCCCTTAGATCACGTCGAAGGGATATCCGCCGTCGACGTAGGTCTTTGCCGCGATGGATTTTCTCAGCTCGTCGTCGTTCTTGTCGACCGCGGCCACGATCTTCGAAAGGCGGCCTTCGCACCCCGATGCGAAGACGGCGGTGAGGTCGATCTCGCGGCGGGCGCCCTCCTCGCCCCGCCGCTCGATGGCCCAGGTGGTCCGCGCGATGCACGCCGCGAGCGCGTAGAGGTCGATCGCGATGTCGGCGGTTCGCTTCTGCGTGTACTGCATCTCGGCGATGTCGCGCCCGTGCTGGCGCAGGATCTTCTCGACGCACCGCGCGAGCTCCTGCGCGTAGTGTTGAAGGAGCAGGCTTTCACGGGCGAGGGCCGCGTGGGGGCGCGCCAAGCGATCGCGACCGACCAGGCCGCGCGCCTTGCGGATCGCGAAGTCGCTCAGCAGGCCGAATCCCTTGATCGGCTCGCGCATCGCCCGCGCCACGTCTTCGATCTCCTGCCCCGGCCCGTGCATACCGCTAAGCGCGACGAACGCGCGGAGCGTCTCGTTCGTCGCGCCGAAGACGAAAGGAAACCTCGCGTCGCGCAGGGTGCGCTCGTAGGGATGGCCGCCCATGTAGCCGGCGCCCGCGGCGATCTCGAGGGCGCCGTTGACGACGCGCCAGCACGTCTCGCTGCCAAAGACCTTGCAAATGGCGCTCTCGACGGCGAGGTCTCGCCCGCCCGTATCGGCCATCCCCGTCGTCAGGTACGTCACGCTCTCGAGCGCCCACGTCTGCGCCATCATGACCGCGATCTTGTCCTTGATGAGGCCGAACTCGCCGATCGATCGCCCGAACGCCCTACGGCGGCGGCACCGCTCCACGGCCATCTTGAGGGCGCGCTTGCAGAGTCCGACGCATCCCGCCGCCACATCGAGGCGCGAGCTGTCGAGGACTTGCACGGCCACCTTGAAGCCGCGCGCGGGCTCTCCCAGGACGTTGTCCGCGCGCACGACGACGTTCTCGAAGAACACCTCGGCGGTCGCGCTGCCTCGCACGCCGAGCTTGTCGACAGGCGGTCCGCTGCGCAAGCCGGCGCTTCGCTCGACGATGAAGGCGGTGAGGCGTGGCTTGACCCCGTCCTCCGCCGCCGACGTTCGCGCGAAGACGGTGAAGACGTCGGCGAAAGTGCCGTTCGTCACCCAAACTTTGGATCCGTTCAGCACGTAGCTACCGTCGGCGCGCTTCTCGGCGCGGGTGAGGATCGACGCCGCGTCGCTGCCGGACCCCGACTCGGTCAGTGCGAACGCGGCCACCAGCTCGCCCGTTGCCGTCCGCGGCAGGTAACGGCGGCGCTGGTCCTCCGTCCCGAAGAGCAGCAGCCCTTTCACCCCGAGCGACTCATGGGCGGCGAGCGTTGCGGCCACGCTCGGGTCGAGCGCCGTCACCTCTTGCATGACCCGCGCGCGCCCGGTGCTGCTGAGGCCCATCCCTCCGAAGGCCGGCGGGACGACCATCCCGAAGCACCCCAGGTCCTTCAAGCCCTGGATGACCTCGTCCGGGATCCGGCCGGCCCGGTCGATCTCGACCGAGTCCACCCGGAGCTCGAAGAACCGCCGCAGCGACTCGAGCAGGCGATGCACGCGGTCCACCTCCGCCGCCGGCGGTTCGGGCCAGGGGAAGAGTAGGTTCTCCTCGACGCCTCCGAAGAAGAGGCCCTTCACGAACGACTGCTCGCGCATCTCTCTGCTTTTCGGACACGATGCCACGTTTTCCCGTTGCCGGCCGCGATTCGACGTTGCCCGCGCTCCTCGAGGTTGCTAGCCAAAGAGGAGGCGGCAAAGAAGCGGCGTCGAAGGTGCAAGACAAGGGCGGGAAAGCGAGTGGCATATCGTTTCGAGGCGTTTCAGCGGATGCTCGAGGGTGCCAAGGCCGATCGCGGCGTGGCGCTGATGGGTGTTTGCAACGTGACGCCCGATTCGTTCAGCGACGGCGGCCTTCACTTCGCTCCTGAAGCCGCGCGGGCAAGGGTCGACGAGCTCCTGGCCGAGGGGGCCGACATCATCGACATCGGCGGAGAGTCCACCCGTCCCGGCGCCGCTCCCGTTCCGGCCGACGTACAGCTCGAGAGGGTCATCGACGCGGTGCGGTACGCGGCGTCCCGCGGAGCCTGCGTGTCCATCGACACGGCCGACGCGAAGGTGGCGGCTGTGGCCCTCGAGGCGGGCGCTTGCGCGGTCAACGACGTTTCTTGCTTGCGCGACGATGCGCTCGCCCAGGCCGTAGGTGCCGCCCGCGCGGCCTACGTCTTGACGCACGCGCGCGGAATGCAGAAGGACATGCCCGGATTCAGTCGGCACCCGGACGACGCCTACGGAGACGTCGTGTGCGACGTGATGACGGAATGGGAAGGGGCGGCCGTCCGTGCGTGTTCCCTGGGGGTGGTGCGGGAGGCCCTCGTGATGGATCCGGGCCTCGGGTTCGCGAAGAACGCCCGCCACAGCGCCGAGCTCTTGGGGCGCATCGGCGAGATCGTGCGTGCGGTGGGCGTCCCCGTTGCGGTCGGGGCAAGCCGTAAGTCATTCTTGACGATTGTCGAGCGCGGCGCCCTGCCGGGCGATCGGATCGGGGCGTCGCTGGCGGCCGCCCTCCATGCCGCCCGTTCCGGCGCCGTCGTGCTCCGCGTCCACGACGTGCGGTCCACCCTTCAGGCGGTCGATCTGGACCGGGCCCTGACAGACGCGGCTCGCCGCGAACGCGGCTGTACGACGTCCCCCGTGGCCCGCTTGGGCGTCGCGAGCTGAGCCGTGTTCGAGGGTTTGCTCCACCTGTTCGCGCGGCGTTCGCTCACGCTCGTGCTGACGGACATCGTCGACATCCTCCTCGTCACGTTCGTCATCTACCGGGCCCTGCTCGTGCTCCGCGGCACGCGCGCCATGCAGATGGTTTTTGGCCTGGCGGTCATCGCCCTCGTCTACGGCCTCTCCAAGTGGGCGGATCTCACCACCCTCTTCAGCCTCCTCAACGCCCTCATCTCGTCGATTCCGCTCGTCATCGTCGTGGTCTTCCAGAACGACATCCGCCGGGGCTTGATGCGCGTCGGCGCGCGCGCGTTCCTGGGGGGGCTCGCGCGGCAGCAGGAGTCGCGCGTCATCGACGAGGTGGTGGCGGCCGCGACGGAGCTCGCGCGGCACCGGATCGGCGCGCTCATCGCCTTCGAGCAGGACGCGAACCTCGACGAGTTCGTGGTGGGCCAGGGAACGACGATCGACGCCTCCGTCCAGCGCGAGCTGCTCGTCAGCCTGTTTCTTCCCGAGAGCCTCAACAAGCTGCACGACGGCGCGGTCGTCATCCGCAACCTCAGGATCTCCAGGGCCGGGGTGTTCTTCCCGATGCCGGACACGAAGATCCTCGACAAGTCGCTCGGCTCGCGTCACCGGGCGGCGGTCGGCATCACGGAAGAGACCGACGCCGTCGTCGTCGTCGTCAGCGAGGAACGCGGGACGATCAGCTTTTGCTTCAATGGCAACGTCGTGACCAACCTCGATGGGGCGTCCCTTCGGCAGGCTCTCCTGGGCCTCTTCGGTCAGACGGCGGCCGGTTCGGGAGCCGCGTCGGTCGGCGCCCGAAAACGTGCGAAGGCCAAGCGCAGCGGGACGGTGACGCAGACGGGCACGGGTAGCTTCCGGGTGTCGCCCCCTTCCATCCCACCCGCCGAGGCGCGGTCCTCGCGTCCACCCGAGCCGCCCATGTCCGCCACCGCGGAGGGCACTGGCAGCGTCATGTTGGCTCCCCCCACGCCGCGCGGTGAATCGCCCCGCAGCGAGCGGGGGAGCGACATGGGCGAGCCCTCCCGGCACGCGGTTCGACCGATGGCCCCGGCGCGACCCATCGAGACGCCGAAGCCCGCCGCGTCGCCCGATCTGCCCCCCCGGTCGCGAGAAGACTGAGCGATGGCGCTCGATCTCGCCTACCGCCTTCGGGCGCTGACGACGGAGAACCTGAACCTCAAGCTCCTGTCGCTCGCGTTCGCGCTCGTCCTCTATGGGTGGGTCCACGGATCGCAGGAGGCGCAGCGGTCGGTGCTCCTCGGGGTCGTCGCGCTGACGCCGCCCGAGAACTCGAACCACGAGCTGGTCACGGCCATCCCGGCCCAGATCCGAGTGACCGTACGTGGCGCGAAGTCCACTCTCGACGATCTGCATGCCGACGACATCGGCAGCGTCCAGATAGACCTCCGAAGCGGGAACACGACGCGCGTCACCTTCGAGCCGTCGATGATCCCGATCCCGCCCGGGCTGAAGATCGAGCAGATCGATCCGCCGGCCGTCGACCTCACCTGGGAGGACAGGATCCAGCGTGACGTGCCCGTCGAGGTTGGGATCGTGGGCACGCCGGCATCGGGCTTCGTCGTGAAGGGGACTCCGACGTCCGAGCCGGCGACGGTACGCGCGCGGGGGCCGAAGAGCGAGGTGATGGTCGTGCAGAGGGCGCGCGCCGACGCGTTCGACGTGACGGGCCTCACCGCCGGCAAGTACACGCGGCAGCTGGCCATCGAACGGCCCGCGGGCCGGCTCGCGTACGACGTGCCAAGCGTCGCCGCCACGGTCGAGATCGGCCGCGAGGAGGTGGAGCGGCCCTTCACCCGGGTGCCCGTGGCCCTGCTCGGCCACGCGGGCGCCAAGGCGCAGCCCCCCGAGGTGGACGTCCGCCTCAGCTGTCCGCCCGAGGTCGTGCGAGCGCTACGCCCCGAGCAGATCGTGCCGCGCGTGCAGGTCGCGTCCTCCGCGGATCACGGCTCGGACGTCATCTCGGTGCAGCTCTCCGTCGACCAGTGCGAGGTCCACTTGACGCCGCCGGCGGTGATCGTGCGCTGGTAGTCAGCCCGTCGCAGGCGCGCGACGCTCTGCCGACTGGCCCGATCTTCGCTCGTCCGTCTCGACGCGGCCGTCCCGCAGCGCGACGACCCGCGGCATGCTCGCGGCGAGGTTGGCGTTGTGCGTGACGACCACGATCGTGGTCCCGCGCTGCTCGTTGATCGCGAAGAAGAGATCGTGAATCTGCGAGCTCGTCGCCGAGTCGAGGTTGCCGGTGGGCTCGTCCGCGAGCAAAAGCTTCGGCTCGAGCATCAGGGCGCGCGCCAGGGCCACGCGCTGCTGCTCGCCGCCCGACAGCTCGCCGGGCCGGTGAAGCATCCGGTCCTTGAGGCCCACCTCCTCGAGCAGCGCGCCCGCGCGCACTTCGAGCTCCCGCCGTGGCCTCCCCCCTTGCACGAGCCCCGGCATCATCACGTTCTCGACCGCGTTGAACTCCGGGAGAAGATGGTGAAACTGAAACACGAAGCCGATCGTGCGGTTCCGTAGATCGGCGAGGCGCCAGCCCGGCAGACGGGTGATCTCTTCGCCCGCGAGCAGGATGGATCCGCTCGTGGGGACGTCGAGCGTCCCGATGCAGTGCAGGAGCGTGGACTTGCCGGCGCCAGAAGGCCCCACGATGGCCAGGACCTCGCCGTTGTCGATCATGATGTCGACGCCTCGGAGCACCTCCAACGTCCGCCCCATGTGACGGAAGGACTTGGTGACGTTGCGGGCGACGACGATGGCGCTTTCCAACTTGGGGATCCTCGGCGGCCCGAGGCAAGTAGCACACTTGAGTTGTGCGACGGGGGCAAAGGCGGCCGCGCTCAGCTTGACCACTCGGCGAGGCCGGTGCTTCATCCCCCTCGTGGTCGCTCGGCGCGAAGACTCGGCGGCGCGCGCCGGCGAGGTCGCGCGGATCGGAGCCCGGGCCAAGGCGCCTGCCATGTGGCTGCGGACGGCGCTTCTCGGAGCATGCGCCGCGCTCGCTGCAGCAGCGGGCGTGCTTCGGCACGCGGCGCCCGGCCGAGACCTCGATGGTCTCGCGGCGGAGCTTGGGCGAGCTTCCGGCGGCGCCCGTGTGACCCCCGCATCGATTCGCTGGGAAGAGCCCGGCGGTGTCCTCCTCGACGCCGCTCTTGGCCGATGGGTGCTCTTCGTCGCGTCGGTACCCGGTGAGGATACGGGCGACGTATGGCGCGCCCGCGTACGCCTCGCCCCGGACGGGAGCGTCCTCGACGTCGCGGAGGCCTTCGACCTGACCGGGACTCCGCTCGGCGACGATCACGAGCTCGTCGTCCGCGGTCCCTACGCGGCATACGCCACGCGGGCGTATGGCCAGGAGCAGGGCGTCACCCTCCTGGCCCTGGGGGGCGAGGGCGGCGCCAACCGGGCCGCCGACCTAGGCGATCGCGCGATGGCTGCGATCACAAACCTGCAACGGACCGGGAGCCCCGAGGGGATCGGACGCGTCGACATCGCGCTCGATTCGCCTGCCCGCGCCGTCGGGCTCGATCTCGAGGACGACTACCTCGAGATCACCTTGGCCGAGGGCGATCCGCGCCGTCCCCCCACCCTGCGCAAGGTTCGCCTGATGCTTGCGACCGGCGCCCTCGCCTCCGAAGCCAACGGGGTGCATGCCGACGTGTCGATGCACCTCTCCAAGCGCTTCTCGCACTGGGCCGTCGACACGATGCGGGCCTTCCCGTGGATCGGTCCCGCCCCGGTCGCGTGGATGGAGGACCGGGCCCTCGATCTCCGCGACGCAGCCCGCCGCGTCACGTTCCGCGCCGGCCAGGATCCGACGGACATCGTCGCTGCGGCCGAACCGCCGCCGCCGGTGCTCGACACGTCGGCGGCGTCCATCGAAGAAGCGCACTGGCCGCCCCCGCGCGTCCCGGCGATTTGGAAGTCGCCCGAGCCCGCGGAGGGCGAGTGGGTTGCGCCGGCTCTGCCTTGGCTGCGCCGTGTCCCGGGGGTGCTCGGTGACGCGCCGTCGCCGTTCTACGAGACGTACATCCGGCCGGACGAGGACCGGCCATACGCCAAGGTGCTACTCGTCGCGATGGACCTGCGGCAGCTCGATCTCCAGATGGAAGCGGGCGTCGAGGATCCCGAGCCGCTCACGGGGCCCCACGGGTCGGGGCGGATCCCTCGCGACCCCGCTACGGCGCGCCTCGTCGCCGCCGCCTTCAACGGGGCCTTCAAGACGGAGCATGGCCACTACGGGATGATGGTCCACAAGCGGGTCCTCCTGCCCCCCGTGGGCGGTGCGGCGACGGTCGTCGTGCTCGACGACGGTCGGGTGGGCTTTGGCACGTGGGGGACGGCCAAGGGCCTTGCCGGGATCGCGGGGATCGCCGACGACCAGATCGACTCCTTTCGCCAGAATCTCGACCCGCTCATCGACCATGGCCAGCTGAACCCAACGAAGCGGAATCTCTGGGGGTTCACTCTGCCCGGCAAAGGCGCGCAGACCGAGCGGACCGGGTTGTGCGTCACGGCGAGCGGTCACCTCCTCTATGCATGGGGCGACGACCTCAGCGCCACCTCGCTCGCCCGCGCCATGCAGATGGCGGGCTGCGACTACGCGATGCACCTCGACATGAACCCGTACCACACGGGCTTCTTATTCATGGCGATCGAGGACCTCGCGGCGAGAAAGTACAAATCGCAGCTCCTTTCGCCGTCGATGTCGATCCCGGCGGACCGCTACATTCAATACGCTCCCAAGGACTTCTTCTACGTTCGCCTCCACGATCCGACCCCGCCCGCCATCGATGGCGCCTCTCCCTGGCGGGCGGACGGCGGCCTGCAACCGCCGCCCCGATGGCTGCCGGGGGTCTGGGCGGCGCAGGTCCACGGCGCACAAGGGGAAGTCGATCTGACGGACGTCGAGCCGGGGCGCGCTACATGGCGCCTTCGCGCGGGAGCGCATGACGCATCGGCCTCGACGCCGTTGCGCGAGCTCGTGGGCGAGGAGTCGAAGCGCGTGCTGCTCGCCGCCGGGCTCGGCGTCGCGAGCGACCGTCACTCGCTCGGTCTGGCGACCGACGGGCGCCTGGCGATGACGGTCCGCGGCGGCGCAGGCCAAGCGGTCGTCGTCATTGGGGCCGATGGGCGCCTTACGCTGACCCCCGCAGACGAAGCGCCCGTGCTTGGCCCCCATGACGACTTGGTCGAGCTCCCGGTGCTCATGTGGGACGGTGCACGGGACGCAAAGGCCGACGCCGTCGCCATCTCCGCCGTCGCCACGGCGCGCGCAGCCCTGGGTACGACCCCCTCGGGCCGTGTCGTCATCGCCCGAGGCACCGTCCAGGCTTTCGGGCCGCTGGTCGACGCCTTGGCCGGGGCAGGATGCAAACGAGCGGTCGCGCTCGACCGGGGCCTTCGGGCAACGGCGTTCCTCGACCGCGCCGGCTCGGGCGACACACCGCGGGCCCGGTACGACGAGACCGTTCTCTACGCCATCGGTGCCGCGCTTCGCCCGAGCGGCTTCCGGTTCGACCCGGCCGGCCAGGCGCCAGCGGGACCGTAGCCGGCGCCGGCGGGGGTCCGTCGCCCCCCGAGCAGTCGCCGCGTTTTTGACGGGGCACTTTCGCGGGTGCCACACTTGGCGTGACGCAAATCCCGACCGGGCGGACCGTAGCGGGGTTCATCGATAGGCAGAAGAGCGTATGGCCGAAGGCAAAAACCTCGTCGGCGTCGACATCGGCGCGAGCTCGATCAAGGTCGTGCAGCTCAAGGAGTCGCGCAAGAAGCTCCAGATCGCGCGCTGGGGGTGGGCCCCGCTTCCCCCGCAGACGATCGTCGACGGGCACGTGATGAATTCGAGCGCCGTCACCGAGGCCCTCTCGCGCATCTTCCACGACAGCAAGATTCAGCAGCGCGACGTCGCGATCGGCGTCTACGGGCAAAGCGTCATCGTGCGCAAGATCACGGTGCCGATGATGACCCCGAACGAGCTCGACGAGCAGATCCACTGGGAGGCGGAGCAACACATCCCCTTCGACATCAAGCTCATGTCGATCGACTACGAGGTCTTGCGCCACCGCCCGGACGCGGGCCAGATGGATCTCTTGCTCGTCGCCGCAAAGAAGGACGAGATCAGCGACTACGCCGCCATCCTGCGCGAGGCGAAGCTGCGCCCGAGCGTCGTCGACATCAACGCGTTCACCATCCAAAACATCTTCGAGCACCAGTACGGCCTGCCGCAGGACGGCACCATCGCGCTCTTGAACCTCGGCGCCGCCGTCTCGTCGCTCAACATCGTGACCAAGGGCGTGAGCGCGTTCACCCGGGAGATCGCGAACGCCGGCAACGCGATCACGGAGGAGATCCGCAAGTCGCTGTCGTGCTCGTACGAACAGGCAGAGGCGTACAAGCACGGCGGGGGTGAGACCCAGATCGTTCCCCAAGAGGTCACGCAGATCATCAACCAGGCGTGCCAGGCGCTCGCGGGCGAGATCCAGCGTTCGCTCGACTTCTACCTGGCGACGAGCGGCGAGCCGGAGATCGGTCGCATCCACGTCTCCGGGGGCAGCGCGTACCTCGCACCCCTCGTGCAGGCGATCGAGCGGCGCGCGCGCGTGCCGGTGCAGCTCTTCGATCCGACGGTCAACCTGGGCGTCGACCCAAAGTTCGTGAACGAGGCGGACGTCCGCGCGCGCTCGGCGCAGCTCGTCGTCGCCTTGGGGCTGTCGCTACGGTGCGACAAGGAGCGCCGGCAATGGTCCGTATAAACCTACTCCCCGACAGGCGTCAGGCCGGCCGGCGCGCCCCTGGCGCCGAGCCGAAGCAGCTCTGGCTCTTCGCGGTGCTCGGGGCTGCGATCGCCGCCGTCGTGCTTTGCCTCTTCGTCCAGAAGGTCAAGCAGGACGAGCTCGCGCAGATCGTCGCCGAGAACGGCCGCAGCCAAGGTCAGATCGACGCGATCAAGAAGCAGATCGCCGACCACCCCGACATCAAGGCGCGCCTCGGCGAGCTACGCGACCGTGAGGACGCGATCCAAAAGCTGCAGAGCGCGCGCACCGGCCCGACGGCGACGCTGCTCGAGCTCGCGCACCTGCTCACGGTGGGCGGCCACGGGCCGACGACCGATCGCGACAAGCTTGAGCAGATGAAGCGCGACAACCCGACGGAGGTCTACAACCCCAACTGGGACCCGCGCCGCCTCTGGATCACCTCGTACATCGAAGCCGACCGCGTCGTGAAGATGAACGGTCTCGCGCGCGACGGCGAGGACGTCAGCGAGCTGGAACGCCGGCTCAAACTGAGCGACTACTTCACCAACGTTCGCCTGTTGCCCGGGCAGAAGGTCGTCGACGGGACGTCGCACCAAGAGCTCTTTCACTTCGAGCTCAGCGCCAAGGTGAGGTACTGACATGGCCAATCCCGTCCAGACCGCGTTGGCCAAGCTCCCCCTCGCCGCGAAGATCGGCGTCGGCGCCGGGGCCGTCGTCGTCGTCCTCTTCATGTACTGGTTCATCTTCTATTCGGACGTCGCCAGCAGGATCGAGGGCGCCGAGCGTCAGAAGAAGTCTCTGCGCGACGAGCTCGGGAAGCAGCAGCAAGCCCAGGCCACGTACTTCGCGGATCGTGGCGAGCTGGCGCTGCGCGAACAGCGCGCACGGGAGCTGAACAAAGTGCTCCCCCCGGAGGCGCAAGAGGACGCGTTCCTCTCGAGCGTGCAGCAAGCCTCCAACGCGGCGGGGATCGATCTCAAGGGCTACACGCCGCTCGACGAAGTCACGCAGAGCTTCTACGCGAAGATCCCGATGCGTCTCGACATGACCGGAAAGTTCCATCAGATAGCGAAGTTCGCGTACGAGCTCGGGAAGATGGACCGGATCATCAACGTCGAGAACATCGAGCTCTCCACGCCGACGATGCAGGGCGACGAGATCGTCCTCAAGGCGCGGTGCCTCGCGACGGCATTCCACGCGATCGCGCCGAAGGAGACCCCACGCGGCGCGGCTGCGCCAGCGAAGCCCCCGGGGGCCACCAAATGATGCGCCCCCCCCGTTCGTCGCGCCCTTCGGCCGTCCTGGCGGTCGCGGGCTCCCTGGCCCTCCTTGCGTGCGGCACGCCCACCGTGAATGGGACGGCGCCCCCCCCCAACCGTGCCAGTGCGGCGGCCGCCGCGAGCGCCTCGCTCGCGCCCGAGTTGAGGGGCCCCGAGTACACCGAGAACGACTTCGTCGAGAGCGATCGCAATCGCGATCCGTTCCGCAGCTTCGTCGCGCAAAATCAGATCGCGACGAAGCAAGCGCTCAACCAGCGCAAAGTGGAGCTCGCGCAGTACTCGATCGACGAGCTGAAGCTCGTCGCCATCGTCACCGGCGCCGATCAGTCGAGAGCGATGTTCGTCGACCCGAGCGGCAAGGGGACGGTCGTCTACAAAGGTTCGTTCGTCTGCCGGTCGGAGGTCGTTCACATCGGCGGCAGCAACGGCCCCGAGTACCAGCTCAACTGGCGCGTCGACCGCATTCGCGAGGGCGACGTCGTGCTGATTCGCGAGGACCCGGCGCAGCCCGCGATTCCTGCGGCGACCCGCGTGATCCAGCTCCATCCCGAGGCGGAGAAGCCGGGCGAGGAGCTCGCTCCGGGCTGATCGCCTGGCGGGCGCTTTGCCACAAATTGGTCCGAATCGGATCGCGCGTTCTACCGTTCGAGCCGCGATCCTACTGGGCCGGGGGACCCGGGCTCGCGAGGAGCCATCCATGCGCGGGGCGAAATCGCTGTTTTACGCAGCTCTCCTCGGCCGACGTCCGAGAGCAAAGTTCGCGGCCTGCGCTGCGTCGAGCATCGTCTTCGTCTCATTGTCCGCCTCGGCGGACGGCGTCGCGAACCATGTGCGTGACGTGCGCGTCGCGTCCGACGACGCCGCCGTTCCCGGGGGCACTCGCATCGAGATCCTCGGGACCGGAGCTCCCAGCTACAGCGTCCGGGTCGCGGACGGCGGTCGGCGACTGCTCGTGGATCTGAGCGACACGGACGTAGCGGGCGCGCCGGCCGCGATCACGAACGCCGTCGGTGTTGTCGGCGGCATCCTCACACAAGCGTTTCCGACGTCGGCCGGGCAGATGACCCGCCTCAGCGTCACGCTGACGCGCGAATCGACTTACCGGGTCGTCGCCGACGGAACGACGCTCCGGGTGCTCCTCGCCCCGAGCGGCCCGGCCGTCCCGCTGCCCGCCGCGGCCGCGCACCCTGCGGAGCCCGTGATGGGCGCCGTCGTTCGCGACGTCCGCTTCGAGCGCGTGTCGGGATCGACCGCGGGATGCGCCCCATATGGCTGCGATCGCGTCACCGTGGATCTCGGCAGCATCCCCGCGTACGCGCTCACCACGACGACCACCGGGCGCCTCCGCCTCGAACTCCGCGGAACGGGCCTCCCGGATTCGCTCGCGCGCACGGTCGACGTGACGGCCTATCACGGCGCCCTCCGATCGATCACGGCATCGAAGGACGCATCGGCAAAGACGGCCTCGATCGAGATCGAACGCTCGACGGAGACCCCGGGCGCGCTCTCCGTGGAGGGCGGCACCCTCGTATGGTCGTTTCCCGTCCCGAAGATCAACCTCGCCACGCCGCCGGTCGCGCAGGTGCACCTCGACGGCCGGACCGTCGCCCGGGACGGTGGCGCCGTCCGGCAGGTGGTCACGGTAGCGCGCGAGCCCGAGCCCCACGATCTGCCCCGCATCGAGACGTCGTTCCACGAGGACGAGCCGGTCACGGAGACCACGACGGGGGGCGCGGCAGGCTTCGCGTCGGGCGCGGGTGACGTGCTCGCGCAGCAGCGGTACACGGGACGGCGCATCGACATCGACCTGAAGGACGCCGACATCCACAATGTTCTTCGGCTGCTCGCGGACACCGGCCATGTGAACGTCGTGACGGCCGACGACGTCGTGGGCACGATCACCATCCGGATGCGCAACGTCCCCTGGGACCAAGTGCTCGACGTCGTCCTGCAGGCCAAAGGCCTGGGAATGGTCCGGCAGGGGAACCTGATCCGGGTCGCGCCCCTCTCGCAGCTGCAGAAGGAGCGCGAGCTCAAGATTGCTCAACAGAAGCAGGAGTTCGAGCTCACACCCCTCGAGACTCGCCTCATCCCCGTCAGCTACGCGCACGCAAGCGAGCTGCAGGGCCGCGCCAAGGAGCTCCTGTCGCCGCGGGGATCGCTCGCCGTCGACGAGCGGACCAACGTCCTCATCGCTCGCGACATCGCCGGGAACCTGAACTACATCGAGGAGCTCATTCGATCCCTCGACACGCAGACGGCGCAGGTTCTCATCGAGGCGAGGATCGTCGAGGCGACGAGCCAGTACTCACGCGACGTCGGCATCCAATGGGGCGGCGACGTCACCTTCGGGCCGTCGACCGGCAACCCAACGGGCGTCGCATTCCCGTCGAGCATCAACGCGGCGGGCGGCGCCTACGACAACAACACCCCGACGGCCGGTGTCTCGCCCTTCACGCGCACCGTCACGACGCCCAACTTCGCGGTCAACCTCCCGGCGGCCGTCGGCACGGGGTCCGGCGGCGCGATCGGCATGACCTTCGGATCGATCGACAACATCCTCAGCCTCAGCACGCGCCTGTCCGCGGCCGAGTCCGCGGGCCTCGTGCGGATCGTGAGCGCGCCGCGCGTGATGGTGCTCGACAACAAGGAAGCGCGCATCAACCAAGGCACGTTGATCCCGTACGCGCAGGTCAGCGCGCTCGGCGTCCAGACGACGTTCCAGGAGGCCAAGCTCCAGCTGCTCGTGAAGCCCCACGTGACCGCCGACGGTTCCGTCTCGATGCACGTAAAGCTCAACCGCGACGAGCCGAACTTCAACCAGACGGCGCCGAACGGCGCGCCCACGATCCTCAAGCGCGAGGCGGAGACCGAGCTGCTGGTGATGGACGGCCACACCGCCGTCATCGGAGGCATCTACACGCGCAACACCGGCCGCAACCTGGCGCAGGTCCCGTTCTTCGGCGACATCCCCATCCTCGGGATTCTGTTTCAGCACCGCACCGCCTCCGACGCCCGCGGGGAGCTCATCATCTTCATCACGCCGCACATCGTGAACCGCGCCGAAGCGCTGGGGCGGTGAGGGGAGAGACGAGCCGCGTCACGCGCCGGAGCGACGTCTCATTCGTTCGGCGGTCTGGGATACGGAAAGCTGTCGGTCGGCTTCGTCGGGACGATCTCGTTGAATCTGCGGATGTCGAGGACGAGGTTGGAGTTCTCGTCCTCCGTCAGGATGTCGGCGTGGCGGGCCCCCCAGATGATCTGCGTGTCGAGGTAGCGCCGTCTCGCGTGCACCGGTTGCAGTGACGTGTCGTCAGTGCCGACGAGGCTCGCGAGAAGCTCGATCTCGTCGTGGATGACCGTCTCCGGCGTGGCACCGAAGAGCGGGCTGTCCGCCTCGATGGGGTGCAAGATCGTCCACGAGCGAGCCACCGCCGACGAGCGTTCGCGCGCGAGCCGCAAGTCGTAGAGGCGGTAGAACTTCGTGCCCTCTTGCGTGATTTCTGTCCGGATGAGGGTCACGCGGATCGTCGCCTCGAGGATCTGGTTGCCGCGCTCGTTGCCCACGCGCAGCATCAGCGTCGGGACGCCGTTCATCGGCGCGATGACCGCGTGCTGGGAGAACTGAACCCGCGCCGTCGACCGCGAAAACTTGGCGAAGACGAGGCCCGTGGCGAGCGCGGTGACGATGAGGCTCGTCACGGACTCGACGATCATGATGACGTTGGCGGTGCGGCTGACGGGGTACATCGCGCCGTACCCGATGGTCCCCATCGTCTGGACGCTGAAGCAGAAGGCGTCGAAGAACGAGTCCGGCCCGGCATTCGCAATGCCGCCCGCCACCTCGTACGCCACGGCGAAGACGGCGTTCAGCGCGAGATAGGCGACCGTGATGGCGCCGATCGCGCCCGACCACCGCGCGCGCAAGAACAGGTAGTAAAAGTCGCGCACGGCCACGCGCGGAGCGCCGATCACCGTCACCCCTTGATTCTGCTCGCTGGGTGTGGGGGTCACCGGCGGCCGACGGCGACGCGGCCGTGGAGGCGTGTCGCCGTGCGCTTGGGATTCCGAGGATTGCCGACCGGATGGTTGATGAGGTGTGGCCATGGGCTCGATCTTGCTGGCGCGGCGCGTCAACCGTTTTATACTCGATGTCACGATGCCGTTGCCGTCTCCGCGCGGGATGTATGATCCGTCGTTCGAGCACGACGCCTGCGGTTTGGGCTTTGTTGCCGACATCCGGCGCCCCCCGTCGCACGACATCGTGTCGAAGGGTGTCGAGATCCTGCGGCGTCTCGCCCATCGCGGCGCGGCTGGGTGCGACCCGTGCACGAGCGACGGCGCGGGCATCCTGATTCACGTCCCGCACGCCCACTTCGATCGCGTCCTCGGGCGGTCCGGGATCGAGCTCCCGAACACGGGGGACTACGGCGTGGCGCAGGTGTTCCTGTCGCGCAACCCGCAAGTGCGCGCCGCAGAGGTACGCGTCACCGAGGAGGCCGTCCGCTGCCACAACCAGAAGGTCATCGGTTGGCGCGACGTGCCCGTCGACCCGAGCGTCCTCGGTCCGGTGGCGCGGTCGTCGATGCCCGTGCTGCGGCAGCTCTTCATCGGCCGGATGTGCCCCGTCCCGGCGTTCGAGCGCACCCTCTTCATGATCCGCAAACGCGCGAGCAGCAAGGCGACGGAGGCGGGGCTCGACACCTTTTACATCGCGAGCCTGTCGTCGAAGACGGTCGTCTACAAGAGCCTCGCCCTGCCGGAGCGGCTCGACGCCTTTTACCTCGATCTTCGCGAAGAGGAGACGAAGAGCAAGGTCGCCCTCGTCCACTCGCGTTTCAGCACCAACACGTTCCCCACGTGGGAACGCGCGCACCCGTACCGGCGCATCGCGCACAACGGCGAGATCAACACGCTGCGCGGCAACCAGACGTGGATGCACGCGCGCGAGGCGCTCTTGCAGAGCGACGCGTTCCGAGAGCACCTGGCCGACTTCAAGCCCATCATCCGCCCCGGTGGGAGCGACTCGGCTTCCCTCGACAACGTCGTCGACTTCCTCGTGGCCGGCGGCCGAACCCTGCCGCACGTGATGATGATGCTCGTGCCCGAGGCGTGGGAAGGGCAGCCCGAGATGTCGCCCGAGCGGCGCGCCTTCTACGAGTATCACGCGTCGCTCGTCGAGCCGTGGGACGGCCCCGCGGCGCTCGCGTTCACCGACGGCAACTACGTTGGCGCCACGCTCGATCGCAACGGTCTTCGCCCGATGAAGTACGTCATCACGGCGAGCGGGTTCGTCGTGGCGGCGAGCGAGCTCGGCGTTCTCGACTTCGACCCCGAGGACGTCATCGAGAAGGGACGGCTCCAGCCGGGCCGCATGCTGCTCGTCGACCTCGTGCGCGGCCGCGTGGTGGGCGACGACGAGATCAAGCGCGAGGTGGCCTCCCAAAAGCCTTATGTGCAGTGGCTCGAGGGCAACAAGATCGATCTGCGCGCCCTTCCGGCCGGCGCCGCGCCTGTCGTCGCGACGACGGACGACCGCCGGCGGCTGCTCCGCGCCTTCGGCTACACGAGGGAGGACCTCCGCGTCTTGCTCGGGCCCATGGCGACCGCCGGAGAGGAGCCGACGGGGAGCATGGGTACGGACGCGGCCCTCGCGGTCCTCAGCGATCGCCCGCATTCCCTGTTTCGCTACTTCAAGCAGCAATTCGCGCAGGTCACCAACCCGCCCATCGATCCGATTCGCGAGAAGCTCGTCATGACGCTCGTCAGCTGCGTCGGCGGCGAGGGGAACCTCCTCGCCGAGACGCCGGGCCAGTGTCGCTTGCTCGAGCTCGAGCAGCCGGTCTTGACGAACGACGACCTGGCCAAGCTTCGCGGGTCGCCGATCGCCGACTTCGCCCTGACCGTTCTGCCCGCGTTGTTCGAGGCAGGCGCGGCGGATCCGGGCGCCGCGCTCGAAACCGCGCTGGTCGGCCTATGCGCCGCGGCAGAGCAGGCCATCGACGCCGGGGCCAGTCTGCTTCTGCTGAGTGACCGCGGCGTCGACGCGGAGCACGCGCCGATCCCGATCCTGCTGGCGACAAGCGCGGTGCACCACGCGCTGGCGCGCGCCGGCAAGCGCATGCGCGCGGGGCTCATCGTCGAGACGGGCGAGGCGCGCGAGGTTGCGGACGTGGCGCTGCTCGTGGGTTACGGCGCCGGCGCGGTGAACCCTTACCTGGCCTTCGAGGCGATCGAGTCCCTCGACGTCGACGTTCCGCGCGCAGAGCGGTCCGAACACTATGTGCACGCGCTCGACAAGGGCCTGCTCAAGGTCATGAGCAAGATGGGCATCTCGTGCCTGTCGAGCTACCAGGGCGCTCAGATCTTCGAGGCCATCGGGATCGGCGGCGCGACGATCGAGCGCTGGTTCCCCGGGACGTCCTCGCGCGTCGGCGGCATCGGCCTCGCCGAGATCGGGCGTGAAGCGATGATGCGCCACGCGGCGGCGTTCGCTCCTTCCGCCGCCGAGATCGCGTCCGCCCCCAGCGACGAGGACGCGCTCGACGTGGGCGGCGTGTACTTCTGGCGGGTCGGCGGCGAGCGGCATCTCTGGAGCCCGACGACTGTCGCCGCCCTGCACCGCGCGGTTCGCCTCGAGGACGCCAAGTCGTACGCGGCCTATTCGCACGCCATCAACGACCAGGGCGACGCGCCGGTCACGCTCCGCGGCTGCTGGGACTTCGTGGCCCACGAGGCGGCCGTTCCGATCGACGAGGTCGAGCCGGCAGCCAAGATCGTCCGGCGTTTCGCCACGGGCGCGATGAGCTTCGGCAGCATCAGCCGCGAGGCGCACGAGAACCTGGCCATCGCGATGAACCGCATCGGCGGTCGCTCGAACACCGGAGAAGGGGGCGAGGACGCCGTCCGCTTTCTGCCCTTGCCCAACGGGGACAGCAAGCGCAGCGCGATCAAGCAGGTTGCCAGCGCCCGCTTCGGCGTCACGGCCCACTACCTCGTCAACGCCGACGAGCTGCAGATCAAGATCGCGCAGGGGGCCAAGCCCGGCGAGGGCGGGCAGCTCCCCGGGCACAAGGTCGACGAGTCGATCGCGCGCGTCCGCCACTCGGTGCCCGGGGTAACCCTCATCTCCCCGCCGCCGCACCACGACATCTACTCGATCGAGGATTTGGCCCAGCTCATCTACGATCTCAAGGCCGTCAATGCGCGCGCCAAAGTCAGCGTCAAGCTGGTGAGCGAGTCGGGGGTCGGCACCATCGCGGCCGGCGTGGCCAAGGCGCACGCCGATGGCATCACCATCGCTGGGCACGACGGCGGGACGGGCGCCTCGCCGCTCTCATCGATCCACCACGCGGGCACGCCGTGGGAGCTCGGCCTCTCCGAGACGCACCAGGTGCTCGTGCTGAACGACCTGCGGGCGCGGGTACGCCTTCAGGCGGACGGGCAGCTCAAGACGGGTCGAGACGTGGCCTTCGCCGCGCTCTTGGGCGCCGACGAGTTCGGGTTCGCGACGGCACCGCTCGTGGCGAGCGGCTGCATCATGATGCGAAAGTGTCACTTGAACACGTGCCCCGTGGGGATTGCCACGCAGGACCCGGAGCTCCGCAAGCGCTTCCAGGGCACACCGGAGCAGGTCATCAACTACCTGTTCTTCGTGGCCGAGGAACTCCGCGCCATCATGGCGCAGCTCGGGTTTCGCACGCTAGACGAGATGGTCGGTCGCGCCGACTGCATCGTGAAGCGCGAGATGGCCCATCCCAAGGCGCGTCTGCTCGACTTCGCCAAGGTGCTCACGCGCGTCGTGCCGGGTGAACCGCTCTCGCAGGACAATTGCGCGCCCTCGGCCACTTCGAGTGCGGATGCGCTCTTCGGCATGCCGTCCACGACGGACGAGGCTTTGCTCGAGGGGGCGCACCTCAGCCTGAAGTACGGCGAGCCGAGCACGGTAAAGATCGTGCTGTGCAATGCCGATCGGGCCTTCGGTGCTCGCTTGGCGGGGGAGATCGCGCGCAAGTACGGCCCCGATGGGTTGAGCGAAGGCCGCATCGTCGTGGAGGCCACGGGTACGGCGGGGCAGAGCTTCGGCGCCTTCGCGGTCCGGGGCATGCTGCTGGTGCTCGAGGGTGACGCGAACGACTACGTCGGCAAGGGTCTCTCCGGGGGCGTGCTCGCGGTGAAGCCGCACGCGAGGGCCAGGTTCAAGGCTCACGAGAACGTCATCGTCGGCAACACCTGCCTCTACGGGGCCACCAGCGGCAAGGCCTTCTTCGCCGGACGGGCCGGCGAGCGCTTCGCGGTGCGAAACAGCGGTGCCAGCGCCGTCGTCGAGGGCGTCGGCGATCACGGCTGTGAGTACATGACCGGTGGCACCATCGTCGTGCTCGGCCCGACGGGACGTAACTTCGCGGCTGGCATGAGCGGCGGGGTGGCGTACGTCGCGGACGACGATCGCGCCCTCGCGTCGCGGTGCAGCCAAGCCACGGTCGATCTCGAGCCGCTCACGGCCGAAGACGAAGAGATTGTGCGGGTCCTCGTGCAAGAGCACGTGGATCACACCGGGAGCACGCACGCCAAGCAGGTTCTCGCCGGGTCGATCAAACGTCGCTTCGTCAAGGTGATGCCGCACGAATGGCGCCGTGCGCTCAAGATTCGCGCCGAGGTCGGCGCAGTGAAGGTGGCCGGGCTAAGTCATGGGTGATCCGAGAGGCTTTCTCAAGGTTCCGCGCGAAGAAGAAGACGAGCGTCCGGTCGACGAGCGCGTCCAGGATTGGCGCGAGATCGTCGAACACGCGTCGGCGGAGCAGGTGAAGGCGCAGGCCTCGCGCTGCATGGATTGCGGCATCCCGTTCTGTCACCAGGGGTGTCCCCTGGGGAACCTCATCCCCGAGTGGAACGACCTCGTCTACCGCGGCAGGATCGGCGAGGCCGTCGCCCGGCTGGCCGCGACGAACAATTTTCCCGAGGTGACGGGCCGCGTGTGCCCGGCGCCGTGCGAAGCGTCGTGCGTCCTCAACATCCGTGACGAGCCGGTGACCATCAAGACGGTCGAGCGCTCGATCGCCGCGCAAGAGTTCGCACAAGGGCCACTCGTGCCACGGCCGGCCCAGGTCCGGACGGGAAAGCGAGTGGCGGTCGTCGGGTCGGGTCCGGCAGGCCTGGCGGCGTCGCAACAGCTCGCGCGCGCAGGCCATTCGGTCGTGCTCTTCGAGCGCGACGACCGCATCGGGGGCCTCCTGCGATACGGGATCCCCGACTTCAAGATGGAAAAGGGCATCCTCGATGCCCGCATGGAGCAGATGCAGGGCGAGGGGGTGACCTTCCGTCCGGGAGTCGCCATCGGCCAAGAGGTTCCTGGCGAGCAGCTCCTTCACGACTTCGATGCGGTGGTGCTGACGATGGGCGCGCGTGCCCCGCGCGATCTTCCGATCCCCGGCCGTCAGCTTCGAGGCATCCACTTCGCGATGGAGTTTCTCGTCCAGCAGAACCGGCGCATCGCGGGGGACCCGGTCGACGCGACCTCCCGGCCGATCGTGGCGCGAGGCAAGCACGTCGTCGTGATCGGCGGCGGTGACACCGGGTCGGACTGCGTGGGGACGTCGTTCCGACAGGGGGCGACCAGTGTGACGCAGCTCGAGCTCATGCCCAAGCCAAGCCTCGTTCGCATGCCCGCCAACCCCTGGCCCGAGTGGCCCCTCGTCCTTCGCACCTCGAGCTCGCAGGAGGAAGGCGCAGCGCGCGACTGGGCGATCTCGACCCGATCGTTCCAAGGTCCGGATGGCCAGTTGACGGGGTTGGAGACGGTTCGCGTGACCCTCGACGGGGGAAAGATGCAGCACGTCGCAGGGACCGAGCAGGTGCTACCCGCTGACCTCGTGCTTCTCGCGATGGGGTTCGTGGGCCCGGAGCGCGGGGGCGTCATCGAGCAGCTGGGGCTGGTCCTCGATGCCCGCGGCAACATTCGAACCGAAGCGTCTGGCGCGACGAGCGTGCCCGGGGTCTTTGCTGCGGGCGACGTGTCCCGAGGGCAATCGCTCGTGGTCTGGGCAATCGCCGACGGCCGCCGCGTCGCTGCAGGGGTCGACGCGTGGTTACGAAAGCCCGCGCTCGCAAAGGCGGGATAGCGGCTGCTTACTCGAGGCGCTCGACGAGGGCCTTTGCCCTGTCCAGCGTCGGGTCCTCGGCCAAGGCGCGCTTGAGGAGGGTGACGGCGCGCTTGGCGTCGCCTTGGGCGTGGGCGATCTCGCCGAGGCGCTGGTAAGCGAGCCCCTTGCCCATCGGGGTCGGCGATTTCATGAGCGTGATGGCGCGAAGGGCACGCGACGCGAGATCGACCTGTCCGAGCTCCATCGCGCGGCTCGCCACGTCCGCGCAGACGCGGCCGCTCTGAGAGTCGCATTCGAGCGCGAGGACCAGAGCACGAAGCTCGCCGTCGGCGTCGCCCAGCGCGCCGGAGGCGCGCGCGACCCGCACATGAAGGCCGGCCAGCTCACGGACGCGTCGGCCCTTGCTGGGCGCGAGGAGCGGTTCGATCGCCGCAAGGGCCTCGTGTGGCCGGCCCGCCACGGTCAAAGCGTCCGCGAGAAGGCCTGTGCAGTCCGGGTCCTTCGGGCGAAGAGCGCACGCCTCGCGGAGCGCTACCGCGGCGCCCTCCGGATCGCCCGCGCGCTCGAGCAGCAGGGAGCCGGCGCGCGTCAGGAGAAAGAAGCGCTCTGCCACGTCTCCGCTCTTGCGGGCGTCCTCCAGTGCCAGCTCGCAGAGCTCACGCCATGCCCCGGTACCTTCGTAGATCCGCTCGAGGTATTGGCGGACCTGAGGGTCGTCGGGCGTCACCGCGCGTGCCCGTTCGAGCGCCGCGCGAGCGTCGCCAAGTCTTCCTGCGCGCTCGCAGGCGTCGGCCAGCCGCAGCGCCACCTCGGCGAGCCCGTCACCCTCTTCGATCACGACCAGCCTCCGCAGGGCAGCGCTCGCCGCGTCCCACCTTTCGAGCGCGACCTCGAGGCTGGCCAACGTGTCGAGAGCCTCCCGGTCGCGCGGATCCTGCTTGATGAGGTCACCCAGGAGGGTTCGCGCTCGGTCGACGTCGCCGGTGTACGGCAGGACGTGCGCCAGACGGAGCCGGTGGATTCGCACCGCATCGCCGTCGCCGCCGTCGAGGGCGGTCTGCAGCGAGCGCTCGAGGCACGCCTCGAGAGCGGGGGCGTGCTCCTTCCGATCCAGCGCGAACGCGACCTCCAAGTCTTCGAGGGCCGCGCCGTCATCACCCGCGGCCTGATGAGCCCGTGCGCGCGCCGCTAGGAGTGGAGCCCGCGCGACGTCATCTTCGGCGAGTCCGTCGATGGCTTCGCCCAGCTCGTGATTCGCGCCTTCTGCGTCACCCGCCGCGACCAGCGCCGAGACGTGCTCCTCGAGAAGCGTGAGATCATGGGGCCGCGCGTCGCGCGCCATGCGCAACGCCGCAGCCGCCGAGCGCGCGTCGTTCAACTCGGTTCGCCATAGGACGGCTGCCTCTCTGAACCGCCCAGCGCGCGCGTCGGCGTCCGTCCTCGCCCGCGCGTCCACCATGTAGATCTCCGCGAGCTTCTGCCATTCGCCGCGCTGCCGGTAAGCGACCTCGAGCCGACCTCGTAGCGCCTCGCTGACTGGGTGGGCGCGATACCCGAGCTCGAGCGCACGCTCCGCCCCGGCCTCGTCGCCCAGTTCTGCGCGGGCGGCGGCGAGCGACAGCGCTCGAGCCTCGGCGCTCGCCCCGCTCTCGACGGCGAGGCGTCGCTCCAGGACGTCGAGCCTCTCGCCTGCGTCCTCTTCGCCATCGAGGACGGCAACGAGCGCGTCGAGCAAGCCGACGTCGCTCGTCGCCCACTCCAGGCCAGCGTAGTAGACCCCTCGCGCTCGAACGCGATCCGACGTTTCGAGGAGCGCGCCCAGGCGCAGGGACAGCGATGCGATCGCCGGGACGTCGCCGCGGTCCTTTCCCGCGTCGATCTGACTCGCCAGCAGAGACGCCAGATCCTCATGTGACCCACGCTGCTCGAGGATGCCAGCGAGCATCAGCGCTGCGTCGATCTGACTCGGATCCTCGTCGAGTGTCTCGCGCAGAAGGGCCTCCGCGCCGGCGTCATCGAGCCCCAGATGGGCTCTCGCAACACGGACACGCTCGAGCCGCAGCTGGGCCCGCTCATGCCCGTCGTCGACATAAGCGATCACGCGGTCCAAGAGCTCCGCGAGCTTCTGCGATTCGCCAAGCTGGCGGTGGATCTGCGCGAGGGGCTCCCACGCCTCTCGATCCGCGCGGTCAGTCTCCCAGAGGCTCTCGTACATCTCCGCGGCGAGGGGCAAGTTCCCGAGCTCGTCGCGAGCCAAGCGCGCGACCTCGATGGTCAGGCGCCGGGCCACGTCTGGTTCGGCCAGGCGCGCCGCTCGCCTCTTGAGGTCCACGGCCGCAGCCAGGTCCCCGCCCGCCGCGCGCAGATCGGCAAGCACGCCGAGCGCCCATGAAAGGCTTGCCTCGCTCGCGCTCGACGGTTCGTTCTCGACGAAGCGTGCGAGGAGAGCCTCCGCCGCCGCCCCTTCCCCGATTCTCGTGCACGCCTCGACGGCCGCTCGCAGGGCGTCGATGTCCGCCCCGGGGAGCCGAGCCCTCGACCGGAGCGCCTCAGCGAGCGCGCGTTCGTCCCCCGCGGTTCGGGCGACGCGCTCGTAGAGGTCGATCAACCGCACGTTCTCGGGATCGATCGCGACGGCCTTGCGAAGCGCGTCGGCCGCCCGTGGCAGCTCCGGCTGGAGATCGAGCGCGCGCTCGAGCAGCGCCGCGCCCTCGTCGAGGGTCCCTCGCGACGCGAGGCGCAGCGTGGCCAGACGGTAAACGGCGTCGCTCGCCGCGAGCGAGCCGCCTTCGAGCGCCGAAGCGTCGACGGAGAGGCCGAGGATACGCGCTTGCCGATCCGTGTCGCCCAGGCGCCCGTAGACGCGGTCCAGGCTTCCCAACAAGGCTGTCGATCGGATGCCCAGGTCGATCGCGCGCTCGTAGAGGGCTGCCGCGCGCGCGTCGTCGCGCAAATCATCTTCCGCGACGGCGCCGAGTCGAAGGAGCAGAGCGCAGGCGAGCGCCGTGTCCCCCGACTCGATCGCCGGCTCGACGAGCGCGAACGCCCCGTCCACGTACCGCCCCATCTCTCCGAGCGTCCGCGCGCCCTTCCGGGCGGCGTCGTGCGCCGCCTCGGAGCCCGGGTCGAGAGCCAAGGCGCGGAGACGCGCCACGAAGGCCTGCTCGGGACGCGCGAGTCGGGCCTCGAAGACCGTCGCCAACTCGGCGAGGGCGCGGGCGGCCGCACGGGGATCGGTCGTCCGCGCCACTCGCCCTTCGAGGACGCGCGCGAGCATCTCGTCGGACCCGCGGGCTCGCAGCGCCGCCTCGAGCCGCTCTTGCTCGAACTCGCTCTGGGTCGCGGCCTCGAAGGCGCTCTCCAGGATCTCCTTTGCGCGGTCGCCCTCGCCGTGGCTCTCCGCGATCGCACTGAGCTCGAGGAGCACCTCGCTTCGCGCAATGGTGGGCGCGCCTCGAGCTTCGTCGCGACGCCGGAGCACGGCGAGCAGCGCGCGGTACGTCTTCTCGGCGCGCTCGAGTTGACCGTCCTCTTGCGCGAGCTGCGCGAGAGCACGCAGCGTCTCTGCGTCCTGCGGGTCGACGCGCGTCGCGGTGTCGAGTTCGACCAGGGCGCGCGCGCGGTTGCCTATGGCGAGCTCGAGGCGGGCCATCTGATGGTGTACCGGCGCGCGCTCCCGCGGGCGGCGCCCCCCGAAGCCATCGATCATCGACTGCAGAAGGCCGCGCGCGTCGTCGAATCGCCGCGCGCTCGCCAGGGCCTCGGCCAAGCGGAGGCGGACCTGCGCATCGGCCGGCGCGAGATCGCTCGCCTGTTCGAGCAGCGGAATCGAGGATTCCGGCTCGGCGCACCGACCCGAAAAGAGCTCGGCCGCCTCGAGGAGGCGCGCCATCCGTGTGGCCTTGTCCGAAGCATGAAGAGCGGCACCTGCGATGAGACGAGCCAGTTTGGCCCACGCGCCTCTCTCGCGGTAGAGCGCTGCCAGCTGCTCCCGCAAGGCATCGGCGACCGGGTCGGCTTGGAGCAACTCCTCGAGACGATCGGCGGCGCGCTCGGACTGGCCCGCCGCGACGAGGGCGCTCGCCAGCCGGCTGGCCGCGCCCGTACGGCCCTCCGGCCCGACGACACCAATGAGCCGCTCCAGCCAATCGGCCGCCGCTGCGTGATCGCCCCGCGCGGCCGCCAGGCGCGCGAGAGCGTCGAACGACGCCGCGCGCGGCTCCAGCGCCACGACGCGCGCGTGGTAAGCCGCCGCTGCCGCCGGGGTGCCGAGCCGCTCCTCGGCGATCGCCGCGGCCCTCCACCACAACTGGGCCGCGCGCCCGGGGTCTCCGGCGGCTTCGGCTCGCTCACCCTGGTCGACCAGCAGGTCTCGAAGCTCTTGTGCCTTCTCGGGGGCCTCGAGCAAGACCACCAGGGATTCGACCGTGGGTTCGTGCCTCGGCGAATCGAGGAGGCTGTCGCGCAAGGTCTCCACGGCGCGACCGGGCTCGCGCAGGGCCGTGAGCAGCCCGGCGGCCTGGAGGCGCAGCCCCAGACGCTCCACGACATCGTCCGCCGCGGCCACCTGCCTCTGACGGAGCGCGAGCAGCTCGCGTGTCCGTCCGCTCGCGGCGTACGTGCTCGCGAGCCGGTCGATCGCCTCCGCGTCTTTGGGGTCGTCGTCGAGCAAAGAGAGGTAGAGCGCGACCCCGCGCTCCGTCTCCGAAGTGCGGTCGAGGGCGATGCGCGCGGCCCGGCGGCGCATCTCTCGTCGCACCGGAAGCTCGAAGGGAAGGCCGTCGCCCATGACCAGCACGGCGAGCACTGCCCTGTCGTCGCCCGCCTCTCCGTGAAGCCGCGCCAGGAGTTCGATGGCCCACTCCGCGGACGCTCGCGCTTTGGCGCGGTCCTCGTCGGTGGATCCCTCGGCCGGCGGCTCCAGCCAGCGCTGCCGCGCGACCTGGAACAGCTCTTCGGCGATCGATCGCGCCTCGGCGTGATCGCCCCCCGCGCCGCTCGCGACCTCGGCCGCCTCGCGCAGGATGACGATGTCCCCGCCCGTCGCCCGCGACAAGCGTGTCAGCGTATCGACGAACGGACGTCCTCCCGCGAGCCGCTGCAAGCGCGCAAGCTCCGAAAGGAGCGCGGCGTCGTCCGGATCCTGCTCGAGCGCAAGACGGAAGGAGGCCTCCGCATCTCCGGCGTCGCCCGAGCGATCGCGGTGAATTTCGCCAAGGCGCGTGTGGAGGTCTCGGGCCGCTGTACCCTCGAGGTGCGCCGACACCGCCGCGCTCGTGATGGCGCGCGCCATTGCGCCCCATGCCGCCGCTCGCGCCGCCGCGTCCTCCAGCAGCGCGAGCGCACCGGCGTGGACGACCCCGGATGCGCCCGCGAGCTGCACCAACACGCGTGCGGCCGTGCTCCAGTCACCGAGCGAACCAGCGATCCGGACGGCTGCGCACCCCACGTCGACCTCCGCGACCGTCGCAAGCACCTTCAGGTACGCGTCGAGGGCTCCCGGGCCGTCGTTCGCGTGGATCTCGAGCGCCTCGCCGATCCTCCGCCAGATGGCCCGCGAGAGGGCCGCATCCTCGCGCAAAGGGCCGTCGATGGCATCTCGATACGACGCGACCAGCCGCGGCCACGCGTCTGCCACTCCCGCCAGGCGTTCCATCTCCCCGGCGACCTTTGCGTCGCCGGGCGCGATGGCGAACGCGCGCCGCACTGCCTCGAACGCCAGTTCGGGGTCTCCCGCGCGCCGCTCGGAAATGTCCGCCGCCTCGAGGAGAACCTCCAGGCGTTCCCCGTCGGTCGCCGCCACGGCCATCCGGTGCGCCGTCAGCTCGAGGATGGCCGGCCAGTCGTCGCACGCACGCATCGCACCGAGCAGGACCCCAACGGCCACCGGCCTCAAATCGGCCCCGGCCCCGAGCGCATGCAGCCCGGCGCGTGCCGCAGCGTTGCGCGGATCGGCAGCCAGCGCCTCGGCATACGTCTGGAGCGCGGCGTCCGGCGCTGCGAGCTCTCCGCGCTGTACGTCCCCGAGCTGCTGGAGCAGCTCCGCGCGCCCCGTCGCCTCTTGCGCTCCGCTTGCCCGCCGCCGCAGCAGGGCGGCGAGCTCCGGCCATCGCTGCGCTTCGCGAAGGATGGCCGAGAGCGCGACCGCGGCGTCGTCCGCCTCCCCGAATTCTTGCTCGATCTGGTTCCACGCTTCGATGGCCTCGTCGCGCCGGCCCAGGACGTCGTTGAGGAGCCGGGCCACCCGCACGCGATCCGAGCGGCGGCGCTCCGGGCGTGCGCTCACCGACGCGGCGGCGCGGAGCTCGAGGACCTCGACGAGCCGATCGCTGCGTCCCGTCCGTTCGAGCAGGTCGACCAGGCCGTCCAGCGCCTCGACGTCGTGAGCGTCCGCGCGGACGCAGGTCTCCCAGAGACCGATCCCGCGCGGCTCGTCGCCGAGCTGCGTGGCCAGCCGCGCCGCGCGACCGAGCGCCTCGCGCCGCGCCGCTTCGTCCGACTCGACGAGCGCGATCCGCTCGACGACATCGAGACGCTCGTCGGCGCGCCCCGTCGTTTCGAGCAGAGGATCGAGCCGTCGAGCCGCAGCAAGGACGTCGGCGCGCGTCGGCCCATCCGCCGCCAGGATCGCCGCGAGCAACGCGCTCGCCCCGGCAGGGTCACCGACACGGTCTGCGCGCACGGCCGCGGCCTGCATCGTGAGCGCGGTACGCAGGCCGTTCCATTCCAGGTCGCCCGCCGCCGCGGCGAGCACCTCGGCGAGCCGATCGAAGCGGCTCGTGCGCTCGGCCAGCTCGTCGAGCTTCGCCCGCCTCTGCGGGTCGTCGGGTGCCAGGATGACCGACAAGCCGACCTGCTCGAGCGCGCTCGCCGGATCGCCGAGCTTCTCGTAGAGGGCCGCGATCTCGACGTGCCGTCGCACGCGCTCCGTCGCCGCCTTCACCATCTCCAGCTCGATGAGAAGCATGCGCGCCAGGTCCGCGTCCTGGCCCGTCGCGGCATAGTGTCCGCGCAGCCACGCGGCCGCCCTTTGACGGACCGAACCGCGCGCCGATGGCGGGGGCTCCGAGTGGCGCGGCCGCCTCGAACGGGGAGCCTCGTCGCCGCGCAACGGTGGGATCGAAGCCCGGCGCGACTCGGGCGAGGGCGGGGATGCCGCGAGGACCCTCTCGAGGAGCGCCCAGAGCTCTGCGTCGCCGCGCGTCGCGCCGGCGCTCTTCTCGTTCGCACGCTTCTCGTCCGATCGCTCGAGCAACGGCTCGACCGTCTCGAGGGCGCCGGACGAATCCCCCAGCTCGTCGAGCTGGAGCTGCGCGACACGCATGCGCGTGCGGAGCGCCTCGTCCGCCTTGAACGATGGCAAGCGCGCCGTCAGCAGCGACACGAGCTCCCGGTGTCGACCCTGACGCTCGTAGAGTCGCTCGAGCGAGCCCGCGAGCTTTGCGTCGTTGGGCTTGAGCTCACGGAGCTGCTCGAGGTACTGAATGGCCCGATCGGGCCTTCCTGCGAAGTCCTTGGCCGTCTGCGCGGCGTCCTCGAGCAGCGCCGCGCGCTTCGGGCCCTCGGTCGACTCGAGAGCGCGATCGTAGAGGGCGAAGAGCTCGTCCCATCGCTCGGCGGCATCGAGCACGAGCTTCAGGCGATCGAAGGCCCAGTCCGCGCTCGCATCGAGCTCCAGCACTCGCTCGAGGATGGTGACCACGCGCGCCGTGTCCTCGAACCACTCCTCGTTGAAGCGTACGGCGCGCTCGCCGATGGCCATGGCCTGCTCGTGCGGCAGCGCTCGCGCGAGGACTTCTTCGTAGAGGACGGCGACCTCGTTCGGGCTGGAGAGCGTCCTGGCCAGCTCCTCCGCGCGGTCCCAAAGCGCCGGCACCCCAGGAAGAGCCCGCGCGGCCCGCACCGCGATGGCCAACGCCGCGCCCGTCTGGCCGCGGTCGCGGTACAGATCGCAGAGGCGTTCGAACCATACCCGCCGCGCGTCGACGTCCTCCGCGTCCGCGGGTGCGTCGACGAGGCGAGTCAGGATCTCGACCCTCGCGTCGGCGTCCTCCGCCGCCTCGTAGGCGTGCTCGAAGAGCGTCACCGTCTCGGCGCGCGTGGCCCGCTGCGAAAGCAGCTGCACCGCGAGGCCGAGCGCCGCCGGGTCCGCAGGCGCGTCGTCGAGGACCCCACGCAGCGTCGCAAGGGCGTCTTCCCAGCGCGTCGTTCTGGCGAGAAGGACACGCGCGATTTCCAGGTCGATCGCCACCCGCCCCGGTCCGTCGGCGCGCTCACGCCGTGCGCGCAGCGACGCGATCGCCTCGTCGATGTCTCCCGTCGTGAGCGCGAGGCGTCCGGCCGCCGTCAGGGCCTCGTCGCACTGCGCGTCCGTGGCCAGGGCACGCCGGTACAAAAGCAGCGCACGGGCCGGGTCGCCGAACGTCGTCTCCTCCGCGCGCGCCCACTCGAGCAGGCGCGGAACACGCTCGGCGTCGCCCGCGTGCTCGGCGCTCCACTCGAGCAGCCATCGACGGTCGGCGAGGCTCGGCGCCCCCTCGCGCGACAGGAACGCATCGAACGCCTCGAACGCGTTGTTGCGCGCCCCGGCCCCGAGACCTTCGTCTTCGAGGATCGCGCGGAAGGCCGCGGCCGCGTCGTCCGCTCGCGTCGGGTCGGCCGCGATGGCGCGCGCCCGGACGAGAAGCATTTGGCCGCGCGGTTCCCCCTCGAGCGGCGGCGCGGCGCCATCGGCCAGGATCGCGTCGAGCTTGCGCTCGAACCGAGACGTCGCGCCGGCCGCGAAGCTCAATCGCTCGAACGTGGCCAGAAGGTCGGGCCGAGTTGGCGCCAACGCGAGCGCCTCGCCAGCCCACAGCGCGCCACCCTCCGGGTCCCCGAGCCGATCGAAGAGCACCTGCGCTCGGCGATCCGCGAGATCCGTCCGTTCGGCGGCATCGCTCGAGACGTCGGAGAGGGCGCCATAGAGGCGAGGGAGGTCCCCCCAGAGTTCAGCGCGTTCGTGGAGGGTCACCAGGCGGTGAAGCGTCTCCGTATCCCGCGGTGCGACGCCGAGGACCATCGCGTAAAGGCGCCGTGCCGTCTCGTCGTCCGAGGCCGCCTCCGCGATGCTTGCCGCGCGCCGCCACGCCGCCGCCGCCCCCGCCAGGTCGGCCCGCCGTTCGTGATCGACGACCCCCAGGCGCTCGATCCACTCGATCTGTTCGCGAGGATCGGTCGTGGCTTCCGCGTGCCGCAGCAAGACCGCGCGCGCCACGTCGTCGTCGCCGACCATGTCGGCGACGACACCCACCACGTCCAGGTGCTCCGCCCGCAGCTCGGGATCCTCGAGCAAGCGAGCGCACTGCGTTCGTGCCCGCTCACGGTCCCCGCGCTCGGCCGCGAGCCGCGCGATCTTGGCGCGGAGCGAGCGCGCCGTGTCGCCGCCCGCGCGGGCGAGGCGCTCTTCGAGCAGGGTGTACAGATTGTCCCACTGCTCGGCCTTCGCGAAGAGCGTCTCCAGCGCCGCCGCCGCCTCCGTGTCTTCGGCGTCGCCCTCGAGCGCGGCGCGGTACGTCGTGATGGCGGCCTCGAGATCGCCGAGGTCGCGCCACTGTACGGTCCCGATGCGGTGGATGAGCTCTCGCCTTCGTTCCGGGCTCCCTCTGGCCAGGGCCGCTCGATAGAGCGCGATCCGCTCGCGCGGGCTGCCCTGGTCACGGAGGAGGTCGTCGACACGGGCGAGCAGGTCCGGCGACTGCGGGTCGAACGCGAGGGCGCGACGATACAGGTCGAGGGCGCCCTGCGCGTCGCCGACGGCCGCCGAGTTCTCGGCGGCACGCATGGCGAGCGCGACGAGGTCGGCGCTCGTGACCTCGCGGTCCCCGATCGCCTGGCAGAAGATCGCCGTGCGCCGCTTGGCGTCCGTTGCCGCGTCCAGCGCGTCGATGGCGTCGATCCACTCGGCGAGCGGGCGGTCGCCGGACACGGCCTCCGCCAGACCTCGGCCGAGAAGGTCGAGGGTGCGCCCTTGCTCCCCGTCGCCGTGATCTCTCGCGACCGCGATCGCCTCGCGCAGCGCGGCCAGCCGCCCGTCCACGTCGGCCTCGAGCGAACCCCGTAGTTCGAGGAGCTTCAGCAGGGGGCCGAGGGCGCCTTCGCGGCGGTAGATCGGCTCGAGAACGGCGGCGGCCTCCAGTCGGTGGTCCCCCGCCGCGGTGAGCCTCTCGAGCGCCGCGCGCGCCGTCCGCTCTTGCGGGTCGAACGCCAGCGCCTCCTGGAAGGCGTCGAGCGCGCCGGCGACGTCGCGAAGCTTCGAGAGCCGGGTCGCCCCGAGCCGAGCCAGGATCTCGCCTTGCTCGCGGCCGGATGCCAGGGCGGCGTCATGGGCGAGCGCTGCCGTGAGCTCCGTCCACAGGCGCTGCCCGTCGAGAAGGGGGACGGCGAGAGCCAGGACGTCGCGAGCGGGCCCGAAGCGCGCCACGATGCCCCGGCACGTCGCCAGCGCCGCCGCGGGATCCTTCGTCTCCTGGACCCGTACGGCCGCGGCTCGCATCAGCAGGGCTCGCGCGGCCGAGTCGTCCGCCGTGTCTGCGGCGCGCAGCTCGAGGGCTTGGGCCAGCTTCTCCGGGCTGCCCGCCGCCTCGTAGAGCGGCGCGAGCGCCTCCAGCGCCAGGGCGCGCACGTCGGTGTCGAGCAGTCGTTCGTAAGCGGCGATGGCGCGAGGCGCGTCACGGAGGCGCGTCGCGAGCTCGGCCACGTGCCGGTCGGCGTCGCGCCGTTTTTCCGGATCGGTCTCGAGGCGGGCGATCTGCTCCAGCGCGTCGCAGAGCGGTCGCGGGTCTTTCTCGGTCTCGAGGATCTCCGAGAGCGCGTACGCGGCAGTCAGAGCCGCGTCCGAAGGTAGGTCCGGCGTGGCCAGGACGGCGCTGAGGGTCCCCTTCGCGCGCTTCGCGTCGCCCCCGCGGAGCTGCATCAGCCCGAGCTGCGCGTTGGCCCGCGCCTTCACCGCCGGTTCTTTCGCCGTCAGGCCGACGCGAGCGAGCGATTTCGCCGCGTCCGCGTACCGCTGCAGCCGCGTCGCCACCGCGACGTATCGGGCGCGAAGGACGTCGTCGACCGGGTCGAGGGTCAGCGCCTGCTCGAGGGCGTCGAAGGCCCCAGCGTCGTCGTTCAGCCTCTCGGAGCGGACCTCGGCGAGCCGCAACAGGATGGCCGCGCGCTTGGCGCCGCGCGTGTTCTCGAACTCGATGGTCAGGAACCGGACCACCTCTTGCGGGGAGCCGGCCACTTCGCATGCCGCGGCGAGGGCCGCCGCAGCGCGACCCGCGAGCCCCTTCGTCACGACGAGCTTCTGCGCCACCCGGCGCGCGCGCTCGTTGGACGGGTCGATGGCGAGCAGCTGCTCGATGTGAGGCAAGGCGCGCTCCGGCTCCTGGAGCCGGTCGGCGTAGATCTCGACGACCCGCGCCAGGAGCGCCGCGCGCGCTGCGCCGCTCGGTCCCGGATCCGCCGTCAGGGCCTGCTCGTTCAGGCGCACGACGTCGCGGAACCGGTTCGCGCGGACGTAGAGGGCCTCGAGGCGCGAACGCGCGTCCTCGTCGCCTGGGTCGAGCCGCAGGACCCCCTGCAGCAGCTCGGCGACGCGATCGTCGGCGCCCCCCGCCTCCTCGTACAGCGCGGCCGCGCGACGCACGAGGGCGATCTGCTCGGCGCGCGGCCGGTGCTGGGCGGCCGAGGCGTACAGCTCGGCGAGTCGCTTCGGCTGCTGGGCCTTCTGCAGCAACGTTTCGAGCCCCGCGAACGCGGCCGCGTGGCCGGGCGACAGGGCCAGGGCCCGCTCCAAGTAGGTCGTCGCCCCCATCGTGTCGCCGAAGACGTCGCCGATGAATCGCGCCGCCTGGAAGAGAAATTCGGCCGCGACGCCGGGCTGCGAGGCGCGCAGCCGCTTGCCCTGTGACACGCTCTCGAACGCGAAGGCGACCTCACTCAGGCGGTCGTCGCGCTGCGCCGCCCCGTGCAGCCTGTCCCACGCCTCGGGCGGCAACGCCGACCGGATCATCGATGCCAGCATCGCGTCGACGAGGGGCTCCTCGTTTTCGATCTTGGCGTCGAACGCAAAGGCCGCCGCCGATTGGCTGGACGATCCCCTGGGTGGTTGCTGTTGCATGGCAATCCCTGGGCGTTCTCGGGCGAACCGTGAAGTCGCCGCCGCATACCTAGAGTATCATCTTCGAACGCGGCCAGGGGTGTACGCTGCGGCCCGCGATCGCGCCGGAGGGCCCATGAACCTCGCTGAGCTGGCCGAGGCCAACCTTGCTGAATTCGGAGAATACGAGCGGCTGATCTTCGAGGGCAGGGCCTACACGAACCGCCAGCTCTTCGATGGGAGCTGCCGGCTCGCCGCAGGCCTCTCCGCGCTGGGACTCGCGCCGGACGATCGGGTCGTCCTCATGATGGCCAACGGCCCCGAGGTGCTGATGAGCTATCCGGCCATCTGGCGCGCGGGGATGACCGCGATCCCGGTGCTCTTCCTCCTCGACGCGAAGGAGCTCGCCTACATCCTGGAGAACTCGGGCGCAAAGGTCGTCATCACCTCACCGGAGATCTACCCCAAGGTAAGCGATGCCGTGCGCGACCTCGCGGCACCGCCCCGTGTCATCGTCACGGGCAACGACGAGCCCCCGCCCGGGTGTCTGTCGTTCGATCGGATGGTGGCCGACAACGCGCCGCTCGGCCGAATCGTGCCCCGGAGCGGAGGGGACGTCGCCACCATCCTTTACACCAGCGGCACGACGGGCCGGCCCAAAGGGGTCGTGCAGACGCACGACAACCTCCACGCGAACGTGATGAACGCGTGGAACACGACCAAGACGCGGCGGCTCGGCGAGATGACGCTCCTGGTGCTGCCGCTCGCCCACACCTTCGGGCTCAGCGTCCTGGTATCGGGCTACCTGTTCGGCGTTCGCTCGGTGCTGATGCGGTGGTTCGATCCCGAGGCGGCGCTCGCGCTCATCGAGCGCCACAAGGTGCGGTACATGGCCGGCGTACCGACGATGTTCGTGTACATGCTGATGCACCCGAACGCGGGAAAGTACGACACGTCGTCGGTCGAGCGCTGGCTCGTCGGCGCCGCCCCGATGCCCGTCGAGCAGCTCAAGGCCTTCGAGGCAAAGTTCGGCGGCACGATGTACGTGGGCTACGGGTTGAGCGAGGCGTGCCCCTCGCTCGCCAACGAGCGCGAGGGCATGCCGCGCAAGCCCGGCTCGACGGGGGTGGCCCTCGACGGGGTGCGCTTGAAGATCGTGGACGACGCGGGCGTCGAGCTTCCACGCGGTCAGATCGGCGAGATCTGCGCCCAAGGGCGGAACGTCAGCCCCGGCTACCTCGACGATCCCCGGGCGACGGCGGAGGCCTTTCGCGACGGCTGGCTCTTCACGGGCGACTGCGGCTACCTCGACGACGAGAGCTACCTGTTCATCGTCGAGCGCAAGAAGGACCTCGTCATTCGCGGCGGCTTGAACGTCTACCCCAAGGACGTCGAGGAGGTCCTCCACAAGCACCCGCTCGTCGCCGAAGCGGCCGTCGTGGGGGTGCCGGACTCGCGCATGGGCGAGGAGGTCTGCGCCTTCGTCGTCGTGAAAGAAGGCGCCGCTCCCACCGCCGAGGAGATGATCGCGCACTGCCAGGCGAACCTCGCGAAGTACAAGACTCCGCGCTTCGTGGAGTTCGTGCGCGCGCTGCCGAAGACGGGCCTCGGGAAGGTCCAGAAGAAGGAGCTCCGGCGCCTCGCGGCCGAGCGGTTCGCCAAGTAACGTCGGGAGCAGCCGCCGGCTGAAAAAAACCACCAGGACACCAAGGAACGCCAGAAGAGTCGACGAGGGTCGATATCCCCATCGCCTGCTCTGTCCCTGGTGTCTTCTGGCGTCCTGGCGGTCTTATATCTTCGATCGAGGGGCGCCTGGTCACTCCGCTTGCGTCAGCCTCCGGGAGGCTCCCGTCACCGACTGGTACGCCTTCGTGATCTCCGCCTCGTCGAGGAACCCCACGATGCGGCCACCCTTCTCGACGACGATGACTTCGCGGAGCCCATGCTCGAGGATGGCCACGAGGGCCACCTGCAGCGTGTCGGTGTCCTCGACGCTGACCGGCGGAACCATGAGGTCGTGGGCGATCGCGAGCGCCTTTGCGTCGGGGTTGGCCGCCATCGATCGCAGGACGTCGCTGAGGACGATCCCGACGAGGGCACCGCCGTCGTCCACCACCGGAAAGACGTCCTGCCACGCGTTCTCGGCGGCCTTCTCGATGACCTCCTGCGCAGGCGTCCGCGTGGTGAACGTCGCGTAGGGGCGGTTTCGGATCAGCACGTCCGCGACGCGAACGCCCGTGAGCACGTCGAGGATCATCTCGTCGCGGTGCGCGGGGGACTCGCGCTTGGTCGCCACCTGCGCCGTGTACAGACTGCGCCCGCGCAGCGCGACGTACGCCACGCCTTCGGCCAGCATGAGCGGGACGAGCAGATCGTAGCTTCCCGCCAGCTCGCACGTCATGACGAGCGCCGCGATCGGCACGTGCGCCAGGCCGCCGTAGAAGGTGCCCATGCCCACGAGCGCAAAGGCGCCCGGCGAGATGCGTGGGTCGTGCAGGAGCACCTGCGCCGCCTGGCCGAATGCCCCCCCGAAGAGTCCCCCGATGACGAGCGACGGGCCGAAGTCGCCGGCGCTCCCGCCGGTGCCGACCGTCAGACACGTCGCCACGATCTTGATCGCGCCGAGCAGCGCCAGGAGCTCGGCCGCGCGCCACCCCGCGGGCATCCAGTCGGCACCGACGATCGCGAGCTGGGCGGCGCCGTAGCCACCGCCGAGGATGCCGAGGCCCGACCCCGCCTGACCGAAGCGCGGGCCGATGGCGACCACGATGGGCGTCGCGAACAGGCCGAGGGCCAGGCCCCCGATGCCCGGCCGGCACCACTGCGGAACGGGCAGGCGCGCCGTCGCCCTTTGGACCGCGCGCAGCACCGAGAGGAACGCGCTCGCCACGAAGGACACCACGATGGCCATGAGCGCGTAGAGCGGCAGGTGCTGCGGGAAGAAGGGGTAGCTTGCGGCGTGCGTGAAGAGGCGGCTCTCGCCGAAGAACGCCGTGAAGACCGAGTAGCTGACGACGCTCGCGAAGACGCTCGGGACGAGCGCGTCCGCTTCGAAGTCGTCTCGGTGGAGCACTTCGACGGCCAGGAGCGCGGCGCCGAGGGGCGTCCGGAACACCGCGGCCATGCCTGCGGCCGTGCCCGCGACGAGCAGGATGCGCCGTTCGCGGTCGCTCACTTTGAGGCTCTGGCCGACGAGCGATCCGATCGCGCCGCCCATCTGCATCGTCGGCCCTTCACGGCCGCCGGAGCCGCCCGTGCCCAGCGTCAGGATGGACACGATTCCCTTGACGAAAGCGACACGCTTGCGAACGAGGCCCCGGTTCTGGTGAAAAGCCTCGATGATCGCGTCGCTTCCGCCGCCGCGCGTCTCGGGCGCGAGCCACGTGGAGATCGCGCCGCCGAGGAGCGCACCGGACGCGGGGAGTACGAGAAGGACCCAGGGGCGGAACGGGTGGTGCACCGTCACGGCGCCCAGCACCTGCTCGCCGCCCGCGCGCATCGGGAGATAGCCCGCCCAATCCTCGAGCAAGATGCGCTGCACGGCCTCGAGGCACGCAAAAAAGAGGGATCCCAGTAGCCCCGCCGCCGCGCCCACGAGGGCGGCGCGCAGCAGGACGCGCCCGAGGATCTGAAACTCGAGGGGCGCGCTCGCGGCCCCGAACACCTTCGTCAGCGCGAGGAGCCGGAGCCGCGCGCGCCTGGGCAAACTGGCTGGTCGTGCGTCCTGCATCGGGGCATCCAAGTCTCGTGACACTAGCGTGCGGCGCGACCACCGTCCGGAGGGACGCGCAGGATCTCCAGGCCCGATAGCGGATCGCCCGGCGAATCCCCGGCACGGAGGACGACGTCGCCCGCGTCCTCCCGGCCGATCACCTTGCGGCGCCAGGTGGCGACGTAGGCGCTGCCGTCCGAGCGCGCGGCCTGTTCGACGCGGTCCCAGGTGGCCGGGTCATCCAGCCAGTGACGGTCGAAGCGCCGGCGATCGACGCCGCTGAGGATCTCGAGCGTCGCGTCGTCGCAGAAGATCGTCGCCTCGCCGGGGAGGGCCCGGAGCGCTGCGCCAACGGCGACGCGATCGGGCCACCCCCTCGCGACCGATCCCCGCCAGAACCCCATCCAGATCTGGAGAACGACGCACATGGCGGCGAGGGACGCGGCTGCCAGCGCCCCGCCGGCCACGAGACCCACGCGGTCTGCGGCAGGCTCGCCCCACCGGGAACGAGCGAGGCGCGAGGCGGCGTCCGCGACGACGGCACAGCCCTGCGCCGCGAAGACGGCGTAGAGGGGGACGACGACCACGAAGTGCCGGTCGAGTCCGAGCGACGAACGCCGTATCCAGGAAAGCGACACGAAGGCCAAGCACGCCGCGAGGACGATCACGAAGCGGGCGCCTTGCTCGCGCACGGTCCGCGCCACCCCGAAGACCGCGAGGGGTAGGGCTGGGCCGAGGACGCGCGCGGCGACGAAGACGGGGTAGTAGAGCGCGTCCATGGCGAGGCGGACGACGCTTTGCGAGAGGTCGCCGCGGCTCTGGGCGACCTGACTCGCGAACTCGTGCGTCTGGCGGACGAAGCCGAACCACTGGCCGTCCACCGGCCTGCGCAGCGCGGCCCACGCGAGGATGAGCGCGACCGGCGCTGCGACGACGAGCCACCCATCCGTCGATCGGCGCGCCCGGAGCCGCGCGACACCCGGCCACGATCGCGCGAAGGGCAACGCGGCCGTGGCCTCGACGACTTGGACCGCCGCGATCGCCGCGATCGCGGCCCATGCCTCGTAGCGAAGCAGGACGGCCACCGAGAGCAGCGTGGCGGCGGCTCCAGCGCGATCCGTCTCGTAGGCAATGGCGACCCCCAGCATGACCAGCGCGAACAGCGGCTCGGGTTGCGCGGTCGTCCCCATCTGCATGACGATGGGACACGTCGCCACGAAGAGCGCCGCCAGGACGGCCGTCCACGACGCCGGAAGCACGGACGGACGGGCGCCGCGTCGCGCGATCGTCCGGCGGACGTACTGGAACAGCACGACCGGCAGCAGCGCCGTGAGCCCCACGTTTGCCCAGCGGACGCCGTTCATCGTGCCGCCGGCCGCGACGAACGGCACCTGGAGATAATGAAACAGCGGGAGCCACACCCAGTGCACCGCGAGGTCGCCCGGGTCGGCGAGGATCGCGCGCGCGATCATGTGATGGGCGTAGGCGTCCGTGTCGATGTCGGGACCCGCCAGCACGCATGCCCCGCGCCACACGGCGAGGGCGACGAGTGCGACGGTGAGCGCGACGACCGGCGTGCGAGCCCGCATGGACTAGGGCGCGCAGTAGCGCGCGATGTCGGCGTCGTCGGTGCGCGCTTCCGTGAGGTTCTTCTTGATGACGCCTTCGGTGCCGTCCGGAACGGCGTCGGGGCTCGCCGCCCCCTCTTTGAGCTTGAGGGTGGCGCTCAAGACCGACAACGTCTGCCTGTAGTTCTTGGCGTATTCGCGGAGCGGCTGGTCCTGGAAACCGATGGCAGAGACCTGGGCGCTCACGCGATCGACGGCGTCCGCGTTGGGTGTCCCCTCCTTCAGTGGGGCCATCGCGGACAGGAATTTGTCGCACTCTTGCTTGCGCTCCTCGTTGCACCCGGCCACGCCGGCGAAGCAGGCCGCGGCCAATGCGACGGATGCGAGGCGCGCGCCGCGGGCGCGAGCCGAACGGAGGGCAGGAAACGCGCGGAGCGTCACGATCGTCCACACCGTCTACCACGCGTCCGCGAGGCATGGGTAGGCGGGGGCCACGTCACCGCGAGCAAAGCGTCTTGGCCTCAAGCGTACTGGTGCGGTACGGCTCTACCCTGTGACCGTCCCCGCGCCGGCCGTCGAACAGCAGACCGAACGAGCGCCCCGGCCCGCCGAGCGGTCCGGGGCCTCGCCGAGCCGCGGATGGCCGCTGCCTCGGCTGACCGAGCTCCTGTCGCTCGGCGACGTGCGCCTGACGCGCCTGTACTGGGCGGGCGTGGCGCTGCTCGTCGCGGGGTTCTTCGTGACGCAGCTCTTGCCGTGCGTCGACTACCCGCAGCACCTGGCGCTGAGCGACGTCGCGCGCCGCTTGCAGGTCGCGAACTCCCCGGAACATGCGGAGTACGAGCTCAACTACTTCACGTACAACGGCCTTTTCCATATCCTCGTGGCCCGTCTGGCGGCGTTCGTTCCGATCGAGCTCGCGGGACGGACCGTCGTCGCGGCGTCGATCGTCGCGACGTCCGCGGCGGTCGTCGCGCTCGTGCGCACCCTGCGGCGCCCGCCGGAGTACGCGGCGCTCTTCACGCCGATCCTCTTTTCGTATTCGCTCGTCTGGGGGTTCGTGAACTACGTCCTCGCGACGGCGATCGCGCTGTGGGCGCTGGTCTTCGTGGCGCGGTTCGTCGTGAAGCCGACGGTCGGGGCGTTTATGGTCATTGGCGCGCTCGGTCTCTTGTGCGCGTTCGCGCACGTGCTCGCGATGCTGTCGTTGTGCCTCGCGGCGGCGGCGCTCGCGTTCGAGCTGTCGTGGCGGGTGGGGGCGGCACAAGGGGCGCGCTGGCCGGCGCTGCGGGTCATCGTCAAGGCGACCCTCGCCCTTTTGCCGCTGCTCTTCGGGTGCGGCTACTGCATCGCCGTGTACCGCCAGCAATACCCGTGGGATCCGAACATGTATCGGGACCCTACGATGGAGGGTACGGCGCCGCCGCTCTGGCAGAAGCTCGTGTACTTCAGCGCGTTCGCGACCAACCTCTATGGCGACGCGACCGATCAGATCCTCCTTTGGGCGGACCTCCTCGTGATGGGCATCGCCGCACGCACCGCGTGGACCGCGCGGCGCGCGGGCACCCTCCGCCCCGAAGCCTCGCCGCCCATCGTGCTCCCGTTCCTCGCGCTCACGGGGGCGTACTTCGCGACGCCGATGGTGCTCGTCGGGACGCACCTCATCTTCCCGCGGCTCGCGCAGTGGGCGCTCCTCGGCGCGATCCTGGCAGCGCCGCGATATCCGGCAGACGAGATGATGGCCCGCGCGCGCCGCTGGGTGCCGCGCCTCGGCGTGCTCGCCGGGGCGAACGCGCTCGTACATTGCGCCGTCTTCGCGTGGGAGACGCACGACGCCTCGGCGACGATCGACGACCTGCCGGCGGGCGGCGCGGTCACGGCGGTCCTCTGGAACCCGGACACCGACTCGTTTCGCAACGGGCCCCTCACGCACATGGCGGCGTACTACGCGGCGCGAAAGCACGGGCAGTGGGCCTTCGCCTTCGCGCGCTACCTGAGTGTTCCGGTGCGCTTCAAGCCGCTCAGCCAGCCGGCCTGGCCCGCGCGCGGGTGGGAGTTCGACGGCGAAGCTTACGACCCGCGCTGCAAGTATGCGCGCGCGTTCCCCCTCGTCATCATCAAGGCGCCCGACGACCTGCCGCGGGGGGACCTCGGCGAGAAGGTCCTGCGCACGATGGTCTTCCGTCGCGACGCGCCGTCCGTCACCCTGCTATCGCATCACGGCGCCTACTGGGCCTTCGACACCAAGGGCCTCCCGGAAGACGGCACGCTCTAGCGCCACGTTGGCAGCGCCCGAAGCCCGTCCGACGCCTGCAGGCCAGCTGCTAGACACTACTTGGCCAGATCGCTTCAGAGCTCGATGCCCTGGCGCGGATCCTCGGCCTCGAATGGGGCGAGCTTGTCGATGACCTCCGCGGCCTGGTTGTCTGGGTCCTTGGGGACCTGGACGAGGAAGTGGACGTAGAGGTCCCCGTCGGCGCGGCCCTTTCGCACGACGCCCTTTCCGCGAAGACGCACCGTCTGTCCGCTCTGCGCACGCGCGGGCACCTTCAGCGAGACGGCGCCGTCGACGGTGGGAATGCGGACTTTGGCGCCGTGGTACGCCTCGCCGATGGTGACGGGCAAGTCCAGGTGCAGATCGTCGCCTTCGCGCCGAAAGTGAGCGTGCGGCTCGACGTGCACCGTCAACACCAAGTCTCCCCGCGGGCCGCCGTTGGACGAAGGGCCGCCCTGGCCGGCGATGCGCACGCGGCTCCCCTCGTCGGCCCCTGCGGGGATGCGGACGGTGACGGGCGCGCCTTCTTGGCCCTGAGGATGCAGTTCCAGCGTGGTGCCGCGAACGGCCGAGGAGAAGTCGATGGTGATCTCGCTCTCGAGATCGGGTCCCCTCGTCGGGCCCCGCGCCCGGCCGCGGTTGCGGTTGCCGAGCATGTCGCCGAATAGATCCCCGAGGCCGCTCGTGGAGCCGCCGCCGAACAAGTCCTCCAGCGATCCCGGGCCGTAGCCGTCGGGACCGGGGCCGGGGCCGGGGCGCGCGCGGGCCTGACGCGACGACCAGCCGCGGTATGCGCGAACGCGCTCGGCGTCGAAGCCCTCACGCAGGCCCTCCTCGCCGAACTCGTCGTAGAGCTTGCGCTTCCCGGCGTCGCCCAGCACATCGTAAGCGTGGTTTACTTCTTTGAACCGCGACTCGGCCGATGTGTTCCCGGGATTCTTGTCGGGGTGAAGCTGTCCCGCGAGCTTGCGGTACGCCTTTTTGATGGTGTCCGCGTCGGCGCTGCGTGCAACGCCAAGAACGGCATAGAGCTCGTCGGCCATGTCCGGTGCACGCCCAAGCTAAGGCGAGCCGCATCCCGTCGCAACGAGCACGTCTTCAGCGTGCGGGACAGATAGATACAACCCGCGCGCGTAGAGCTTGCGACGCGTCTCCTCATCGAGGTCGCCGGCTCGCCCGCGCGTCGCCGCGTGGAGGAGGATGGCCGCGGTCACGCTCACATTGAGGCTCTCGACGAACCCTCGCATCGGGACGCGGACCCGGCGGCCGCAGGCTCGCTCGAGATCCGGGCCGATGCCCTCGCGCTCGTTGCCGAGGACCAGGGCCAGCCTGGGCACATCTGCGAGCTCTTCCGGCGCCATCTCCCCCTCCGGGTGGGTGGCGACCAGCGTCATCCCGCGCTCGCCGGCGTGGGCGATGACGCTCGCGGCCCTCGAGTGGCAGACGACGTCGACCCACTTCTCGGCGCTGCGCGCCACCGAGCGAGCGACCGCGAACGGCGTTCCTGCGCGCTCGACGACGTGGAACGCCTGCACGCCGAAGGCCTCGCACGATCGCACGACGGCCGCCCCGTTGTGCGGGTCGTACGGCCCGTCGAAGACGACCATCACGCTCGCAAGGCGCCTCGCGATGACCTGCCTTAGCCGGGCGCGCCGCTCCTCGGTCACCAGCGGCTCGAGGATGCGCGCCACCCGCGCCGGGTCGTGGCTCCCTGCCCGAGCCGTCAATGCGTCGAGCAGGTCGGCGGCGCCCGAGACGCCTGGGGTGGTACGGCGCATCCGAGCGGTATAGCGGATCGCGCTACAGTGGGACGACTCCCGGCGGCTCGCGCGCCTCGGACTCCTACCCTGTAGGCACATGCATCGGACCGAGCCGCCCGCCGTCCTCCTTCCCCCGCCGACCGCGGGCCGCGTCGCCCTGCCGCGACGCAAGCGCCGGCGTCGACGGCGCGACTGGGACGCGCACGTCGCGCGCGCCCTTTGCGTGGTCCTGGCGCTGGTCGGGCTGCTCCCGTTCGCGGCGGCGCTCGTCGTGCGGTCGGCCTGGGCGAAGACCTGGGCGACGAACCAAGCCCAGAAGGTGCTGGTCTCGCAGGGGATCGTGGCGGCCTACGAGCCCTCGATCCGGATCTGGCCCCTCGCCTTGCGGCTCGATCGCGTGCAGGTCGAGGCGTCCGACGGCGGCAGCCCGCTCATCGTCTGCCCGCACATCGCGCTCCGTCCCAAGCTCTTCGCCCTACTCGCGGGGAAGCTCGCCATCGACCAGATCGACCTCGACGCCCCGCGCGTGCGCGCCGTCGTACGCGACGGCAAGCTCGCCAACCTCGCCCTCAAGCAGTCGGGCAGCCCGCCGATCGGGCCACTGCATGCGCCGTTCAACACGTTCTCGTTGACCGACGCTTCGCTCGACCTCGACCTCGACTCCGTGCGCGTCGCCGTCCGCGCGCTCGACCTCGACGTCAGCGCCGACGACGACAGGAAGCTCGGCTCGTCCTTCGAGGTCGCCCTGCGCGCCGGGCGGGCCACCGTGCAGCGCGGCCGCGTCGAATCGACGGGCCAGACGGTCGCCACCGACGACGACACCCTCTGCTCGCTAGAGGCGCGCGTGCGCTACGAGCCCGGCGCGATCCTGGTGCGCCGCCTCGAGGGCGTCGGGTCGGCCGACCTCGACCCGGCCCCCGGCACGGCGCCGTCGTGCGATCTCGCGCCGGGCGACAAGCGGCGTGTCGAGCTCTCGCTGGGCCACCTTCACGTCGCGCTCCCGACCGAGCCGGGCCAGCCTCCCGAGATCGACGGGCACGTGAGGGTGCGCGCGCCGATCGCCCTGGCCGAGCGCGCGGTCGCCCTCCCCGAGACCGACGGCTGGGTCGGGGTCGACCTCGACGTGCGCTACGCCCACGACACGATCTTGCCGGACCTCAGCGGCACCATCGAGGCGCACGACGTCCGGCTCGCGAAGTACTCGTTCGCCCACGAGCTGCGGAGCGAGCTGTCGATCCGGCGCAACATCGTGTCGAGCCCAAAGACGACGCTGCGCTTCGCCGGCGGGACCGTCGTGCTGTCGGACAGCGTGGTCGACCCACTGTCTCACGGCGGCAGGCTCGAGCGAACTCGCCTCGACGCGACGGGCGTCGACTTCACGGCCCTGATGCGCGACCTCGGGATCCATCCAAACTCGTGGGTCGGCTGGGACCTGCGCGAGGTCCACGCGCAGGGGATCTCGGGATCGTTCGCGCCCCTCAAGATCGACGGGGACCTCACCGCGAAGACGTTCACGTTCGGCGTCTACGATCGGCCGGCCGACGATCGCGCCCGCGTGCGCCTGTTCGGTTTCTCGCAGGCCCAGGTCGCGGCGCACTTCTCGGTACGCCCCGACGCCCTCCGCTTTGCCGACGTCCACGCCGTCCTCCCGCACTCGCGCATCGACGGCGGGTTCGTGTCGATCGGATTTCACGACACCCTGCGCGTCGACGTCCCAAGCCTCGTGGCCGACCTGAGCGATCTCTCGCCGATCGGCACCGTGCCGATGCGCGGCCTTCTGCAAGCCAAAGCCCAGGTCACGGGCACGTTCGGGGATCCGGTGCCGCAGGGCGACATCGTCTCGGCGACGGGCCTCACGATCGCCGACGTCGCCTTCGGCGACCTCAGCGCGGGCCACGTCGAGGTCGACGTCGACAGGCCCCTCGTGCAGATCACCGGCGTCCGGGCGAGGCGCAGGGACAGCCCCTACGAGGTGCCGACGGCCAAGCTGGACTTCGGCTCGGGGGCGAGCCTGGTCGTCGATGCCGTGGGCTCGACCGCGGGGTTCGCGTTCCGCGACGTGCTCTCGATGTTCGCGCTCGAGGACGATCCGCGCTTCGACGGCGTCGACGGCATCATGGCGGCCCGGACCGACGTGCACGTGGCGCTCGGGGGCCCGCAGGACACATGCGGAGGCGGTGCACTCGACATGGCCATCAGCGGCAAGCTGCGCAACGTCGCCCTCTTCGGCGAGCACTTCGCGCAGGGGGCCGCCGACGTGACCTTGCGGTGGCACGACCGGCAGCACGGCATCGCGGGCGCGGACGTCGACGTGCGGTCGTTCGTCCTCGAGAAGGTGCAACCCCCCTCCGGGACGCGCGCGGGCGCCGTGGGAACGGTCCTCGGATCGGCGTCGATTCGCCGCGGCGGCGCCCTGGCGGCCAACGTGATGCTCGAGGGGGTGCCGCTCTCGCGTCTCGACACGCTCGGCGAGTTCAAGCGTCAGGTCGAGGGCAGCGTCTCGGGCGTCGCGAACGTGAGCGGCAACCTGGATGGGTTCCAGCCCGACCCAGGGTTCGTGGCCCGCGCCGAGCTGGACGTGAGCTCGACCCGCGTGCGAGGCGTCGCGCTCCCCAACTCGCACCTCGACGTCCGGATGACGCAGCGGATGCTCGCGGAGAAGCGCGCGATCGGACGCACCGGCTGCGGGACCCCGATTGCAGGGCCTTTCGACCGGCAAGCGTACCTCGCCGACACGTCGTCCCACGGCGAGTTCACCGTCAACGGGTCCCTCTTCGGCGACACGGTGCACCTCTGGGACGTCGCCGTCACGCGCGCGAAGTCGCAGCACGTCTCCGGCAGGGTCTCGTTCCGAGGCCTCGACCTCGGCGCCCTCGCCGCGATGGCGGGGACCTCGGCGCCCTCCGGTGACGCGCCCACGCCGGAGCGCATCGCAGGGCAGCTCTGGGCGGAGCTCATGGTCGACGACCTTCCGCTCGACGCGCCGTCTCGGGCCCGCGCCAAGCTCCTCTTCGGCCCCACGTTCGCGTCGCGAGGCGGGGATCGAGTGACGCTCAAGCCTCCGCAGGCCCCGCTCGTCCTGTCGGGCGACGCTTTGACGCTCCCGACGCTGGAGTTCGCGCTCGACGCGCGGGGCGCCGGCGAAGCGCGGGAAGGGCAGGAGGCCGGGTTCCGCGGCGGGTTCGTGGTCGAAGGGAGCATCGCCAACGTCTCGACCGATCCGGACATGTCGCTCCAGGCGCGGCTGCTCCCCGTGGATCTCACCGTCCTACAGCGCCTCATGCCCAAGGTCGAGCGCGCGACCGGGAGCGCCGAGGGGGGCCTCCGCGTCACGGGGAAGGTGAGCGCGCCCGTCATCGAAGGCGAGCTCCACGCCCGCAGCGACGACCTGCTCGTGCACGGACTTCCGGGGGCGCTGACGGACGTGCGCCTCGACGTCAAGGCGAGCTCCAGCGAGTTTACCGGCTCGGGGAGCCTCAAGTTCGCGGGCGGCACGATCACGGTCGAAGGTGCGATGCCGATCCGAGGGTTCGACGTCGGCACGCTCGACTCTCGGATCGCGGTCCGCAACGCGAGCTTCGCCGGCGCCGACGGCGTCCAGGGTACCTGCGATGCGGACCTGGAGGTGACGTACGACCCGAGCGTCCAGGGAGCGGAAGGCCGGGCGCTCCCGCGACTGACGGGCGACGTCACGATCCGGTCGCTCGTTTACACGCGGCCCATCAACATGAGCGCGAACCTGACGTCGTTCGGCAAGCGGCACGCCGTGGCGGCGTACGACCCGGCGCTCGACTTCGTGACGCTCGGCCTTCGAGTGCACTCGCGCACGCCCATCGTCATCAAGAACAACCTCGTCGAGGTCCAGCTGGCCGTAGACTCGGGCGCGCTCGATGTCACCGGGACCAACCAGCAGATCGGCCTCCGCGGCGCGCTGCGATCGCTGCCGGGCGGGCGGCTGCACTTCCAGACGAACGAGTTCGACGTACGGCAGGGGCTAATCCGCTTCGACGACGCGAGACGAATCGACCCGAACGTGGATGTCACCGCGGTGACCGAATACCGCCGGTACTACACCGATGCGAGCGCTGCGGCGGCGGCGGGGGCGGGGTCGGGCGGGGGCGGCTCCCTCTGGCGCATCACCCTACACGCCTACGGCAACGCGGACGACGTGAAGATCGAAATGACGAGCGAGCCGGCGCTGTCTCAGGAGGACATCGTGCTGCTGCTGACCGCCGGCATGACGCGGGCGGAGCTCGACCAGCTCGGGGCGAGCGGCATCGGGGCGAGCATCGCGCTCAACGCGCTCGGAGCAGTCAGCGGCGCCGACCGCGCCGTCAAGCAGGCGATCCCCATCATCGACGACTTTCGCTTCGGGAGTGCCTACTCCACCCTGACGGGCCAGACCGAGCCGCAACTCACCGTCGGCAAACGGCTGACGAACGACCTCCGTGCAAGCGTGACGACGGGCCTGAACGAGGATCCCGAGCTTCGCGCGAACATCGAGTGGCGCCTGAACAATCGCTTGAGCGTGCAAGGCTCCTACGACAACATTAACGACATCTCGTCTTCCGCCTTGGGCAATCTCGGCATGGATCTTCGCTGGCGGCTCGAGTTCGAGTAGCTCAACGCCGGATGCGCGCCCTCGCCCTCGTCCTGGCCGTGGTCTTGGCCGCTGCGCTCGGCGTCGTGCCGATCGCGCGCGCGCAGGACGCGCAGGAAGAAACCGTCATCGTCATTCCGCCGACGCCCCGCGTCGACGTGACGCAGCCCGTGCCGTCGATCGAGCCGCCTCCCAACCTCTCGGGCCTCGCGAACCGCCCCGTGACGCGCGTCACCGTGATCCTCGACGGCAACGTGTGGGACGACGTCGAGGCGCCGCCCGTGACGGCCCTCCGGCCCGGCGATGCGCTGAGGGCTTCGGCGGCGCGCGACGCTCTCGCCGAGCTCCTGCGCACCGGTCGCTTCGCCCGCGGGCGCGTGTCGTTCCAGCCCGATGGCGTGGGCGTGGCCGTGCTGATGCACGTCGTCCCGCGCAAGCTGGTCGGCCGCATGGAGGTCGATCTGCATGGCGCCGTGCTCGATCGGGACGACCTCCTGCGCGACGCGGGCATCACCGAGGGTGGCGAGATCGTGGGCGTCGAGATCGACGCGACGACGGCCCGCATGGAGCGCTTCTTCGCGGTTCACGGCTACCCCCAGGCCAAGGCGCGGATCCAGACCCGCGACACCGACGACCCGACTCGCGCGCTCGTCCTCATCGACGTCACGCCGGGCAGTCCGCGCATCATCACGGAGCGCCGGTTCGACGTGTCGGGCGCCGAGCGGGAGCGGGCGTTGCGGACGGCCGAGTCCTACGGCGTCGACCAGGGCGACCGCGCTGATGAGACCCTCTTCGACGCCGCCGACGCCGCCCTCGAGCGGAACCTGCGGGCAAAGGGCTGGCACCGCGCCGTCGTCGCGCACGACCTGGCGTGGGTGGGTCGCCCCCCCGCGACCGGGCGGATCGTCCTGAGGATCCACGTCGACGCGGGCCCGCTCTTTCTGCCCAGGTTCGATGGCAACGAACACTACGAAGACGACGTGCTGACGACCGCCCTGGGCCTCGACAGCGAGACGGACCGCTCGCCGTCGCACCTCGCGGACAAGATCCATGCGTTCTACGAGAAGCGAGGGTTCCTCGACGCCCAGGTCCGCGCCGAGACGCGCGGCGACGAGGGGACCCCGGTGCGCCTGCTCGTCTTCCACGTCGAGGAGCACGAGCGCGTGCGGGTGGCGGGACGGCGCTACCCCTGTCTGCGCATCGACGCCATCCGGAACCTGTCGGCCGGCGGGCCACGGTCACCCAGCGACGTCGGAGGCGAGATTGACGCGTTCCTCGACGAAGAGCTGCCCGGGACCGATCTGCTCGTGAATCCCAACCCGCGCGGCGTCGTCGCGACGATCGGGGGCGCCGGAGGCCCCTCGGCCCTTGCGCCGCCGGTGCCGCTCGACCTGCGGCCGGAGACGACTTTCGTCCCCGCCACGTACGAGCGCGCGATCGAACACGTGCAGGAGCTCTATCGGAGCGAGGGCTTCATCCACGCGCAGGTCGGTCCCGTCGAGGTCGTCCGCGCCCGCTGCGACCCTCGGTCGCCGCCCACCGGCTGCATACCCCGGCCGCTTCCGCCTGCGCCGCCGGACGTGTGCGCCTACGATCCTTCGGGCCTCCCGGTCGCGGGAGAACCGCTCGACGCGGCCCTCTCGTGCCGGCCCGACCCGGCGCACGGCGTGGCGTGCGCGCCGACGGTGCAGCTCGTCATCCCGATCAAGCTCGGCCCGCGCACGCGCCTCTTCGACCTCGCGTTCACGGGCGACAAGACCGTCAGCGAGCGGGAGCTCGCAGCCGCCGCAGATCTCGTCCTGGGCGCCCCCGTCAACACGACGAAGCTCGAGGAGGCGCGGCGGCGCCTCTCGGACTTCTACAAGGAGCGCGGCTACTACTACGCGGACGTCAAATACGCGCTCGAGCCCTCGGCCGACAACACACGCGCGCGGGTTCGGTTCGACGTATCGGAGGGCGATCAGGTGATCGTCCACGAGATCGTGCTCCGTGGTCTCGTCAAGACGCGCGAGGGGGTGGTGCGGCGTCGCATCGCGCTGGAGGTCGGGCAGCCCTACCGGGCCAGCGACGTCCGCCACACGCAGGAGCGCATCGCGACCCTCGGTGTCTTCTCGAGCGTCACCGTGGGACTGAGCGAGCCGTACGTGCCGCAGGCCGTGAAGGACGTCGTCATCGATCTGGTCGAGCGCCCCGGGCATTACCTCGAGATGAGCCCGGGGTTCTCCACGGGAGAAGGCGTGCGCGGCACCCTGGAGTACGACGAGCGCAACATCGGCGGCGACGCCATCGGCGCGGTCTTCCGGACGCAGCTCTCGTACCTGCCGAACTTTCTCATCCTGGATCCGGCGGTGGCCGCCAACTACGCGCAGGTGCAGGACCGGCTCGCGCGGCGCATCACGCTGAGCGGGACGTTCCCGGACGTGGGGCTCGGTCCGCTCGTCCGGGCGCAGGTCGACGCCGTATACGTGCGCGACCTGGAGCGCGACTTCACCCTGGACAAGATTTCCGGCATCGCGAGCCTCATTTATCGGCCCTCGCGGACGTTCCAGGTCACCCTCGGGCAGAGCGTCGAGAGCAACGACGTCCGCCTCTTTCAGTTCAACTCGGTCGAGGCGTACCTCGCCTGCAACCCGAACGCGAACGGCAGCTTCAACTCTGCGCTCGCCTCGCTGCTGCGCGTCCCCGACGGCGAGAGCCTCGTCGTCGCCCAGCGGGCGAGCGTCGCTTGGGACCGGCGCGACAACCCGTTCAACGCCCACGCCGGGACGTACGTCTTTCTGGGCGCCGAGCTCGTGAACTCGTATCCAGAAGGGTCGGCCGTCGTCCCGAACGTGACCAACCTCGAGCAGTGCGCGAATCCGAACGCCGCCGCCGTGCAGGACGCGCCGCAGGCCGTCGCGCACTTCGTGCGCCTCACGCAGACGATCGCCGGCTACATCCCCATCACCAAGAACATCTCGTTCGCAGCGGAGCTACGCCTCGGCGAGAACGTGCGGACGGCCGCCTGCGACTACCGCGACGTCAACCCGGCCAACCCTCCGCCGGCCTACTGCACGTACCCGGATCGCCTGTTCTTCATGGGCGGGTTCGACTCGATGCGCGGCTGGCTCCAGGACACCTTCATGCCCCAGGAGTACGTCGATCAGATCAACGCGAATCACAGCCTCTGCCAGCAATCGAGCACCAACTGCCTCATCCCGATCCGCGGCGGCAACCTGATGGTCAACCCGCGCTTCGAGCTGCGCTTCCCCGTGATAAGCCCGCTCGACGCCGCCGTCTTCGCCGACTTCGGCAATCTGTACCTCGACCCGTCGTACATCTTCGAGCACGCGCTCTCGATGCGGGCGGACGTCGGCGCGGGCCTCCGCGTCGAGACCCCCGTCGGCCCCATCGTCCTCGACTACGGGATCAACGTGCACCCTCTGCCCTTCGAGGACTTCGGCGCGTTTCACTTCGCCATCGGCCTCTTCTGAGGGGCTAGCGTCACCCTGGGCCCGACGCGCCACCTTCGCGGGTCATCTCGAGCATGGTGGGCCTGAAGCCGCGGCTCCGGAACAGCCGCTGCGCGGATTCGTTTCCGACCATCGTCGAGAGCACCACCCGGGGTGCCCCTTTGGCCGCGAGCGCCCGAAGCATCGCGTCGAGCAGCTTGCCGCCGGCGCCGCCTCGCCGCGCGCTCTCGGCGACGAAGATGTCTTGGACAGCCCCGTGCTCGTCGAGCAGCATGTTCCAGTCTCGTGGCTCGATGGTCCCGTAGGCGTAGCCGACGATGGTCGGGCGCTCGGTCGTGGCGACGGTCGCGACGAGCACCACCGCGTCCTTGCTCGCGAGCTGGCGCGACAACCACCACGCGTAGCCCTCCTCCACCCGATCCACGAGCAAGAAGCGCAACGGGTCGACCGCGTGGTGCATGCGAACGAGCTCACCGGCGAGCTTGGACACGGCGGGCAGATCGCCCGGCTCGGCGGGGCGGACAGCGAAGGCCTTTTCACTCATAATGCGCCACCGCGGTGAAACTGTACGGCTTCCCGATGTCTCCGAACACCGCCGCGGGCGCATCGTGAGCAAGCGGCGATGCGCGTGGGCTTCGGGCGACGATCCCGCCATGGTCGCGTACCACGACACGCAATGGGGCGTCCCCGTGCGCGACGACGCGGCGCTCTTCGAGATGCTGACGCTCGAGGGGGCGCAGGCGGGCCTGTCGTGGAGGACGATCCTCCACAAGCGCGAAGGGTATCGCCGCGCCTTCGATGGCTTCGACGCCGCGAAGGTCGCCCGCTACGACGCGCGGCGCATCGCGCGGCTCATGCAAGACGAAGGCATCGTCCGCAACCGGCTGAAGATCGAGTCCACCGTGTCCAATGCCCGTGTCCTTCTCGACCTGCAGCGCGGGGGGGCATCGCTCAGTGACGTCGTCTGGCAAGCGGTCGGGGGGGCGCCGAAGGTCAACCGCCCGGCCTCGCTTGCCCAGGTGCCGGCCAAGACCGCGGAGTCGGACGCGCTCAGCAAGACGCTGAAGAAGCTCGGGTTCCGCTTCGTCGGCTCGACGATCGTCTATGCGTTCATGCAGGCCTGCGGCCTCGTCGACGACCACGTGCGCACGTGCTTCCGCGCCAGCGGCTAGTGCTCGATCTTCGGCACGGCGAGGCCTCGGACGACCGCGGGACGCGCGGCGACCTCGGCGCTCCACCGGGCCAGGTTCGGGTAGTCGGCCGGCTCGAGCCCGATCGCCGCGAGAGACCTCGTCCACGGGAAGGTGGCGATGTCGGCGATGGAGTACTCGCCGGCCAGGTACGGGACGGTGGCAAGGCGGCGGTCGAGCACGCCACACAGCCGCTTGGCCTCGTTGGTGTAGCGCTCGATCGCGTATTCGATCTTCTCCGGCGCGAACCGCCGGAAGTGCGCGGCCTGCCCGAACATAGGACCTACGCCGCCCATCTGGAACATGAGCCACTCCAGGGCGACCATGCGGCCCTCGCCGTCCTTCGGCAGAAGGGCCCCGCACTTCTCGGCCAGATAGATGAGGATGGCGCCCGACTCGAAGACCGAAATCGGCTTCCCCGCCGGGCCCTCGGAGTCGACGATCGCGGGGATCTTGTTGTTCGGGTTGATGGCGAGATACTCGGGCGCAAATTGTTCCCTCCGGCCGATGTGCACCGGGTGCACGCGGTACGGAATCCCGAGCTCTTCCAGGGCGATGGACGCCTTGTAGCCGTTGGGTGTCGTCCACGTGTAGAGGTCGATCATGGCAGAAGGCCGTAGCACTGGCCCCGCGCCGGCGCACCGCGGCCCGAGTCTCCTGTTATGCTCGTGGGCACGATGGCAGCCAAGAAGACGAAGAAGCCTAAGGCCAGCAAGTCGAGCGCGAGAGCGAAGCCGAAGGCCGCCGCCAAGAAGGCCCCCGCCAAGAAGGCCCCCGCGAAGCGCGCGCGCCCCAAGGTCTCGGCGAAGGCCGCGGCCGCGAAGCCGCGCCGCCCGAAGGCAAAAGCCGCGAAGGCCCCGCCCAAGAAGGCGCGAGCGAAGGCCCGCCCCGCGAAGGCCCCCACGCCCAAGGCCGCCAAGCGCAAGGCGACCAAGGTCGCGATCGCCAAGCCCAAGCCCGTCGTCGTTCGTCGTCGCGACAGCCTGGGTCACCTCAATCCGAAGTACGCCGCGACCCTCCGCGAGTTGAGCCGCGAGGGGCAAGTCCGGGATCGGAACCAGGCGTTCATCGATCGGCCCCATACCGGCGACGACCTGGCCGAGGAGATGGGTGAGACGTGGGTCGCTACCGCGACCAGCGGAGAGGACGAGAGCCAGCAAGTCTACAGCCAGGACGTCCCGGAGGACGCGGGCGGACCGTTCGTAACCACGACCGCTGGTCAGGAGTTCGCCGACGGGACCGACCCCTCCAACCCCAAGACGTCGAAGCGCGAACCCTTCCCGACGACGTGACGCGCCGCTAGTAGCGCCCCGAGCCCAATCCCGACTAATCCGACCACACCTCGATCGCGAACTTGCCCGACCCGGCGCCGGCTGACGCCTGGAGCGTCACGCTGTCCGCCGTCTTGAAGCATACCTTGCCGTCCTCCGCGATGACCGGGCTAACGTCGTCGGTCGTATCCTGCGAGACGAGCGCGCCGGCCGAATCGACGACCGTGATGTCGAAGTCCTGCATCGTGCTCTGCGACATCCCGTAGACGCGGTAGCACTTGCCGGCGCGGACGCTGAGCGGAAGCGAGACGGGCGCCTTGTCGGAGAGCTCTCCCGTCCGCGTGTCGCCCAGCTTCGTCATCTTCGTCGCGTCGGCGCACCCCTTGGCCATGGCGGCGACGTCGGCGGCGACGTCCTTGTCGGCGGTCGCCGGCTTGAACGCGTTGTGGCAGGACGCGAACGCCGGATCCGTCTTCGTCTCGGCCTTCGTGGAGGCGGGCCGGTCGGCCGGGGGCGAGTCCGCCGGTGTCTTCGCGGGAGCGCCACCACCGCCGCATGCCGCGAGGGGGAGCGCGAGGGAACAAGCCAGAAGGGAGAGCAAGGTCGCTTTCATCGGCGCCACGCTACCAGGTGTCCAGGTCGCGTCACCAGCTACGCGCCACCGCGTCGACGACCCGATCCTGCTCGTCGGTCGACAGGCCGGGGAACATCGGCAGGCTCACGGTCCGGTCGCCAATCTCTTCGGCCACAGGAAAGCTCCCGCGCGGGAGGCCGAGGGACTCGGCGAAGTACGTGAGAAGATGGATCGCGCGGTAGTTGACCGCCGTCCCGATGCCAGCGGCGCCGAGCTTCGCGAGCAGCGCGTCTCGCTCGCCGCGTGGCGCGTGGATCGTGAACAGGTGGTGCGTGCTGTTGCCGCGCCGCTCCACGAGCCACGGCACCCGGCTGTTTTCGGTCGGTCCGCGCATCGCCGGGATGTGCTCGCGGAGCATCGTCTCGTAGCGGAGCGCGATCCTCTCGCGCTCTTGCCGTTTCTCGTCCGCGCGCGCGATCTGCGGGCGCAGCAGGGCGGCGTCGAGGTCGGTCAGGTTCGCCTTGTAGCCGAGTTCCGTGACGTCCCAGTGCTGGTAGGCGCTGCCGTGCCGCTCGGTGGCGGCCTTGTTCGAGCCGTGGTTGCGCAGTCGGCGAAGGCGCTCGGCGACGCCCGCGTCGCGCGTCGCGACCGCCCCGCCGTCGCCGCACGTGAGGTTCTTCGTCGCATAGAAGGAGAAGGCGGCCGCGTCGCCGAGGTCGCCCGGGCGGACTCCGTCATGCTCCATCTCCACGCCGTGCGCCGAATCCTCCACGACGAAGAGCCCCCGGGCGTCGGCAACCGCGCGCAGCGCCCGCATGTCGGCGAGCTGCCCATAGAGATGCACCGGAAGAATGCCCGCCGTCCGCGGTCCGACAGCAGCGCGGACGGCCTCTGGATCGATGAGCCCCGTCGAGGGCTCGACGTCGACGAACCGCGGCGTCGCGCCCACGAGCAGGATCGCGTTGACGGTCGCGACGAACGTCATCGGCGTCGTGATGACCTCGTCCCCCGCCTTTACGCCGATCGCGCGCAAAGCCATGACCAGGCCCATCGAGCACGAGTTCGTCCCCACCACGTGCAGCGGCGTCGCGCCCTCCCGGCCGCGCACGAGGTAGCGCCCGAGGTCTTGCTCGAACGCGGCCACCTGGGGGCCGAGCGTCAGAAACAGCGTGTCCAGCACGCGACGCCAGGACGTCGCTTCGTCTTCTCCGAGCTGGTGGCGGTAAAACTCGACCTTCGCTGTCATGTGGCCGTGGCGTTGCGCCCGCGGGCGGTCGTGGGCCCCTCCGCGAGCAGCATCCCCTCGATGGACAGATCGCGGTGGGCGCGCTCGGCCTCGCGCAAGAACACGTACTGCCGCAGCGTGTAGAAGCGGCGCTCCTCCGGGTCGACGGTGCCCTCTCGCAGGGCGCCGAGGACCTCGCGGATGCCGTCGTCGACGGACCGCTCGGCCTGGAATGGCAGCACGCGATGCACCTTGTCGAACGACACGTTGTAGTCGCGTAGGTCCGGATCGGTCGGCGCGTGGACCACCTCGGTGCCCGGCACCGCGTCGCGGACGCGGAACGCCAGGTTGAGGATCTGCACGTTGCTCGCGTCGGAGCCCACGTTGAACACCTCGCCGGCCACCTTGGCCCGGTCGCTCGTCAGCGCCAGCTCGAAGGCCCTCGCGGCGTCGCGGACATGCACGAACGGGCGCCACTGGCGGCCACCGCCGTCGACCGTGATGCGCCTGTGGACGTAGGCGTTCTTCGTCATGACGTTGATCGCCAGATCGAATCGCATCCGGGGGCTGAGGCCGAAGACCGTCGCCAGCCGCAGGCACGTCGCGTCCATCTCGCCGTGCGAGCTCTGCCCGAGCCCGAGGACGAAGTCCTCGACCTCGGCCTTTGCGCGCGCGTACAGCGAGACCGGGTGACGAGCGCTCGTCTCGGTGAGACCCAGGCCCTCGCCGTGGCCATAGACGGAGCACGACGACGAAAACACGACGCGGCGCACGCCGTGCTCGCGCGCGGCCACGGCCAGGCGCTTCGCGCCGTCGACGTTCACGCTCCGGGTGAGCTCCGGCTCGAGCTCGCACGAAGGGTCGTTGGAAATCCCGGAGAGATCGATCAGGCCGTCGACCGACTGGAAGACGGCATGGTCGAGGCCGCGGACGTCGGCCCGCACGATCCGCAGCTTCTCGCCGAAGCGCTCCCGAACGCGGCCGAGGGTGTCGCCGAAATAGAGGCGGTCGACGACGGTGACCCGGTGCCCTTGCTCGAGCAGGTGAGGCACCAGGACCGAGCCGATGTAACCGGCTCCGCCGGCAACGAGGACGTGCATGGGGACGCCCCGCAAGTACCACGAAATGGCACGAAAAGCCTAGGCGAAGGCGTGCGTGGGCGTGGGCGCCGCGCGCGAGCGCCCGCGTGTGCGCCGCGCGCGAGCGCCCGCGTGTGCGCCCGCGCCCGCGCCCGCGCTCGCGGAACGCGCTAAGTGACCCTCCGTGTCCGCGCCGCCCCCCCTCCGGACCGACGGCTCCAACGCCTTCGCGCGCCACAGCATGCAGGTTCGCGTGCCCGCCATCGCCCGCGATGTGCTCGCGCGCACCCCCTCTCTGCCGCGGTCCATCCGAGACGACATCGAAGCGCTCGCGGCCGGCATCGAGGGGAACGACCTTCTGCCTGCGCCTCGGGCCCCGGCGCTCGATTTCCGAGAGTGGACGCGTGCGCACGCGGAGCACGCCGGTGAGACGTGGCTTGGCACGCAGTGGTTTCACGCCGAGTTCGCCTTTTACTGCGAGATGACGCGACGCTGCCGATTCTGGCAGACCGGCGCCGACCCATTCGACGCCATCAAGCAGGAGGAGCTGGCGACCGAGCGGCTCTGGGAGCGGCTCTGCGTGGCCCTGGCGCGGCGCGGGTCGCGCGAAGAGCGACTCGCGGGGCTGCTCGACGACTGCCTCTGGGCGAACCGCGTGGACCTCAGCTACACGGTCGCGGTCGCCCGGGCGCGGGCGGTCGACGATCTCATCGCCGACGACCGACCCCTCGCTCTCCCGCGGCTCGCGCGGCCCGCGGCCCGCATCCACCTCGTCGCGGACAACACGGGAACGGAGCTGGCGCTCGATCTGGCCCTCGTCGATGCGGTCCTCGAGGACGGAGCCGCCACAGTGGCCGTGCACCTCAAGATGGAACCGGTCTTCGTGAGCGACGCCATGCCCCGAGACGTGTGGACGCTGATCGATCGGATGCGGGCGAGGGGGGGTGACGCGAGCCGCCTGGCCGAGCGGCTGCGGGCCGCGGCGGATGCGGGACGCTTTGCGCTCCTGCCGGATCCGTTCTGGTCCAGCCCGCGTTTTCTGTGGCAAGCCCCTCCGCACGTGCTCGAGGCGCTTGGGGGCGCGACCCTCGCGGTCGTCAAAGGCGACGCCAATTACCGCCGCGTGGTGGGCGATGCCCTGTGGCCCCCGGCGGCTCCTTTTGCGTCGGCGTGTGGGTACCTTCGCGCGCCGATCGTCGCCCTCCGAACGATGAAGAGCGATCCGGTACTGGGGCTCCCCGAGGGACTGGCCGAGCGGCTCGACGCCGAGGACGCGCGATGGCACATCGACGGGCGAAGGGGCGTGATTCAGGCCTACTTGCCGCCCGCGGGCTGAGCCCGAGGCGCTCTACCTCTTCTTGCGCGACTGACCCTTCTGCGGGAGGGGCGGTCGTCCGCCCCCGCCCTTCTTCGACTTGCGGCCGGCGCGGAGGAGCTTCAGCTGCTCTCCGCGGGACATCGGCTTGCTCCGGGAGGACGACGACGTGGAAGAGGACTTGCCGTCCTTGCGCTTCGGTTCCGGGCGACGGCCCCCGTGCTGCTTGCCGCCGTCGACGCGCTTGCGCGCCACCCCGTCCGCTCCCACGCGCCTCCCGTAGACGGTCCTGCGCAGGATGGCCGCGTCGATCACTTCGACCGTCATCCGATCCCCGAGGGCCACGGAGTCGCCCGATCGCGCCGCGACCACGCGGAGGGCGTCGTCGTCGACCTCCCACTGGTCTTGGCCGAGGTCCTCGAGCCGGACGAGCACGTCGACGAAGGGCGCGTCGAGCTGCACGAAGACCCCGGATCCGACGACGGCCGTCACCGTCCCTTCGAACCGCTGCCCGATCCGATCCTTCATCAGGAAGGCCCGGTACAGGTCCACGACCGCGCGCTCGACGTCCATCGCGCGTCGCTCGGCCGTGCTCGAGGCCAGCGCGGCCTCGGCGAGCTTCTCCCTCGTCGCCTCGTCGCGCTTCGGTTGCTTGCCCGACAAGACGCCCTGGATCGTCCGGTGAACGATGAGGTCCGGATAGCGCCGGATCGGCGAGGTGAAGTGCACGTACGCCTTCGACGCGAGGCCGAAGTGCCCGACGTTGACGATGTCGTACGTCGCCTGCTTCATCGAGCGAAGGAGCAACGAGTTGAGCACCGGTGCGAGCGGGTGGTCGGCGAAGGACTTGAGCAGATCGCCGAGCTTGCGCGGATCGCGCGTGTCCTCGACGTCGAAGGGGATCGACAGCTGCTCGCACATCCGCGCGAAGCGTTCGAGCTTTTGCTCGTCGGGCGGGGCGTGCACCCGGAAGATCGTGGGCAGGTCGCGCTCGATGCACCACCGGGCGACGAGCTCGTTCGCGAGGAGCATCAGCTCTTCGATGAGCTGGTAGGCCTTCTTGACCCCCAGGTCGTCGGCCCGTCGCGCGATGTCGATGGGTTGACGCGTCGTCGGGTCGAGGACGACCTTGGCCTCGGGCAGGTCGAAGTCGAGCGCCCCGCGCTTCATCCGCTTGGCCCGCAGCATGCGCGAGAGCTCGTGCGCGACGCGCAGTCCGTCGACCATCTCGTCGGCCGCCGGCTCGCGCGCCGGCTTGTCGGTGAACCCGAGTGCGCGCGCGACGCCGCCGTACGTGAGCTTCGCCCGCGAGCGCATGACGCCTCGCACGACGCGCGTCGACAAGACCTCGGCGCTGCCGTCGAACTCGGCCTCGACGCAGAGGCAGAGCCGATCCACGTCGGGCAAGAGCGAGCAGAGGTTTGCCGCGAGGGCCCTCGGCAGCATCGGGAGCGCTCGATCGGGCAGGTACACGCTGCAGCCGCGCGCCTTGGCCTCGTCGTCGAGGGCGGTGCCCGGGGTGACGTAGGTGCTCACGTCGGCGATGGCCACCCACGCCCGGTAGCCGCCCCGGTGCGTGCGCTCGACCCAGACCGCGTCGTCATGGTCGCGCGCGTCCTCCGGGTCGATGGTCGGAAGCGGGACGTGGCGCAGATCCTCGCGGCCCGCCTTCATCGGCTCCGGCACCTCGAGTCCGAAGGACTCGGCCTCGGCGACGGCCTTCTCGGAGTGAGGCTCGCCGACGCCTTCGATGACGAGGATCTTCGCCGCTTCGACCGACAGCACCCCCGGCCGCCCGAGCACGCTCTCGATGCGCCCCTCGGGGTTCTCGCCGGGCAGCGCGGGCCAGCGTGTGATGGCGACGACGACCGCGTCGCCGTCGTCGCCGCTGTTGCCGGCAGGGCCCTCGGCGTCGATGGCGCGGGGGAGGATGATCGGGCCGCGGACGCGCGTATCGTCGGGCTCGAGCCACGCGCTCTTGCCGCGGCGGCGCAAGGTGCCCGCGACGCGCTTGGTGCCGCGCTCCAGGACCTCCACGATTTCGCCCTCGGCGCCGCGGGCGCCCCGAGACGTGACCCGGACGAGGACGCGGTCGCCGTGCATGGCCCCGCCGAGGGCCGGCGGCGGGACGAACACGTCCGTCCCCGCCCCCTCGCCGAGGCTTGCGACGAAGCCAAAGCCGCGCGGGTTGACCGTCAGCACGCCTTCGCGCTCGGCGCCTCCGGCGTCGGCCGGCTTGAACCTCGGGCGCGTCGTCATAGGGTGGCCCTGAGTAGCACGGATGTGGGTCGCGGCCGCTTTGACGAGGTCGGCCGCGGGCGAGGAAGGGTTGACCGAGCGGCCCGGTTGGACGATTTGGCTAGCCCATGTCTGTGCCCGAACCGAGCGCCGGCCCATCGGCTCGCCCGTGGCGAGGGCCGGTCGCCCTGGCCGCGTCTCTCGTGCCCGTCCTCGTGGCGCTCTCGACGAGCGCGATCCTCGCGGTCGACTACCTGCGCGACGAGCCCGTGTTCTGCGCCGAGAACGGCGGGTGCGCCGAGGTGCGCCGCTCGGCGATCGCGGGGGCACTCGGCGTACCGCTTCCGCTCGTCGGCCTGGCGGGGTTCTTGGCGATCGGCGTCGCGTCGTTGATCCGGGGCCGCCGCGCGCGGCAGTCGCAGTTCGTCCTCGCCGTCCTCGCCGCCGTCGCGGGCGCGGCGCTGCTCGTCGCGCAGCGGGCGATCGGCGCGTTTTGCGTGTTCTGCGCCGTCACGGATCTCGCCGCCCTCGTGACGGTTCCGGTCGCCTGGTGGAGGTTCAGGCAGCGGAGGGAGGCGCCCGTCCCCCGGCCCTACACGGCGGCTGGCGCGGCGCTGCTCATCGCCTTTGCCGCGGCGCCCATCTTGACCGGCCTGCGCAAGGAGCCCCGGTACGACACTCCCGCCAACATCCTCGCCGAGATCGCCAAGACCCCGCCGGACGAGGTCACCATCGTCGACTTCGTCGACTTCGAGTGCCCCTTCTGCCGGATGACCCATGCCGCACTGGCTCCGCTCGTCGCGGCACATTCCTCCAAGATCCGCTGGGTGCGGCGCCAGGTTCCGTTGCGCTCCCACCCGCATGCCCACGACGCCGCGCGGGCGGGGTTCTGCGGCGAAGCGCTCGGCAAAGGGCAGGAGACGGCGGACGCGCTTTTCTCCGTTCCCGTCGAGGATCTCACGCCGCCTGGGTGCGAGAAGATCGCCCAGGGCCTGGGCCTTTCGCTCGAATCGTTTCGCGCGTGCGTGGCGGACCCCAAGACGGACGAGCGCATCGAGGCCGACCGGGCCGAGTTCATGGCTGCCGGAGGCCACGGGTTGCCGACGATCTGGATCGACCGCCGTCGACTCGTCGGCGCGCAGACCGAGCAGGCGCTTGCGGGGATGCTCGATGCCGCGCTCGCCCGGCATTGAATCGGCTGGCGCGCCCCGCGAGCGGCGCATAGCCTCCCGCCCATGGACGATCTGGTCACGGCGGCCTCCTTCGTCGACTCGGCCGAGGCCGAGCTCGCGCGCCAGCGGCTCGAGCTCGAGGGCGTGCCCGCGTTCGTCATCGGCGCGCTGACGGCGGGCGTGATGCCCTATCTCGTCGGCGCGACGGGCGGCGTACGGGTCCAGGTCCGGCCCGGCGATCTCGAGCGCGCCCGGGAGATCCTAGGCACCTAGATGGTCCGTGCCGCGATCGGCGCGTCGTTCGCGCTCATCTCGTGCCTTGCGTCGACGTGGCTGGGCGCGTGCACGCCCGAGACGCCCCCAACGGGGCCGGAGCTCACGTGCGTCAAGGCGTGCGAGACGCGCGTCGATGGCTGCTCGCCCCGTGACTGCCGGCGCGGTTGCAACCTGGTCGTCGACCGCCTCGTGCAGCACGAGGGCGATCACGTGCTCGCATGCGTCGCCCGCGCAGCCGCCGGCCCGGTGGCCGCGAACGAGCGTGCGTGCGGCGATCGCGCCTGGGCGCACTGCGCCATCCGGATCGGCCCCTACGCCGACGGCGGTCCGCCCGCGCCTCCACCCCCCGGTGACGTGTTCGACGATGAGGGCGAGTAGCCGTGCCGCCCATTCGCGTTCGTGACGACCGCGGCCGGGATGTCCAGCTGCCCGGGCCCGCTCGTCGCGTCGTGTCGCTCATCCCCAGCGACACCTTCAACGTGGCGTGGCTCGGAGCGGCCGGCGCGCTCGTGGGCAGGACGGACTACTGCGACCTGCCCGCCGACGTCGTCGCCGCATTGCCGAGCGTCGGCGGCACCAAGACCCCTCGTATCGAGGACGTCGTGGCCTTGCAACCCGACCTCGTGCTCGCCAACCAAGAGGAGAACACCCGCGGCGCGCTCGAGGCTTTGGCCCAGCGCGGCGTGCGCGTCTACGTGGCGTTCCCCAAGCGCGTGGCCGACGGCGTGCGGCACCTGGCGACCCTCGCTCGCCTGCTTGGCGTGGAACAGGACGCCGCCGCCCGGGACCTGCTCCGGCGCGCCTACGTCGGACAGCACGACGCCGAGCGCGCCCGCTCCGCCGCCCCCCCAGTCCGCGTCTTTTGCCCGATCTGGATGGATCCATTGATGACGATCCACGGCGACACGTTCATGAGCGACATGCTCGACTTGTGCGGAGCGACCAACGTCTTCGCCGACCGCCCTCGGCGCTATCCGCTCGCGGCAGACCTCGGCCGCGCCGCCCCCTTGCCGCCCGAGAAGGTCGGAGATCGCGATACTCGCTACCCCCGCGTGACGCTCGACGAGGTCGTGGCCCGCGCCCCGGACGCGGTCCTGCTCCCTGACGAGCCCCACCCCTTCACGGAGAACGACGCCGCCGTCTTCCGCGCGCTCCCGATGGCCGCCGCATCGCGCGTCGTACACGTGAGCGGCAAAGACCTGTGCTGGTACGGGGCCCGCAGCGTCGACGGAATCGCGCGTGTGCGGTCGCTCATCGCCAGGTTGGTCTAAGAGCCTGTCCCAAATTCACCAGGCATGGGTGACGTTGCCAGAGACCGCGGGCTCCGCCTGCTGCAGGGAGACCAGCCTTGCCCCCCGCCAAGCCCAACCAAACGATCGAAACCTCTGCCTCGCGGTACCTGTCCGTCCACCGAGCAAGCTGAAGGTCTGCGAAACAGGCATCGGAACCCGCTTGGCGCTTTGGGTGGCCGGTCGCGATTCAACCCGAGAGGCATACTGGCAGGGCATGGGGGGAGTGCGAGTCGGAGCTGCCTTCGGCCGGGCCGGGCGCTCCTGTCTGGCCGGCGCCAGGAGGCGCCGTCACAGGCCACCTCCCGCCAGGCCAAAGGCACCGCCGACTCGCACTCCGGAGAGGCTGCTTCGAGATGTCGCACCATCGGCTCTTTGAGCTCGATGGCGGCTCCCTACGGTGGTGGGGCCCCAACGTCCATCACTGTGATGCGGCGCCTATCGCTTTGCGTGCGCGTGCCTCCAGGCAAGGGACAGGCCTACGGAGTCAGGGCGTCGGTGGAGAGGAGCGCGAAGAGGGCGTGGTCGAGCCACCGGCCCTGGCATCGCTCGGCCTCGCGCGCCGTCCCCTCGAAGCGGAAGCCGAGCTTGCGGATGACGCCGAGCGACGCGACGTTGTCGGTGGCCGCCGCGACGCGGATCCGGTGGGCCGTCAGCCGCTGGAACGCCCAGAGCACCGTGGCGCGCGCGGCCTCCGTCATGAACCCCCGCCGCGCGACGTCCGCGCGCAGCCAGTATCCGAGCTCGGCGCTCTTGTGCAGGTGCGCCAGCGACTCGAGCCCCACGACGCCCAGCAGGCGCCGCGACGATCGCTCGCGGATCGAGAAGCGCAGGGCACGCGCATGGTCCCAGTCGTTCGCGCTGGCCTCGCAGTAGCGCCAGCTCGCGTCGAGATCCGTATTGAACGGGACCCAGGGCAGCCACCTCTCGAGGTGCGCGCGCGACGTCTCTACGGCGTTCCAGAGATCGGTGGCGTCGTTCGGCTCGACGGGCAAGAGCGAGAGGCGCGGCGTCTCGAGCGGACGATGGCGAAGCTCAGCGCGGAGCGGCACGACCAGCATGTACGCCCCGAAGGTACGATGAACGGACGCGGCGCGCGAACGCGAGCGAACGTGGCCCCGCGCGAAAGTTCAGGGCCTTTCAGACCTTGCGCCGGCCGGGATAGCCGTTGACGACCTCCGGGTCCGGGCGTTCCACCCCCTCGAGCGGGCTGGTGACGAGGTCTCGCCCGTCGCTCGCGAAATAGAGCGACTCCCCGGGCCTGGGGTCGCCCGTGTTCGGTGCGATTCCCCCGTTGTCGAAGAACTTCAGCGCCCCCTGGACCCGGCGGTGCAGGGCCAGGTGTCCAGGCAGAAACTCGCCCGTGCGCCGGTCGCGCACCGCGACGCAGAACCCGTCCCTGAAATGGTACTCGGTGTTGCGGGTCAGGTACACACGGTGACGACGCCGTTCGGGGCCCTTGTACTTGCTCCGGAGCTCGAGAGCTTCGGCGGGGGGAGACTCATCCTTCATGGGGTTGCTCCGTGGCCTGACGCGCGATGCCCAAGTGATGGCAAGAGCGCGCCTGTCTTGGACAAGACGATGCGTCTACCGTCGGCGCGGGGCCAACTTTTCAGGCGGGGGCTCGCGCGCTGTGGGATGACAGCCGAGCATCGGAGCATTATAAGAAAGCCAAACACGGGAGTTCACAGACCATGTCCGCCGCCAATGTCCTCGAGATCAACGACCTGAACTTCGACGCCGAGGTGCTCAAGTCCTCGGTGCCGTTCTTGTTGGACTTCAGCGCAACCTGGTGTGGCCCCTGCAAGGTCCTATCGCCGATCGTCGACAAGCTGGCCGACGAGTTTCAGGGCAAGGTCCGCGTCGGCAAACTCGACATCGACGACTCGCCTGGCGTGACGACCAAGTTCGGCATCCGCGGGGTGCCTACCGTCCTCGTGTTCAAGAGCGGTCAGGAGTCCGGTCGTCACGTCGGGGTGACGAACAAGGAGACGTTGATCAAGCTGCTGGGCGTGTGACGACCTCGACGGTCCCGCAGGCGCTCGACGCGCCCATGGCCGCGCGCCGCGCGCGGATGTCGCGGTTCTTCCGGGTGCTCATCGGCATCACGGCCGCCATCCATCTTCCCGTCGCGCTCGGTGTGTCCGAGCTCGCGCGCCGGCTTGCTCTCCCTCTGCCGGACCTCATCGGTTGGTCGTGGGCGCTTGCGGGCGTAGCCCTGTTCGCAGGCCGCATCCGGGCCGCGATGCCCGATCGCCGGGGGCGTAACACGGCGATCGTGCGCTTCGTCGACATCCCGTACTTCATCCACTGGTGCGCTGCGCTCTGGACGCTGATTCCTGCCGCCTTGGCCACCGTCATCTCGCCGCTGGTCGATCTGGCGCGAGGCCAGCCGGTGGCCTTGCCGGTAGGCGTGTACATGGCGAGCTACCTCTCTGGCCTGGTCGTGTGCGCCTACGGCGTGTTGGTCCGCCGTCGTTGGGTGCGCGTGGTCGAGCGCGAGGTGAAGATCCACGGGCTCGACGCTCGACTGGACGGCATGCGGATCGCGCACCTGTCCGATCTGCACATCGGCACCATGACGCCTCGCTCCTGGGGGCTCGAGTGGGCGCGATTGGCCAACGCTTGCGCACCGGACGTCGCCGTCGTGACGGGCGACATGGTGACGAGTGGCACCGACTTCCACGGAGACGTCGCGGACGTCATCGGCGCCCTGCGCGCTGGCGGCGGGGTCTTCGCGTCGATGGGCAATCACGACTACTTCGGCGAAGGGGAGCCGCTCGTTAGCCTCCTCCGCGAGCGCGGCGTCAAGGTCCTGCGAAACGAAGGGGTCGTCGTCGAGCGCGGCGGCGCCAAGGTCTGGATGGCCGCCATCGACGACACGTGGACCCGCCGCGACGACATCGAGAGCGCCATGCGCCATCGTCCCGCCGGGGCGACCGCCGTGCTCCTCGCGCACGACCCGAACCGGTTCGAGGCCGCCGCCGACGCCGGGGCGGAGCTCGTGCTCAGCGGGCATACGCACGGCGGCCAGGTCGCCATGCCGTTTCTGACGCGATGGAACCTCGCGAGCTTCGGCTACCCGTACAACGTCGGCATCTACCGGCGGAAGCGCTCCGTTCTTTACGTGCATCCCGGGCTCGGGACGACAGGTCCGCCCATCCGCATCGGCGCCGCCCCCGAGGTAACGATCCTCGTTTTGCGAGGAGTAGCCGCCGACTGAACGCATGGGCGCGCGTGCGAGCCCGATTGGGATTGCACCGCGCCTTGTGGAGCGGGCACTCTCGGCTCGGCCCCGGGAGGGTGCCATGAAAGAGCTCATTTATCACCGGCACTTGCTGCCAGCCGTGGCCCGCTACGCCGACAAGGTTGGCTTCGTCGACGGCGCATACCGCGGGACGTACGCCGCGCACCTCGATCGGGTCGCGCGCCTCTGTGCGGCGCTCAAGAACCTTGGCGTCGGCCCGGGCGACCGCTTCGCGGTGATGGCGCTCAACAGCCACCAGTTCCTCGAGCTTTACCACGCAGCCTTTCTGGGCGCGGGCGTCGTCAATCCGCTGAACCTGCGCCTCGCCCCGAAGGAGCTCGAGTACATCCTTCACGACTCAGGGACCAAGGTCTGCTTCGTCGACGCCGCGTTCGCGCCGCTCATCGCGCGGGTGCGGCAAGCCGTCGGCATCGAGCACGTCGTTCTCATAGGCGATGGCGATCTCCCGCACGACCACAAATACGAGCACCTGCTCGAGGCGGCGACGCCCAAGATTCCCGACGAACCCGAAGAGACGGACCCCGTCGTGCTCATGTACACGGGCGGGACGACCGGCCTGCCCAAGGGCGTGCTGTGCGATCACCGCGCCGAGATCCTCAATCTCTACCACTACATGATGCGCATCCCGTACGACCCCACGGCTACCTACCTGTTCCAGGTCCCCATGTTCCACGCCGCCTCGATGCTCGGGGTCGTGGCGAGTCCGCTCGGGGGAACGTCGGTGTTCATGCCCGTCTTCGACCCGGCCAGGGTGCCGCTCATCATCGAGAAGGAGCAAGTCACGGTCACGGCGATGGTGCCGACCATGATCGGGCTGATGCTCGCCCACCCCGAGTTTCGGGCCGAGCGCCTCGCTTCGCTCACACGGCTCGGGTACGGGGCATCGCCGATGCCGGAGGCGCTCCTCAAGCAGATCATCGCGCTCTGGCCGAACCTCGACCTCTCCCAGGGCTACGGCATGACCGAGGCGTCTGCGATCCTCACGGTGCTCGAGGTGGAAGACCACCGCCGCGGGGGCAAGCTCCTGCGCTCGGCGGGGAGGGCCGTGCCCGGCGTCGTCCTCAGCATCCAGGACGAGGACGGCAAGCTCCTGCCGGCGGGCCAGACAGGCGAGGTCTGCGCGCGCGCCGGAAACTACATGCAGCGTTACTGGAACAAGGCCGCCGCCACCGAAGAGGCGTTCCGCGGCGGCTGGTACCACACGGGCGACGCGGGGTACCTCGACGACGAGGGGTACCTCTATCTCGTCGATCGCGTGAAGGACATGGTCGTCACCGGCGGTGAGAACGTTTACAGCACCGAGGTCGAGAACGCGATCGGGTCGCACCCCGCCGTGGCGCAGGTCGCCGTCATCGGCGTTCCCCATGAGACATGGGGCGAGGCGGTTCACGCCATCGTCGTCTTTCACGCCGGACGCAGCGCGACCGAGGCAGAGATCGTCGCGCACGCGAGGGAAAGCATCGCTGGCTACAAGGTGCCCAAGAGCGTCGAGATCCGCGCCCAGCCGCTGCCGCTGTCCGGTGCGATGAAGGTCCTCAAGCGAGAGCTTCGCGCGCCCTTCTGGGAGGGCAAGACGCGGCGGGTCAACTGAGCTCCGCTGCCCGCAGCGTGCGCAAGCGTCCCTCGAAGAAGCGCCGCTCCATCGGATTGCGCGCTCGTTCGAGCGCGGTCAAAAGGTGCCGTTCCGCCGCATCGACCTGGCCCGCCCGCCACGCCAGATCCCCCATCGCCGCCTCGTAAAACGGCGTCCGCGCGAGTCTCCCGCCCTGCTCGATGGCGCGCACCGCCACGAGGCCCGCTTCGGGCCCGTCTCTCTCCCCGATCGCAATCGCGCGGCCGAGCGCGACGACCGGCGAGGGGCGCAACCCCATGAGCAGGTCGTAGAGCTCGACGACTTCGCACCATCGCGTCTCGCCCGCGCTTCGTGCGTTCGCGTGCACGGCTGCGATCGCAGCTTCGAGGTGATACTCGCTGAGGGTATCGCCGGTGGCCGAGGCGTCGAGAGAAGCCAACCCCTCGGCCGCAAGCGCGGCGTCCCAGAGCGAGCGGTCTTGCTCCCGCAGCGGGATGAGGTCGCCGGCGGAGTCGAGCCGCGCCGGCAAGCGGGCCGCGTGCAGACACATCACCGCGATGAGCGCTCTCGTGCTCGGGACCGCGCACGGCGGATGGTCGAGCAGCATCCGGGCGAGATGGATCGCCTCTCGACAGAGGGTGACGCGGACGGCGCTCTCGGGCGAAGCGCCATGGTATCCCTCGTTGAACAGAAGATAGAGGGCGCGCTGCACCACCGGCAGGCGCTTCTGAAGCTCGGCGGCGTCGTGAACGTCGAAGAGCCGCCCGCTCGATGCGAGGGATTTCTTGGCGCGCGAGATGCGCTTCTCCGTCGCCGCCTCGGTGCTCAGAATCGCGCCGGCGACTTCGGCGACCGAAAAGCCGCACAGAATGTGGAGGATGAGCGCAACCTGCGCTTCTTCGGGCAGGCCCGGAGCGCAGCACGAGAACATCATTCGAAGCTCGCCGTCCGTCACCGCCCGCGGTTCGAAGAGGTCGACCACGGTGGGCGCGAGGGTCCACTCGCTATCGAGCAGAAAGCCGAGCTCGGGGGCGAAGCGACGCGCGGTCTTGTCGTGGCGCAGGATGTCGAGAGCGCGGTTCTTCGCCACCGCCATCAGCCAGGCGGCCGGATCGTCGGGGACGCCGGAGAACCGCCAGACCGAGAGGGCGCGACAGAGTGCGTCTTGGGTGACGTCCTCCGCCAGCGCCACGTTGTGGACGCCAAAGATGCGCGTCAGGGCGGACACGAGCCGCCCTGACTGGCGCCGGAAGAAACCCTCAGCGGGTTCCACTACATGTGCATCTTCATGACGGGCCGGACCTCGACCGATCCGCCGGCCACGAACACCGGGCACCCCATCGCGAGCTCGACGGCCTGGGCGTAGTCCTTCGCCTCGATGAGGGTAAAGCCGCTCACGAGATCCTTCTCGGCGAACGGGCCGTCGGTCACCGCCTTCTTCGGGCCGCTCACGAGCTTCGAGGCCTGCTCGAGCGGTGCTCCCGGGCTCTTCATGTGCCCCTTCGCTCCGAGCTCCTGCATCCAGGCGCCCCACTTGCCGAGGTGCGCTTGGATCTCCTCGGGCGAGCGCTCGGGCTCACCCGGGGTTTTGTAGATGACTCCGCCGCGATAGAGAAAAACGAATTCGCTCATGGTTGGTCACTCCTTCATCCTACAGACGTTCGACCGACCGGCGGACGGACATGTTTTCTGGTCTTTCGGATGCGGCAGGTCACCCGGCAGGGCAAAGCCCCGAGCCACCCGCGTTTTCAGTGGGTTTCCACGTCGTCGACCCACTCCATACGCGCGAGCGGCACATCGCTCCCGTAGACCAAGAGCGGCGCGAGCGATTGCGCCAGGCCTCGCACCGCCGGTGGAAGGTCCGCGAGCGAGGCCTCCCTCACGCGTCCTGCCGCGAGCGCGAGCGCCGCGTCGAAGAGGGACCGGGGCTCGGAGGGGGCCTCGACGATCGGCGCGTCGTCGGGCAGGTTGGCGGCCTCGCGGGCCGCCTGCAGCGCCTCGCGCAAGCCGCCGAGATGGTCGATGAGGTGCTTCTCGATGGCCTGCTGGCCCATCCAGACCCGACCGCGGCCGACCGCGTCGACGTCTTCTTTCTTCATCCGGCGGCCCTCGGCCACGCGATCGAGGAAGGTGTCGTAGAACTGGTCGACCTTGTGGCCGAGCTCGCGCTCCTCGTCGGGCGTGAAGCCGCGGAAGAACGACTCCGCGTCGGCGCGCGGCGCCGTCTTGTACGTATCGATGGTGACGCCGATCTTGGAGAGCAGGCCGCTCACGTCGGCCTTGCCGTAGAAGACGCCGATCGAGCCCGTGACGGTGAGCGGGAGGGCGAAGATGTCGTTGCTCGCGGCCGCCACGTAGTATCCGCCGCTCGCCGCGACCGACCCCATGGAGACGATGAGCGGCTTTCTCTTGCCGAGCAGCACGAGCGCCCGCCACATCACGTCGCTCGCCAGCGACGAGCCTCCGGGGCTCTCGATCCGCAGGACCACGGCGCGCACCGTCGAGTCGTCGCGAAGCTGCTCGATCGCCTCGACCATCGAGTACGACCCGACCAGGCGCGCATCGACGAGCGGGATGTGCTGCGAGCGGCCGTCGACGATGTCGCCGTCGAGGTAGAGGATCGCGACCTTGTCCCGCCGGCCGAAGGCGGGCGGCGCATGCGTCTCGTCTTCGTATTTGACGTACGACACGGGCCGCCCGACGAGATCCTGGGTAGCGTGCGCGAGCTCGTCGTCGAACGCGAAGCCGTCGACGAGGCCCGCCGCGCGCGCCTCGGTCGCGACGAACGGCCCGCGCAGCGTCACCTCCCGGAAGTGCGCCTCGGTCATGTGACGGTAAAGCGCCTCGTTGCGGACGAACACCGCCTCCACCTGCCGGAGGCCGTCGATGTGGTCCTCGCGGGCGACGGGGCCGGCCGTCTCGTTGGTGAACTGCTCGGGCGCCGTCTTGTGCGGGCCGATGCGGACGAAATCGGCCTTTACGCCGATCTTGTCGAGCAGTCCCTTGAGGTAGATGTACTGGGAGCGGAGGCCCGAGTACCGGACGCCCCCCGCGGGGTTGATGACGATGCGGTCGGCGCTCGCGCAGACGTAGATGGCCTTGGTGCCTGCGGCCTCCCACGAGCAGAGCACCTTCTTGCCGCGCGAACGGAGCACACGGATGGCGTCGGCCAGCTCCTCGGCGTGCGCGTACGAGTCCGCCGGCTCGCCCCGCAGCACGAGCGTCACGGCGTCGATGTCGCGCGCATCGGCCATCTGCCACAGCTTGCGCAGCAGGGCCACGTGCTCGCGCGTCGACGGCGTATTCTCGATACGCAGCCAGACCGCGCGTGACAGGGCGGGAATGCCAGGCTGCGAGTAGGCGGCGAGCGTCGCCGTCGCGTACTCGGCGGCCGTCGGCCCCAGGCCGTCGCCGAAGAGCGCTCCGCCACCCGCGCTCAAGCCGTCGAAGTGCACCTCCAGGCCCGCCGTTCCCATGACGGCGGACTGGGTGTCGTTCCAGAAGTGCTCGGCCTGCACGCTCGCGGTCGCGCGGCCCACGTACGGGACGTCGATGCCCAGCGTCCCCCGGGGGATCCACGCGTCGACGCCTTGCCAGTATTCGATCTCGAACCCCAGCTCGACGCTGCGCCGGCCCGTCGGCCGCAGCGCCATCGCCAGGTCGTAACGCCCGTCGAGGACCGGCAGTGCGGAGCCGCCGTGCGACAGGTCCGGCACGAGGGTCGGGCTCGGGCGGTTGAAGTCGTGCGCGACGGCGGAGAACGCGAAATGGCTGTTCGGTCGCCACGACGCGCCCGCCGTGACGCCGGACAGGCCCTCCACGTAAGGGTTCTGCGAGTACGACCGGTCGACCGAGAAGCCGAAGGCCACGCGGTCTCCGAGCTTCAACGCCAAGCCCCACGTGATCCACGTAAAGTCGTAGCCCCGGTACGGAAAGCCGACGCCGTCGCTGTCGGCCGAGCCCCACGGCGGCTGCACGAGATCCGCCCGCAGCGACGTGGCGAAGCCGAACGGCAACGGCGCCGAGGCCTCGAGCGAGTGTCCGCAGCCGACCTTCTCGGCATCGTTGGGGCACCTCACCCACGTCCAGCGAAGCTCGCTCGCCGGCAGCCAAGCGAGGTTCGCCGGGTTCAGCACGATGGCGTCGCCCGTGTCGTCTGCGGCGACGCTGCCTCCCGGGGTCGCGATGTGATCGGCGCTGCGGGGCAGAGGATCCGCCTGCGCGCCCGTCTCCACCTGCGCGGCCGCCGCGAGGACGATCGCCGCCGTCGAAAGGAACCCCGCCGCCCGTCGCGCCCGATGCATTCGCCCTCGCATGGTGTTGGGGGTGCTTGTCTAGGCGCGGCCGAACGGGCACGCACACGCAGGCTGCAGCGAGCGCATGAAGCCGCGCATCAGTGCCTGCCCCTCGCCCCAGTCGCCCAGGCCGGACGCAAGGTTGATGTGACCGCGGTCACCCACGTCGACCATCTCGGCGCCCCACTGGGCGGCCGCCGTGCGCGCGTGTTCGATCGTCGCATAGTGGTCGGTCGTGCTGGCCACCACCAGCGTCGGGCAGGGCAACGGCGAGGCCTCGTCGACGGGCCTGAAGCCGACCACGGTCTGCGGGAAGTGTGGCCCTCGGACGTCCGGCGGCGCCACGAGGAACGCGCCCGCGACGGCCGCCGCCGGCCGCTCGCGCAGCCACTCGGCCGCGAGCAGGCAACCCAGGCTGTGACCGACGATGAACGAGCGGGTCGTCGACGTCGGCAGCGCCGCGTCGAGCTCCTGGATCCACCGGTCGCGCGAGATGCACTCCCAGTCGTCGTGCTCCACCCAGAGCGCGCCCGGGATCGCCCGGTACCAGCGCCGCTGCCAGTGATTCGGCTCGGAGTCGCCGACGCCCGCAAGAAAGACGAATCGAGGCTCCCTCACGCTCCCTCCGCGGCACGGACGCCGCCAAACGCCGAGTGTATCTCCACCCGCGCCCGGTTACGTGCAAGAGACGCATCCGGCCGGGGCAGGGTCCACTTGCAGGGTGGCGTGCTCGATCCCGAACATGTCGCGGAGCTCGCGGCACACGTCGGCCAAGAACGTAGGCCCGGAGGACGCCGCCGGCATGACGACGTGCGCCGTCAGGGCTGTCTCCGTCGTGCTCATCGCCCAGATGTGAAGGTCGTGCACTTCGACCACGCCCGGCAGTGCGCTGAGGAACGCCTTGACCGCCGCCGGGTCGATCCCTTCTGGGACCGCGTCGAGCATGAGGTTCATCGAGCGCGCCATGAGCGACCAGGTGCCCACCAGGATCGCGAAAGCGAGGACGATGCTGACGAGCGGATCGAGCCAGTACCAATGCGTCACCAGGATGACGGCGCCCGTCATCGCCACCCCGGCCGAGAGGACGGCGTCGGACGCGAGGTGGAGGAAGGCGGAGCGGCGATTGAGATCGCGCCGCCCGTCACCCAGAAAGAGCAACGCCGACGCCGTGTTGATCACCGTGCCGACGAGCGCGACCGCGATCATCGTCACGCCCCCGGCGGGCCGTGGATCGAGGAGCCGCCGGATCGACTCCCATGTCAGGCCGCCCGTGACGAACAGGAGCACGAGCGAATTGGCCACCGACGCAACGATCGTGGTGCGACGGAAGCCGAATGTGCGCCGTGTCGAGGGCTTGACCCCCGCCAAGACGGTGGCCCCCCAGGCGAGGCCGAGCCCCAGCACGTCGCCGAGGTTGTGCCCGGCGTCGGCCAGAAGGGCCATCGAGTGCGACGCGAGGCCGGCGATCGCCTCGACCGCGACGAACGCCAGGTTGAGGCCGATGCCCAGGACGAAGGCGCGACCTCGGCCGGGTGCGCCATGGTCGTGGTCGTACCCGTGGCCGTGGGCATGGTGGTCATGCGAATGCGCCATCGGACGTGAGGGGTAGATCTACCCCGTGCCGGAGCCTCATGCACGCCCCGCTTCGCAGGCGGGCGCGGGCAACACGTCGACCGCGCCGCGCAGGGCGTTGACGAGCAGGACACGCTCCGCGGTCATCACGTCGTCGACCCGCAAGACGGCTTCACTCGCGCGCGCCGAAGGGTCTGCCAGGAGCGCCGCGCGCGCCACGCCCGGAAGGGCGCCCGAGGCGATCGGCGGAGTGAGCAGCCGGCCGCCTCGCTCGATGAACACGTTATGGCGCGAGGCCTCGGCCAGCTCGCCGCGTTCGTTGAGGAAGAGGACGTCGTACGCGCCCGCGGCACGCGCCTCGTCGAAGGCGCGGTCGTAGAGCGTGCGCACGGTCGTCTTGTGCCGTCGAAAGATCGATCCGCTGTCGATGCGCGCCGCGCTCCACGCGACGGGCATGGGTGGGGCCCCAGAAAGCGTGTCGATCGGGCTGACGGTCACGTCGATGCGGCCGTCATGAAAGAGCAGCGCGCGCACTCTCGCCACCCTAGCCGCCGCGCCTTTCCCGAGCGGGCCCTCCGAGTCGTCGGCCAGGGCTCGAGCCACGGCGAGACGGCCCTGCTCGGGATCGAACGCGAAACCGAATGCGAGCGCCGAAGCACCCATGCGCGCCAGGTGCGCGTCGAGGCGAGCGGGGAGGGCCGCGCCGGGCTCGAGGCGCATGGTCTCGATGATCTGGAAGGCCGAGTTGACGGCGCCGAGGAAGCGCGACTTGAGCAGGCACTCGTCGAACTCGGCCCGGGCGTCCGATTCGGCGACGATGCCGCTGCCGATCCCGAGCTCGCCACGCCCCTCCGTAGTCGAGACGACCGTGCGAATGGGCACGTTGAAGGCGAAGTCGTTGTCGGGCGTCACGTGCCCGATCGCGCCGCAATAGACGCCCCGGGGCTCGGACTCGAGCTCCTCGATGATCTCCATCGTGCGCACCTTTGGAGCGCCCGTGATCGACCCACACGGCAAGAGGGGCCAAAGTGCGTCCTTTACGTGCAGTTCGCGATCGACGCGCCCCTCGACCGTCGAGACCATCTGGTGGACCGTCTCGAACGTCTGGATTTCGAAGAGGTCGCGTACGACGACCGTCCCCGCGTCGGCCAGGCGCCCGAGGTCGCTGCGGATCAGATCGACGATCATCAAGTTCTCGGAGAGCGTCTTCGGATCGGCGCAAAGAGACGCGCGAATGGCGTCGTCCTCCGCGGGGGTCGCCCCCCGCCGGGCCGTGCCCTTCATGGGCTTGGAGACGATGGTGGTGCCCGCTTTGCGTAGAAAAAGCTCCGGGGAGAGCGAGAGGACGCGCGCCTCGGGGAACTCGAGGAGCGCCCCGAACTCGACCTCCTGGTGCCGCCGCATCTCCCGGTACAGCGCGGCGGGCGCGCCGGCAAAAGCGAAGCGCGCCTTGAGGGTGTAGTTGACCTGGTAGGTGTCCCCGGCGCGGATGTACCCGAGGATCCGCTCGACCCGTGCCGCGTAGTCGCTGCGGTCCTGCGAGAGTCGGAGGTCGTGCACGGCGCAGACGTCGGCGCCGGCGAGCGCATCGAGGAAGCGTTCGACCGAGGCGCGATCGAGGTGCTCGCGGCGGGCAAAGCAGTGGAAGCTGACGGGAGGTAGCGGCGTCGGCGCGATCCTCTCGGGTCGGCCCGGGCGCCGCTCGACGAGCGCGCTCCCTGCTTCGTACGTGACGTAGCCGCATGGAAAGAGGCCGCCCCGCCGCGCTTCGTCCACGGCGTTGAAGGCCGCCTCCACGTCGTCGCCCGAATGCGCCACGATCGCGCGCTTCGAGCCCCAGAAGAGCATCGACGCGGCTTCGCTCGCCGGCGCGCGGGAGTCGTCGAGCAACGCGAACGGGAGCGTCGCGTCGAAGCCCGCGGGGAGGTCCGCGCGCGCCATCGCCGGCTAGGCGCCAGGGTCGAGCAGCGTCGAGAGGATGTTGCGGATCAGCCGGTCGCCCATCTGGCGAAACCGAGGCATGAACCGCGGCGTCTCGCGCAGAATGCGCGGCCCTCCGCCCGATCCGTTCGCGACGTTGACGAATGCGGCATCCTCGCGAACCCAGGTGTCGACGTCCGCAGCGCCGAGCTCGATGTGAAACTGCAGGGCGTACGCCTTGGCGCCGAAGCGAAACATCTGGTTTGGGCAGGCGAGCGTGCTCGCGAGCCGCACCGCGTCGGCGGGCAGATCGAAGGTGTCGCCGTGCCAGTGCATTACGACCTCGGAGTCGTTCAACCCGGCGAGGCTCGGCTCGAGGCCGCCCGCGAAGGTGACCGCGCCCCAGCCGACCTCGCGATGGCGCACGGGTGGATCGCCGACCTCCATCGGGTACACGCGTGCTCCGAGCGCGTGCGCCATGATCTGAGCGCCGAGGCAAATGCCGAGGACGGGCGAGCCGGCCCGCGCTTCTCTTCGGACGAGATCGACCTCGGCGGCGAGAAACGGCCAGCGCGGGTCACCGATGTCGCCGACGCCCATCGGGCCTCCCATGAGCACGAGGACGTCGCCTCGACGAAGCGCCTCGGGCACGGGGGAGCCGGCACATAGTTCGTGCGTGACGACGTCCAAGCCCATCTCTCGCGCGATCTCCCCGACGCGGGCCGCGCCCTCCATCGGCACGTGCTGCAGGACTTGAAGGCTCGCCACGGGAGGGCCTTACGCCAGCGCCTTCTCGATCGCGCCCGTGACGTCCGAGCTGCCGGGTTCGACCTTGGGCTCGAACCGCGCGAGCACCTTGCCGTCGCGACCGATGAGAAACTTGTTGAAGTTCCACTTGATCTCGCCCGAAAACCCCGGGTTGGTCGACTCGCTCGTCAGGTACTCGAAGAGCGGATCGATGCCGGGCCCCTTCACCTTGACCTTCGAGAACATGTCGAACTTCACGCCGTAGTTCGTGGTGCAAAACTCGGCGACTTGCTCGTTGGAGCCAGGCTCCTGGGCGCCGAATTCGTTGGCCGGGAAGCCCAGTACGGCGAGCCCCTTCGGCCCGTACGTCTCGTGGAGCTTCTCGAGCCCCGTGTACTGCGGCGTCAGCCCGCACTTGGAGGCGACGTTCACGACGAGCAGCGCCTTGCCTTTGTAGTCGCTCAGGTTCTTGGGCTTGCCGTCGATCGTTTTGGCCGAGAAGTCATAGATGCTCTTGGACATGGGGCGCACCTCGAGCCCAACGTTCTAGCGCAGCTGCAGCCGCTGGCGACGTGGCAGTCATTGCTCCGCGTCGCCCGCGTCGCCGCCGTCGAGGAGGCAGACCGAGCCGGTCGCCGTCCGCACGGAGAGCGTCGCCGAGGCCGGGATGCACCCGAAGTCGATTGAGGCCCCGCACCCGCAAAGGATCAGCCCCGCGGCGGTGCCTGCACAGTCCGTCGTCGGCACGTCGCACTGTCCCTTCGTGCTGCAGCCGCTGCCGAGGGGGTAGAGGCAAAGCAAGCCGTCCTGGCAGTCGCCCGTCGAAGAGCAGGCGCCGCCCGCGGGGACCTCCCCGGGGCACCCCGCGACCGCCGCTGCCAACACGACGGTCGCCCCGGTGAGCACGACCTTGCGGAGCTGCCGGATCATGCGAGCCGCAAACACTGTCCCATCCTGGCGCCGCCGGTGTCCATATTGGCGTCCGCGGCCCATGGGCGGGGGTCGCCGGGTGCTAAGATCGTCTCGCATGGCGGACCTCAAATTCAACCTGAAATTCCTCGAGCCCCCGACCTTCAAGAGCCCGGAGGAGGAGCGCCAGCATCGCAAGCGCCGGCTGGCCGCGGCGTTCCGACTATTCTCCAAGTGCGGCTTCGACGAAGGGGTGGCGGGCCACATCACGGCGCGCGATCCAGTTCGCAAGGACCACTTCTGGGTGAACCCGTTCGGCGTTCACTTCAGCCTGATCCGCGTGTCGGATCTCATCCTCGTCAACCATGACGGCGTCGTGGTCGAGGGCGAGCGCGCCGTCAACCCGGCGGCCTTCGCCATTCACTCGCGCATCCACCACGCGCGCCCGGACGTCGTCGCGGCCGCCCACGCGCACTCGCTCTACGGAAAATCCTGGTCGTCGCTCGGGCGGACCCTCGACCCGATCACCCAGGACGCGTGCGCGTTCTACGACGATCACGCCGTCTTCCAAGACTACACGGGCGTCGTCCTGAGCACCGACGAAGGCGACCGCATCGGGGCGACCCTGGGCGCCCGCAAGGCCGTCATCCTACGGAACCACGGCAACCTGACGGTGGGCGCCAGCATCGACGAAGCGGCGTGGTGGTTTATCACCATGGAGCGCTCGTGCCAGGCGCAGCTCCTCGCGGAGGCGGCGGGCAAACCGCACCTCATTCCCCACGAAATGGCGAGCATGACGCGCATGCAGGTCGGCTCCCCTCTCGCCGGCTGGGTAAGCTTCCAGCCCCTGTGGGAACGCATCACCCGCGAACAGCCGGACCTCCTCGAGTAGAGGCTCGGTTATGAGGAGTAGAACGCGGGCCAGAACCGTCGCGAAGGTATCGCGCGGTTCTGGCACGCGTTCTTAGCGGGCGATGGCGGCGACGCCGATGAGGATCAGGCCGCAGCCGAGCCACTTGTCCCAGCTGACGGCCTCGCTGAAGTAGAAGCGGCCCGCGAGGATGGTGAGGATGTACTGCGCCGCCGTGACGGGGACGTACAGCGACATGCGGCCTCCCAACTGGAAGGCCTTGTTGGTGATGAAAAAGGTCGGAAGAAAGCAGGTGACCGCCAGCACGAGCCAGCCACTGACGAGCATGCCTCCGGCGCGTACGCCGTTGAGCTTTTGGAAGAAGAGGCCCGCCGTCGTCAACACCGCGGTGCCGAGGGCGAGGAGGACGACCTTGGTGTCGATTCCGAGGATGGAGGGCGAAGGGAGGGCGGACGGAGCCAGGGGATCGTGCATGCGAAGTCTCGGGCGCCACTATGACGTCGCGGCGTCCGAGCGGTCAAACGCGGGCGGCACGGCGGCGTTGCTCGTCGCCGCGCGCGGGCGAGCGCGCGCGGGCGCGGCCGGTGAGGGGGGCGCGTGAGCACCGCGTCGCCAGACCTCGCGCGATTGGGTCGTGCTTGGCGCGATTGACACGACGCGGGACGGCAGGCTAGGTCTTGCCGCTCGCTTCAGGCGCGTAGCTCAGTGGTAGAGCACTACCTTGACACGGTAGGGGTCGTAGGTTCGAAACCTATCGCGCCTACAGACTTTTACGAACGAGTCCGAGCCGTTGCAGATCCGACCGTCGTCGTCTCCACAATCTCTCCAAAAATGCGCGCCTCCCCGCGCGTGTTGAGCAGCTGGATGGCGTCCTGCCTCGCCGCCGGCGACAGGTGCATGTAGCGCATCGTCGTCGTCAGGTTGGCGTGACCGGCCAGCTCCTGGATGGCCTTCGCCGGCGCACTGCGCATCGCCAGATGCGAGCAGAACGTGTGGCGAAGGATGTGAAGGCCCCCGGTCGCTCGGAGGCCCGCACGCTTCTGCGCCGACCCGATCAGCCGGCGCAAGAAGAAGCTCATCGCGGGACGACCATCGTCCCCGAAGAGCACCTGCTCGCCGCGCAGGTGGCGGTGTGCCTGCAGCGCCTGCAGGAGCGCCTCGGTCAGCGGCACGATGCGCGACCGACCGCCCTTGGGCGTGTCGGTGATGCGGTCGTGTCCCTGCCCGTCGCGTCGCTTGCGCTCCCAGACCGCCTCCTGCACCTGGAGGTGACGTCGCCTGAAGTCGACGTCGACCCATCGAAGCGCCATCATCTCGCCCCGACGCAGGCCCGCGTCGCCGCCCAAGAGGACCACGAGGTGCGTGCGTGCATCGAGCGCGCGCGCGGCATCGACGAGTCGGCTGTACTCGTCGAAGTCGTAGAACTTGGGCAGGGCCGCACTCGTCTTGAGCATCGTGACCGAGCACGGGACGCGATCGAGGACCTTCCAGCGCACCGCCGTCTTGAGCGTGTGCCCGAGAACGCCGAGGACGTTGTTGACGGTCTTGCGGTTGCGGTGCGCGAGCTGCGCTTTCAGGAGCTGCACGTCTTCGTCGTCGATGGCGTCGAGCCGCTTGTCCCCGAGCTTCGGGTACAGGTGGGTCCTATATGTCTTCTCGATCCAGTCGACCGTGCTCGCCTTCAGGCGATCGGCTCGCGCGTGGTTGTCGATGTAGCGCGGGCCGAACTCGCGCAACGTGGGCACCTCCTTGTGTTGTCGTTCCTGTTCGGCACGCGCTTTCGGCGACGGGGCCTTCAGGAGCTCCGCCTCGCGTGCCTCGCCCCAGCGCTTCGCCGCGGACTTGGATTCGACCGGCGCCTTGACACGCTGCCGTAGCGGCGTGCCGTCCGGGTATGTGAATCGGATGTCCACCTCGAAGCCCACTTGCTTGCCCTTTTTCCACTCTCTCACTTTGATCGTCATCGCCGTGTACCTCCCGGCGATGCCGCTCGTCTTTCGTCGAGCCACGAGAGTAGGTCGTCGCGGCGAACGAGCAAGCGACGCCCGATGCGTCTCACGCCTGGCAGCTGCGCGCGCTCGGCCATCGCGTAGACCGCCTTGCGCGACGTTCGCAGGACGACCGCGACCTCGCCCGCCGTCAGAAGCGTCGGCCACCCCTCGGGAGTGCCCCGAAGACGATTCTGCGCACCGAAACGATTGCCTTCCTCCCGTGGGCTCGCCGACGCGTGATTCGCCTCCGGTTTGCATGCCGCCCCGCCATCTTGCTGCTGCCCGCGAACGTTTCGTTCGTCCATGCGAAGCACATTCGCAAGCCCGGTGCCGTGGGGCCGGGGACCATCGCGCCGCACGCGGCTTGCGTGAGTGGCCGTGGAAACGATCTCCGGAGCGACCCGGGGGCGCTCCCGGTGGTCATTAATTACTGACCACGGGTGGGCAGCAAACATTGACCACCGGCCTGCACCCGAGCCATTCGCTCGCCCTGCTCGCGTGACGGTTGTCGCAACGCGACCCTCGTCCGTAGAGCGGCGTCGCTTGCGCTCGCGTCCGCGCGTCTCTCGGCGGAGCGCTTCGCGACATACGCGAAGGCGGTGGGTGGGCGACGTCGCGTCGCGTGGTCGATGCCTTGCCCGCGGCGGCAAGCGGAGGGCGCGCGGTTCGCCGCGGCGGCTGCGTCTCCGTGCTGGCGGGTGTTCAGGAGCAGCGGCCGCGGCACCGGATCGTGGCCGCGGGCTTCGGACGCCGACTCCCGCGCGTGCATCCTCCGTCGTTCTGGACGCGACGCCAGGCCGTAGCGACGCGGCGTGCTCCGAGCCGGTACGCGTCTTGCGATAGTCCACGAGCGGCGTGGATTCGACACGCGTCTGCCGGGGCGTCCCCGGCGGAAGGCGCTCCGGTTAGCGGGAGTGTTCGTGGAGAGAACAGGAGAAGCGATGGACCACAAGAACAAGTTTGCGGCCGAGACGGTTCTGCAGTTGCAGCAATCGCTCGACAAGGTTCCGCCGCACCAAGCGACCGAGTTGAGCAAGCAGCAGACCATTCGCACGCTGTCACCCCAGATCTTCGCGCTTCGCTCGAAGG
>Ga0302325_10000847_pt1 | contig 81409 bp, 70 predicted proteins | sample Palsa_T0_2_FD_201948 | JGI IMG/M metagenome (GOLD analysis project Ga0302325, IMG submission 201948) | Peat permafrost microbial communities from Stordalen Mire near Abisko, Sweden - Palsa_T0_2 | ecosystem: Environmental > Terrestrial > Soil > Palsa > Peat permafrost | place: Sweden: Abisko... | reverse complement strand
ACGGATGGCCATCCGTCGGCCCCTCGCCCCCCGAAAAAAAACACAAAATCCCACGAATCCCAAAAAACCCACCCAAAACCTTCACCTCCCGCCCCAATATATAGAGGACCTCATCTTCCCAGCAGCGGCGCGGCTGCTTCAGCCGCCGTGTCCCCAACCCCAACACCCCATGACCCACCCCCACGACTTCCCCCTCTCCGCCCTCCCCTATGTTCCGTGCCAAGTCGTCACCGCCCTCTCCCATTCTCTCAGCCTCGACCCCGCGATGATCGCGCTCCAGGTTCTCACCGTCGCCGGCGCCGCCGTCGGAAACTCCCGCCGGCTTGCCGTCACCGAGGAAATCTCCACCCCCGCCAGCCTCTGGTCCGCCGCCATGGCGCCCCCCGATCTTCAGCTCGACCGCGCCCGCCAGTTCATCCTCGCCCCCCTTATCGAGCGACAGCAGCGCCGCGCCGATCATCTCCACTTCCAGCATGCCCAGCACGCCATCGATCTCCAATCCTGGTCCGAATTCGACCGCAAGGGCCGCCGCCCCACGCCATTCCAGCCGATCGCCGATTCACAGTTCTTCTTCACCGATCCGGATTTCCGCCAAATCCCCTCCTACCTCCTCCGCTGCCCGCGCGGATGCCTTATCTTCGCCTCCAGCCTCATCCCCTGGTTCCAGACCGCCGCGTCCAACGCCCCCTCCATCTTCGACGCCGGCCCCTGCACCTTCGATCGCGCACCCTTCCTCGCCCGCTTCACCCCCAACGCCTTCGTCGCCATCTCCGGTTTACTCTCACCCGAAACGCTTCACTGCTCGCACCTCGGCCCTCTCGCCGGATTGATCCTCGCCCGATTCCTTCTCGTCCGCCCCGAAATCATCCTCCCTTCCACCACTCCCCGCCAAAGCTCACCGATTCTCGGCTCCTCCACCCGCGCCGATTGGGACCTCCTCATCATGCGCCTCTCCAACATCGAGCCTCAACCCAATCCGCGCGGCCGCCCGCGTCCCGTCCTCGCCCCACTCCAACCGGAAGCACGCCGCCTGCTCCTCGGCGCAAATCATCGCCTCCGCGCCGCCGCCCTTGCCGCCGATGACCTCCAGCTTCGCAATCATCTCCTTGGCCTCATTGAATATCTCCCGCGCCTCGCCCTCATCCTCCGCATGATCTCTCTCGTCGATGAGCGGGGACCCCTCTCAATTCACACGCACGCCTCCGTCGATCCCGCCGCCATGCGCGCTGCCATCCGGCTCATCGACTGGTTTTTCGCGCACACCCGGCGAATCTATTCCGATCTCGCCTCCGATACCGAAGCCCGCAAAATCATCACCGTGCTCACCCTGATCGCAGGCCGCGGTGGCGCGATCACGACCCGCCAGTTGATGCAGGCCAGCCGCTCCTTCCGAGACTCCGCCGCCCACGCCAAAGCCTATCTCCAGAACCTCGCCGCCGAAGGCTTCGGCCACTTCTCCTTTAACTCCCGGTCAAACCCCAAATCCCCCATCTTCCGCCTCGACCCCGCCGTCTACGGTAACAATCCCCCCGCTGGCAACCCACCAGAGCCCCAATCGTTACCACCGCCCTAAACATGGAGTGGAAATGCTCTAAACCAAAACGCCCACGGCGCCGCCGTGGGTCACTCGCCCGTCCCGTTTTTCACCCAAGGGTTTGCGGCCCCATTATGCCGACTATAATCATGACTCATGGCAGTTGACCTCGCCCGCAAATTCACGATGGCCGACCTTCGCGCCGCCCGCGAGTCGGGGACAAAGGTCCCCATGCTCACGTGCTACGACTTTACCACCGCCCGGCTGATGCAGGAGGCGGGAATTCCGGCGCTGCTGGTGGGCGACTCGGCCGGCAATGTGATTCTTGGCCATCCCACGACACTGCCGGTTTCGTTTGACTTTATGATCGAGCTGACGGCTGCGGTGCGCCGGGGCGCGCCTAAGTGCATGGTGATCGCGGATATGCCGTTCGGATCATACCAGGCATCCGTCGCCCAGGGCGTCAAAAACGTGGTGCGGATGGTGCAACTTTCGGGCTGCGACTGCGTGAAGATAGAGGCGGCTGGAAGCCATCTGCGGCTGGTCCGCAGGCTATCGGACGCGGGTGTCGCGGTGATGGCGCACGTGGGGTTGCGTCCGCAGTCGATCGGTTTGCTTGGGGAATTCAAAGCCCAGGGTCGAACGGCAGTCGATGCGGACAAGATCGTCCAATGCGCGATCCGCCTGGCCAATGCCGGTGCGGCCGCGATTTTGCTCGAAGCGGTGCCGCCGGAAGTATCGGCGGCCGTCGTGCGGGAAGTGGCGGTTCCGGTGATCGGCTGCGGCGCCGGACCGGCGTGCCACGGGTTTGTCTTTGTCGCGCAGGATGCGCTGGGTTTGTCGCCGCGAAAACCGAAGTTTGTGCCCGCATTAGGAGACTTGGCCACGCCGATGCTCGAAGCGTTTCGCACGTACATCCGTCTGGTGGACCGCGGCGAATATCCCGCTGCCGAGCACAATTACGAAATGCCCGGCGCGGAAAAGCGGGCGGTTAAATAAATAAATTCACAGTTGCCGAGTTTTGTTTTTCGGGATTTGATGGATCGACCAACTTTCGAAGGAAAAACGTCTGAAGGAGCTACCATGAAGATTATGCGGTCAGGATTAGGAGTTGCGGTGTTGAGCATGGCGGCGGTCGCCGGGGGATATTTCGGCGGCAGGCCGCTGCTGGAAAAAATCCAATTCTCCCGCGCCGAGGCCGATGTGCAGAACACGCGGCAGGAGCTTTCCACGATTGAAGACCTCTCCACCGTTTTCCGCCATGTGGGCAAGGTGGTCGAGCCGTCCGTCGTTGAAATCCAGGTGTACAAGACCGTCAAGGAATCGCGCCTGGGAATGGGCGATGACCAGCTTCGTAAATTCTTCGGCGAGCATGGCATGCCGGATATGCCCGGCTTTGGGAATAACAACAACAACGACGATAACAGCGACAACGCGGCGCCCGAGGAACGTGAAGAAGGCACCGGCAGCGGCGTCATCATGGATGCCGATGGAACTTACGGATATGTGCTGACGAACAATCACGTCGCGGGCGGCAACGCCGTCATCGAGCAGGTCAAGCTTGCCGACGGTCGCGTTCTTCACAAGGAAGATTGCAAGCTGATGGGCGCCGATCCCAAGAGCGATCTGGCGGTGATTCAGATCAAGGCCGATCGCCTCATCCCCGCGCACTGGGGGAACAGCGATGAGCTTGAAAAGGGTGATTGGGTGATGGCGTTCGGCGCACCGTTCGGATACGTCGGCTCGATGACCCACGGCATTGTCAGCGCGCTGAATCGCAATGACATCACCGGCAGCCAGGATTACGAAAACTTTATTCAGGTCGATGCGCCGATCAATCCCGGCAACAGCGGTGGACCGCTGGTGAATATTCACGGCGAAGTGATCGGGATCAATACCGCGATCGCCACCGTCAGCGGCGGGTTCCAGGGGATTGGTTTCGCCATCCCGTCGAATTCCGCGCACACCGTTTACGGCTCGCTCAGGGATCACGGCAAAGTTGTCCGCGGCTGGCTGGGAATCGGAATCAAGAGCGTTGCGGATGACGCGGATATCGCCAAGTCATTCGGATACCAGGGAACGACCGGCGTTGTGGTGCAGGAAACCTTCGCGGGATCTCCCGCGGCGGGCAAGCTGATTCCCGGTGACATCATCACGAAAGTGAACGGCAATGTGGTGAACGATGTGACGCAGCTTCGCGACCAGATCGCCGACACACCGCCCAACACGCCCGTGGCGCTGCACATTTTCCGCGACAGCAAGGAAATGGACGTCACGGTGACGCTGGCCAATCAGCCCGAGGACCTGGAAGCCGTCGCAGCGGGCGGAAACAGCGACGACAACGGCGGTGCCAACCAGGAAGATGAAACTCCGACCGTGATGGGCATGACGCTCAAGACGCTGGATGCGGATGCGGCGCAGGCGCTGGGTTTGACGGATGTGAAAGAAGGCGCGGTGATCATGGATGTCGCCAACGATTCCGCCGCGGCCGAGGCCGGGCTTCAGAAAGGCGATGTGATCACGCAGGTGGGCCGGATTCCGGTTCATTCCGCGAGCCAGGCGGCCGACCTGATCAAGAAGCGCACGGACGGCGGCGGCGGCGTGCGGCTGTACGTCGTCACGAAGCTGGGATCGCAGTTTGTCTTCCTCAGATCCGATTCGGACAAATAAGACCCCAATCGCCCATGACTTTCGCGCGAATTCGTAGCCCCGGATGTATATCCGGGGCTTTTTTTAATTACAGGTTTGGTCCCCCGGCACTGGTTACGCCCGTGAAGCTCGTTATAATCGCGCTTGATTTGACCGGCTTGGATGGCCGGTGACACACTCAACTTGGAGGATTCCATGGCGGATTCAGCGCCGCAAGATTACCCGACGATCATTGGACCCGACGCCAACTTCAAAGGTGAAATGACCTTTGACAAGGGAATGCGGATTCATGGCCGGATGGAAGGCAAGATCACCACGGCCGGTCGCGTGCACGTTGCCAAGGAGGCGAAGGTGCAGGCGGACGTGGATGCGGGTTCGCTGCTGGTGGAAGGCGAAGTTCATGGCAACCTCGCCGCCAGCGACCGGATCGAACTGAAAAATAGCGCCCGATACGAAGGCGATCTCCGCGCCAGCAAGCTGGTGGTGGAGGAAGGCGCCGTGTTTTCCGGGCATGTCACGGTGGGTCCCGATGCGGTGAAGGCAACGTCGGCCCCGCGGACCGGCGCTGCTCAGGCCGTGCGGCCGTCGGTGTCGGTTTCGGTCTCCGCGCCGCAGCCCCAACCGGCGAGAGTGGGCTAAAACCGCTTGAATTGCCGATTGAGGCTTCATGGCGATTCCGCTACAGCCGATTCAGAACTCTCCGTCCGGTGACGAACAGTCAACGATTACGTGCCTGCACTGCGGGCAAAACCAGCCGGTGGCCCGCAAGGCCCTGAGCATTGTCTGCCGGTTTTGCCATAAATCACTGCGGCTGGAAGATTTACCAATCAAGGACTATCAGGCCCGCCGCAGCGTCGAAACCTGCGGCGTGGTGACGGTGGAGAAAAAAGGTCAGATCGTGGCCGACCGGGTACTGTGCGGGGGCTTGGTCGTTCGCGGAAAGGTGAAGGCGTCCGTTCAGAGCCGCGGCCCGGTTCTGGTGGGGCCGGATGCGGAAATCAAAGGGGATGTGCAGGCCCCTTCGCTGGCCGTTGGGCCGGGGGCGATTCTGGAAGGCAGATATCGAATCGGGGATTCGGCCAAGGGCAATTGACTGGCCGACCGATCATCATCCAACTCAAATCACGCATGGCGGCGACGAAGAATCAGCAAGCCGGCTGTTGCCATGAGACCTAGGCTGGCGGGCTCGGGGATGTCATCCTCCACATCGGCATCAAACGTAGCCGGATCACCCGCCATGAACATCGTGCCGGTGACTTCCAGGACTGAAACGGCGCCCGTGCTCGTCGAGTAGCTGAAGCCGTTGATCGAGGATGGCGACCCGGTGACGGTCGCGCTGAATGGCCCGACGACGTTCCAGGATTGGAATGCCGAAGCCGTTCCAAGATAAGTGGTGTTGCTGCCGACGTCATCATAATAGTTGATTTCATATCCAAACTCCGCGAACGGCGTGACCACGCCGCTGTTGACGAGGTTGCCGCTGATGTTGGCGGTGATCGTCTTGACGGCCGGCAACACCCCGGCTGCGCCGATTGAATAGAAGGCGTCGAAATCAAACTGCTCCAGCGCATAACCGGGAGCGGTAGACCCCTGGTGAAGCCCGGTAAAGGGATATGCCTGGATGCGCGGTGCGGTGACGTAAGGCAGCAAAAGCGGGTGAGCCGTGGCTTTTACGGTGACCCCGGCGACGGTTTGTTGCGTGCCGGCGAGCGGGTCAGCCTGGATATACGCGGTGGGAGTGGTAAATGAGAAGGAGTTGCCCGCGACCAGAGCATTGGCATTTCCGCCCAGGGGGGCACCGGGAATTCCATTCAGCGCATCGAGCGCGTTGACGGTGGTCAGGCCGGTGCCGGGGTTGGTCACGGACAACGGCGAGGCGTAGTTGTAGGTATCGCTGTCGGAGCTGAAATAGACCTGCCCCTGCGCCGAAATGAGCCCGGTGACCTGGGCATCGGCAAACGAGGCCGCTGCAAACAGCGCGGTCATTGCAGCCAGGGATGCAAAGACGTTCTTCAATCGCATGGGATTCATTTTTCGCTCCTTGATCGGCCGTTCAATTTGTCGCGATGCGCCGACCTCTCGACCGCCTGGTCAGTGCGGCAATTCCGATCGCCAGTAATCCAAGAGATGAGGGCTCGGGAACAACCGATGAAACGCTGATGCTGGATGGATCGCCGGCCACCCACATTTCGCCGGTGATTTCGAGCACGCCGTTAATCGACGGGGTTCCAAGCAATGTGCCGACGCTCGAAGTGTTCGCGGTGAACGGACCGATGGATGTTTGCAGGGATGAATAACTCAACTGCCCGAGCGACATGGGGGTGCCCAATACCCCCGTGATGGTGTTGTACTGTGCCCAGGTATAAGTGAGCACCCCGTCGAACTGGGCATAGCTGGGCACGCCGGAAGCAATGGAAACATTTCCGGAGACGGTTATGGGGAAATTGGGCGTCGATCCGGCGAGCAGACCACCGCTCACATAGTAATCGGCCGCAAAATCCAATTGCTCGTAAGCGTAACTCGGCGATCCCGGCGACTGCGCCAATGTCCAGGAGGGAATTTGAATGTTCGCATCGGAAGTCACGGCCGGGCTGGGATTGGCGTAGGCGAGAATGGTGGAACTCGCGGTGGTGGGCTGACTGAACGCATCATTGAAATTGGAGGTGTACCCCCCACCGCCGAACGCATTTCCCGATGGTGATGGATAGACGAGCGGGGTGGGCGCGCCCGGAATGTTTGGCAATGGCGAACCGGGCGTGTAGGGGCCAAGGCCCGGCGCTGTCCAGGGTGAAACGACCGGATCCGACGCTTCGTAGACCGCCCCTTGCGAGCCGAAATAGGCTTGAACGCCGGAATCGAGCAGCGACATTGAAGTCGCCGATGCCCTGCCGGTAATTGCAAAAATAGTAAAGGCAACTGCTGCCCCTCGCGCCAAAACGCTGCCGCACATCTTGCGTTTCATTGTTTGCTCCAATACCGAGCAACCGGTGGATCAAATTGTGTCAAACTCCGACCGCCCGCTGTTTATCTTGCAGCACGTCGACCCGCGGCCCGGCGTCCCAGCGCCACCAGCCCAATCGCCAGCAATCCGAGAGACGACGGTTCGGGCACCACCGAATTGATGCTGATGCTGGATGGATCGCCCGCGAGCCACATGTATCCGGTGATTTCAAGAAGTCCCCAGTTGGTCGGAGCCGCCGAAAGACTGCCCGAGGCGTTGATCGTCGTGGAAAAAGTTCCTCCGCCGTTTTGCAGGAATGTGTAGTTCAACGTGCCGAGTGGGACGGCTGGGCCGGTCGCGGAGAACGCGGTGTTGTTCGACGGTTGCCAGGTGTATTGGAGGGTGGCATCGAATTGCGCGTAATCAGTGCTGCCCGCTGAGACATTTCCACTTACGGACAGCGGAAGAGCTGGCGCCGAGGCGCCGAGGACACCGCCAAACACGCCGAAGTTGGCGACAAAATCCAATTGGTCGTAGGCGTAACCCGTTGCCGAGGGGCCCTGAGTCAGATTCCAGGATGGGATCAGGATGCTGGCATCAGAGACCACGCTGGGGCTTCCACTGGCATACATTGCGATGGTGGAGCTTGCCGTCGTTTGAGCCGAGGGTGGCAGCGGATCGGCAAAATTGGACGCGTGTCCGGTAGGCCCGAAAAAATTGGGGGCCGATGCGGGATAGACGATCGGCGTGGGCGGTGCAGGAAGATTTGGCAAAGGAGAGCCAACCGTATATGGCCCATAGCCCGGCGCCGTCCAGGTCGAACCTGTCGGATCGGACGCTTCATACGCCGAACTTTGGGAGCCAAAATAGGCTTGAACGCTGGAGTCGATTGGAATGATCGTAAGCTGGGCGGAAACCCGATCCGTCAGGATCAGGAGAGGCAGGATAAACAATGCAAACACAATAAAACGAGATTTGGGGAAATACATGACCCTCTCCTCCTCCGCGCGCCTTAACTCCACAGCGAGCTAAACTGGATTTCCAGTTCATTAAGCTAACAATCTCTTAGCGCAAAACGCAAGAAAAAAGAATCAAATTAACTTGATATTCTATAACTGTGACTGCCACGTCATGGAATATCTTGCGACCTGTTGGATACATAAATATATTGAATATAAATATTTATAAATAAATCTCACATTCATAATTCGGGCAACCGAATTGCGTATATATCTGCGCGAAATGCGTCATCAAGCGATTTGCCCCAGGGTCAGAAAATCGCCATTTTTCTCTTGTATTCAAACAACAGATTGAAATAATTGATTGAAAGATATGTCTGAACTGGAAAGCGGCACATCTCTGGAAACACGCCGACGTTTATTGGACGCGGCCAGTGAAATCTTTGCCGACAAGGGGTTTGCCAACACGACGGTTCGCGAGATTTGTCACAGGGCCGGGGCGAACATCGCAGCAGTTAATTATCACTTCGGCGACAAGCAAAAGCTTTATGCGGCGGTGTTCAAGGATCTTCACCCCACCACCGCTCCCTGGTTCGATCCACAGAAGCTTGCAAATTTGACGGCCGAGACCCGCCTGCGGGAGTTCATCCGCCAGTTCATGAAGCATATTTTCGATCCCGGGCGGCCTTCGTGCCACGGCCGGCTGATGGCCCGCGAGATGAACGATCCCACCGGGATGCTGGAAGAATTCGTGGAAAGCGAAGTTCGGCCGCGCATCAACGTGCTTCAGGAGATTATCCACGATCTCGCCGGCGAGCTGCCGCCGCGGGCGATCGCAAAGTGCGCGATGAGCGTCATCGGCCAGATGCTGCATTACCACCATGCACGGCCGGTCATCAAGCGAATCAGCCCGATTTATGCCGACCTCGATCAGCACGTCGAGGAACTGGTCGATCAGATCGCGCGATTTTCCATAGGCGGAATCCGCGCCGTGGCGGATCGTTATCAGAAAGGATCGCCATGAATTTCATCGCTATCAAAATGCTCGTGGGGGACCGGGCGAAATACATCGGCATCCTGATCGGGATCACCTTCGCGTCGCTGCTGATCACGCAGCAGACGGCGATTTTCTGCGGACTGATGACGCGGACGTTTGGCGCGATCACCGATCTGGGTCAGCCGGATATCTGGGTCATGGATAAGAAGGTGCAGTTCATCGACGACATCAAACCGCTGCAGGATACGGAGCTGTACCGCGTTCGCGGGGTTCGCGGCGTGCAGTGGGCGGTGCCGCTGTACAAGGGATTGATCCGCGCCCGGCTGGACAACGGAAATTTCCAGACGTGCAACGTGATCGGGCTGGATGATGCGACGCTGATCGGCGGACCGCCGAAGATGGTGCCCGATTCCACAGGCGCGGTGGGACGATTGCAGGACCTTCGCCGCTCCGAGGCGGTCATCGTCGATGAAGTCGGCGCCAACGACAAGCTGGCAAAGATTCCCACGGACGGCAGCAAGCCGATTCCGCTGAAGATCGGCGACACGCTGGAGTTGAACGATCACCGCGCGGTGGTGGTGGGATTGTGCGCGGTGTCGCGCACCTTCCAAAGCCAGCCGGTGGTTTACACGACTTATTCGCGCGCCACCACGTTCGCGCCGCAGGAGCGGAAGCTGCTGAGTTTCGTCCTGGTGAAGGCGCGCGATGGCGAAAATCTGCATGAGGTCTGCCAGCGCATCACGCAGACGACGGGGCTGGCCGCTTACACGCGAATTGAATTCATCTGGGCGACCGTCAACTATTTCATGAAATACACGGGCATCCCGATCAACTTCGGGATCTCCGTGGCGCTGGGATTTTTCGTCGGCACGATCATCGCCGGGCAGACGTTTTACAACTTCACGCTTGATAATCTGAAACACTTCGGCGCGCTTAAGGCGATGGGGGCCGACGGCCGCGTGCTGCTGCGGATGATTTTGATGCAGGCGATTCTGGTGGGAACCATCGGCTACGGGCTGGGAGTGGGGCTGGCCAGCCTCTTTGGCGTCGTCACCGCCAAGACGGAACTGGCGTTTTGGATGCCGTGGCAACTGCTGGCGATCAGCGGATTCGCCGTCACCGTTATTTGCATATTCTCCGCCCTGTTAAGCATTTACAAGGTAGTGCGGCTGGAACCGGCAATCGTATTCAAGAATTAATTACAAACATCGTTGACAAATAAAACACTGTTATTTATAGTAACGTCGTTATGGGATTGAAAGAAAGACGCCAACGTGAGCGGGATGAGGTTCGCGGGAAGATCATGGATGCCGCGCGCGATCTTTTTGCGGCCGAGGGGATCGAGGCGGTGTCGATGCGCAAGATCGCCGACGCCGTGGAGTATTCCCCCACCATCATCTACCAGCATTTCACGGACAAGGAAGCGTTGCTGCACGAGCTGTGCTCGCAGGATTTCGGCGCGCTGGCGGCGGCGTTCACCGAAATCGCCAGCATCAGCGATCCGATCCTTCGCATCGGGCAGATCGCCATCGCGTATGCGCGCTTCGGCATCGAAAATCCCAACCACTACCGGCTCATGTTCATGACTCCCTTCCATCAAAAAGAACTGGACGAGGACGATATGTGCAAAAAAGGCAACCCCGATCAGGATGGATATGCGTTTCTCAAGAAAGCCGTCACCGAGGCAATCGAAGCCGGGCGCTATCGTGATGGGCTTGATAATCCCGAGCTGATTTCGCAGGTGCTGTGGGCGGCGGTGCACGGGGTGGTGTCGCTTCAGATCACCAAGGCGAAAGATGTCTGGCTGGATTGGCAGCCGTTTGAAAAACGCATTCAACTGATGCTCGACGCCCTTCAACGCGGCATGGCCCGTGAAACGAAATAGCCGGAATCGAACATGAATTTTGTTGCCATGAGAATGCTCATCGGAGACCGGCTCAAATATCTGAGCCTCGTCGCCGGTCTCGCGTTTGCCGCTTTGCTGGTGACGCAGCAGGCGTCGATCTTCTGCGGATATGCGCTGCGCACGGGGTCGTGGATTCACGATGAAACATGCTGCGATCTTTGGGTCATGAACGACCAGGCGGATTTCACCGAGGCGAACAAGCCGATTCTCGACACCGCGCTGAACCGCGTTCGCGGCGTGCGCGGGGTGCTGTGGGCAGTGCCGATGTACCGCGGATATCTCAAGTGCCGATTGCCCGATGGAACGCAAACGACGATCCGCATGATCGGCGTGGACGATGCGACCCTGATGGGCGCGCCGGCGGAGATGGTCGAGGGAAAAACCAGCGATCTTCGCCGCGACCGCGCCGTGTTCGTGAATTTCGATCAGGCGAAGGACGGCCTGGAACTGAAACGGGCCGATCCCCCGCGCCCGCTGAGAGTCGGCGACAGCATCGCGATCAACGACCACGATGCGGTCGTCGCGGGGACCTATCGCGCCACCCCGGAATTTTTCTGGGAGCCGGTGATTTACACGACATTCACGCGAGCGCTGACGATGGCGCCGGATGAGCGGCGAACCACGAGTTTTGTGCTGGTGAAAGTGCGGCCGGGGGTTGAAGCGGCCGAGGTTGCCGCGCGCATTGCGCTGATTCCCGGGCTCAAGGCGCTGACCAACCGGGAATTCACCGACATGACGCTGAATTACGTGCTGAAAAAGACGGGAATTCTCGTGAATTTCGGGCTGACGATCGGGCTGGGATTCCTGATCGGCGCCCTCGTCAGCGGGCAGACGCTGTACACGTTCATGCTCGACAATCTCAAGCATTTTGCCGCGCTCAAGGCGATGGGTGCGGGGAATTTTGCGATCGCCCGGATGGTCGGGCTGCAGACTGCATGGGCCGGCGGAATCGGTTACGGCCTGGGCGTGGGCGGCGCGTGCATCACCGGAATTATTTTCTCGCGGATCGGGCTGGCGTTTGAAATGCCCTGGCAAATCCCGGTGATGGGCGCAGGCGCGATCGCATTCTGCTGTTTCGCGGCGGCGGCGTTCAGTCTCATCCGCGTGATCCGCCTCGATCCGGCCGTGGTTTTCAAGGGATAACGATGACTTCCATTATTGCCGAATATCAATCCGTCATCCCGGCCGAGCCGGAACTGGCCGTGCTGTGCCGCGGCGTCACAAAATCCTACGGCACCGGCGCGGGCAAGGTGACGGCGCTGCGCGGGATCGATCTGACGGTGCGAAGCGGCGAGCTGCTGATGCTCGTCGGCCCCTCCGGCTGCGGAAAGACGACGCTGATCAGCTGCATCGCAGGAATTCTCGATCACGATGACGGCGTCTGCACGGTTCTGGGGCACGATTTCAAGGCGATGAGCCAGGGCGAGCGGACGCGCCTGCGCGGCAAAACGCTGGGATTCGTTTTCCAGGCGTTCAATCTGCTGCCGACGCTGAATGCCGCCGAAAACGTGGCGGTGCCGCTGCTGATCAATGGGATGCCCCGAACTCGCGCCATCGTCAAGGCGAAAGAGATTCTCGCCCATGTCGGGCTTGGCGAGCGGCATTCGTCGCTGCCGCGGCAGCTTTCCGGCGGGCAGCAGCAGCGGGTGGCGATTGCCCGGGCGCTGGTGCACGATCCTAAGATCATCGTCTGCGACGAGCCGACGAGCGCGCTGGATCACGAAACGGGCCATCAGGTCATGGAAATGCTGCGCGAGGTTGCGATGACGAGCGGGCGGTCGCTGGTGATCGTGACGCACGATGCCCGCATTTTCGAGTTTGCCGATCGCATCGCGCAGATGGACGACGGCGTGATCCAGAAAGTGGTTGATTCGCCGAGCGAGCTGAATCACTGATATTTTTTGAAAGAGAGTTGGTCATGATCCGGAAATATTTGTTGCCGCTGCTGGCGGTGGTGGGCGTCGTTTTCGCGGCCTACACGGTGGTGAGCGGGAGTCGCCCCGCGCCCGTCGCGGCCCCCGCCGCCGAGCCGAGCCGCGCGCCTTTCACCGATTACGTCGCCGGCGCGGGGATCGTCGAAGCGCTCAGCGAGAATATCCAGATCGGCGCGGTGGTGCCCGGCGTCGTGAAACAGGTGTATGTGAAAGTCGGCGACAACGTCGCCAAGGGACAGCCGCTGTGGCTGATCGACGATCGCGATCTGCAGGCGGACCTGGCGATCAAGCGCACGGCGGTTTCGGTGCAGGAATCTTTATTACAGGCCGCGCAGGCGAAATATCAGCGGCTGAAGGAAATGCCGCGGCCCGAAGAAATCCCACCGGCTGAAGCGCGCGTGCAGGCCGATCTGCACAGCCTGGAGGATGCGCAGGACCAGCTCAAGGTGATCCAAAGCGTCGGCGATCCGCGCGCGGTGAGCGAAGATGATATGGATCGCCGGCGTCACGCGGTGGACATCGCCAAGTCGCATCTGGCGGAGTCCGAGGCGGATCTGGCGCTGCTGAAGGCGGGATCGTGGGATGAGGATTTGAAAGTCGCCGACGCCGACGTCACCAGCGCCCGGGCCGATCTGCAAGGCGCCCGCGCTGCCGTGGACAGCGATCAGATTCTGATCGACCGGCTCACCGTGACGTCGCCGATTGATGGGCAGATTCTGCAGGTGAAGATTCATCCGGGTGAATACGCCACGTCCGGCGAGCTGGCGACGCCGCTGATGCTGATTGGCGATATCCACAAGCTGGTGGTGCGGACGGATGTGGACGAAAACGACGCCTGGCGGGTGCCGCGCGGCACTGCGGGGGATATGCGGGCGGTGGCTTATCTGCGGGGAAACCGCGATATAGGCTGCGATTTGAAGTTTTATCGGATCGAGCCGTACGTGATTCCCAAGAAATCCCTCACCGGCGACAGCACCGAGCGCGTGGATACACGGGTGCTTCAAGTCTTGTATACTTTTGATCCGGGCGATAAGCCGATCTATTTAGGTCAGCAGATGGATGTCTTCATCGAAACGGCACCATCAAATACGAAGTGATTTTGGAAAGCAAAGAGGTTTTGCCACAGATGAAATACGGATGGATACAGATGAACCGAATGGTATGGGTGGCGGCCGCGCTTCTGGGGCTGGCGGCTTGTTCGGTGGGGCCGAATTATAAACCGCCCCGCGTGGATGCGCCTGATCAGTTCAGCGAGATCGGCTCCGCCACGCAGCCCACCAGCGCGCCCTCCACGCAGGTGAGCGTCAAGCCGGATTATCAGAGCTGGTGGGAAACGCTCAGCGATCAGGAATTGAACACTTTGATCGCGCGTGCGGTGCGGCAGAACCCCGACGTGCGCGCCGCCGCCGACCGCATTCGCGCCGCCCGCGGGCAGCGCGGCGTAACGGCTTCTCAGCTTTTCCCGCAGATCAACGCAACCGGCAGCTATACCCATACGCGTGACAGCGAAAATCTTCCGGGCATCTCCGAATTGAGCGGCAGTTCCGGTGGATTCCAGGAATCCGGCCTCGAAGCCGATCTGTGGCAGGCCGGTTTTGACGCGACATGGGAAATCGACGTTTTCGGCGGAACGCGCCGGGCGGTTGAATCGGCATCCGACACGGTGCAGGCCGCCATCTGGGACCGGCGCGACGTGCTGGTGTCGCTGCTGGCGGAGGTCGCGGTGAATTACATCGAACTGCGCGGGGCGCAGCGCGAGCTGCAGATCGCCGAGGGAAATCTTCAGAGCCAGCAGCAGACGCTCGACCTGACCCGCCGCCGCGCCGAGGGGGGATTGATTCCCTATCTCGACGTGGCACAGCAGGAAGCGCAGGTGGCGACGACGGCCGCAACGATTCCCGTGTTTGAGAGCGAAATTCGGCTGGCGATCCATCACCTGAGCGTTCTGCTGGGCGAGAGTCCCGGAGCGCTGTCGGATGAATTGACGCCGGTGGCGCCGATTCCGGTTGGGCCAGCGAGCATTCCACCCGGCGTGCCGGCGGAGCTTTTGCGGCGGCGCCCGGACGTTCGCCGTGCCGAGCGGCAACTGGCGTCGCAGACGGCGCAAATCGGCGTTGCTGTGGCGGATTTCTTCCCGCAGTTTTCCGTGACCGGCGCGATGGGAACGGCTTCGCAGCCGCTGAAGCGCCTGTTCGATTACACGAGCCGGATGTACGAGGTCGCTCCGGGCGTCACCTGGGATATTTTTGACGCGGGGAAAGTTTATTCCAACGTGAAAGTGCAGACCGCCCTGCAGGCCGAGGCGCTGGAAACGTATCGCAAGGCGGTGCTGCAGAGTTTCCAGGATGTGGATGATTCGCTGGTGACGTTCAACCGCGAGCAGGTGCGCCTCGAGGCGCTCAAGGCGGCGGTCGTGGCCAACCAGCGGGCGGTCGATCTTTCCACGGAGTTGTTCGAAAAAGGGAGCACGGATTTTCTGAGCGTGCTCGACGCACAGCGGAGTCTTTTCGCCGCCGAAGACGCCATGGCACAGAGCGAGCAGCAGGTGACGACCGATCTGGTGAGCCTGTACAAGGCGCTGGGCGGCGGATGGCAGCCGGGAACGGGAAGCTGATTCATATGGCCACCAAAGAACAGAATCTCAAAAAAGTGTCTGATGCCGGCGTTGTCGCGGTCATTCGGGCGAGTTCCACTGATCAGTTGGTCGGCCTTACCGAGGCGCTTCTGGCGGGCGGGGTGCCGGCGATTGAAGTGACGATGAGCACGCCCAAGGCCATCGCGGGAATCGAGATGCTCGCGGATAAATTCGGGGAGAGCGCGGTGATCGGCGTGGGGACGGTGATCGATGCGGCGACTGCCCGCGATGCGATTGCCGCGGGGGCGCAGTTCGTCGTGTCGCCGGTGTTCGATGAGGAAATCGTCGCGACCGCGCGGCGATATGGGAAGATCATGATCCCCGGCGCTTTCACGCCGACGGAAATTCTCAGGGCGTGGACGGCCGGTGCGGATGTGGTGAAGGTGTTCCCCTCGACGGCGCTGGGGCCGCAGTATTTCAAGGATATTCTCGCCCCGCTGCCGCAGCTTCGCCTGACGCCGACGGGTGGCGTGGACATGAAAAACGCGGCCGACTGGATTAAGGCGGGCGCGGTGTTTGTCGGCGCGGGATCGTCGCTGGTATCCAAGGACGCGCTTGCGAAAAGCGATTGGGCGGGCATCTCCGCCAATGCGCGAGGATTCGTGGAGACAATCGCGGCGGCCCGAAAGAAATGAACGTCAACGATGGCTCAGGTCAGCGTCGATCGCGCAATGGAATTGGCCCTGGCGCAACAGCGCGCCGGGCAGTTGCGCGACGCAGAGGCGATTTACAAACAGATTCTGGGGCAATTTCCGAATCACTCGCTGGCGATCCAGCGGCTTGGGGTTCTGCTCGCGCAGCAGGGACGGATTGAAGAGGCGCTGCCGCTGTTTCGGCGATTCGTGGAGCTTCAGCCGCGCAGTGCCGAGGGGTATAGCGACCTGGGGAGCGCACTGCGAAGCGCCGGGCGGACTGAAGAGGCGATCGAAAACCTGTCGCGGGCGATTTCGCTGAATCCGAATCTGGCGATGGCGCACGGCAATCTGGCCAACGTCTATCGCGAGCTGGGACGGATTGACGACGCGATCGTCGAATATCAGCGGGCGATTCAGCTCAATCCCAACCATGCATCATCGCACAGCAACTACGGCAATGCGCTGGCGAGCAAAAACCAGCTTTCCGATGCGATGACAGCGTTTCGCCGCGCGATTGAGCTGGACCCGAATTTTGCGCCGGCGCATAACAACCTTGGCGTGATGCTGGAGCGCACGCACCGGTCGGAAGAGGCGGTCGCCGAGTTCAAACGGGCAATCGCGATTTCCCCGGCATATTCGGATGCGCACACAAACCTTGGCCGGAGTTTTGAATCGCTGGATCAGATGGACGCGGCGCTGGCTGCGCATGAACGGGCGGTGGAGATCGATCCGAACAACACCAGCGCCCTATGCAATCTGGGCAATGTGCTGGTGGGCCTGGGAAAACTGGAGCGGGCGATGGAGGTTCTTCGCCGCGCGATCGCGCTCAGGCCGGATATGGCGGAGGCGCATAACAACCTGGGGACGACGCTGGTTGATGTCGGAAAATCCGATGCGGCAATCGAATCGTATCGCCATGCCCTGCGGCTGAATCCGGATTATGCGGATGCTTTGAGCAATCTGGCGGTCGCACTGATCAACAAGGGGGAACTCACCGAAACCGAGGCGATGTTGCGGCAGGCGATTGCGCTCGAGCCCGATTCGGGGATCGCGCACTGGAACCTGGCGATTCTGCTTTTGCTCTTCGGAGATTTTGAACGCGGATTGCCGGAATACGAATGGCGATGGAAGGTCAAGAACGTGATGCGCGGCTCACCGAAGATCGCGCAGGAGCGCTGGGATGGGCGCGAATTGGGCGGGCGAACGATTCTGCTGCATGCCGAGCAGGGCTTTGGCGATGCGATTCAGTTCATTCGGTATGTGCCGATGGTTGCCGAGCGCGGCGCGCGAATTGTCCTGCGATGCCCGCCGGAGCTGAAGCGGTTATTTGCTTCAGTGCCGCATATCGCTGAAATCGTCGAAGCGGGCGCGCCGCTGCCGAAATTTGACGAACATTGCCCGCTGCTGAGCCTTCCGCTGATTTTCAAGACCGATCTGAATTCGATTCCCGCGCCGATGCCCTATCTGCATGCCGATGAAAATCTCGCGCGGATTTGGAGAGAGAAATTGGCCGGCCACGCCGCATCACGCAAAATCGGCTTGTCATGGTCGGGGGCGTCGATTCATCCCAATGACCGAAATCGCTCGACGACGCTGGACACATTGGCACCGCTGGGACAAATCAAGGATGCGACGTTCGTCAGCCTGCAAAAGGGTTCATCTGCCGCGCAGCAGTCGCCCGGCTTGAAGTTGCTGGATTTCACTGCGGAGTTGGGTGATTTCGCCGACACGGCGGCGCTGATCGAGAATCTTGATCTGATCGTCACGGTGGACACCGCCGTCGCTCATCTCGCGGGCGCGATGGGCAAAGCCGTTTGGGTGATTTTGCCGAGCAATCCGGATTGGCGCTGGATGTACGGCCGCGCCGATTCGCCGTGGTATCCGACGATGCGGCTGTTTCGCCAGCGCGGGCCGAGCGATTGGCCAGCCGTGATGGCGGACGTCGTAAAATCTTTGCGGCAGGTGAGGGATGTCTGAAGCGTCGGAACAGGAAGACCTCGAAAGAACTTGCCGGGAGATTCTCGCGAAAAACCCGAGCGACCCGGCCGGGCTGAATCTCGCGGCGATTCTTGCCCGCAGGCAGGGGCGAATTGATGAGGCGTTGCGCATCACCGCGCATGCGATCAGCCTGCATCCGCACATCGCCGAATTTCATGCCAACCTGGGCGAGTTCTCGCGTCATGCAAAGCTGATGGACCAGTCGATCGCGGCCTTCGAGCGGGCGATTAGGCTCAAGCCGGAGGAGGCAACGTTTCACAACGGTTTGGGGACGGTGCTGGCGGAAAATCGGATGTATGAAAAGGGGGTCGCGAGGTATCGCCGGGCGATTGAACTGAAGCCGGATTACGCCGTTGCGTGGAACAATCTTGGGGGAGCGCTGCGCGAGCTGGATCGGTTGTCGGAAGCGGAATCGGCGATCGGGCGTGCGATCCAGATTGAGCCGAATCTTGCCTCGGCGCATTCCAATCTGGCGATCGTGCTGATGGATCAGGAGCGGTTTACCGAGGCGATTGAAAGTTTCCACCGTGCAATCGCCGTTCGGCCGGACTATCGCGAAGCGCATCACAACCTCGGAATGCTGCACTTGCTGCTGGGTGATTTTCCACGTGGGTGGGAGGAATACCAGTGGCGTCCCGTCACGCCATTGCAAATCCGCCAACCGACATGGCGCGGCGAAGATTTGCGCGGCAAGACGATCTTCCTCCATGCGGAGCAGGGAATCGGCGACACGATTCAGTTCGTCCGCTACATTCCTCTGCTGCAGGAAAAAGGGGCCAAAGTGCTGATCGGATGCCATCCGGAACTTTCGGAGCTTGTGGGCGGATTGGCGCAGTTGATTCACCGCGGCGATCGATTCCCGCCATTTGATTTTTATTGCCCGCTGCTGAATGTTCCCATGGTGCTGGGGACGAATGCGAATAATATCCCGGCCAGTGTTCCCTATCTGAAAGCGGATGAGGAGCGGTCGAAACTCTGGCGCGAGCGGCTGGGCCTGCGAAAAGGCCGTTTGCGCGTCGGGATTGCCTGGGCCGGGAGCCCAAAACATGCGGACGATGCCCGACGATCGATCGCGCTGGAAAAATTGGCGCCCGTGCTGGCGACGCCGGACGTCGAATTCATCAGTTTGCAGGTCGGCCCGGCCGGCGCCGCGGCGGCGCAGCGCGGGATGATCGATCTGACCGCCGAGCTGCGCGATTTTTCCGATACTGCGGCGCTGGTCGATCAGCTCGATCTGGTTGTCACGGTAGACACCGCCGTCGCGCATCTGGCCGGTGCGATGGGTAAACCGACCTGGGTGCTGCTGGCGAAAATACCCGACTGGCGATGGCTGCTGGGGCGCGCGGACAGCCCCTGGTATCCCGGCTTGCGCCTTTTTCGCCAGGAGCGCCGCGGCGACTGGGACGCTGTTATCAAGGCCACCGCGCAGAAATTGCCGGAAATCTCACGGACACCCTTATGATTTCAGGAGTAGATCAGCGCGGCGCTCCGATAATACCAGAGGCGCGCCGCGCACTTTTGGAGCAACTGGTCACCGGCGCGCGCTAGCCGTATGATTCGAAAGCGAAAATGGCAACCCGGTACATCGAAAAAATCGGCAGAACGACCAACAATCTCCTCGCGGAGTTCGGGCAGTTCTGCGATTTCGTCGCTCACACATTTTTCTGGCTGATCGTCAGCGGCGGCCGGCGCAAAAGCCTGCGGCTCCTGTTGCCGCAGATGTTTGAGATCGGCGTCAAATCCATCCCTGTCATCGGCATCACGGGTGGGTTCATCGGGATGGTCATGGCCGTCGAAACCTACAGCCAGTTCAAAGCCATCGGCCAGGAAGACCGGCTCGGCGGGGTGATTTTTCTTTCCGTGGTGAAACAGATCGGACCGGTGCTGGCATCGGTCATGCTCGCGGGGCGCGTCGGCGGCGCGCTGGCGGCGGAACTGGGAACCATGAACGTCACCGAGCAGCTTGACGCCCTGCGCGTCATGGGGACCGATCCCATTCAGTTCCTGGTCGTGCCGAGATTCATGGCGTGCGTGCTGCTGACCCCCCTGCTCACGATTTACAGCGACATCACGGGAATCATCGGCGGGTGGTTCATCGGCGTGAAAGTCCTGGGTGTGCCCAGCGGGCCGTTCTGGCATTACGCGCGCACCGGCGTGGAGCTTTGGCAGATCAACGAGGGGATCATCAACTCGATTTTCTTCGGCGGCACGATTGGGCTCATCAGTTGCTACAAGGGGTTTCACTGCGGCGCCGGAGCCAACGGCGTCGGCCGCGCGTGCACGGATTCGTTCGTGGCCAGCTTCATCTCCATCATCATCATGAATTTCGTCTTCGCCAAGGTCGCTCAGAATTTGTACATCGCGCTGTACGGAATCCACAGCGTTTTCGGAACCTGACAAACCATGGCGCTTATTGAACTCAAACATATTTACAAACGCTTCGGCTGGCTCGAAGTGCTGAACGATGTCAACCTGCAGGTCCAGCAGGGCAAATGCCTGGTAATCCTGGGCGCCAGCGGCAGCGGCAAGAGCGTGATGCTCAAGCACATCGTCGGCCTGCTGAAACCGGACCGCGGCGAAGTCTGGTTCTCGGGCCAGCGCATCGACATCCTCTCCGAGCGCGAGCTGATGAAAGTGCGCGAGCGCTTTGGGTTTCTTTTCCAGCAGGGTGCGCTGTTTGATTCGGACAACGTGGCCAGGAACGTCGGCTTTCCGCTGATGGAGCACACCAACAAAAAACCGGAGGAGATCGCGGAGATCGTCAACCACAAGCTGCGGATGGTGGGGCTTCCCGACATTGGCCGGAAAATGCCGGCGGAACTTTCCGGCGGACAGCGCAAACGCGTCGCGCTGGCGCGGGCGATCGCGCTCGATCCGGAGGTGATCCTGTACGATGAGCCGACCACGGGGCTCGATCCCATCCGCTCGGACGTCATCAACGAGCTGATCGTCAAGCTGCAGACGGAGATGCACGTGACCAGCGTGGTCGTCACGCACGACATGAACAGCGCGTTCAAGGTCGCGGACCGGCTGGTCATGCTCTTCGAAGGGAAGCTGATTTTCGACGGCACGCCGGATGATATTCGAACCACAAAGAACGACGTGGTAAGACGTTTCGTGCATGGCGAGGCCAGCGAAGAGGAGCTTCGCACGCTGGAATCGGTTGAGAATTGAGCATGATTTTGTCGAAAAGGGATTGAAGCGATGCCGTCTTATCAGCGAAATATTCTGGTTGGAGCGACGGTCATCGTTGCGGGGTTGATTTTCACGTGGATGATCCTGACGTTCAGCAGCAAGAGCGCCGCGGTTTTCGCCCCGCCGCAGATCGCGGTGCATTTCAACGCGTCGCGCGCCGATGGGCTTTCACCCGGATCGGAAGTGGATTATCTGGGCGTGCAGGTCGGTCACGTGGAGAAGGTCAGCCGCGACCCCAACGGGATGTCGGTGAATGTTGAAGGGTACGTGGATCGCGATCCGCCGCTGCCGGGGAATCTTCGCGCCTTGATCATCAGTTCCAGCGCGCTGGGCGGCGGGAACGCCATCAGCCTGATGGTCGACGGCGACCACCCCAGCGGCACGCTCGCTGCCGGCGCGACCATTTCCGCGCAATACGTCGGTCTGCAATTGAATCTGATTCCACCGTCGATCTCGCAAACGGCCGCGCAGATCGGCGAGGTGAGCGAGGAACTGTCCAAAACGCTGCGCGAGCTGCGCGAATCCGGCTCGATCGAGGATTTGGATAAGACGATCAAGGTGGTGGCGGTGCAGGCGGCGAAAATCGGGCAGGTGTTCGATTCGCTGCAATCGGTCCTGGGAGATTCCAAAACGCAGGGGGATTTGCGCACCAGCATCGCCAACCTCGCGACGACGACGAACAAGCTGAATACCCTGGCCGACAGTTTGCAGAACGCCAGCTCGGAGGCCACGGTGACGATCAAGGGGGCGGGGAAGGACATCGATTCGCTCAGCAAACAGATCGGCGACCGTCTCACGCAAATCTCCGCGGTGCTGGACAGCGCACAGACCATTATGGTGAAAGTAAACACCGGCCAGGGAACGGCCGGGCAACTGGTGAACGATCCCAAGCTGTATCAATCGCTGACGGACACGGCTCGCGAATTGGACAAGACGGTTGCGGACTTGCAGCGTTTGATCGAGCAATGGGAACAAGAGGGCGTGAATTTACATTTGAAATGATTTTGCTTCCGCCTCCCGTTTAGACGATCCATAGCACGAATCCGTGTGCCACACATACTGGAATTCTCGAAATACGCGGAACTGCTTGGCTTGAAAGTTGTCAAAAACTCAATCGGAACCAGTCGATATCAATAAATCCGTCCGGAGATATTGCGCCGTTGCAAAAGATGCCGACCTTTGCACCAATCCACAAGTCGTTGACGGCCTTGAATTCAGGACCGATGTCGGTGAACTTTTCCCCGTCGCGGCTGAAGGAGAACGTACACCGCCCGCCGGAGTCCACATTGACGCGAAGAAAAATCGTCTTGCCGTCGACGCTGATGGCGCAATCATCTGAATCGGGCGGAGTGAGCGGATCGCCCCGCAGCCCTTGTGGCCGGGTGCTCAGCGATGTTGTGCGAACGATGCGAAGCCCGCGCGGATCGCGCTGAACCTGGAGAGCAGCCATCAGCATTCCGGCCACCACCAGCCCGGCGCGATCGCCATCGACCAAATGGGACATATCGATACAAGCTGTCGCCGAGAATTTTTCCGCGGGAAATTTTTGGAGCAGGAGGTTTGGACGATTGAACAGTGGAATCGAACTAAAGCCATCGACCGCATACAGCCGCAGGAAACCGCGCCGGGCGGTCAGCGAGTACCAACTGTCGTGATAGTTCGCCCACCATTGCCATTGCAAACCAAGCTTTGGCTCGTCGAACTCATCGCTGGTCTGTGGAACCGCGATGGGAGATGACTTGCCCACATCGGGCTTTTGATATCTGAGAACAGGTTTTCCATTGTCTCCCATGACCGGCCAATCATCCACCCAGCGAACGGGCTGCAGATGGGTAATCCGCCCGTAAGGCAAGGTCTCCTGAAAATGGATGAACCAGCTCTGGCTAGTTTGAGTTTCAACCCACGCGCCCTGGTGCGGGCCATTGACGGGTGTATCCCCCTGTTGAAGGACCACTCGCGATTCGTAGGGGCCATAAATATTTTTCGAACGGAAAACGATCTGGTAACCGGCCGAAACACCGCCGCCGGGCGCCATGATGAAATAGAAACCATTTCGCTTGTAAAGCTTGGGACCTTCAAGCGTGGTGAAACCGGCGGCGTTCCCGTCGATCAGCAGCTTTCCCTCGTCAAAAAGGTGCGTGCCGTCGGGACTCATGCGATGGAGATAAAGGATATTGCTGATGCCGGCCCGAGAACCGGCGAAGGCGTGAACCAGATACGCCTTCCCATCATCATCCCAGAAAGGACAGGGATCGATCCAGCCCTTTGCATCTTTGAGGCGAACCAGCGGTTCCCACGGACCGGCAGGATTGCGGGTGCGGGCCATGAACAGACCGAAATCGGGATCGCCGAAAAAAACATAAAACCATCCACCATGAAATCGAATCGCCGGCGCCCAGACGCCACCGCCGTGAAGCGGAGTTTTGAAGCGGTCTATGGGATACGTTTCGATCGCGTGACCGATGATTGTCCAGTTGACCAGATCCCTGGAATGCAGTACCGGCAAACCGGGGAAGCAACTGAAGCTGGAAGCGGTGAGATAAAAATCATCGTTGACGCGGATCACGTCAGGATCGGAATAGTCTGCAAAAATGATTGGGTTATCGTACGTGCCATCGCCATTGTCCGGAGAATATGGGGTCCCCGGTTTCCGGCTTTGATTGGCGGCAAACAGCGCGCGGGAAAAAAGTGCAACGCCAAGCAACGCGATGAAGAAACTATTGGTATCAATCGCGGTTTGTTGGTTCATAGATAATTCGCCGATCCGGACCGCTGCGATCATATCCAATTCGGTCGCGCTTTTAATCTTGTTTCCATGGAAAGGTGCGACGAAATAGCGAGCTCTCAACGGGCCCGCGGTTGGACAAAAATTGGACGTAATATGTCCCGCGCGGCGGCAACCGCGATTCGGTGCTTCTCAATGCTCGACGAGCCTCGATCAGTTCGAAGCGGAAACCGGAATGGGCTCCGCGTGAAGGACAACGGTTGTGAGCGGCTTCAATTTGACGTTGGAAACCCTGCCAATTCGCGTAGATGTCACCAGATCGATCATGCCCTGCTCATCGGCGGGAATCGACACGTCGAAACTTTGAGTGTAGCTGCTGTTCATCGCGATGAAATAGGCGCCGTACCGGAGAATGTAGAGAGAAGCTTTGCCAACGAACGGCCCAAATTCACCATATTTCGGCTGCGACGCATCCTCGGGACGTGCGGCGATCGGCATCGTCTCACCCGCCCAAGCTTGGTGCAATGTATTACCGGGAGGAGGCAAGCCCCGGCTTCGGATGGCATCGATCCAGTCGGGACGTATGTAAGTTTTACCGCCGGGATCAATTTCCGTTTCCGTACGCACTGTGGCGAGGCGAGTCAGATTCGGAGTGAAATCTGCGATGCGGCCGACGCTGTTCACGGCCCGTTCAGCGCGATAATAAAGGTTAACGAAGAGCTGCTCTTCTCCACGCTTTACAACGACAATAGCATCCTCTTCATCGGCCCAGGCGAAGTCCGGCTGGCCTTCACTCATCGGTAAGCGATAAGCGCTGGGCGCAAGCGACTTGACCGTTTCGTATTCATCGACGTTCTGCATCATCCCACGCGTGTCGGGATCTTTGAGCCGACTTTGGATGTATGCAAAGTATTCGTGGTCCGCCACACTCTTTTGAGCGGCACCGACGGCAACGGGATCATCGGTTAATAAGGCCGGAACATCCATCCACCATTCCTCACGAATATTCGGCGCGTTGTACGCGGCGCCGGTCAAAGGATAGTGCGCAGTTCGATTGTCAACTTCGCTCACGAGCTTCATGCAACTAAAGCCATCGGCATCGAGGCCGGGATAGCGAAAATACATGCGCGCCGCCTCGATCTTGCGCAGTTGCTCGCGGATCTTCGGATCGTTGGTGAACGCCACCATATCGTGCATAAAGTGCAGGATGGTTTCTCCATACGTGCCAACCCAGCCCAGTTCGCGCGAAAGGCCCTTTCGCGTGACGAGATAATAGTGCCGGCCAAATGGCTCAGGGGCATCTTCGGAGGTCATATCGATGGAAAGGCCATGTGCGTCGCTCGCCTGCACGTCGCTGCCGAGCCACGGTTCAATGCCGACGGCTTGATAGAGGTAGTCCCGGGTTTGGGTCTCCGGGAGCGCACGCGACGGGTCAATTAATTCCAAGCCGCGATTAGCGGTATAGATTGCGAAATCGACGATCATCGACTGATTTGTGTATGCCCGGCGATGGGTATGCCAGTAATCGACGCTATGGCGAAGCACCTCGGCCCAGGCTTCACCACGTGCGACTTGCGAAGAGCCCAAAGTAATTTTCTCGCCCATCTGCTTCTCGATGGCTGGCCAGACGCGCACCGCCGCTTCTCCGAGCGGACCGGCGCCGATCCAAGATTGGCTTACTTGGTCGCTCAGCCTGGGACCCTGGTTGAAATCGCGCACAGCGGCATCGCCGTCACGGAGTATCTGTTCGATCGCGCGTGGATCGTGAAAGGCCACAGTCCACGGCGTGTTATATGCCTCAGCGAGCAGCTGCATTCGCACCCAACGAGTGGCCGGCTTAGTCTCCGTGGTTTCGATTGAGGGGGAGTCAAGCAACTTTGCGAGTCGGTCGTTCACGATTTGCTTCGAGCGCGCGATCACTTCTTCGCCAGGACCAGGGCGGACGCCCAGGGATTGATAGGCGCCCTGTTTTTCCGACTGGTCGGGAATAAAAAACGGATTTGTATGCGAATAGACGCGATAGATCCCACGCGTCGGTTGTTCGAGATTTTTCTGATATTCCGCGAACGTCGTTCCATACGGCCACATCGGCCCCAGCGCGAGAATTGACATCGGCACGCTGGTTTTTTCGCGCGTGATCGACATCGGAAGGGGAACCGTCTGGTAGATAAAGCGTCCCGGCGCCTCGGCATCCTCATCGGCCTGATTGAGCACGTCGTAATCACCCTCGTGCCGGTATCCCACTTGCAATCCATCGGCAAAAAGAATCAGCCGGCCACACGCCGCTCCCTTATCTGATCCCCACAGTTTAACAGTGATGTAGTTCTGATTTTCGGGGTCCACCTTCAATGTAAAGCCGATCGTTCCACCTTCAAATGACACGGGATCGGCCGGGAGTAATCGCCGTGCTGGCTCGTTCAAGCCGCCGATTACAGTATCGCTCCCTTTGGGTTGAAGATTGTGGGTTTGCTCGGAGGCAGCGTCTCCTAAGATCAGCGTATCGATCGTGCTCTGCGATGCGGAAGCGCGCATTGGAGCGATGCAAAACGATACGGCAATCAACAATTTCAAGATTTGTCGCCGAGCTTTGTATTTCTTGTACATTTGGTTCCTGGTTCGGGTGAAACTCCGCCAGTAGCGATGGGATACTATTGCTGTGTTTCAATTCTTGATGAGTAGGGCTTGCGCTCGGAACCAGTCCACATCGCAAGTGAGGGTTCCGCAACGGTCTCCACTTTTGGATCTCTCGACGTCTCCGATATATCGGAGTGATTTGAATGACTTAGCTGGCGAAGGATCAGTCCCGCGGCAAAAATGATTCCTCCGCAGAAGAGAAAACAGGCCCGTCCCTCGATTCGATTAGGGATCAGCATGAGGAGCGACACAAAGAAACCGTAAACAAGGCACAACCGTCCGAGCATCACGTATATCTTCTGGTTCTCTTCTGTGCCTGAGCTGATTGATTCAATGGGCGTCTGCAAATTAAAGAAAAAGCGATCAATCGACTCGCGCTGCTTTGCATCGCTGGTCTCGTAAAACAGCGAGGAGCTGAAAAACCACACCGTGCACACGATCGTGTCGAGGCAGACTGTTGCGAAAAAGAGGAGGTAAGTTTTTTCGTCCGGGTTGAGCGATTGTCGCAAATCAAGCAGTCGGGCGAACGACTCGGGTGGGATGCATTTCACCAGAAATGAGCAGAGGAAACCGATGATCACCGTCGACCATCCCGACCATCCCGGAGTGCGTTTAAAGATCAGTCCGTAAGCCATCGGGAAAATCATGGGCAACAAAAGACTGGCGGCGAGTTGGTTCGTCAGATCAAATAAACCGCCACTCCGATATTTCGCTACGATTAACGACATCACGATGATGATGGCACCAAAGATGAGCGTGCACAGTTTACCGATCTGGAGCAAACGTTTCTCCGGACATTTAGGATCGACGATGGGCAAATAAAAGTTTCGAACAAAGACTCCCACGCCCTTGTTCAAGGCAGCATCGAGATTCGTGAGGGTCGCGCCGAACATCGCGCACATCAGCAGCGCGATCAAACCCTGCGGCATGACATCCCGGCAGACGGCGACGAAGGCGGCTTCCGAAGGAGCTGCCATCGCTGGATATTCAGCCGCCAGATTTGGATGCGTGATGCGCGCCGTCATCGGCGGAATCATCCAGATCAAGGGACCGATAATTGTTCCGATGAGGGGAATGAGCACCATCCGCCGGGCATCGCGATCATTTCTCACCATGAGGAACATGGTGGAATTTTCCATGCCGTTATCCCCGAGGATTTTTAGCCACGTGAGAGAAATCGCCCATAAGGCGATCAGGGGAGCGCGCGCCAGTTCCGTCCAATGAAAAAAGCTTTTAGGAGCCTGTAGTAGGAGTCCGCGGATGCCAGCCACCTGCGGCTGGCGCAACGCCAGGAACGATGCCAGGATGGTGATCCCAACGACGAGAAGCATCTGTACGAAGTCGCTCGCGAGCACGGCAAATGCTCCGCCAATGCTTGCGACCAGTGTGACGGCTGTGCCCAAGACGATCAGCATGCGGAAAAGCGGTACGTGAAAAGCAGCGGACATGAAGACGCCGATCGCATTTAGACCGACACCGCTCAGGACCACCAAAAGCGGAAGCTTAATCCAAGTATACACCTGTTCGGTGGTTCGCCCGAATCGATTGCGCACTGCTTCCATCCAGGTTATGACGCGCATCCTGCGGAAACGATAACTCGTATAGATCAGCACGATGAGGATGGATGGAATGCTCGCGTAATAAAGACACAGCACCAGCGTGCCGGTCAGATAGATTTTCCCAGCCGCACCTGTGAAGGTCCATGCACTGAAACTGGCGATCCATGCCGACACCCCGGTGATCCACCATGGCATTGCTCCACCGGCGCGGAAATAGTCGCTGCTGTCTTTGCTGAGACGCCGAAAGTACAAACCGAGTCCCAGCATGAACAGAAGATAGAATCCGATGATGGCGCAGTCGTAGGAGGTGATCACGTGTTGCCAGGCTTTGGTCCTATTTATCCGATGGAAATCAATATGGACGCTGCCTCCGTGACAAAAAAAGCACGCCGTGGAATAGAGGGAGGGGCGCTCTATTCCACGACGTCGTCTGCGGAGGACGGCTGACCGCTCTAATTGCGCCGCCTGCGGCGTGACAACACTCCAATAGCACCGATCGTCAACAATCCCACCGTCGCCGGCTCAGGCACCGATGTGAGGCTGATGCCGTTCGCTGCGGAGAACGAATCCAGCGCCTGTAAATCGGCCGCCGCAACTGCGGATTGGCTGGCGAACTGATTAAAATTGTCGGCCAAGAGCACGAAGTCGTCACCGTTGACGGTGCCGCTGTAGTTGAAATCGCCTTCGTCCCAGCCGTTGGTGACCGAATCGTTAAAATTCGCCGCCATCAGCGTGAAGTCGGAACCGTTCACCTTGCCGTCGAGATTGGCATCGCCCAGCAGCGTGTACATGATTTCGATGGTGCCGCTGGCCAGGCCGGCGGGATTGCCGTTATCGGCTGAATCGGCGTAGCCGACGCCGTAACTGGGGTTGGAGGCCGCCAGCGACGAGATAATCCCCGGCCCGCTCCAGGTGCTGCCGGCGTATCCGGTGGCGATCATCGACGCGATCGAGTTGATTGGATCGTTGCCGGGCGTGTAATCGATGATGATGTGGTTGTTGGTAATGTCCAGCACGCCGTTACCCGAGATGCTCAGCGACGAGATGTTCACGTTGCTGGTGGGGACGCCCATCGTGCTCTGGCTTCCGAGCGTGACATTCTGGGACAGTTGCACTTCTCCGCTGCCGCTGACGTTCAGCGCGCCCGCAGGCAGCGCGCTGGCCGTCGGGCCGACGGGGTCGATCACAAGCGTCCCGCCGGTGACGCTGGTTCCGCTGCCGTAACTATTACTTCCCGATAGCGTGAGCGTTCCGCCGGTCACCAACAGCGCCCCGGTGGAACTCGCAATCGAGCCGCTGAAAGATCCACCGGCATCCACCCGCAGCGTGGAGAGCGTGGAGCTGGTAAGGTTCACAGTTCCCGAGCCATTGAGCGTACTGATCTCCGTGGTCGCGAGGGTCGAACTAAACGTGCCATTGTTGGTCAAGTTCGTGGTCGTGCCGATCGATCCGTTGACCGTCATCGTTGCGCCGTTGGAAACGTTTACGGCGGTACTGGTAATGCTTCCGGTCGCGCCAATCGTCAATGTGCCGCTGGTGACGCTTGTGCCGCCGCTATAGGTATCCGCACCGCTGAGAACCAAATTTCCACCACCGCTTACTGAGAGCGAGCCGCTGCCGGTGATAGCTCCGGGCCCGCTGGCGAGGGTTCCAACGGAAAGGGTGGCGCCGGCGGCGACCTCAAAATTACCGGTCCCGCCCGCGGCCAGATTGAACGACCTGCTTGTGCCTACGCTACCCGTGCCCACGTAGTCCAACGTGCCAGTGGTGCCGGAGCCGCCCATAATTATCGAATTTGTGTCGGAGCTGCTTCCCAATTGGCCATTGGCGCTTTGGCTATTTACCGCGTTCACCGCCAGTGTGCCGGATTGAATAGTAAGTTGCCCCGTGTAGGTGTCAGATGTGCCTGAACCCACAAAGCTTACCACGCCGGTGCCATCAATCGTTAAAGCGCCGGCGCCGTTCCATTTGTTCTCGATCTGGGTCGTGCCGCTGCCTTCGATGGTAAGAGCGTAGGGGAGAGTAAGATCGAGAGAGCTGCCTGTAAAATTCTGGAGGGTCAAAGTGCCGTTGACGAGCCACTCCTGGGCAGCCCCGGTCGTCAAATACTGGTTACTGCTGGTGCTGCCGGTCCCATCGAATATCAATGAATTACCGCTGTCAACGTCGATACCGAGTCCGGAATTTCCATTGATGGTAGTCCCGTCCAACGTCATGTGTTTGGCATTGAACGAGATCTCATAGGATGTTGTCCCAGTCCCGTTACCGGTATCCCAAATGCCGCCGAATGCGGCACTCCCGGTTAAAGTTGGTTGGTTAGTGATCGTCGTGCTGCTGCTAAATTCGGCGATATCAGTGGTAGGCGAAGTGTTAGTCGAGTTACCTGGGTAGCTCGTATTGGGTGACCAGTTGGCGGCGGTACCGAATGTCGTTGAGGTGCTGCCGGTCCAGGTATATATGGTTTGAGCGAAACCATATTTTGTTCCGAACCCGACTACGGAAGCAGCCGCGACGATCACGAACGACCGCTTCGCTCGTCGGCAAGCCTGGATAACAGAGGGCGTCCCGCACATCTGCCCTAATCCCGCAGCACGATCAAGTTTCTTCCGCATTTATGCCTCCTCGCGTATCTGAAATGTGATTTGGATCGGCACTCGAACGCATCCGCCGCGATTGCCCGCTAATCAATTTTCGAGACCGTCAGGTTCGCAAATTACGCCGCGTGGCCTCGCTTGAGTTGAGCGTCATTCGCCAGATGACGAGGGAAGTATGAACTAAAGAAAAGGTCAGGTCGTGCCCATTATGCGCCCAAATTATGGGCGTTTTGCGAACTCAACGTTCCTGGCTCATAGACAGGACTCGGTCCAGAATCCAACAAAAAAACATCTGGATTGTCGGAGTTCAGGCTGGATTCGCGGGAGATATTCACAGCTTGGAGGAGGCCCGCCTTTGCGTCACAGTCATCCGCCAAAGCGATGCGCGCGGCGATATGCGGCCGGCGTCGTATCGGTAATCGTGCGAAAAGCCAAATGGAATCGCTTCAGTTCAGAATAACCGCAGCGAAACGCGATGTCGCTCAGCTTAAGCGTCGTTTCACGCAGAAATCTCTGCGCCGTTTCGACTCGAACACGCGCGATCTCATCATGAGGCGTATGGCCGAGCTGCACGACAAACAACTTTTCAAGCCAACGCCTGCTCACCGGCACGGCGCGCAACACATCATTCACTGTACACGGATCGCAGGCGTGTTCCCGGATGAACTGAATAGCCTTCGCGAGGTTCTCATCCTTAACGGCGAGGGTATTAGAACTCTGACGCTGAACGACACCGAGGGGCGCGAGCAAATTCGAGCGATCTTCTTTTTTCAGAACTTCGCCGTCGAGCATCCGTTCCAACAGCTCCGCCGCCTTGTAGCCCATTCGGCTGAAATCACCCTCCACACTCGACAAGGGGGGCCAACCGCCTTCGCACAGCATATCGTCGTTGTTGACGCCGACGATGGCGACCTGCTCGGGCACGGCGAGTTTTGCCTCGAGACACGCATTGGCGATGTCGAGCGCGCACCAGTCATCCACCGCCATGATGCCCACGGGTTTGGCCAATCCGGTGAGCCATTGGACGAGTTCCAATCGCTGCGGCGGCGCCCGGTCGGTGCCGACATGCGGATGAGTGATTCGAATCTCTTCGCAGGTGTACCCCCTTGCTTCAACGACGCTCCGGAATCCTTCCAAACGACTTGGGCGGAGCCCCACATTTCCACTGTAGAACGCGAAATGTTCAAGACCGCAGTTGATCAAATGCTCAGCCGCCTGCATGCCGGTTTGGATGCCATCGAGGCCGATGATCGGGCATAGATTTGGATCTCCGGTCGACGAGCAGTAGACCACGTTCTTGGAGACTCGCAGCGCGCGATCGAGTATCCATGCTGGCCCTGCCGCGCAAATAATGCCGTCAAAGCGAGGCCATTCCGAGTTCTCATCCAGACCGAGACCCAACTGCTTGTAAATGAGCCAGCGGCGTTTGATATTCGCGTATCGAAGAGCGCCCCGTACGATTGAGGAGCCGTATTTGTAGCTCGTATCCACGAGCACGCCGATCAGCGGGCGATCCTGTGTCTGCGGAATGCGCTTTTGTTTTCGTGTAACGCCCATTTATATTAAGGCGCACGATAGCATCCCGTTTTCCTCCATAGCAAGCTTCCCCATCAACGGTGTTGCGGCGCTACGGCTACTATATTAATGGAAACTCCGCCGCCATTCGCAAAACGCCTATACTTTGAACGCATAAAGGGCACGATCCAATCGTTCCGATTGTCCACACTTTTGCGTCGGATCACCGCGGGTAGAACTGGTCCTCCAAGACTTTTTAATCAATCGTTGAATTTTTCGATGGTGCAACAATTCCATGATCAGAAACCCGATCTTGCCCGGATGTAATCCCGATCCGTCGATCTTGCGGGTTGGCGACGATTACTACGTCGCCACGTCCACTTTCGAGTGGTTCCCTGGTGTCCAGATTCATCACTCACGAGATCTCAAACATTGGCGGCCACTCACCTACGCGCTCTCGCGACCGGGCCAAATCGATCTTGACCGGGTAGTGCCATCAAATGGCATCTGGGCCCCCAATTTGACGTACAACGCGCAGCAAAAACTGTTCTATTTGGCCTATACGCTAACCCACAGTCTCAACTGCGGGCTCTTCGATCTCGACAACTACGTTGTAACAGCCCCGGCCATCGATGGGACGTGGTCCGACGCGATCTACTTGAACAGCGCAGGTTTCGACCCATCCTTCCTGCATGACGATGATGGCCGCCAGTGGGTCGTGGCACTCGTCTGGGATTTTCGCGAGGGCTACGAGCATCCCGGCTACATCTGCGTTCAAGAATACGCATCAGCGGAGAAACGCCTCATCGGCGAGCGGACGGATATTTATCACAGCAAAGAGCTCGGCTGCGTGGAGGGACCGCACCTTTACCGTCGCAATGGCTATTACTACCTCATGACGGCTGAGGGGGGCACGGGCTACGGGCACGCCTGCACTCTGTCGCGGTCAAAGAACCTGCTCGGGCCGTACGAGCCAAGCCCACACAACCCGGTCTTAACGTCGACCGAGCGCAGGTACTATGGTGTCACACACCTCGATTACCGTAAGCCGTTTCTATACAACCCGGCGTCGCCGCTGCAGAAGTCTGGACATGGTTCGCTCGTCGAGACGCCCGCTGGCGAAACGTTCATAGCCCACCTCTGCGCGCGCCCGCTGATGCCCGAACTGCGTTCAACGCTGGGACGGGAAACCGCAATTCAGAAGGTCGAGTGGACGCCTGACGGTTGGCTCCGATTGGCGGGTGGCGGCAATCTGGCTCAACTTGAGGTCCCCGAGCCGAATCTACCCGAGGTGAAATTCCCGGCGCCTCCCGCGCGGGACGATTTCAACGCGCCGACGCTCGGCCTCAATTGGAGCACGTTGCGCGCCCCGATGGACGAATCCTGGGGCTCGCTGACCGAGCGCCCCGGCTTCTTGCGCCTGCGCGGCCGTGAATCGTTGTGCTCGCTGCACAACGTCAGCCTCGTCGCCCGCCGCGCGCGGTCATTCCATTATCAAGCTGAGACGTGTGTCGAGTTCGAGCCGAAGAATTTTCAGCAGATGGCCGGACTCGTCTGCCTGTACGATAATGTCAACCACTACTTCCTGCGGGTCTACTACAGCGACTCGCTGCGAACAAAGTGCATCGGCGTCATGAGCCACGACAACGGCAAACGCTCGGAACACCTCGACGCTCGTGTGCCGGCACCGGCCGGCCCGCTCTACCTGCGCGTCGTCGTTCGCGAGAAGGAACTGACTTTTCATCACTCCCTTGATGGCAAAACCTGGAAATCGATCGGACCCATCTTCGATGCTACAAAAATGTCCGACGAATACTGCCTGAACGGCCAATTTACCGGCACGTTCGTCGGCGTGACTGCACAGGATTTCGATCGACGCCAGTCTTTCGCCGACTTTGATTACTTCGAGTACGCGGATCAGCTTTGAAGCCAATGAGTTCTGCCAAAAGTCGTTCGTTGTCTCTGCATTATTCATAGAAGAATTGCCGTAAGTCGATTGAATATAATAGTTTATGGTGAATCTGCACGAAATGCGGTAAGTTCGCAAAACGCCTATAATTTGAACGCATAAGGGGAACGACCTAACCATTCCAATAGGCAATAATGACTTCGTCAGAGCATTGGCGGTGCACTGCCCATCGAATCACGTTTGTGCAAAAAACGGCCCTTCATTGTGACCAGGACTAACCTGGGGCGACAACGATGCAAGATTTAAGACCCATTCAGAGCTTCGCGGAAGGAACATCGGAGATGCCCTTGAAGGGATTATTTGTCCTCGGTCGGAATGATTTTCACCTGATCTACGGTCCGGAACAGCAGTCACGCATTGCGGAACTCGTTGATATCTATGCTCCGCCGCAGACACCGGAATCAGCCAAAAACAATCCGAAAATCCTTGCCGACGCTGATGTGATCTTCTCCGGTTGGAATATGTGCCGGGTTGACCAGGCCTTCCTCGATGCCGCCTCCAACCTGAAGGTCATCTTCTATGGCGGCGGGCTCGCCAGTCATATCGCCACGTCCGAAGCCATCGCCCGGGGTGTGATTGTGACGACGGCGGTGGAAGCGAATTCGATTCCCGTCGCGGAGTACACGCTGGCGGCGATCGTGTTCTCCCTGAAGCATGCCTGGCGGCTGACGAGGGAAACCAGGGAGCACCACCGGTTCGTTGACATCCATAACGTTCCGGGTTGCTTTCGCAGAACGGTCGGTCTGGTGTCCATGGGCACCGTGGCGCGAGCTCTTACCCATCGCTTGCGAATGTTCGAGCTGGATGTGCTGGCCTACGATCCCTTCCTGTCAGATGAAGAGGCCGGGAGACTGGGTGTTACACTCGTCCCGCTCGATGAGCTATTCCGCCAAAGTGATGTCGTCTCGGTCCACACGCCCGAGTTACCCACGACGATCGGCATGATCACGGGTGAGCATCTTTCCTCAATGAAGCGAGGCGCCGCGTTCATTAACACGGCTCGCGGTGTAATCGTCCGTCACGAGGAATTGATTCAAGTGGCTCACAGTCGGCCTGATCTGCAGTTTGTGCTTGACGTAGCCGAAACACCGGAACGGCGGATATCCACAGGGCCGGAGGCATCTTCACCGTTGTACACATTGCCCAACGTCGTGCTGACGCCCCACATGGCCGGGTCCGCAGGGCAGGAGTGCCAACGGCTGGGCCAATCCATGGTTGAAGAATTAACACGGTATCTCGCCGGCGAGCCTCTTCGGTGGCAGATCACGCCACGGGTCGAAGCTCAAAGTTCCCCGGCAGTGTCGCGAACCGTCTTCGTTAACAAAACGTCGTCGAATGGGCACAAACGGCCATCGGCATTGAAAGTCGTCACATCATCAGGAACGCGATTTCCCATATCACTCCCCAGCGGAGACAGGATTGAACATGAATCGTAAGAACCACGCCTTCACGTTGGTCGAACTACTCGTCGTCATCGGCATTATTGCGCTGCTGATCGCCATCCTTCTGCCCGCACTGCAGAAGGCGCGGTCGGCCGCGCAGGTGACGCAATGCATGTCCAACATGCGGCAGATTGCTATGGCGACGCTGATTTACCAGACGGAACAGGGCACGTTCCCACCCGCCGTACAACTCTGGACCAGTGCGGCCGGAACGACGCAGCCCAATCTGAACAACGCCGCCGGGCCCTGTCTGTGGGGACTGCTGACGGCGCTGCCGCAGGCCAGCAACGTGCGCGTTTGTCCTACGGTCGCAGGGCTCCTCCCGGCGCCCAATCCCCTCCTCAGCCCAAGTTATCTGGCCAACGGCGCAAACGCATGCGGTGTCTTTTCCTATGTATACAATGGCCTGATCAGCGGCGCAGACTTCACCGGCATGACCGACAATCCCCAACCTTTCGGAAGCGCTTACCACTACCCCATCAGCGACGGCGTGAACTGGTATCCACGCCCGATGCGCTCCGTCCCTCATGCATCGGAAACGATGATGTACGAGTGTTATCCGCAATTATGCGTTTTTTCGCTGCTGGATGGCCGGGCGTTCCAGGGCCCTCCCCCGGAGGGATACACCCGTGCAGCATGGGCGCCTTTCATTCAATCCGACGGGCATCAGGCGGTGGGCGATGTGTGCCCAACCCATAGCATGGCGCAGGCCCGAAACGTGAAGTATCCGACGATCGGCACAGCCGCGCCCAATGTTCAGGTGGCGATGACCGGAACGACCAACATCGCCTATTGCGACGGGCATGTGGACACGATTCCCGTCACCCAGGGCATGTACAACAACGGTGAGAACGGCAACCTTGCGGGCGAGAGCACAAAAGCCGGCTATTGGTTGCTGGGCAATGCCTGCTATCTCCCCGGCACGCGCTATGACCCGGATTACGCGCCATGATCGTTGTACCTGTGTTCAAGCTATAGTGGCCTGGAGGCATAGCCATGTCCGTGCGCGAAATGATCGATAAGCACAGAGGATGGGCCAACGGCGCAGCGGTTGTCATGGTCTTCGCCGCGGTCGGCCTGATCGTCATCAACGCGCGCAGCGGCGGCATTCCGCAGGTCAAGTACGCCTTCTACAGCGACGATGACGGCCAGAGCTATTTCCGCGATGACATCAACAAACTCTTCCCGTTCGATCACAACGGAAAACAGGCCTATCGCGCGTACGTTTTCCAGAGTGGCGGAGGAAAACCCTTTGTCGGCTATCTGGAACGGATCGACGACAGAGCCGCCGCCAAGCTCCAAACCCTGCAGTCCCAACCGCAGACGCCGGATCTGGTGATGCAGATGGATTTGGTTCGTACTGCCGGGCTCGAGGCGCGCACACCAGGTTCGACCCGATGGCTGCCGGAAAACTCACCCGCATTCAACAGCATGGTCAATGGGCTCAAGGGTCCGGACGGAAGCAGTGAAATCGCCGGCGTGATGCCTTAACCAGCGAACAAACACGCTTGGGTCGTATTCGACCACTTTCCTTGACCTCGGAAAATTAACTTCGTGAGATCCTTCTCTTTAGTCCGCGTTTTCTCGACCGTCGCGATGGTGATTTTGCCCTGCGCGTTGAGCATGGCATCTACGAATGTCAACGTCGCCCTCAATGGAAATATCAACAATGCCATCGTGCAGGTGAACAAAGACGGGGGCGGAACGGTCACTCTCGCGGCCGGCACTTGGACCATTGGCTCCTCGATCGATATGTTGAGCAACGTCACCTTGGTTGGCGCAGGGGAAACCAGCACGAGCCTTGTCGCCACCGGTGGGTTCAACGTGATTCAGGAAACCAAAGACGGCGAAAGCGACATGGCCGTCGAGAACCTGAACATCGTCGGGGTATCCACGAATACCAGTTCCAACGGCGTCTATATCGACTCGCTGAGCACTTACAATTCCAACATCACCATCAATAAAGTTGAGGTGGAGGATTGCGGCGGGATCGGCTGTCAACTTAAACGGTGCAACACTTTTCTCATCAACGATTGCGATTTTCAAAATAACGGTATTACCGATCTGGAACATAATTGCTACTGCTTCGACGTGAACAATGGCGGCATCACAAACGATCTATGCCTGGATTCCCCGGACGGCTCGGGAATCCATCTGAACACCGACTCATCGGGTGGAACCTGTGATAATGTCACGATCAGCGGATGTATCTGCTCGGGCAATGGCCAGGACGGCATGGATATCATGGGGACGCTCGCCAACGATACCGTCCAGAACAATTACGTCGAATATAATAACAATACGATGGACGGCGGATACGGCATTCGGATATGGACTGGCTCCGGTAGCGTTCTCAATAACATCGCCGAGGGCAACGCCGTCGCCAGTTACAATGTATCAGCCGGCTGGACACTGCAAGGGAATATCACCCTGTCCGGCGGACCAGCGAGGGTCATTTGGAACAACGCCGGCGGTACCACTCCGGGCAACGGCCAGACCTGGGATATCAACAGCAACTATAACTGGAACAATGGCGCCGCCGCCGCCGTATACACAGACGGCAGCGATGTCTTCTTCAACGACACCAATAACGACAATTATGCCGTAACGCTGAATACCACCGTCAGCCCCGCATTGGTCACGGTTAACAACAGCTCGGGCAATTACGTCATCAGCGGCTCAGGTAGCATCGCGGGCGCCGGCTCGCTCACCAAGGGCGGGACCGGTAGTCTGACACTCAACACGGTCAACACATACACGGGCGGAACAACGGTGACAGCCGGCACGCTGGTCGCGGGTGTGCACGGCGCGCTGCCGGACGGCGGCGTCAACATGACCGGCGGAACTTTACAACTGGCCAGCGGTACTGGAGAGACAGACCTCACCTCGTTGGCGATCTCCGGAAGTGGATCGCTCGATATCACCAACAATCGTGTGGTCATCAATTATGGCAGCGGGTCGGATCCGATCGCCTCGATCGCAGAAATGATTCAGAATGGTTACGCCAACGGCGCCTGGACCGGTCCCGGAATCATTTCCAGTGATCTGCAAGCTGGCGGTCTCGGCGCGGGCGTTTATGGCATCGGCTACGCGGATTCAGCCGACCCAGGCAACCCCGCCGCTCTACCCGCCGGCACCGTTGAAATCATGTACACACTGCTCGGGGATGCGAACCTCGATGGCAAAGTCAACGGCGAAGACTTCACACTTCTGGCCGCGAATTTCAACGATTCAGTGACCAACGGCTGGGATGAAGGGGACTTTAATTACGATGGAAAGGTAAACGGCGAAGACTTCGTGCTGTTGGCGAACAATTTCAATCAGTTCGCCAGCCAATCCGCGATATCCGCAGCCGACTTGGCGGCCTTGGACGATTTCGCCGTCGCAAACGGCATCAGCGTGACGAGCGTACCCGAGCCCATGAGCACGGGGATCGCGGTAATGGCAGCGATCGGAATGATTGGTAGACGGGTAAGGAAATGACTGCGGCTGAACACGGTTGTCGATGCAAACAAAAGCAGTGGGGAATTTGCCGTCGCAGTAAGAGCGTCGAGAAATATTTTTAAGACAGAGCGAAGAATTAAGACGTGAAGCATTTGCCTTTGGCGAAGAAACTATGTCCGACACAGGTTTATCTTGAATTCGCATGCTTCAGTATGCACTTTGGCGCTAATAGATCGCGGTTTTTGAGGCCAATGCAGCGTGGCTGGACGCGTCTTTCTGCGATTATGTGCTTCTTACCTTTTGAATCGGTGTCATTTCATAAAGCAAAAAGAGTGTCGTGTTTCGCCCGATCGTTCTGGTCGAATCTGGTTCGATGAATCGACTGATTTGTTTACGCGAATCGCACTCCGTTACGATAGAACGATCATATGTTTTGACCGGGTCACTTTTTTAGGAGGCGCATTATTTGGCACGGTTTGGAAGGGATGTTGGAAACACCCAGGCGTTTGGCCTGACAGCCTTTAAGGTGTGGCGGCAATTTGGCAACGCTAGGAGCCTTATATGGTTTTTCCCGCCCCTCCTGCATTGCATTAGAGTTTTTTCATTCACACGAAATCGCGACCGCGCGGTCAACGCAACCAATTACTAACCGCGCGAATGACCACCGAGATGACCAATCTATCTGAAGCGATTGGAGAATTCGTCCCGATGCTTGGTTAAAATGAACGTGATGAATTCTTTCGCGCACCGTCTTTTCCGGTCCTTGTTAGGGATAGTTCCGCTGGTCCTGATTTTCAGAGTTTTTTGCACGGGATTTTTCACGACGCGATTCCGGTGAGATGGTATCGAAATCACATCAACCGATTCAGTTCCGGATAGGGGTTTCGGCGCTAATAGTCTTTGCGATTTTAGGAATTCTACTCGCGATTCACGAATTTTGGCGGTAATTGCGCAAAATCCAATTAACGATCTCCAATCCCTAATCAAATTTGACCCAATCCGCCCTCCCCCGTACAATACCACCCTCTTTATGCTTCAAACCATCACCATCGCCGAGATGATTATCATTACCCCCGGATAACTCGGGCTTGGCTTGGTGGCTGATTTCACGGTAAACACAAAGCCCTGCCCGATGGCAGGGCTTTTTTTATTTTGTGATGCTGTCTATTTTGTAATACGAGCGAATCATGCAACCGCGACGCATTGAAATCTACGATACGACGCTGCGGGATGGAACCCAGGGTGAGGGATTTAATCTTTCGCTGCAGGACAAGCTGCTGATCGCGCAGAAGCTGGATTATCTGGGCGTCGATTTTATCGAGGGGGGATTCCCGCTCTCCAATCCGAAGGACGCGGCGTTCTTCCGCGAGGCGCCGGGGTTGAAACTCAAGAATGCGAAGATTGCCGCCTTCGGCATGACGCGGCGGCGTGGAATCAAGGCCGAGGATGATCCGGGCATGAAGGCGCTGCTGGAGGCGCAGACGCCGGTGATCACCATCGTCGGAAAAACCAGCGAGTTTCAGGTGCGAAATGTTCTGGGTGTCAGCCTGGAGGAGAATCTCGCGATGATCGGCGACACGATCCGGCTGATGCACGCCGAGGGACGGCAGGTGGTTTACGATGCGGAGCATTTCTTCGATGCGTTTGCCCAGAATCGGGAATATGCGCTGAGCACCCTGCGCGCGGCGGAGGAGGCGGGGGCATCGGTGCTGGCGCTGTGCGATACCAACGGTGGAAGCATGCCGGAATTCATCGCAGCGGCGGTGGCTGAGGTGAAGAAACATGCCTCGGCACGTTTGGGCATTCACACGCACAACGACGCCGCGCTGGCCGTGGCCAACGCGCAGGCGGCTCTGCTGGCGGGGGCGGATCACGCGCAGGGTACGATCAACGGCGTCGGCGAGCGATGCGGAAATATGGATCTGATCCCGCTCATCGCGAATCTGCAGCTTAAATACAAATTCGATTGCCTTCGCCCTGGTTGTCTGACGCGCATCACGGAAGTCAGCCGATTCGTTTATGAGATCGCCAACCTCAACCCCGTGAGCGGCCAGCCGTATGTGGGGGCGAGCGCGTTTGCGCACAAGGGTGGCATGCACGTTCACGCGGTGCAGAAGAACGCCACGACGTATGAGCACGTTTTGCCGCAGAGCGTCGGTAATACGCGGAAAATCCTCATCAGCGAGCTTTCGGGCGCGAGCAACATTGCCGCCAAGATCGGGTACAAGTTTGACATCGAAAAGGACAAGGCCGTGCTTCGGCGATTGCTGGAAAAAGTGCAGGATCTGGAGAACGCCGGCTACCAGTTTGAAGCGGCGGATGGCAGCTTTGAGCTGCTGGTGCGGAAAGAGATCGGGCGGTACCGCAAGTTTTTCGATCTGGATTATTACCGCGTTTCCGTCGTCAAGCAGGACACGGCGCAGCCGGTTTCGGAGGCGACGATCAAGCTGCGCGTCGATGGCCAGCTTGAACATCACGTCTCCGAAGGCGACGGTCCCGTTAACGCGCTTGACAGTGCCTTGCGCACCAGCTTGTTCGCGCATTATCCGCAGATCGCCAAGGTTCATCTGAGCGATTACAAGGTTCGCGTCATCAATTCACGGGATGAGACGGCTGCGCAGGTGCGGGTCATCGTCGAGTGCCGGCGTGAAATGGCCGATAGCTCCAGCGAAATGTTCGGCGCGATCGGCGTCAGCGAAAATATCATCGACGCAAGCTGGCAGGCGCTGGTGGATGCATATGAATGCCATCTGATTCACTGCCAGGAAGAATCGGCCCGGGAAGATGCGCCGGCCGACGCGCAGCAGGTCTGATTTTCAACAACCCCCCGGCGATTACAGCGTTGCGTCCAGCGCCTCGCGGAAATCTTTCTCTCCGCGCAAACCCACAAACTGCTGGGCGACTTGCCCGCCTTTGAAAATCAGCACGGTTGGAATGGCGCTGATGGAAAATTTCATCGCGGTGGCGTGGTTGGCATCGGTATCCAGCTTCCCGACTTTCACCCGTCCGGCATAATCGGTAGCGAGCTTTTCAATGGTCGGCGTCAGTCGCTTGCACGGCCCGCACCACTCGGCCCAGAAATCCACCAGCACCGGGGTTGTCGATTTCAATACTTCCTGCTCGAAATTCGCGTCCGTAATCTGTACGACATTGTTGCCAGCCATTGGGTGTTTCTCCTCGAAATTAATTGTTTGTCTGACAAGATGATAGAAGTCGCTTTGGGGAGAGTCAACGTCAGGTGATGCTGGTTCATCGCTGGTTTTATTGCTGAATTAAGCGTCCAAGCTTCAAAAATATTTTTATCGGCTAACGGCTCTGTGCCGAACGCGGTAATTGGCTCGAATCTTTGGCGCAGTGATCGATTCGACGGTAGTGGTGAGCCTATTTACGCGCGCAGCGTCCTTCGGCAGTGGACGAAGTAGGCCTGGCCTGGGCAGCACATGGCGACTTTCGCACTACTCGGCGGGGGGCGCGTGTTTCATCGACAGGATATTTGCGCCCGCCAGTGCCCAGAAAAACAGGCCGCCGATGAAAAACGCGGCGGCGGTCCATTTTGGGAACAAATCCTGCAATGCGTTGTATTCTCCTGCCGTAATCAGCAGAACGCCCCAGCCGATCAGGATCAGCCCAAACGTCAGGAGAATGGGGATTGCCGTTCGGCGGAAGAAGAAGCGATGGTCGGCGGCGATCGGGCGCGAAATCGCGGTCAGTTCGGCGCCGGTGGGAGCGAAAGCGGTCGCCAGATCGTCGGGTTCCGCGGTTCGCCCCGGCGCGAGCATGGCGGCGATTTCATCGGTGGGGGAAAGCGGCTGGCCGGCGGGCGGGGAAATTCCAGCGGTGGAAAGCGGAGGCGCATCGGGCCGCAGCCGTGGCGCTGGCGCGCTCGATGGCCGGGGCCTCAGCGCCGATGCGTAGGGCGCGCTCGGGCGAAAGGATTGGAAGTTCACCACGGGAACGAGTTGTGCTTCCATCGGCGATGCATTTCCCGCGCTCAGCGCCGGCTGCGGAACTGGAGAGTCTGGAGTGGTATTGGAAGCTGGGGAAACAGCGTGCTCTGCCGAGTTCTCGGACGGTGATGCGTCGGAATCCGCGGGAATTTCATCCGACATCAAATCGCGCCGTCTCTATGGGTGTCAAAGTTTGCGCCCCGGCTGTCGCGAGATCGAGCGAACGTAGCAGCCATGCGGCGCGCGATATTATAGTGACCGACATGCCGGGGCCAAGGGACGATTCGGTTCGCGCTCCCGCGGTTGCCGGGATGTTTTATCCCGCCGATGGCGTTGCCTGCCGGCAGGCGACGTCCCAGTTGATGGATATCGCGCAAGCGTCGCTGGCGAAGAATGCGCCGATTGGGGCTGAAAATTCCGCGGGGATCGGCGCGATCGTCCCGCATGCGGGCTGGATCTGCAGCGGCGCCATCGCGGCGGAAGCGATCCTTTCCCTCGCCCGGCAGCGCCCGAGCGTGGATGTGGTGGTCGTCTTCGGCGCGATTCACACGCCGCTGCCGATCGATCGCGCGGTGTTTGATTCGCACCTGCGATGGTTGGCGCCCGCCGGTGAAACGCCGATCGCCGCGCCGCTGCGGAGTGAGCTGGCCGGGCGGTCGAATCTTTTCGTCACGGATGATCGCTTCCATCAGCGCGAGCACGCGGTGGAGGTGGAGTTGCCGCTGATCCAGGCGGCGTGGCCGAGCGCCGCAATTTTGCCGGTCGAGGTTCCGGTGGATCCCTCGGCCGTGGAGATTGGAACCACCGTCGCCCGCGCCGTCGCCGCCGCGGGGCTTTCGGCGGTCTATCTCGCCAGCAGCGACATGACCCATTACGGGCCCAACTACCGGTTCACGCCCGCGGGGATCGGTCAGGCGGCATTGGCGTGGGCGATGGACAACGATCGACGGATATTGCGGCTTGTAACGGATATGACGCCGGAAAAAATAGTCCCCGAAGTCCGGACACGATTTAATGCATGCGGCGGCGGCGCCATCGCCGCTATGATGGCCGCCTGTCAGAATCAGGGAGCGCGAAAGGCTGTCGTTCTCAGGCATACGAACAGTTATCAGACGCTGGCTCACGTGGCGCCCCAATCGGCAGAAAACGCCGTGGGCTATGCGGCGGTCTGGGTCGGATAAAAACTCCCACCGTGTCTGAGCAGCGACATGCGGCGTTTGAGCATCGCCGGTGGAATTGAATGTTGCCCACCGGCGACAAGCGGAACAGCCGCTTTGGGCGGCACGCCCCACGGATGCCTGTGCGAGAGCGAATTCTCCACGGCTCAGGGCCAAATTGCCGCGGCACGCAACCAATATCGAAGGATCGACACTCATGCACGGATGTGGAATAACCTTTGCTGAAACCATTCCGCAGTCACAAGCAGCGGGAGTTTCAAAGCGGGAGTCGAGTAATCATGAACGAGCACGAGTTTCAATCCAAACTGGCGGAACTGATGGGAGAAATCAGCACCCTGCCGGCCAGCGAGCGGCAAAAGCTCGAAAAGCTCGCCGATGAAACGCGGGCCCGCCACGAACGGCTGCGGCAGACCGTCAGCAGCCTGCAGGAAAGCCTCGACTATCTGCGCCTGAGCATCAAATATCTGGTGTTCGATCTGGAAGCCACGCGGCGCGAAAATTCGTATCTCCGGAAAATGCTGGAGGAAACCACCGGGGGCGGCTCGGCCGACTGAAAAACTTCGATTCACATAACCCGGCCCTCTCGCCAGAAGGGCCGGGAGCGATACACGAAGCAGGCCATGCGTACGGCCTGCTTCACACGCTTTACAGAGAGCCGCGCCGTGTCGGCCCGGAATTCGCCGCTACAAACCCGGCGCTAAACATCAAACTAATCCACGATCCAGATTCAACTCCCTTACCCCCGCGCCCAGTGTTATGATGCGGGGCTGTCATGAGTCTCGACGCCGCCGTCAATCAGCAACTGCCCGTCTCCATCGAATTGCGGCATCGCCTTCACCAGATTCCCGAATTGGCATTTCGCGAAGTGAAGACGGCTGAGATAATCCGCGTCGAACTCGACCGGCTCGATATCTCCCACATCGACGGTGTGCCGGGGGCGCCAACGGCCACGATATGCCTCATCGGCGATCCGTCCAAACCGTGCATCGCGCTGCGGGCGGATATCGACGCTTTGCCCATCCGCGAGCAAACCGGTTTGCCCTACGCCAGCACCCACGATCAGCAGATGCACGCCTGTGGACACGATGGTCACATGGCCACCCTGCTGGGCGCGGCAGCGCTGCTCAAGCAATCCGCCGGTCAATCGTCTGTGTGCATTAAGCTGATTTTCCAGCCTGCCGAGGAGGAAGGGGGCGGCGCCGAAAAACTCGTAAAGGCCGGCGTGCTCGATGGGCGGATCGGTCCCCCCGTGCGGGCGATATTCGGATTGCACGGCTGGCCGGGATTGCCGGTTGGTGTCATCGCAACCAAACCGGACGTGATTCTTGCCGCGACCGATATATTCAAAGTCACGCTCGTTGGCCGGGGATGCCACGGCGCGTTTCCGCATATGGGCATCGATCCGATCGTCACCGCCTGTCAGGCAATCGTGAATCTTCAGCAGATCGTCAGCCGGGAGATCGATCCCACCGAGCCGGCAGTCGTTTCCATCGGCATCATCCGCGGCGGCACGGCGACTAACATCATCCCAGACCAGATTGTCTTCGAGGGGACCGCGCGCACCATCGGCCCGCAAGCCCGCGCCGCCGTCAAGTCTGCCGCCTTCCGCCGAATCCAGGGGATCGCCGCCGCGTCCGGGTGCGTCGCCAATATCGAATGGATCGAGGGCTACCCCGCAACGGTGAACGATTCCGCGATGGCGGATTTTGTCGCAAAAATCGCCCGTCAGGAACTTGGCCCCCAGCGTTTCATCCCCGCCGCCCGCCCCGCCATGGGCGGTGAGGATTTCGCGTACTATCTCGAGAAAATCCCCGGCTGCTTCTTCTTCATCGGCGTCGCCCCGCCCGACCGCCAGCCCTATCCATCCCTGCACAACGACCACTACGATTTCACGGATGATGCGCTGGCCGTGGGGATGCGGATGTTCGTCGCGCTCTGCCGCAATTTCCAACTCTGAAATTGAATTCTCCGCGCTCTCTGCGAACTCCGCGGTAAAAATTCCTTTTGCACCGCCCGCTTCGCTTGAGACGCGGAGAAAAGTTCCCATTACGCCGTTTGCTGCAGCGGTGTGAAATTCACCTGGAAGGACAATTGCTCGAGCTGCACGGCCAGATCGACCGCGTTGATGGCGATGTGGGCCGGAAGGCTCAGCGATACCGGCGCGAAATTGAGCAAGCCTCGAATACCGGCGTCGACGCATTGGTCGGCGACTTCCTGGGCGCTGTCGGCGGGGACTGCCAGGATCGCCAGGCGAATCCCCTGCTTGTCGACGATGGATTTCAAATCTGAAAGCGGCTGGACCACGAAGAATCGCTTGTCGCCCGAATTTCCCGCGCCCGCTTGCGCGGCAAATGGGCCCTGCCGCTTGCCGATCTTGCCGGCATCGGCATCGAATACGGCGACGAGGCGAAATCCCTTGGCGTCGAATCCGTTGTAAGCCATCAGCGCCCGGCCGAGATTTCCAGCGCCGATCAGCACGACGTTCCAGATTTTGTCGGTGCCCAGGATTTTCCGCACCTGGGCGATCAAATCATCCACGCGGTAGCCGATGCCGGGATGTCCGAACTGTCCGAAATAAGCCAGGTCCTTGCGGACCTGCGCATCAGTGAGGTTGAGGCTCTCGCCAAGCTGCTTGCTGGAGACGGTTCTGCGGTCGCGGCGTTTGAAGGCTTCAAGCTGGCGCAGATAAAGGCTCAGCCGCCGAACCGCGGGATTGGGGACAGGATCGATTCTCGGAGTGTCCATGGATCGCCAGCGGATTATTCCGCACGCGTGCATTGAGTCAAGTTTTGGTTCGCCGGATGGGGAGATTTTATGGATGAAACCGCAAAGAAGCGAAGGGCACGAAGAAAGGCATGAATCTTGGCCGTCTCGGCGAACTCGCCGGTTGCATTTGTATGCAGACGGGAAACAATGATGACATGCCGGATCAATCCGCCGAAGCGACGCAGCGCACCCAGCAGATTTTGCGGCGATCGGCCGAGCTGATCGCGGGCGGCAAGCCGAAAGAGGCGGTCGATCTCTGCCAGGCATTTCTCCGGCAGAATTCCGGTGAACCGAAAATCTATTTCGCGCTGGCGGTCGGGCTGGCACAGTGCGGTCGGCGGGATGAATCGGCCGCCGCCTATCGCCAGGCGATTCGGCTTTGGCCGGCATTCTATGAGGCTCGCATGAACCTAGGCACGCTGCTAAGCAGCACCGGTCAATTCGAGCACGCCATCGCCGAGCTTTCGCAGGCGGCGCAATTGCGCCCGCAGGCGGCGGAGGCGTATATCAACCTCAGCGATGCGCATCGGGCGATGTGGCGGATCGATTCAGCGATTGAAAATGCCGAAAGAGCGATCTCGCTGAATCCGGCGATTCCCGAGGGCCATAATTGCCTGGGCGCTGCCCTGGCGAGCAAAGGGGAATTCGACCGCGCCATCGCCGAGTACAGGCAGGCAATCACGCTTCGATCTGATTATCCCGCCGCGCATCTGAACCTCGGACTGGCGCTGCTCGTGACCGGCAACCTGGGCGAAGGATTTTCCCATTACGAGTGGCGAACCCGCTGCGACATCGCGGAAACTCCGCGGCGATTCTCGCGGCCGAGTTGGACCGGTCAGAATCTCCAAAACAAAACAATTCTGCTTTATCCCGAGCAGGGATTCGGCGATGCCATTCATTTCATCCGCTACGCTCCGCTCATCGCGCAGATGGGCGCGAAAATCTGGCTGGAGTCACCGGCGGAGCTTTATCGCCTGTTTGCATCGATACCAAGCATCGAGCGGATGTTCGCGCCTGGAAAAACACCCGTTGAATATGATTTTCATTGTCCGCTGCCGGCTTTACCGCACGCCTTCAAAACAACGCTCGATTCGATACCGGGAAACGTACCCTATTTGGTGGCCGATCCTGCCGATATCAAGCGATGGCGAAAGAGAATCGACCGCGCGCCCGATTATTTGCAGATCGGCCTGGCGTGGTCTGGCAATGCCGCGAACCGCAACGAGCGCAACCGCTCGGTTCCGCTTGCGAAATTCTCGCCGCTGGCGCGAAATGGGAAGCGTTGTTTCCATAGTTTGCAGATTGCTCCACCCCCTCCCGAGGCAGGAATTTCCTTGCTCGACTGGTCTTCGCAACTGATCGATTTTACGGACACAGCCGCGCTGATCGCGAATCTCGATTTGATCATCACGGTGGACACGGCCGTCGCCCACCTCGCCGGCGCGATGGGCAAAAAAGTCTGGCTGCTGCTTTCGGATCCGCCCGATTGGCGATGGATGCTGGACCGGGCCGACACCCCCTGGTATCCGACAATGCGCCTGTTTCGCCAGCAAACTCGCGGCGACTGGGACAGCGTGATTGCAAGCCTGCCGATCGAATCTCAATTCTGAATTGCCGGCCCGCACCACGGCCCCGCCTGGCGCATCATCGCCTGCATCGGCGATACCGCCGGCGGTGGATATCGCCGCAAATCCGGCGAAAAAATCAGGTGAAACAGCGCCAAGTGCGGAACATTCGCGCGCACGGGTCGCGGCGACTGCGAGATTTCCTGCGCATCGCCCAGCGACTGCAATGCCGCCAGGTCTTTGGATTCGGTCACCACGTAAATATCAGACGAGTGAATCTGATTGCTGCGAAGATAGCTCAGATTGTGCAGCAGAATCGCGCTGGGCCGCAGATAAAACTGCACGCGAAAGAAATCGAGTGGGCCGATCGCCGCGTTGATCGCCAGCGGCTCATTCTTCGGCACATAATCCTCGACATTCCAGCGGATATATTGCGTATCGGCCACCGTCTCATCGCGCAGATGCGTTTGCGACCAACTGTACGCGCCGCCAATTCCAATCACCAGGGACGCCAATAGAAACCGCGCATTGCTCTTGCTCAGTCCGACATAAAACAGCAGCACGCAGGCATTGATCAGTGCCACGAGGATCGCGCCCGATTCGATCTGCGCCCGCATCGCCGCATCGGGTGCGAGCAGCCGATACCAGCCGAGGATCGCGATGCCCACCGTCGCCGGGAAACCCACCGCCGCCAATCCAAACATCGGGCGGCGCGACCACATCGGTCCCTTGAACATTTCGACCGCCAGCGCCCACATGCCGATGGCCGCGAGAATCGCCCACGGCGCCAGACTCGGAACCAGGTAATGGTGATGCTTTCGATGCGGGATCGAGAGCACGATGATCGGCACGATCGCCCAGCACCAGAGAAATCTCACCGCGCGATTTCGTTTCACCCACGCATCGCGGGCCGTCAGGCACAGCGCCAAAATCGCCGCCGGCGTCCAGGGCATTCCCCGCCCCAGCAGGTTGACCGGGTAATACCACCACGGCTCGTCAAACTCGTGGGTCATCGAAAAATCGTACCGCAGGTTGGCGAGATAACCGCTCGCGCCGGGATAGAGCCGGGCAATGTAAATGTGCCAACTGAGCCCGATCGCCGATGTCAGCAGGATTCCCCACAGCCACAGATATCGCCGGATTCGCCGTCGCTGCTCGGCCTGAAGATGAAAGATCACGGACAGATCGCCGCCCCGCCAGAAAAATGTCGGCATCAGGAAAAACGCCGCGATCGTCCCCAGCACCACCGCCGCCCCCACCACCGGGCCCTTGGCGAGATTCGTCAGTCCCAGGAAAACAAAAAATCCCACCACGCTCCCCGGCCGCCAGCCGAAGAATTTCACCCGTGAGTCCTGTGCCGATGGATCGCCGCGAAATTCCATCCGCACGAACAGCGCGATCGCCGCCACCACCAGCACGGCCAGAAAAATGTCGTCCTCGGCCAGCGTCGAATACTCATAAAATTCGTACATCGTCGCCAGCAGCAGCCCGGAAATCAGCCCGGTCGTGCGTCCGAAAAATCGCGCGCCGATCTGGGCGCTCATCAGCACCACCAGCAGCCCCGCCAGCCCCGGCGCGATCCGCACCGACCACTCGCTGTCGCATTTCTGGTGGATCGCCTTGGCGACGGCCATCATGCACCAATGCGGAAACGGCGGCCGCTCCAGCCACGGCCGGGCGCCGTCCATCGGCAGCAGCCAGTCGTTTCGCGCCAGCATCTCGCGGGAGGTTTCCGGAAGCCGGGCTTCGTGCAAGGTCAGCGGCCGACCGCTGATCGCCGCATAACCAAAAAGCAACGCGCAAAAACAGACCAGCAGCAGATAATCCCCCGCTCCAAGCCCCGAAACGGCGCCCTGCAGCGTATAATTCTGATTGGTATTGGAGATTTCCGGATTGCTCGTGGTCAATTCGATCCGTCCTGATAATAAATGTGCCGACAGTCCACCGGCATGCCGTGCGTTTGGCGCAATATATTCAACACCCGCGCGCTGTCCAATCCGATAATACCACCAGCACCCGCATGGATCTGAGACCGCCCACCATCGTTTTCCTCGCCCGTGCCGCACGGCTCGTCGGCGCGATCTGCATTCTTATCTGGTTGATCGACTTCGGAATCAATCTTTTTTCCAACCCCGACACCGGCCAACCGCAGGACCTCATCGGGATGCTCGAGCCCATCACGGTCCTGTATCTGCTGCCCGGAGTGATCCTGCTGGTCATGGGTATTCTGGTGAAAATGGGCCGGCTCTGGCCGACGATCGTCATCTTTCTGATCAGCGTATTTTCGGTCTTCAAGCTGGTGCTTCTGCTTGTTCCGCTGCACGCTCCGATTTTCAACACGCCGCTGGTGTGCGAAATTCCCGCTCGCATCGTCTGCGCGTTTCTGTGCGTTCCGTGCGCCTTCGCCTGGGAAGACCTCGCGGAATTGAGCCGCACCCGCGGACGCCGGCGCAGGTTTGGGCGCATCAGCACGCCCGTATCGCACTTTCCGCCTCCCTCGACATGGCCCGCACCGCGCCCCCCGCCGCCGGCGCGATCGCGCCCGCGCCAGAAAATCCAGCCGGAAGATCCACCGTCTTCCCATACACCCTGGACATGATGCCTTGATTGTCCGGCCTGCGTATCATCCCGCGTAATGCCGATCAAGCCGATCCAATCCCTGGGCGAGGCGGCCGTCGCCCCTTACCGGAATCTCAAGGACAAGGAACTTGACCGAGCCGGCTCGCGATTCATCGCCGAAGGAGAGAACGTCGTCCGCCGATTGCTCGCCAGCACAACACCGATTGAATCGGTGCTCGTTTCCAACCGGAAAATTTCCGCCATCGCCCCCCTCTGCCCGCCTGCCCTTCCCGTTTACAGCGCGGCGGACGATCTGATCGAATCCATCATCGGATTCGAATTCCACAGCGGCGTGCTCGCCTGCGGCATCCGTCCGCCCAACCCTGATCTCTCCTCCCTGATTCCCCGCCCGCCGCTGCCCGCGCTTTTTACGATCTGCCAGGAAATCATCAACGCTGAGAATCTCGGCTCGTTGATCCGCATCTCAGCCGCGTTCGGCGCTGGTGCGGTTATCCTCGGCGAAAGGTGCTGCGATCCCTGGTTCCGCCAGAGCGTTCGCGTGTCGATGGGGGCTATCTTCTCCCTGCCGATTTATCGCTCGGAGAATCTGGTTGCCGATCTACGGATTCTTCGCGCTTCGGAAATCATGATGATCGCCTCCGTGCTGGACGAAAGCGCCGAACCACTCGATTCCATCGCTCCAGTTGCACGGTTCGGGGTCGTTTTCGGCAGCGAAGCACAGGGGCTGGATCCCGCCACCATCGCCCATTGCGACCGCCGAGTGACGATTCCGATGAAGCTCGGCACTGATTCGCTGAACGTCGCCGTTGCCGCGGGGATATTTTTGCATGAACTGACGCGGTGAGACATGAATGTGGCATGGGCGTCTCGCCCATTTCTTTTTGTTTTTATCTTGCAGGAAAAATCCCAGATATGGGCGGGACGCCCATGCTACTCTTGCATCGTCCCACCGTTCCCGTATCTTTCGTGATTCGATGCGCACCGTGTATGACGCGTCAGACGTGGGCCGCACCATCGAATCACTCATCGATCGAATCGCCGGCTCGTTTTCATCCGGGAAAACGCTGAATATCATCGGAATCCGCACCCGCGGCGAGGTTCTCGCCGAGCGGATCGCGCGGGCGCTGCGCTTGCGCGGGTTTTCCCAGATCGGGCGCGGGGTGCTGGATATCACCCTTTATCGCGACGATCTCTCGGAAATCGGGCCCAAGCCGGTGGTGCGGCCGACGGAAATCAATATCGGCATCGATGCCGCGCCGCTGCTGCTGGTGGATGATGTGCTGTTCACCGGCCGGTCGATTCGCGCTGCGCTGGATGCCCTGAGCGATTTCGGCCGACCCAGCGCGGTGCGGCTGGCGGTGCTGGTGGACCGGGGCGGCAGGGAGCTGCCGATTCACGCGGATTTCGTCGGCCTCACCCGCCAGGACGTGCCGCGCGATCATCGCGTCAACGTTCGGCTCGCCGAGATCGACGGGCGCGATGAAATTCTGGTGGAGCCCAAAGCGTGACTACCGCCGATGCCACAACTCGCCCGTTCGTCTGGAAGCGGAAACACCTGCTGAGCCTTGAATCGCTCTCGGCGGAGGAGCTGGAATTTATCCTCGATTCGGCAAAATCCTTCCGGGAAGTTTCCACCCGCAGCATCAAGAAAGTTCCCGCCTTGCGCGGGCGCGTGGTGGTCAATGCTTTCTTTGAGGACAGCACGCGGACCCGCACGAGTTTTTCGCTGGCGGCGTCGCGGCTCAGTGCCGACATCATCGACTTCTCCGAAAAAGGCTCCAGCGTCAGCAAGGGAGAAACGCTGGTGGACACCGCGCGAAATATCGAGGCGATGGGCGTGGACGTGATCGTCCTGCGCCACCGCGCCGCCGGCGCGGCCGAGGTGCTGTCGCGCGCGGTGACGTGCAGCGTCGTCAACGCCGGCGACGGCGCCCACGAGCATCCCACTCAGGGATTGCTCGACCTGTACACGATCCGCGAGCGCTTCGGAAAAATCGCCGGGCTGAAGGTTGCCATCGTCGGCGACATCGCCAACAGCCGGGTCGCCCGGTCCAATCTGTGGGGCCTGAAAAAGCTGGGGGCAGAAGTGATATTTGTCGGGCCGCCAACGCTGCTGCCTCGGGCGTTTGAAGCGCTTGGGGCGCGCTGCGTGCACGATTTCGATTCGGTGGTCGCCGAGGTGGATGTGATCAACATGCTGCGCGTGCAGTTCGAACGGATCGCCAGCAGTCAGTTTCCTTCCGTCCGCGAGTTCACGCGGCTCTTCGGCCTCCATTCCCAGCGTTTTGCCCGGTGCAAGCCGGATGTTTTTGTGATGCATCCGGGGCCGATGAACCGCGGAATTGAGATCGCTTCGACAATCGCCGATGGCCCCAACAGTGGAATCCTTACGCAGGTGACCAACGGCCTGGCCGTGCGCATGGCGGTTTTGTACCTCGTGACCGGAGCAGCGCAATAAATTTATGTCCAGCATCCTGATCCAAAACGGCACGATTCTTGACCCATCGCAAAAACTGCAGCAGCGCGCTGATTTGCTGATCGACGGCGGCAAAATCGCGGGGATCGGCTCAAACCTCGGCAGCGCCGACCGCGTGATCGACGCGGCGGGCTGTTTCGTCACACCGGGGCTGATCGACATTCACGTTCATTTCCGCGAGCCGGGGGACGAGGAGGAAGAGACCATCGCGACCGGCGCGGCGGCGGCCGTCGCGGGGGGATTTACCACGGTTTGCTGCATGCCCAACACCAAGCCGCCGCTGGATAACGAGGGACAGATCGAATTTGTACTTCGCGAAGCACAGCGCGTGGGGTTGGCCAACGTATTTCCCGTGGGGGCGATTACCAAAGGGCGCGAGGGAAGGGAACTGGCCGAGATCGGATCGATGATCCAGCGCGGCGCGATTGCGTTGAGCGACGACGGCGTGGGGATCGCCGATGCATCGGTCATGCGGAAAACGCTCCAGTACGCGAAGATGTTCGACGCCTGTATCATGCAGCATTGCGAAGAACCGTCGCTGGGCGGCGGCGCGATGCACTCGGGGATCGTTTCGACATCGCTTGGCCTGTCCGGCATCCCCGCCGAGGCCGAGCAGCTCATGATCTCGCGCGATCTGCTGCTGAACCGCACCATCGGCTGCCGCTACCACGTGCAGCACATCAGCACCGCCTGGAGCGTGGAATTGATTCGCCGCGCCAAGCGCGATCGGCAAACTGTCACTGCCGAGGTGTCGCCGCATCACCTGCTGCTGACCGATGAGAATTGCCGCGGATATGACACGAATTTCAAGATGAATCCGCCGCTGCGCACCGCCGCCGACGTGGCCGCGTGCATCGAAGGAATCAAGGACGGCACGATTGATTGCCTGGCGACCGATCACGCCCCACATCGGGCCGAGGAAAAGGAATTGGAATTTGCCGATGCGCCGATGGGAATCATCGGGCTGGAATGCGCGCTGGCGCTGTATATCAAGGCGCTGGTTGAGCCGGGGCATATCGACTGGATGAAGCTGATCGAGCTGATGTCCATGCGGCCGGCACAGATCGTCAAACTGAATCGCGGCACGCTCGCCAAAGGCGCGGCGGCGGATGTGACGGTGATCGATCCCAACCAATCCTGGACGATTGATTCGGACAAGTTTAAGAGCCTGAGCCGCAACTGCCCGTTTCAGGGATGGGAGGTGAAGGGCCGCACGAAAGCGACGATCGTGGGCGGGGATCTGAAATGCGAGGGGCGCGAGATCGGACAATGAGGTTCAAGCCGGCGGCCATTGAGTTTTCCTGCCAGTTTGCTTGCGGAAATCAGCTCGTCCGGCTGATGAGCGTGTTTTACCCTGCAGGAATTCTATGGGGACGTGCAAATGAATCTCCTACGCCGATCATCACGCATCAACGCGCCCGCTCGTCGTGCCCTCAGTTACCTGAGGGTGGCGGCCATGGCATAAGAGATTTAGAAGTGGCGCCAGCATTGTAGTACTGCCAACTCGCCTCGGGCGGAAAACCATCGTTCGGATGCAAGAGGTCATTTGACAATCCGTAAAAGCTTCCGTCAGAAGTGAACAGAATTTTATAAAGATGGGCTTCTGGCTTAATCTCAGTAATTGTAGTCGGCTGGGTGGTTGATTCTGCTGCGAGAGCGTGCGACTTTTTCTTCTTCGGTTTAGTCGTGGTAGTGGCAGTAGCGGGTGCAGCTGCTTTTGCCCCGCCGAGGGCTGCGGAGCCAAGCGAGGCAATGGCATTAATAAGGCTGGAATTGTCTCCCTGAGTTCCGTAGCCTGCCAGCATCCACCCATTTTGAAGGCTCACCTGCAATTGAGAACTCAAAAGAAAGAAACATTTGTTCATCTTGACCCTGTATCGGACCCCATAATTCGGCAGCCAAACGATCGAAGCCACAGGGCTGGATGAATTGTTAGACTTGTCCGAACTCGCGTCGTCGGATGAATCGTCAGACTTGTCCGGATTCGTGGCATCAGGGGAATCCTTTTTTTCATCGCCGCTAAGGGAATCATCCGTAACATCCGATTTCGAGTCAGGTCCCACCACTGTCGTTTTCGTGTTCTGGCCCGAGACCAGCAAATAGGGCTCGGGCCTATAAACATCGTACCCCTCCCCACTCCCGTTCTCGACAACGGAGAGCGGTGCACAGGCGCACAGCACAAGAACGATTGGCAGGAAGCTAAGAAATCTTAACATTGCGGCCCTTGTTTAGATCGACAGAGCGCGAAAATAACATCAGGATGGAAAGAACACGAAAGTAGCCTGAGTTATCGACAGCCGGTCCCGATGTACCGGACACGTCTAACCATAAATACCGATTCCGGAAAAACGTGGGCGCACGAATAGGAGACCGCTCCCCCCGATCCGGCTGGAGTCTTAGTATTTCGGCCCGATTAAGGAGGATTGGGTCGTAACTGGCAAGCGTTATTCAGGGCCCAAGATTGAAATCTTTTCCGCCAATGGTGACGATCGCCTCGCTACCCGTTGGACCTGCGCCGCACTGCCACCGGCAGGTACGCTTAGCTTTGCGTTCGGCGAGACTTAAATTTATTGGAGCCGACCAGGATCGAACTGGCAACCCCTGCCTTGCAAAGGCAGTGCTCTCCCAATTGAGCTACGGCCCCGGGAAATCAGCGGCGAATCATCAATCAGCTTACCGCACGCCCAGCAGCACTTCCATCGTGAGCTGGTCCAATCGCTCGTAGGGCAGCGGGACTGTGGCCAACTCCACGCGGTCAAGCGAAGCATCCAGTAATTTGCTCCCGTTTGCTTTGGAATATTTCGCGGTCAGTTTCGACACCGGATCGGTCGTATTGATCTGCCTGACGATCTGCTGAATCTCGCTGTCGGCGTTCCAGCGGCCGGCTTTTTCCTTCAGAAGCATGTACGTTCGCATCGAGCCGCGGGCGAATTCCTTTACATCGGCGTAGTCGCTCTGGCGATAGGCGTGGGCATCGAAGTGGCGGGGGCCGTTGTAATGGTTGTCCTCAAGAAGCTTCACGAGGAAAAATGCGTGCTTGAGGTTGACGCTGCCGAAGCGGAAATCCTGGTCGTATCGGCCGAACTCCTGGTCGTTCAGATCGATGTGGAAAAGTTTTTTCGCTTCGATGGCGGCCGCGACCTGGTGGACGAAATTGAGCCCGGCCATGTGCTCGTGGGCGACTTCCGGGTTGACGCCGCACATATCGGGGTGATCGAGAGTGGGGATGAAGGCGAGGTAACTTCCGGTCACGGCGAAATAGATATGCCCGCGCGGTTCGTTGGGCTTGGCCTCGAAGGCGAATTTATATCCGAATTTCTGGTCGATGCTAAATTCGCACAGGAAGTTGATCGCCTCGCGGAAGCGCTTGATGGAATCGATGGGGTTCTTGGTGGCATCGGATTCGACGCCTTCGCGGCCGCCCCAGAAAACGTAAATCTTCGCGCCGCACTCGGCCCCCATCTCCATGGCCCGCATTGTTTTCTGAATGGCGTAGGCGCGAATCTTCGCGTTGTTGCTCGTGAACGCGCCGTCCTTGAAGACGGGATCGCTGAACAGGTTGGTCGTGGCCATCGGCACCACCAGGCCGTTGTCTTTCAGCGCCTGCTTGAAGGATTTGACGATCTGGTCGCGCTGCGAGATCGTGGCATCGATTGGGACCAGGTCGTTGTCGTGAAAGTTGACGCCGTAGGCGCCGACTTCGCCGAGAAGATCGCAGATTTCCACCGGGGAGAGCGTCTCGCGCACGGGGCCGCCGAAGGGGTCGCGGCCGATGTTGCCGACGGTCCAGAGGCCAAAGGTGAATTTCAATTTGGGATCGGGTCGATCGATTTTTGGCATGTCTGTGTTTCCTCGTTAAATGGGTTCGGCATTGTTATGGAAAGAGGGTTATGATGCAACGGTTTACGGGGTTTGTGGGGTTTGTAGCTTTTTTTCGAAGTTGACTTCATGATCGGCCTGCGATTTTGGAATCAGGATGATGATCGGGTGACGTTACAGTGCCGAACGCGGGCATTGGTTCGAATATTATCGCCGGCGGCCGATTCGTACGGGCTTGGTGGGCCCGGCGACGTTCGGGCGATCCGTTTGAGAATGAGGAAGGGATGAACGGCACGCGGGTCATCGTCGATTTGGATCGGATCAGGGCCAACGTCGCCGGAATTATGAAGCAGTGCGCGGTGGATGTCATCGGCGTCGTCAAGGCGGATGCGTATGGGTTGGGCGCGCTGCTGGTAGCGGAGGCGATCGACGATCTCGTCGCGGGGTTTTGTGTGTTTGGATTGCTCGAAGCGGCTGCGATTCGCGCGGTAACGAAAAAAACGATCCTCTCGCTGGGGCCCAGCGAAGAAATCGACGTGGAGAAATTCGTCGCTCTGGGCGTGCGGCCATCGGTCTGGAACACCCAAGAAGCGCGGAGACTGCGGAAGGCGCGGCCAATATTGTGCGTGGATACGGGCATGCAGCGGTTTGCGTGTCCGCCGGAAAATGTGGACGCGGTGATCTCCGCCGGCGAGATCGACGAAGCGTTCACCCATGCGACAAACATCGAGCATGTGAAAATGCTGCAATCGATCGTGGACGGGCGCAAGCTGCGATTGCATGCGGCGGCGTCTTCGCTCCTGGGAGAACCGGCGGCGCGATTGGATGCCGTGCGACCCGGCATCGCGATGTATCGGGGGGCGGCGCGCATCGTCACTCCGCTGGTCGAGGTTCGCAGCGCACGAGGGCCGGTGGGTTATACGGGGTTTGGAGCTGATCGTTTTGGCGTCATCGTTTGCGGATATTCAAATGGGCTGCGCATTGGATCTTGTCTCATCGGTGGAATGAGGCGGCCGATCCTGGAAATTGGCATGCAATCCGCGTACGTCGGGGTTGGGCCGGACGATCGCGTGGGCGATGAAGTCGTTCTGCTGGGAGATGGATTGAGCGAGGCTGAGATTGCCCGCGAGTGGAATTGCAGCGAGCAGCAGGCGCTGACGTCGCTGGCTCGGGCGGGAGTGCGCAGCCATGTCCGGCGAGGCATTAACGCCGGCGGCTGAATTACATGCTGCTGTTCACGGAGTTCCAGCGGGCCAGCACCTTCATACCGAACGAGCCGATGACGGCGATCGCGGTGATGGAGATGAGGCCGAGGATGAGGGCGTATTCGATCACTTCACCGCCGGTCTCGTCGGCGAGCAATCCGCGCAGAAACTTGTTTAGACGGAGCATGGGAAAGTCTCCATTGAACAGTGTCTGATAACCACGCCGCCGTCTCTACGGCCCCACATCGATCTCGTCATCGGTCAAATTGACCGTTGGCTTAATCACAGATTGCGGAGGTAAGGACGGCGGCGATGGTCAATCAATATAAATCAGACCTGCCCGATGAATCAGACCCGCGCCTGCCTGCGGGTGCGCAGCCACGACCACGCGGCGGCGGCGGCGATTCCCGCGAGGCCCATCTCCGACGACGCCGGCGCCGGCACGGACGCCGGGCAGCACGGACCGCTCGGATCGTTCCCCTGCGGAAGAGTCGGCGTAATCACCGGAATGTTTCCCTTGGGCGTGTCGTTCCCGCCGGGGATCGTCTGGCCGTGCGGCGGCGGCGGTGGGAGATAGACCGTCACCACCGGCTTGCCGCCGATCCGGCAATCGTAAGAACGATAGTAGCATGGGCTGGGCAACTGTGACGGCGACGAGCCGTGCGGATCGAAGAGCAACGTGCATTGCGATCCCGCTGATTCGAAGTTGACCGTTGAAGCAATCGAGACGCCTGGAACGGCCAGGCACAAACCAATAACCCCCGCGCGCAAAGTCGCTTTCATAAAACACCCTCGGAAAAAAATAGAGACCCCCAAACTTCACCCGCGCGAAATCCCCGCAATCAAATCTTCCGTGACATGTTTCGCTGGTGAGATGCTTAGATACCCACTGATAATATATCACAGGTTTGGGGCGGTGCGCTCGAAATGCGCGCGCGGGGAAAGAGTTCTTCGTTCAATAACGAAATTGTGAGAACTTATGTCGCGCGCACCGCCTGGGAAATCCGGCGAATTCACCCGATTTTGGCGCAAAAAAAAGGCCGGGAGGCAACGAGCCACCCGGCCGACTAGGGGATGCAGAATCAGTGATGAATCATCAATTAGAGGATCGCCGCTTTGCGTTTACGAAAGGCGGAGACCAGCATGATTCCGACGACGCCCAGGCCACCGAACGCCGCCGAAGCGGGCGCGGGAACGGCCGAGGGATCGCATCCGCATCCATGCGGATCGGACGGCGGCAGACCACAGAGCGGCGGAGGAACGAAGCATCCGCCCTTGTCGCCCTTGAGGTCGGGAATGTCGCAGATCGAATGATCGCCCTTGACCAGCCACTTCAGGTCGCAGATGCCTTCGCCGCCCTTGCCGATATGGCAGGGGTCGAGCACCAGCTTGCAGTCGCCGCCCTGGGGCAGCTTGGAGCCGGGGCAGACTTCGAAGTGATAGTCCTTATCACCCTGGCCGCCTTTGTCGGTATACCCTTTGTCATCTCCGTATTTCCCGCCGAGGTCGATAGACGCCGCGCGGGTGACGCCGGAAATGGCGAGCGTCAGGCAACAGATGCCAAGACCAAAAGACTTGATCATTGCAGGAGCCCTTTCAAAATAAGGTCCATAACGAGACCGCGGGAAGTGCGAACGTCGCACGTCACCACTGATCTGCTGGTTGTCAAAACAATCCCGGTTGCTTTCGCGATTGGCCGGATAGGTCGAACGAGTGGAACATAGCCCACGATTCGACCGAGTGAGTCCAAAATGAAAAAAAATTGAGGGCTTATTCCTATCAGACGTGTGAAGAGCGATAAAACGATGGGGCGGCGACTTGTATGACGCGGTTAACGGACTGACCGGTCATCCGGCCGACCCGTGCAAAATCAGCGGAAAACAGGCGGTTTTACCGATGAAGGGTATGGGGAACGCAACGTGAGTCAGATCAATCCCATTACCGGTTCGATCCTGCAGGCGCCGGGGGCACAGCGCGCCCAGGAGATCGACAAATCGCGGCAGATTCGGCACTCGCAGGACGCGCGCAAGAACGCCGCAGCCGCCGGCGAGGAAGAAGTCGAGGAATCAGTTATCAGTCCCGATGAATTGCCTGGCGTCGGTGAGCAAAATCACAATCGTCAAAAACGGAAAAACACTTACAGCCGCCAACGCCCGCCCGACCCTGAACCCGAAGAACCCGCCGACGGCCTGGACCTCACCGCCTGATTGTTTAGCGGCCGCGTTTACGCGGCGCGTTAATCGCCAACCGCTACCAGACTGAACACCGAAATTTCCGGCCGGCACCACTCATGCACGCGCTGCCCATAACTGAGCCCCCGATTCACATACAGATGCCGCCCCCCCACCGAATAATATCCATGCGTGTATCGCCGAAACCGATGTGGATACAGCGCCCGCCCCACCTTTCCCGCCGCGACTTGCCGACCGTGCGTGTGGCCGCTGAGCATCCATTGCCAGGGATATTCCAGAAGCTCGCGGACATTGGCCGGATTGTGGTTCAGGCAAATGATCGGGGCGGATGGATCCACGCCCGCGAACGCCGCCACCGGATCGATATGTCCCGACCACTCATCGTCCAGCCCGACGATGATCAGCGGCTTTTGCGCGCCATCGGCTTTCACCTCGAGCGATTGGTTTCGCAGCACGATCATCCCGCGCTTGACGAGACACGATTCCAGGAAATCCGCCCGCCGCTTGCCTTCGCCATTGGTGCGCTTTCCGTAAATGCTGTAATCATGGTTTCCGAGCGTGCAGATCACGCCGCGCGACGCCTTGAGGTGCGAAAGCAATGTCGCCACGCGCGCGGCGAAGCGATATCCCCCCGTGATCAGATCGCCGGTCACGCAGATCAATTCCGGTTTCAATTCGTTGATCCATTGCAGGTGCTGGATCAGATATCGCTGCCACACCACCGGACTGTAATGAAGATCTGAAATCTGCACGATCTTCCATCCCGCCATCGCCGGATCGAGATTTTTCAGCGGCATCTGCCGGCGATGGATATCCACCCAGCGGCGATTCATCGGCAGCGCGTGCATCCCCGTGAGGCCGAGGCGCGCCATGTTCGTCCAGATCGCCCGGCGCCAGCGGTGCTGCCGCCGCCAGTGCGGTTTGTTCAGAAAATCAGACAGTTGACTGACCATGGATATTTTCGACGCGGGAACTTATTCGATCATCGCCAGCGCCGCGGCGATTTCCTGCGCTGCATGCTGATCCCCCTTGCGCGTGGCGGCCGCGATCCCCTGCCGGTACGCCTCGCGCGCCCGGTCCAAATCTCCGCTCGATTCCAGCACCTGCCCCTTCTGGAGATAGGCGTAGGAATAACCCCAATCGTGCTGAATGACTCGATCGAGAAATTCCAGCGCCGCCGGCGCATCGCCCAGCTTGCGGTATTCCAGTCCCATCGCGTACAGCAGAAATGTATCGCCGGGTGATTTTTCCAGCATCCCCTTGAGCTTTTCCAGGCGAGTCGGCTCGCTCATCGCTCAACCCGCTTTCGATCTCAGCGGTTTGTGCTGCATGTGAAGAGATTCGGCAACCGCCGCGTTGGTGATGCGCCCGCCGGCAAGGTTGATTCCTTCAGCCAGCCCCGGATCTTCCGCGGCGGCTTTCTCGAATCCCCGGTTGGCGATTCTCTGCGCGTACGGCAACGTCGCGTTGCACAGGGCGATCGTGCTCGTCCGCCCCACGGCGCCGGGCATGTTCGTCACGCAGTAATGCACGACATTTTCCACCACAAACGTCGGCTGCTGATGCGTCGTGGGTCGGCTGGTCTCGACGCTGCCCCCCTGATCGATCGCCACATCGACGATCACGCTGCCGTTGCGCATCTCCGCCAGGTCTTGCCGCGTGACCAGCCGCGGCGCCTTGGCGCCGGGAATTAATACGGCTCCGATCACCAGATCGGCCTGGCGCAGATAATCGCGAACCGTGTGTGCATCGCTGAAAATCGTCTTCACGTTGGCGGGCATCACATCTGACAGATAGCGCAGCCGCTCGAGGTTGATATCCATAAGCACGACGCTGGCGCCCAGCCCCGCCGCAACGCGCGCCGCGTGAGTGCCCACAATGCCCGCCCCGAGCACCACCACATCCGCAGGGGCGACGCCGGGAACTCCGCCCAGCAATATCCCGCGGCCCATCATCGGTTTTTCCAGGTATTTCGCCCCTTCCTGGATGCTCATCTTGCCGGCGATTTCGCTCATCGGCGTCAGGCACGGCAACCGACCCGCGCGGTCCTTGATCGTCTCGTACGCAATGGCAACAATCTCCGATTCCAAACACCCCTGCGTCAGTTCCGGCGAAGCCGCGAAATGAAAATACGTGAACACAATCTGCCCCGGCCGGAACAGCGCGATCTCCGAGCTTTGCGGTTCCTTCACCTTGATGACCATTTCCATTTGCGAAATGGCGTCGGCATGCGTGGGGACAATGCTCGCGCCGGCGCGCGTGTATGCCTCGTCGGCAAAACCGCTGCCAGCGCCTGCGGATGCCTCCACGAATACCTGATGACCGCTCTTGACCAGAGTCTCCACGCCCACCGGCATCAGCGCGACGCGGTACTCATCCGATTTGATTTCTTTTGGTAATCCGATTTTCACTGATGGCGGATTATAGGTGTGCGGTGCTTCAATGCCATGCGACCGGCGGTAAATTTTTATTACGTTTTTAGAGAGATTTGTTCCATAATTGGCGTTCAAGCTTCAAGATTTTTATCGATTACCCGCTCTGTGCCGAACGCGGTCATCGGCTCGAATGATGATCCCAGTTGTCGCTTCGGACGCGGGTGGTGGGCCAGGCGACGTTCGCAAAATCTTTCTGCACCGGGCGTGTGCAGTCCCGGCCCGCGTCTCTTTCCAAAGGCTGCGCCGACCGTCAACAGGCCCACCAGGCCCGCTCGAAGCGGCCACCGGATTCATCATTCGAGCCAAACATTACGTTCGGCATCGCCCGCGCAACGATAAAAATGACTTTGCATTTCGGCCCTTACGTCCTAAAGCAATCTCCAAAACTGGGAATGAGTGAGTTCACTTGCCGCTTGCAGTTACCCCTTGAACTTCTTATCTATTAAACCAGATAGGAGCCGCTCATCATGCAGTACACCACTCTCGGCCGCACCGGACTTAAAGTTTCCCGTCTCTGCCTGGGCACGATGAATTTCGGTCCGCACACGCCGGAATCCGAAAGCCAGGCGATCATGGACAAATCGCTGGAGCTGGGGATCAACTTCTTCGACACCGCCGATGTCTACGGCTGGAAAAAAGGGGAAGGCATCACCGAGCAGATCATCGGCCGATGGTTCGCCCTCGGATCGGGCCGCCGCGAGAAGACAATTCTGGCGACCAAGGTTTTCGGCGATATGGATCTGGACGCCGCGGATATCACGATGAAGCGTGGCCTGTCCGCCGCCAAAATCCGCCGAGCCTGCGACAACAGCCTCAAGCGAATGAAAACCGATTACATCGATCTCTACCAGATGCACCACATCGCCCGCGAAGCGCCGTGGGATGAAATCTGGCAGGCGATGGGTGTCCTCATCCAGCAGGGCAAAATTCTTTACGTCGGCAGCAGCAATTTCGCCGGCTGGCATATCGCGCAGGCCTGCGAAACCGGAAAGGCCCGCGGGTTGATGGGGCTCGTCTGCGAGCAAACCAAGTACAGCCTCGTCACCCGGCAGGTCGAACTCGAAGTCGTCGCCGCGTGCCGAGCCTATGGCGTGGGGCTTATCCCCTGGAGCCCGCTGGACGGCGGAATGCTCGGCGGTGTGCTGCAGAAAATGGAAAAAGGCCGCCGCGCCGGCGAGCACGTTCAGAACCGTGTCGAAGCCCTCAGGCCGCAGCTCGAATCGTGGGAAAATTATTGCAAGGAACTTGGCCATAAGCCCGCCGACCTCGCCCTTGCGTGGCTCATCGCCAACCCGGTCGTCACCGCACCGATCATCGGGCCCCGAACCATGGACCAGCTCACCGGCTCACTGGCCGCGCTGCAAATCCACGTCACGGATGAGATCAACCAGCGGCTGAACACCATCTGGCCCGGCCCCGGCGGCGAAGCCCCCGAAGCCTACGCCTGGTAACGCTCCACGTTTAGCGGCCGCACTTGTGCGGCGCGTTCTTCGTCCGACCAATGCCCCCCACGCACCCATTCTGCAAACTCGCCGATCCTTCCACATACATCGCCTGCTCGTGGAATCTCACCACCGAAGAAGCCGGCCGAAACCATTGGGTTCCCTTCTTCAAGCGGCATCTCGACACGATCCTGCAACTCGGCATCGAATCCGCAAAATCCAAACCCGAAGCCCAGGATCGCGCGACGGCCTGCAAACAGCAGTTCTTCAAGGTGTTTGATTCCTTCGCCCGGAATCCCGCCGATTATGGCCAGGTCACGATCCTCACGCTCGACACCTGGCGCGACCAATGCCTGCGCGATTTTGGTTTCGACGATCCCTTCGCCGATCTGAAAAATCGCGAGAACGAAAAGATGCTTCCCCTGCTGCCCGTGGTTTGCCGGGAAATCGACTCGCTGCGCAGCCTGGATCAATTGACCGCACTGATCCGCGGCATCTTCGCCGGTAATATTTTCGACATGGGCGCTGATGCGACCGCCAAAAAATTCATGGGCGCCAGCCCGGATTTTTTCGCCACCCGCGCCGGCGTTTCACCGCGCCCCTGGCTGATCGACGATTACGATGCGCTGACGACTCGCCTGTTTGATGGCCCGCCGCATCGCAAGGCCGTCTTCTTCATCGACAACGCCGGCAGTGATTTTCTACTCGGCACGCTGCCGATGATCCGCTGGCTGGCGATGCGCGGCACACACATCGTTCTCGCCGCCAATGAGCGCCCCACGCTCAATGACATGACCGTTGCCGACGTCCGCGCCTGGTGGCCGCGCATCGGGGCGACCGAGCCGTCCATCGCCGAGCTTCCCATTGAGATCGTCAGCACCGGCACCGGCGAACCGCTGATCGACCTGGCTGAGATTTCGCCTGAGCTGAACGCCGCTTCCGCCGATGCCGATCTGGTTATCCTCGAAGGGATGGGCCGGGGCGTGGAAAGCAATCTCGACGCCGAATTTTCCTGCGATGCAATCAACATTGCGATGATCAAAGACACCGCCGTCGCCGATCGCCATCACGGCAAAGTGTTCGACGTTGTCTGCCGGTTCTGGCCAAAACCCTGACGCGCCAATGGATCAATCCCCCGACATCGCCCCTTTGCAAATTGATGTTGGCTCCCCGGTTATTTCCAAAATCATCCGCCGACTGCTGCCGTTCCTTTGCCTTTTGTTCATCATCAACTATCTCGACCGCACCAATGTCGCGATGGCGAAGCTGCAGATGCTGAGCGACACGCACCTCACCGACGCCGGGTATGGCCTGGGCGCGGGTCTTTTCTTCGTCGGATATTTCCTCTTCGAGGTGCCGAGCAACCTGATTCTCCATCGCGTCGGCGCGCGCCGCTGGATTTCCCGCATCATGATTTCCTGGGGAATCCTCTCGGGCCTGATGTTCCTCGTTTCCGGCCCGGCCAGCTTCTACACCGTGAGATTTTTCCTCGGCATCGCCGAGGCGGGATTTTTCCCCGGAATCGTCTTTTATCTCACGAACTGGATTCCCGCGGCCCGCCGCTCGCATTTGCTGGCGATCTTCCTCACGTCCGTCGCCCTCTCCGGCGTCGTGGGCACGCCACTGGCCGGTCTGATCATGCAGATGGAAGGCATCGGGCATCTCCACGGCTGGCAATGGCTCTTTATTCTCGAAGGCATTCCAGCGGTCGTTCTCGGTGTCGCTATTTTGTTCACCGATCTCCTTCCCGATTCCCCGGCCCATGCCAAATGGATCAGCGCCGCCGAGCGGACCTGGATCGAATCCGAGCTTGCCCGCGATCATGCCGAGACGCACGTCAACCACGTCGCCGATCTCCGCTCCGCCGCCCGCGACGGGCGACTCTGGCTCCTCAGCCTCATCTATTTCATGCTGATCATGGGCCTGTACGGATTCATCTTCTGGGTTCCCACCCTCGTCAAAACATTGACCCGGGCCAGCAACCTGCGGGTCGGCGTGCTCTCGGCAATTCCGTACGTGGTGGCCGCGATCAGTATGGTCGCCATCGGCGCCATCGCCGACCGCACCGGCCGCCGACGATGGTGCGTCTCCGTTTGCGCCCTGACCGGCGCCGCGGGAATCTGCGCTCTATGCGCATCCACCACGCCGGCGACGGGATTGCTTTCCCTCTGCCTCGCCGCCATCGGCATTTTCGGCACCCTCGCGCCCTTCTGGGCGCTGCCCGCTCGCTACCTGCGCCGCACCGCCGCCGCGGGCGGCATCGCGATCATCAACTCCACCGGCGCGATGTCCGGCTTCGTTGCTCCATCGGTGATCGGCTGGGCCAAATCCGCGACAGGTCATTTCACGACGGGTCTGCTGGTGGTTGCCGCATCCCTTTTATGCGGCGCGGTCCTCATCGTCTTTGTCCCCGCCACGGTGGAAGGAAGTTAGCGCCGAGCGCACCGAGGACACCGAGAATAGCATGTATTTCTCGGCGTCCTCGGCGATCTCGGTGACCTCGGCGCTAAAATATGCTCTGCAGAATCGGAAACAGTAGACGAAGAACCAAGGCCGATAAGCTTTATCATAGTATGTCGTCGCAACGCGATATCATCGGTTGAATTGACGGCCCTGCGCAGACTGCATAACATCCCAAGCCGATTAAGAAGGAGAAGCATTGTTCAATATCGATCCCAAAAACCTGGATCCCCGCCTGATGGATCGGGCCACGCGCTATCTAGGCGCCGACCCCGCCACGCTGCCCGTGAATATGCCCGTTTCCATGCCCGGCCCGCAGGGCGGTGGGTATAACCGCTATCGCGAAATGACGCTGGAGGAAATGCTCCTGGAAAACCGGGTGCTGTTCCTCGTCGGTGAAATCAACCACGTCAGCGCCAGCAGGATCATGATGCAGATGCTCTACCTCCAGAGCATGAAACGTGATCAGGACATCAACCTTTACATCAACAGCCCCGGCGGTGTGGTGGACGACACGCTGGCGATCTACGACATCATGAAATTCCTCACCTGCGACGTCGCCACCTACTGCATCGGCCGGGCCGAAAGCGGCGGCGCGATCGTTCTTATGGCCGGCAAAAAGGGGAAGCGATTCATTCTCCCCAACGCCAAGGTCATGATTCACCAGCCCTTCGGCGGGGTGTATGGGCAGGCGGCGGATATCGAGATTCAAGCGGAGGAAATCCTCAAGACGAAATCGACGCTGATTTCCATCATGTCCAAGTGCACCGGCCAGTCGATCGATCGAGTCCGCGACGACAGCGAGCGTGATCGATTTTTCGATGCGCCGCAGTCGGTGAAATATGGAATCTGCGACGAGGTGCTGGGCGAGGATTCGCCCGCCGCCATCGCCGCCAGCGACGCGACCAAACCAAAGTAACCGGCAACCACGCGCATGCTGTACCTGGGCATCGATCATCCCGCGATTTCCTGCCACGATGTCAATGGGCAGGTGGGCTGGTATTGCGCCAACCTGGAAATGAAAGTCCTCTTCAACGACGGCAAAAATCCGCCCAGCGTGCTGCTGGGATACGACGGCCAGATGGCCGCCATCGAACTGATGCCCGTCAGAAATCCCGGCCCTGAACCGGCGGAGGCGGCGCGATTCCAACCCGGCTTGCGGCACGTGGCGCTGCGGGTCGGCGATTTCGAAGAGGCCTACCGCAAACTGCAAACGCTGCGGGTGAAGTTTATTACCGAACCGATACCGGCCGTCGGCGGCGGCAAAACCATTTTCTTCCGCGACCCGGAGGGAAACGAGCTGCAAATTATTGAGCGAAACGGGAAATGAAAACCATGGAAAACAGTCTGATCCCCATCGTCATTGAAAAATCCGGACGCGGTGAACGCGCCTACGACATTTATTCGCGCCTGCTCAAGGACCGCATCATCATCCTCGGCGGGCCGGTCACGGATGATTCGGCCAACGTCATCATCGCCCAGCTTCTGTTCCTATCCAACGATGACCCCAAGACGGATATTCAGTTCTACATCAACTCGCCCGGCGGCAGCATTTCCGCGGGGCTGGGGATTATCGACACGATGCGGTTCCTGCGCTGCGATGTAGCCACCACGTGCATCGGCATGGCCGCGAGCATGGGAGCGTTTCTGCTCGCCGCGGGACGCAAGGGAAAACGCGCGGTGCTGGCCAACAGCCAGGTGATGCTGCACCAGCCGCTGATCGGTGGTGTTCTGCAGGGCCCGGCGACCGATCTGGGAATCGAGGCCCAGCACATGCTCCGCATGCGCGACCGCATCTACAAAATGATGGCCGACTACACCGGCAAACCTCCCGAGCAGATCCATCGCGATTTCGACCGCAACAAGTGGCTCTTCGCCGAAGAGGCAATTGAATATGGCTGCGCCGATCTGGTCCTGGAGCGCGTCCCGGAAATCGTCGCCGCCACCGGTAGCCGGGCCGAGGAGACCGATGAGGCCAAGGATTAAACTCCCGTTTAGCGGCCGCGCTTGCGCGGCGCTTTGGCTGCCATTTTGCCTGTTACCCGGCTGCTACACGCCCAGCAAAGCCAATATCGAGCTGCGCAAGCAAAACCAATCGCTTCAGTCCACCATCGACGAGCTCAATCGCCGCCACGAGGCGGACGTTGCCACGATCCGCGGCCTGCAATCCAGCGCCACAACCGTCCCGGTTTTGCCGCAGGATCAGATCGATCAGCTCTTCACCGTCGCGGGGCTCAAATTCGGCATACTCACCGGCGGATATCACCCCGATCCGGACAAGACCGGCGATACAATGCTCAAAATTTATGTCGTCCCCATCGACCAGCAGGGCGACAAGCTCAAAGCGGCCGGGTCTTTCCACGTCGATCTGTTCGATCTTTCGCTCAAATCCGATAACCGCATCGGCTCGTGGGATTTCGACCTGCAAAAATCCCGCGACCACTGGTACGGCAGCGCCCTGATGTACAGCTATGTCCTTGATTGCCCCTGGCAGACGGTTCCCCGCAATCCAAAGCTGATGGCCCGCATCACCTTCACCGATGCCCTCACCCACCGCGTCTTCAGCGTGGATAAAGAAGTCACCGTCGAGCCGCCCGCACAGTGATCGCCGCTACGGCCGCGCGATGGTCCAGGTCGTCTGATTATCCGCGATGATTGCCATCTGCGCCATATCGATAAACAGCCCCGATTCCACCACGCCCGCGCGCGCCCCCAGCTTCTGGTTCAGCTCGCGCGGGTCTGCAATCTCCGCGAACTTGCAATCGAAAATATAGTTCCCGTTGTCGGTGACAAAGATTTCGCCGCCCGCACCCCGCCGCAGCGCCGGCGTGCAGCCCTGATCGCGCAGGAAACGCTCGCTCGCTTCCTGCCCAAACGGCGTCACCTCCACGGGCAATGCACATTTCGTCCCCAGTTTCGTCACCAGCTTGCTCGCATCGGCGATGATGATCAGCTTGGCCGAGTTCTGCGCCACCAGCTTCTCCCGCAGCAGCGCGCCGCCGAGGCCTTTGATCAGCGTCAAATCCGGCGCGATCTCGTCCGCTCCATCGACCGTGACGTCGATCTTCGATGTCTGCGCAAATGTCAGCACGGGCAGCCCGGCGTCGCGGGCCAATTTTTCGGAGTTCACGCTGGTGGGAATCCCCCGCACGTCCCGCAATTTGCCTTCGCGAAGCGCCCTCCCCACGGCTTCGATAAAATATTTAGCGGTCGATCCGGTGCCAAGCCCGACGATCATCCCATCCTTCACGTGTGCCAGCGCCGCTTCACCGGCTCGTTGCTTTGCATCCATAGTGCGAGGATACGCGATGGGGGACGGTTGCACAAAGAGGAAAAACGCCGCACAAGTGCGGCCGCTAAACGCGCTGATTTTTCCGCGTTCCGCCGGTTTTTTCCACGAGACGGATGCCGCCGATTTTCATTGTTTTGTCGATTGCTTTGCACATGTCGTAGACGGTCAGCGCCGCAACCGCCACGGCCGTGAGCGCTTCCATTTCCACGCCGGTCTTCGCTGAAATCGCCGCCATCGCCTTGATGTGAAGCTCCACGGGCTGATTCGCGGATGGATTCAATTCCGGCAGATCAAATTCCACTTCGACCGTGTCTATCCCCAGCGGATGACACAGCGGAATGAGTTCGCCCGTTCGCTTGGCGGCCATGATCCCCGCGAGCCGCGCCGTCGACAGCACTTCGCCCTTGGGCAGCTTTCCATCGGCAATCGCCTGGATCGTCCCCCGCTGCATTGAAATGAACCCCTCGGCCCGCGCGACCCGCCGCGTGATCGGCTTGCCGCCGACATCCACCATCTTCGCGTTGCCGGATCGATCGAGATGCGAAAGTCGGCGTGTTGCCATTGGGACGAATTATAGCAATTCGCCGTCCACTACTCCCCAGCGCCCCCGTCCAACTGATACTTCCTCATCTTCTTGTAAAGCGTCGTGCGATTGATATCCAGCTCGGCGGCGGTGGCCTGGCGGTTCCAGGCGTTGCGCTTCAGGGCGGCTTCGATGATCCGCCGCTCGGGACGCTGCAGGGCGGCTTCCAGCGGCATGGGGCTGTCTGAAATGTCCGCCGAGACGACGGAGTTCACCATCTCCACCATCGCGGTCGTCTGCAAAATCTCGGGAAGATCTTCAATGTCGATCTGCGGACGGCGGCAGAGCACCACCGCGCGCTCGATGGCGTTTTCCAGCTCGCGCACATTGCCGGGCCACTGGTAGCGCTGCAGGGCGGCCATCGCTTCCTCGCTGAATCCCAGGATTTCCCGGCCGCATTCCTTGGAGAATTGCCGCAGAAAATTTCCCGACAGCAGCGGAATGTCCCCAAGCCGCTCGCGAAGCGACGGCAGCTTGATCGTCACCACGTTGACGCGGTAATACAAATCCTGCCGGAATTTCTGCTCGGCCACGAGCTGCGTCAGGTCCACGTTGGTCGCCAGGATCACCCGCACGTCCACGTGCTTCGTCTGGCTGCTGCCCACCGGCTCGAACGCGCGCTCCTGCAGGACGCGCAGCAATTTCACCTGCATCGCCGGCGACGCGGAATTGATCTCGTCAAGGAACAGCGTCCCGCCGTCGGCGGCGAGAAACCGGCCCGGTTTGTCGGCGATCGCGCCGGTGAAGGCGCCTTTCACATGGCCGAACAATTCGCTTTCCAGCAGCGTTTCCGGCAGCGCGCCGCAGCTTACTTCCACGAACGGCTTGTCGCGCCGGGGAGACCGATGATGAATCGCCCGCGCCAAAAGCGATTTGCCCGTGCCGCTTTCCCCGGTCATCAGCACCGTCGCGCGGCTGTCGGACACCGCTTCGGCGAGGTCGAAAATCTTCAGCATCTTGTAGTCGTGCCCGACGATGTTCTCAAAGCCGAAGCGCATGTCGAGCTGCTGCCGCAGCGTCTGATTTTCAAACATCAGCGATTGCTGGCGAACGGCTTTTTCCACCACCACGCGAATCTCATCATCCACGATCGGCTTGGTGAGATAATCATGCGCGCCCATCTTCGTGGCTTCGACGGCGCCCTCGATCGACCCGTAGCTGGTGATCACGATCGTGACCACGTGGGCGGCCCGGCGGCGAACTTCGCGCAGAAATTCCGCCGGCTTCAGCCCCGGCATATTGATGTCGGCCAGCAGCACTTCGATCTGCCCGCTTTCCATCACCGCGAAGGCGTCCTCGGGGCGATCGCAGCTTTTCACGTCGTATCCCTCGCGGCTGAGGAACTGCGACAGCGACTGCAGGATGATGCGGTCCTCGTCGAGAATGAGAATCCGCGGTTTATGGGGCGTGCCTGGCTGAAGCATTATGTTTTTCCAAGGTAGTGTTGCCGGAGATCAACTCGCTGCTGTTTTTCACCATCGGCATAAAAACGTGTTGACGGTAAGCGACGGTGGAATATTTGCGCGAATTTCTAACCGCCGGAGGAAACTTTTCTCGGACTTATGGATGAATGACTGGCGAAGCGGCGAGACGCGAAATGAACAGATGGGCGCATAAAAAAACAGCGGCTGGCCGCCCCTCCGGCTGCCGCCGCTGTTCAAACATTGTGCGAGTGCACTCGGTCGTTTCGGGAGCGACAGCCAAACCCTACTGGGTCAAACTCCCCCCTCGGGTGAAACCCGCTTCCGAAACACCTTCAAATTTTTCTTAGGCGGGCGTCCTGCTGATTAGGACGCCGAACTTGATGCGGGAACTCTCGATTCAAATCTCTTCAGCCCGCGTTGTGAATATAACCTGCGAATAAGGGGTTGTCGAGAATTTTCGTAAGAAATCAGCAAATTAAACGCTTAAACTGGAAATCTCTTCAAACCAATCCGGGAGAAATGGCCGTCAGTTCGACCCCGGATCGAGCACCCTTCCCATGAACAGCACCGCCCCGCTGCTGTTGTCACGGATCATGAAAAGAAACGGATGATCGATAGTAAACGCTTCGCGCGGCAAGGGGATGGCTGTTGGCATCATAACGATGCCCGAAGCCGCGGCCGCTTCGGTTCCCGCCTCATCCACGGCGATGAACGCCTTGTGCACCGCATCCGCCACGAACAGGTCGCGCCTGCCGTCGATCCCTGAAAAATCAGCCTCGTCTCGTTTGAACGCCGCTGTTATACCCATCGCCTTTAATGCCGTTTGCAGGCTTGTTTGGAATGAAAATTGGAACTTCGGGAGCGACAGTGCAAGAAAATGAGAATCCATCCCCGCCGCGATGCGGTCGATCATCGGACCGGTCATCTCCGATTCCACCGCAGCCAGCCCATCCATCTTTTTCGGCAGCACGATCAGCATCGAGATCTTGTCCCCCTTGTAGGGCAATTCCAGCGCATCGAACTGATCGTCGTGCATCACCCGGTAAGAACCCAATTTGTGCATCATCATTCGCTGGGCCGGGTCGGCATGACCGCCTGCATGAAAATCACCCAAAAAGCTTTTCTCAGGCGTAAACGGCTCTTTCCAATCCGCGTGAAAATAGATCGCGTTGGTCAGCACCAGCCTGGCATCGTGCGGAACAGATCCCGGTGAAAAAAGCTCGGGAATCTTCCCGCTGGTCTGATCACTCACCCAACTGTTGATTTTCATGCACGCATCGGCGGGGTTGGCGAAATCGACGTTGTTGCACGCGCCCTGATATTCTTTTGAAATCGTGTCGCGAAACTGCGGGAGGAGATCAAACCCGTTCTGCACCCACAGGGCGTTGGCGATGTGAAGCTGAAAATCCGGATCGCTCGCGGTGAGCGCCGCGATCATCTGCCGTGCCTGGGCATCGGGGCCGAGGATGTGGTCCATCTGTGCCGCCGTCGTTCCGGCAGCGCCCTGGCGGGTCATGGCCAGCGCTTCGTAAATGCTCAGCGGCGAGCAGATTAGATTCTGATCTTTGGGCAGATTCGCATACAGCCCCGCGGCAAAATCCCCCGGCGCGGCTTTGACCGGGCCGGCGAAGACGCCCAGCGCTAAACCAATTGCCAGAATGACGATCCGCCGCATCAAACCTCCGCAGGCTGAGGCCGTTCCGGCCTGATTATCCCTTTCCTATTGACGCGCCAATCTCCAAAAGGATTGTGAAAATGAGAAAAAATACCCGTTCTGCGGTACTCTTTACCCATCAGCAGGCGAATAATTACCATTGAAATGGAGGCAATCCCATGAGAATGGCCTTCGGTTTAGCGGGGCTTCTGGTGACCCTCGGTGTGATGGTCTGGATTTGGCATGAGGTGGAAGGCCCCGATATCCAGGTGTCGCTGACAGCGCAGAAGAAGGTGGACACCACCCTCAACCAGCTCAATGGGCAGGACAACAACGGCATCCGCGTCGAGGATTCGTACAAGGTGTTCGCCGACTCGCGCGATGATGGAAAGCTGCTCGATCTGCAGGTCACGGAAGTGATGCCCGGCGGTCCAATGGATGCGAAGTATGGCCTGCGGGCCAATGACGTCATCATCGCCGCCATCGACGGGCACACCGTCCGCACGGATTTCGCCGGTCTGAATAGCCAGGAAGAAGGCACGGACGCGATCCGCGATGCCTACACCACCGGCGGGCAACTGGTCGTGGAGCGCGGAAACGCAAAACTGACGCTGCCGCTTTCACCGACCCCGGTCGCTCCCGCACAGCCGAACAATCCCAACACGCTCAGCGCCAATGCCCAGAAGACCGAGCAGCAGCAGGAAGGCAAGACGGATCACACGGAGGATGGCACCATGGATCAGATCAAGCTGCACGCGCTGCCTGGATTTTGAAGGGAATCCTTTTACTGCGCTTTGAAGTTCAAGCTGTCCACTGCCGTCTGGGCGCTGAATCGAATTTCGGCAATGGGTGTGCCGGACGGAACCTGGAACGCGAGCCACACATTGACCGGCCGGCCTTTTTTCGATGACAGCGGCTGCAGGTGGTTCTTGTCATCGAAATTCTTGTAATTGACGACGAGATAGTGATCGGTCCCGCGCTGGGCCGTCGCCCACACGCCAACGCACGGAAATGTCTGCCCAGTCGCATCGGCCAGGGCAAAGTCCGCCAGCCGATTTCCCCACGACCACATCTGATTCGAAGACCCCGATACCGGCGCGGAGCATTGGACCTGCACCAGAACCGTGTTGGGATCGACCGCCAGCTCCTGCACGTCTTCGCTGGGCGGCTGGGCGAGTTGATCGACCGCGGTATCCGCGTTTACCGTGAGCTGCGTCCACTGGCGATGATCCAGCTCCCCGCCGACGCCGCTGGGCAACTGCACGGTTCCCGCATCGTTGCTGGTGCCGGCGCTGATGGGATACGCCAGCTTATTCGATGCGCTGATGGCGATGTATCCCAGCCCCGAATCTCCCAGCGGATGTTCGCTGGCGGGGGCCGTGGGACCGCTTTCTCCGCCGCTGGATTCCTCGCCGTTTGATCCCGATGGGCCGGCGGTGCTGGTATCTATCGCGGCCGCGCCGGTCCAGAGCCCATCGATCTTGGCCAGCGCCGCGTCCACCGACGGCTTGCGGATGACCGGCGTCTTGTCGGGATTCGGCGGTGGGCCGTATTGCACGGTCTGACCGCCGATGTCGCACACCGCATACCGCTTGAATTCCACGAACATTCCCGGTGGAAGCTCAAACGGTGGATTCTTGGTGGCATCAGCCATCACGTTGTCGCGATCGACGAGGAAAACAAAATCGATCGTTCTCGTCTGTCCCATATCCGAAAACAGAAAGTCGTCCGGCCGGCAGGCGACGGCGATTCCCTTGTTGTCCAGAGTTGCCACCGGATAAAAATCCTTGAACGGCACGTTATTGCCCGGCTGCCCCGCCACCAGCCGGATCGAAGCGGCGGAATAGCGCATCAGATTATCCGCATCATCCGCGAGGTCTTTCCCCGCGAAGGACATTCGCACGACGAGACAGATCTGCCCCACATCGGCCGCAAGCGTGGCCGGGACCGGCGATGAGCCGGCGATGCGCATCGTCTGCGGCTCGCCGTCCACCTGCGGGATCGGACGGGGCGGATTGTAGATGCCCTTCACCGAAACCTCCGGACTTGCCGCGTTGTTCACGGCGGTGTGCCGGGCGCCGGCCTGGATTCCCAGCCGCTGACCGTAATATTCAACGAGCAAATCGGGATGAACAGCGGCGAACGGATGGCCGCTCGACAGCGAACCATCATCCGCGCTCACCTTCCTGATCAGACCCGCGAGCAGATCATCCTGCCGAAGCCAGACGCTCGATTCGTTTGCGTCGTCGGGATATTTGTCGCCGGTGTAGACGTCGTAATTCTTGGTGTCCTGCATCTGGCCGTTTTGCCCGCCAAACTGCGGGTCGCTCTGATCCATCGTGGCAAACCGTGAATACATCCCCACGGCCGGACCAAACGGCATCGCATCTGCGGCGACGGCGACGATGCCCGTTACCATCAGCGCCGCGATCAGTCCCATCAGACCCGCGCCGACTTTCTCGACGATGAACGGAACCCGCACGTTTCCCGGAACGAATGCGTCGATCACCAGCCGGATCAGGAGATACGTCACCGCGAAAATGACCACCAGCGCGATCGGCGCGGCGCCGTCGAAAATCTTTGCGTTGAAGATCAGCGGAGCGGCGGTTTCGTACCAGCCCATCGCCACGATCGCCGCGATGGTCGCCGCGATAGCCGATATCGTGGCGCTGAAAAATCCCTGGACATATTGGAAAAACGCCACGACGGCGGTGAGTGCGAGCAGTATTCCGCAGAAAATCATGATGCGATCCGTTTACGTAAACGAAATTACGATCCCGTCGGTTTGGGCTGTGGTGAGCGGCCCCGCGGCGGTGGTGGCGGCGTGGTGGAGCGCCGCGGCGGAGCGCCGCCCGCCGGCATCGGGCCCGGGCCGCTCTTTGGCCGCGGTGGGGAACCGCCCGATTCCGAATCGGGCTTCAGCACCCGCAGCACTTCTTCCACGCTGGTTTCGCCCGCCTGCACCTGCGCCAGCGCCACTTCCTGAAGCAGCCGCCCGCGCTTGCCGCGCTGCGCCTGCTTGATCTGGCTGTCCGCGCCGCCCGCGGCGATCACCTTGCGAATCTCGTCGTCGATGACCATCACCTCGTAAATCCCAAACCGGCCCTTGAACGCGAGATCGTTGCAGAACGTGCACGGCACCGGGTTTCCCTTGGCATCGCGCATCGGCTCCTTGCGGGCCTGGTAGAGCTTTCCGACCGAATCGGGATTCATGTTCAACTTCCGCAGCGTGTTGGGATCGGGCGTGTATCCCACCTTGCACGCCGAGCAGAGCCGCCGCACCAGCCGGCCGACGACAATCGCCTTGAGATTTTTAATCGCCAGCGCATCGTCGCCGACGAGCTTCCGCCATTGCTTGAGCGCATCCAGCGAATTGCCCGCCCGCATGCCGACATACACGCGCCGCTCGTCGCTGGCATACTTGCACAAATCGTGCGCGCTGTGCGGATCCTCCAGCGAGGTCACCAGCAGCACATCCGGCTCCTGGCTGACGACCCAGTTGACCGACTTGGCCTCCTCGGCCGGTGATGCGTTGGCGGCCAGGGCATTTTGCGTCACCCCTTCCAAATCCAGCTCTGGAGCGCGCTCAATCGTGTGCACGTGATATAAAAATGCATCGTGCGCCCGCAGCATCCCGTAACAAAGCGTGGTGAGCCCTTGCCCGCGCGGAGCGCCCAGCAGCACCAATCCCCCGGCGCCCAGCAGATCCTTGATCGATGTCATCTGGTCGTCGCTGAAGCCCATGTCCTCGAGCTTGAAGTTGTGGCGATCCTTGGGATTGGTCATCATCCGGACCGATTCCCCCTGTGCGCTGCCGAATGAAGTGATCTGAATCGTGTATTTCTTCCCGTCCAGGTTCGCCTTGAACGAGCCGGTTTGCGGCTTGCGGCGTTCGTTGAGGTCAAGACCGGCGACTTCCTTGAGATATTGCACGGCCGCGCCGGCTTTGTTGCGGTCCATCGCCTCGCCGTCGTAGCGGACGCCATCGACGATGTGGGTCACGGAAGTCGGCTCGCCGGCAATCAGCTCCAGCCGCTCGGCGCCGACGCGCAGCGGCCGGGTGAGAAACTGCTGGGCGGCCTCGAACCGCGCCAGATCGGGCGAATCCGCCGCCGGGGCTTCCTGCGGCACGCCGCCCGCATCGATAATCAGCACCGCCCCCTGCACCGCCTTGACCTCTTTGGCCTTCCCTTTTTTCAGCAGCCCGCTCCACCAGTCGGTGAATTGCTCCCGCAAATCCTTCAGCCCGATCGTCCGCGAGCGCATGAACAGATACGCGCCGACATCCAGAGCAAAAAGCAGAAACAGAACGCTGAAAGCGACCGCAAATCCCGGCAGGAAGAAGAAGAGGAAATACCCCACCACGAGGCTTCCCATCGTTCCGCAATTGATGACCTCGCGCGGAAGGCGGGCTTCGACTGAATCCTTGTCGATCCATGCCACCAGCTTGGCCCAAACCACCAGCAAAACAACGATGCCGCCGACTTTCCAGGGATCAACGTACCCTCCGAATTGGATCGCGGCCAAATCAGCAGACGACATTCGTTACACTCCTCGAACCGACGGAAAACGTCTTGCGACGATGTTGTATTGTACGGCGAGAGGTCAAGTAGTGCCAAATGGACATTGGATCGGGAAATGGCCCGTAAATCCGCTATTCCAACGGCAACGGATCATTCGGCGGCGGCGCTTTCGGCTGCGGAGCGGCCGGCCGGGGTGCTGGATCGTCGATCTTGAAAACCTGGTGCACATCCTCATCGCGCCGTGCGCGCTTGGCCGCTTCCTCCTGGTTGGCGCGAATCTTCTGCTTGGCTTCCTCGCTGAGGGGAATGATGACTTCCTTCTCTTCCTCGCCGCGGCGAAGGACTTCGATCATATCCCCCTGCAGGGCGCGAAACGTCAAACCCCCCGTCGCCAGGAACAGCATCACGACGGCAACGATCTGCCCCATCGCCGCCAGCACGTAACAGACCGCCTGGGCCGCATTGCTCGGAATCATGTGGTCCAGCGAATCCAGCAGCATAACCCCGAGAATCGCGATAAATGCGACGTAATATTGATTCTTGTTCTGGATCAGCGACGGCAGAATCAGCCCGGCAAAAATAAACAGCAGACAAGCGGTGGTAACACCTTCCATATGACGCAGAATATCATTTCCCGCCGACCTCGGCCATGTCAAATCCGATGTTCGCCCAACTGATCGGCGTGGAGTTCGGATCCATCAGCCCAATCGCCTGATGCGGCCGGACCAGCAGCCCCCGCGGATAACCGCGCGGAACTTCGCCGCCCCGCGGCAGCAGAATCATCCGCCAGCGGAACAAATTCACCGGTGGCAGGCAGTACGGCGCGGGCTCGGCCGTGATGTACAGCACCGGGGATGAGCCGGTCAGTTGCTGATCGATCACCTCGGCCGCCTCCATGCGCGAATTGCCGGCTCCGGCATCGGCGAGAAATCCGCGCTCGTACGCCCCGGAGTGCATGATCGTGAAAATCAGGATCACCAGCGCAGCCGCCGCTTGAAAAACCGTATGCCGCAGCACGCGGGCGATGGAAATAAATCCTGCGAGCAAAATGGCGGTATCGGCAAACAGCGCGAAGCGCCCATATTCGCCCGGTTTGCCCGCGGCGAAGAGAACAAACTGGACTAATACGATCCCAGCCGGAACACCCACCAGCCAGCATAACCCGCGTATTGAAGCGCCGCGTTTGATGAAAACTGCCAGCAACATCCACAGCAGCGAAAACACCGCCAGCGGCAGTGACGTCCCCGCCAGCAGAAGCTGAAGTGCATTGCCGAACATCGACGCATTTCCACCGGCTGGATACATCGCCCGCGTGTTTGCCAGATTCGCCCGCAGCACCGCTGGGTCTCCCAGCAGGTGAATCGCGACATACGGATTGGCCGCGAAGTAAACCGCCGCGGCAATGCCAAATCCCGCAAGGCACGCGCTGAATATTCGCCCCGCACGATCGCGCCGAACCAGCAGCATGATGGGCAGAATCACCAGCGCTACGATTCCGCTGAGCACCATCGCCGCGCTCGCGCCGCAGGCGATGGCCGTCCAGACGATCCATTTCCATCCCCCGGTTTCGACGTATTTCCAGGCTGCCAGAATCGCCAGCAGCATCAGCGCCGTCCCCGCCAGGTGCGGTTTGGCTTCATGCGCCAGATCGAGCACCACCGGCATGCACATGAACCCCAGTGCCGCGATCCATCCCAGCATCCGCTTGCCCGTCGCCTTGTGAACCATCGCAAACACCGCCAGTGCCGCGACGATTCCCCACGCCGCCGAATACGCCCGGCCCAGAACGTAAAACCTTCCGAACATCGCCGGTGAATCGAGATAAAACGTGGGATCGCTGGTGATCGGCACATACCCCAGCAGCGACGCCGCCTTCACGATCGCACCCAGCGGATAAATCCAGAGCCCGCCATATTGATAGAGTTTCGGATCGAACTGCAATTTGCCCGGATGCATCGACGCCAGCGCCCGAAACGAAATCATTTCATCCGGCTGGAAACTGTAGAGCCGATACCGGCTCAGGATTCGAGCCCGCATCACATCATCCGAAGGGTTCGAAACACCCGGCAAGTTTTCCAGCAGGACAATCGGCTGCGACCGATCGCCGATGCGATGCGCCGCCATGTCCGCGGGCAGGTCGCCGTTTTGATTCATCCCGCCGGTGAGACGCACAATCCCCACGCCGGTGAGGTTCCAGGCGTTGACCGCGGTCGTTGCGGATTGCGGAAAGAGGTATCGATCGATGTCGTGCGAAGGCAAACCCCAGTTGATCCCCGCCCCGAAAATCACCGCTCCCAACACCACCAGCACCCCCGCCAGCAGCTTCGCGCGCGATTTTTCGGGCATGAGGTTAGTGTAAAGTGAGTGGGCTCTCTTGACCAACAGGGTGTTGAGTTCCATTCTGTCGAGGCGAGCGTTCGAGCTAAAGAATATTTTTATCGGTGATCGGCACAGTGCCGAACACGGGTGCCGGCTCGAATGTTTGACGGGGATTTCGATTCAGGCAGGCGTGGCGGGTCTGACGACGCTTGGGCGATCCCTTTGCCGCGAGGCAAAGAGTCCTCACCCCACTGCAAGCGGATGCCCCGACCGACACCAGGCCG
>Ga0302325_10000846_pt1 | contig 81430 bp, 70 predicted proteins | sample Palsa_T0_2_FD_201948 | JGI IMG/M metagenome (GOLD analysis project Ga0302325, IMG submission 201948) | Peat permafrost microbial communities from Stordalen Mire near Abisko, Sweden - Palsa_T0_2 | ecosystem: Environmental > Terrestrial > Soil > Palsa > Peat permafrost | place: Sweden: Abisko... | reverse complement strand
AGTGCCGAGGCCATCGTCGCCACCATCTCCGGTGGAGAAATTCACGGAGATGCCCTGCGCGGTTAGCACTTCAATCGCCTCATCCCAGGAAGTCTGTTCGAGCGGCCCGGCGATAAGGTCAAGGTCCTCCTCATAGCTATTCGAGACGGAGTTGCCGAGATGATTCTCTGCGACATAGGAAAGGGCGTTCTGAAAGTCTTCGCTGTCCTGGCCGTTCGTGGCGACGACAACGATATTGGCCCCAGGAGCGATCGAGTGCGACGATTGCACATCGAGCGCGATCTCACCGTTCCAACCGGTGAGTATCCCCTCTTGGCCATCGACGGGTTTGCCCTCCGGGTAAACAATGCTGAAGTTGGACTTGTTGAGCCGCGGCAGACCCATCAACTTGAAAAATGCGTTGGCGTCTTTCTCGATGGTCGGATACCCGTAGCCCTCGACCAGAACGATCGTCTGGCCGGCGCCGTTCAGTCCCGCAGCGTAGACATCATTGAGACCCAAGGCCGTCTGCAACTGCGCGGGCAGGTACACACAGGGGAGACCAGACTCGTCATAGACGGTGCCGGTGTAGACCCCCTCGGGCAGCGGGGTCGAGTATTGCAAGGTGTAGGTTTCGGGAGCGGTGAGACAGTCGGTGGTGCTTTGCGCCGCGATATCGGAACCGGGGCCAAGCCGGCTGAGTGGCACCGCAGGATAGGGTTTCTGGGTGCGCGGGTCGAGCGCGCGCACGTAGAGCGGCCGTACCTGGTGGCTCTCGAGACCGGCTACGGTCGAAACATAGTTCCCTGCCTCACCGCTCAGCTGTGCGTTTCGGACATTGGCGCGGAAGACTTTGCCGCTGTGCTGAAACTGGTGAATTTCGGTGTTGAAGGCGTTTTCGACATTGGCGATCGTGCCATGGGCACGGATGGTGAAGCCGATGGGGTCGATGGAGAGAATGGTGAGTCCGTGGTTCTCCAGCTCCTTGCGCACGGCTTGCCGCTGGTTTTCCGTGGGCGCGTACTTTTTGAGATCGTCGTTGGTCATCCAGTGATGGAAGGCCGGCGAAGTCGGGTCGTAAAGCGCGTCAACGGCTCGGTCGAACGAAGCCTTGTCGTTCAGCTTGAGGTGGACGGTGATGTTGATCTCCCGCGCTCGATCGGCAGGACCGAGGTCTTGAGAAACTTGAATGCCGGCAGGCACGTTGCTTGCCGCCGCCCGCGCGTAGGAGGAAGAGCCTCCCATGGCGAGGAGCACGATCCCAGTGATGGCCAACCCTCTCAACAGCTTTTGAAGCGTCATGAATCTTTGCAGCGTCATGTTTTTTCTCCTTTGGAACCTGGATGTACAAGTGAAACAGCATGGAATGAACAGCCCCGAACCGTTTCGTCCGAGGGCACTCACCGTGGCAGAGCAAGCGGCTTGATGTGAAGCCAGTCCGAAAGCTCAGTAGGAATTTCCTTTTTGACGCCAAGAACGCGTGCCATTCTTTCGTCAAATTCGCGTGCGCGTCAATGTGAAACAATTTTCATCATGAGCGGTGATGTTTCTGTTGGGGAGTGGTTGGCGCAGCACGGCCGGTTGCGGGAACCAGGCCGGCCAATCCGGGCCTGGACGGGCACCCGCGTACATTGAGGTGATCGCGATCGACTCCGCTTGCCAACTCTGACCTCGCCCGGTTATCGGTGGCGCTTCCTGGCGGCTTCCAGGCGCAGCATCAGCATGTAGAAGACGATCCCCAGGTTGATGGCGAGGATCAGCACTCGAAACCAGGTTGGCCGCCGCAACAGGTCGGCGAGTTCGAACGGGATGTAGATCGTGCCCGAAGCGATGGCGGTCCACTCGGCCCAGGGGCGCACATACCACAATCCGTAGGCCTCAACGAAGCGAAGAATTACGTAGGCAGCCGCCACCGTGGCGATTTTCCAAAGCTGGATGTCACTGACCCGGGACACCGCGTCAATAAAGACTCCCACGAAGTGGGCATGTGGGTTCACGTGAAGAAATTCCAGAAGGCTCTCCGCCAGTCCCCAGATATCTTTGTGGCGCATGCGGAAGATGCCGAAGCCGGCCAGGACGACGACGATTCCTTTTGTGAATTCAAAGGTGGCGACGGTGCGCACGCCTTTGATGTGTCCGGGATCGCCGATTGGCGGATGCGGGATGCTGGGATGCATGTGGTGAAAAACTGATTTCCGGTTCGAACGCCGGTCGCGGAATCATTCTAAAGCGTGGCCGCGGACGGGGCATTCGACTTCGAAAATCCTGCGGTATCGCCGAAGCCATACCTTGGTACAAACCGCTTGATGCGAAGTTCCTTTCAGCTGTGCTGACGGACGCTGGCGCGCAACTCCTCGACGATTTCCAGAGCCGCTTTGTGGGCGGCTTCACTCTCGGTGACTTCGAATGAGATCGCACCGACGCGGGCGTGGCCGCCGCCTCCATAGCGCTCGCAGACCCGGGCCAGATTGACGGTCGGCTCTCGTTTCGACCACGGGTTCGATCCAACCGAAACCTTGACCCGGAACGAACTTTTGCTGAGACCGATGCTGTAGATCGAGTCGGGATACAGGTAGTAAGGTATGAACTTGTTGTAGCCTTCGAGCTCGAGGTCGGTGATGTCGAAAAAAATCGTGCCGTCTTTCTCTGCCGCGCGCTGCCGCAAAATCTCGATGGAACGTTGATGGCGCTCGAGCAGCGGTGGCAGGACAGCGGCGATGAACGGCTCCTCGAGAATCTTGGCCAGAGGTTGGTAGGCAAGCAACGGAATCACGCTCTTCACGAAATTGCGATCGGTGGAGGCCTCGATGGCCATGGTCAGCTTCATGGCCGGGGCCTTCATTTCGACCGCCGACTTTGCGTCTGCGTACATGGCGCCGTCGACGATGTCGGTCCACTGCACCAGTTCCGACACTGGACCCGGATCGAAGCCGAAACGTTCCTTCGCGATCATGGCAATGAAGCTGGTGCAGGACTTGAAAGCCGGATCGTAGAACTTGCGATTGCTCTGATCCTGCTCGAAGTGGGCGGCGTCAGCGGGAGAAAGAAAAGCGCTTTCGTGGTGATCGAACCACCAGGTGATGTTCGGCGAACTAGAATACTTGAAATCGACGATGGCATTCTCGTCGCCGTCGAACTGCTTCTCGTCGAACAATGACCCGGCGCGATGCAGCAGGCCGGAGTAGACAAAATCCACATCGCTGCGGATTCGTTCCTGGTAGAAACGGGAGAACAGGGCGGCCGAGGAAGCCCCGTCAAAACACTTGTCGTGATAAAAGACCCGCATTCGCACGATGAGTTCCCCGTTTTCCCTTTTTTCCGGGCGTGGAGTGAAAAACAAATAGAGTTGCTGGTTTGGAGACTTATGTCAAGGAGGATGTTGGGCGGTGCCTTAACATTGACCAGAATGGAACAGCCAACAGAGGACATTTTGCAATTTTGCAATCGGGTAAACCGGTCATTGTTGAAACGGGACTGCCTGCTGTTCTTAATCGGGAAATGACACCATCGCCAATTCCCACATCCAGTCGATCCGCCGGATGCCGCGAACGACATCGAAGCGGCAACCCGCCGGCGATCACTTCCTCCGTTGCCGTAGCTTGATGACGAAACTGACGACCCCGTTCTGGTCGCGCAGCCCCACGATCGAGATCGTCCGGGTTATGTTGTACTCCGCCTGGATGATCTGCTGGTTCGAAACCGAAACGTTCGTGCTGTAAGTCAGCGTGACATTGCTGGCCACCTGCTGCTCGACGGTGACCTGCGGCCCTCGAACCACGGCGGTTTCATTGGCCAGTCCCTGAGGGTCGACTTTGACCCGGCTGGCCCCGAACAGGCGCTGGAGGCGGCTGTTGACGGTGCTATTGAGAGCCTGATTGATCAGCAGGTTGGATGCGTCTCCGCCGAATCCAAAAGAGGATCCGCTCGCGTTCGCGACCGCCGACTCCTCCTGCGTACGGCCGAGAGCGAGCAACGCGATGACGTCGGCTTCCGGAAGCTGCGGCTCGGATTGCCAGGTGACTTTCAAGCCGTTGGGCACGCTGGCGTCGCCGCGGAATTGCACCGTGATGTCGTAGTCGCGCACGCGCGTGGTCGCCCGCAAATCAATGACGGGCTGCGTCCGGGCCGGATTCGCGAATGTAACATCGCCGCGTTCCAGGTTGTATTTGTTTCCGTTGAAGCTGATTTCTCCTTCCAGAACTTCCGCCCTTCCAAGAATCGCCGGGCGCTCGGCCGTACCGCGTACCCTGAGGTCCGCATTGCCCGAGAGTCGGGCGGTGGCCGTTTGCATCTGCAGTTCCGGAGTTGTGGTCACATGAACATCGAGCTTTAAGCGGCTCGGCAGACTATCGCTCTGCGACAGGACGACCGTTTGCCGGCTCTTTTCGATATAGGAGCTGAAGTCAAATCCTGGAGTGACGGCCAACTTGGTAACCAGCACGGAGCCGATCAGCAGAGCAGAATTGGTATTGCCGGTCAGACGGAGATCCGCGTCGGCGGTCGAACTCACGCCCGGGGGATAACGCAGCCGCACGCCATGCGCGGTCGCGCCAAAATCGAGTTCGAGCAGGCCGCTCTGGTAGGTCGCCGAGCCGGTGAGCGCCACCGTGCCGCCGCCGGTTGTGCCACTGAGGGTCTCGATCTGAAAGCGGTTGCGATCGAATAGCAAGACTCCGTTCAGGTCGCTCAGGCCACTCGGAAAATCGTTGTGACTGACGTAGGTGTTCTTAACCTCCAGACGGCCTTGCAGCACCGGTCGCCCGAGCGTACCAGTGGCGTCGAGGTTCAAACCCACCGTGCCGCGCGCCAGGATTTTGGGGTAGAGAGATTGAAACAGCGCCATATTGACCGAGCCCTCGAGACGAATCTCGAGTTCTTGAGCGCCGCTCAGATGCGCCTGGCCGTGCGCGGTGAAATCGGTTCCGCTTCCTGCCAGGTGCAGGCTCTCTACCAGCAGTATCTGATCGGCAACCTCAAGGCGAACCGGACCGACACTTTGCACCCGCACGCGATCGACCTCGACGCTGAAAGACTGGAGTTCGGCTACCGCTTTTACATCGCGCGGAGTGCGGAGTGGACCGCGAACATGAAGCGATCCCTCGACGGGAGAGTGCGCCGTGATCTTTCCCGGCAGGTAGATGCGGAGCAGCGAGTCGGCATCCAGATGATGGAATGCGAGGTTGAGATCGGCATTAAAATCGCGCTCTAATCCGACGGTCCCGGCGATCGTCAAGTCCGCTTTATCGAAGTCAGAATGTGCCTTGAGATCGAGCAGCCTTCCGTGCGTGACCCCATCGATGTAGAAATCCCCAATGCGCTCCTTGTCCATGGCGAGATCTTTGAGATGGACGTGCGCTTCGATCGAAGGCAACTCGGGAGTGCCGCTCGCTTGCAGGGTGAAATCGGCCACGCCATCCGCCGAAAATTTGCCGGTCTGCAGACGCGAGAAGCGGGCGAGATCGAGGTTGCGTCCGGTGAGATTCAGGTGAAACTCATGCTTTGACAAATCATTGGTCGTCGAATTGAGAATCGAGGTGGCGACGGCCGCACTCCCGGACAAGGAAGCGCCGTAGACACTGGCGTCGATGTTGTTGAACTGAATTTCGCCACCGGCGAGGCGGATGTCGCTCTTCACAAAAGGAATGTTGACTCGGTAGGCCAAGGCATTGCGCAGTTCGAGCGATCCATCGCCGTGGGCGTCGTAGCGAGTGCCCGCAAGCGTGGCCGATAGATTCAGGGTGCCAGCAAGAGGCTGCGTGACTCCGGCGAGTTGAGCGAACTCGGCCAGATCGGCGTTGCGCAGGTCGAAATGCAGAGTAAAGGGAGCGCCCTGCAGAAGTTCGCCCCCAGTGAGTTCGGCAGTGGTTTCAAAGTGGACGGTCGAGTGGCCATGAATGGCGGACCCGTTGTGGGCGGCGAAGTGACTGTTCGAATACTGAATGGCGGAGGCGAGCGCGTCCCAGTGAACCATTCGGGAGGGGATTCGTTCGGTCGCCGGCAAGAGGGTGTCAAAATCGTAGACTTCGAGATTTCCGTTGACCGACATTTCAGAGAGTTTGCCGTTGGCGTTGCCGCCGAGACTTGCCCAACCATGAACCGTGACCGGCAACTCCCGTGATCCGTAGACCGCTTCGAGCAGCGGAGTCCACTCCCTGAGGTTGTGGCTGGTGAACGAGAATCGCAGCGATGAGGTCACGGCCAGATCGCCCGCAGCGGTGATTTCGGAGCCGGGCGTTGTGAGGTGAAGTTGAGTGACCTTCAATTCGTCACCCAACGCGAGATAGACGCCCTCCATATTGCCGCGGACCGGGATCTCGCCCGAAAGCGGACTTGACCGTGGTGCAATCTCCAGCTTCAGGTGCGTCTCGGCATCCCGAATCGAGCCCACCCAGAGCATCTCGACATTCCCGCTCGCATTGCCGGAAAGGCCGAGTTGATCGAGTGGAAGTTTCTTTGAGCTCAGCACTTCCAAGGCTGGAAGCAGCGGGAAGCCGCCCAACTGCAAGCGCACCGAGCCGCGCTGAAGATTGGGTGGCGGGATTCGTCCGGCCGCGCGGCGACGCTCGGCGACTGGGGACAGTTCCGGCGCAGTCTGCCAGTTGGTTACATCGGCGTCCCCGGTGAGGTCGCCGCCGAGCAGGTTTGCCTTGATCGCGGAAAGGTGAATGCGATCCGGGGTAACGGAAAACCCCGCCGTGATGCGGCCGTTGCGCATGGACAGCTTCGCGTTCGACCATTCGATGTCTTTGGACTGCATGCTTCCCTGGGTGGCAAAATTCTGCAGGCTCCACGAGCCTTTGCCTTCGAACTGGATCGTGCCCTTGTGAACCTGGAGTTGCCGAGTGAGGACGGCAAGTTCGCCGAGGTCCGCGAGGCCGTGATAGTCGCCGCTCACCTGGGGGTTGTGAAAATCGAGCAGGCGGCCCTCGAAATGAATCTCAGATTTTCCGGAAGTCACGGTCAGACTGGGCACGTCGGCGCGTCCGCGGGAGAGAACCAGGGACGCGTCGGCTCGCCACACGAACAAGGGATATTGCTGAAGGCGCGTGGCAACGCTTCCGGCAACCACATGAGCTTCGTACCGCCGCCGCAGCAAGGAGTAGTTCAACAGCAGTGCCAGGTCGCGGGCGGCGAATTCGAATGGCACTTTCTTGTCTTCCCACAGCAGTTCGCCCTGCTGCACCTCGATATGCGCAACGGCGAGCGAGATGAGCTGCTCAACGGGCCGCTCGCCGGTTGAAATCCTCTCCTCTGGCACGGGCGCGTTGGTGGTGCCGTCGGGATAATCAATGATGTGGACGACGGGATGCTCAAGCGCCAGGGAATGCAAACCGACGGTCGTGCTAAGCAGCGAAATGATTTTCATTTCCGCCTGCAGCCGGTCGACGTGCAGAAATGGGAGTTGGTCGGGAGCTTCTCGCCCATGGATGGTCAGGTCGCGAGCGTCCACCCGCAGGCGGAACGGAATGGTGTGAAGTTCTCCGAGCTCGACGCGGCCGCCGGTGATTTTCTCGGCCGCCGCGATCACCCGGCGACGGGCCATGCGCTGAAAGGAATCGGTGGTGACGTACCAGGCGAGCAGACCGAAACCAACCAGTACGAAGATGCATAACGACAGAAAGAGCTTCCACAGAATGCGCCGGCGCTCGGGAGGAGACGGCTCGGTCGGTTGCTCGGGCGGCTGTTCCGGCGATTGTTCGGGCGGCTGTTCGGTCAACGGTCCTGCTCTCCCGCGCTCGGTTCGGGAGCCAGGATATGGCTTCCCGAGCGTAAATTCGCCAGCCACCCTGAGAGCAGTTCGTTCATTTTCTTCTCGGCCAGCAAATTCTTAATTCGGCCGAAGACCTCGGTCAGCGGCGTTGCTCGACTGCCGGCGCGCTTCATCTCGGGCAGCAATTGATCACGGTAGTAGGCCTCGACCGCCTGCTGATCAATGTGGATGGAGGGCCGCAGACGATCCTCGACCAGTTTCATCAGTTGAATCTGGTCGCTCAGCCGCTTCTCCACCGACTTTTGGCTGAGCCCGTAGCGTTGCAAGGTGGCGTGCCACGCGTCCTCGGTCGAGCATTCTGGATGAAGCTTTCGGACTTCGGTGACCCTGGCGGCGACCTGCTCCGCGGGAGCGGGTTGCGCCGGCCGGACCTGTTCCCGCAGCAACTCCTGATCGATCAGGTGATCGAGGGCCGCGTTGCGCTCCTCCGAAGTGAACGCGGCTGGGTCGCGGCCATTCGACAGCGCCTCGAAAGCCACTTCCGCCTCCCAATCGCTCTGCAGAACCACGTGGCCGTTCACGTTGGCGACCACCCGATCGACCACCTCGCCGGCCCTGGCCGAAATGGCCAGCAATATGGTCAGCGTTATTGCCAGCGCGCAATGTCTGCCGAGTTTGACTTGTTTCATCAACTGATTGCCTTAGAATGACTGCCCGACGCTGAACGAAAAGTTAAAGTGTCCCGCGCGCTGATACCCAAACTGCCCGACCGATTGCCCACTCACGGTGTTGGTCGTGATGTTGGTATAGCTGGGAAAGTAGGGTGGATTTAGATTGTAACCGAAATCGAAACGCAATGGTCCGATCGGCGTCTGGTAGCGCGCTCCGATACCAACCGCGTGGGAGGCATAGTTATAGTTGCACTTCAAGTGCGTGACCTCCCGGAAACAGAGATCCCGGTCGGGCTGGCGAAAACGGGCCAGGCTGGGGAACATCTCCTGGGGCCGCGCAAAAACGTTTCCCATATCCTCAAAAACCGTGAAGCCGATGTTGTCATTCAGGTACGGCACCCTGACGTTTGGAAAGCGCATCTCGAGATTGTTGAGGAACAGGGCGCTGCCGCCGACGGGGAAGCCGGTAAACGGATCGCGTGGCCCTGCCTGATTTAACCCGAACCCGCGATTGGAGTTGCCCCCTCCGCTGTAAAAGCGCTCCGGCAAAGGAATTAAAGTTTCGCCAGGCGCGGCGGTTTGGGCCGGATCGAGCAGCACAGTACTTCCAAAGCGGTTCTCAATCCCGATGGTGGTGGAACGGGCAAGGACAAAGCCTTGTCCCGTGCTGCGATTTCGAAAAAGCGTGCGATAGGTCGAGTTTTTAGCCAAGAAGCGGCTGAAGTCGGCCTCGGAACCAAAATAGCTGGCGGCAACACCGCCTTCGATGGTGGTATAGCTGCCGCGCGTGCTTTCCAAGTCGCTATCGCGACGGTTCCGAGTGTAAATAAAATTGGGAGTTCCTACGCGGGTTGGCTTCGAAAGAAGTGGAATGAGATCCTCGCTGACCTCGATATCGCTCGCCTCCACGCGGCGGTAACTGAAACGGTAGGCGAGTGTGGTCAGTTCGCGGTCGGCTGTTCGTTCTCGCTTCAGCACCTGCAAGATCTGGAAAGTGCCTTCCAGACGTTTCGAGGTAAACGTAGATACGTCCACGGTGTTGTCGTAGAGCCCGGTGGCGGTGAAGCGAAGGTTGTCAAGGTTGAGCAGGTTCGGGATGTCATAGCTGATGAGCGCTTTCTGCTGCAGGCGGCCGAGGTTGCCCTTCATGGTGATGGTCTGGTGGCGACCGTCGACGTTGATGCGGCTGACGCCGAGAGAGACTTCGGGACTGATCCCGGTTCGCCCGAGCGGCTGGTTGGTGCCGAACGAGGGTTGTCCGGTCTGGAATTCGAAACCCACCCCGTAATCGAAGGTATAGCGATCCGCTTCGTTCACGGTGACGAGCACATTCTTGCGCGACTCGGTGCCATCGGGGTTCTGGATGGCCGTGTCGACCTGCTTGAAAAGGCCCAGGTCATAGAGGCGGCGCTGACTCTCGAGCATGTCCTGCTGGCTCAGCGGTCCGCCCGGCTGCACTTTTACGGCGCGACGGGCTACTCCGCGTCGGGTGTGGTGCAGGCCATCGAGAAAAAGTTGGCTGACAAAAAACTGTTCACCTTCATGAATGGTGAAAGTCACGCCGACCAGCGGTAAGGGGCCCGGTGATGGAACCGGCACGTAGGCGACCTCGACGGTGGCATCGGGGAAACCGTTGTCGAAATACTTACTCAGAATCGCATCGCGGTCGTCGGCCAGACTCGATTCGTCAAAGCCCTGTCTTTCTTCGGTCTGAATTTCGGGGAGCTCTTCCTGCGGAAACGTATAACTGCCCTCGATGCGCACCCACGCCACGCGCGTCTGGGGGCCCTCCTTGACGGTGATCTCGACGGCAAGTTTCGAGGGATCACCCTGATAGCTGCTGACCAGCTTGCTGGTGACTTCTGCCTGCCGGTAACCACTGGAGCGATAGAGATTCTTGATTCCTTGCACATCCTCTTCGAGCAGCGCTTCGCTATAGCGCCCGTGACTGAACAAGCGGCCGGCGGATTGGTCGAGCATGCGCGAGCGAATCTGTTCGTCGGAGAAAAAGCGGTTGCCAAAAACACGAACCGCAGCGAGCTTGCGGCGGGTCCCGGGATTGAGGGCATACATCACCTGCAAACCTTTGCTGTCGGGCGCGTTGCGCTCGGTCACGACCACGGTCGCTTCGAAATAGCCGAGCGTCTGCAGATGGTTCTGGATGTTGCGCCGGCCTTCGTTGAGCAGGTCGTCGTCAAGCGCGCCTTCCTCGTAGATTGGCACCAGTCTCTTCAGCACGTGCTGGCTGATTCTGAAACCCTCGGCGGCAATCGTCACTACCCGGCCGCGATCCACTTTGAAGACATAATCGACGGCGTTACGCTCGGAATGGTAGGTACGGCTGGCGACCTCGACCTGGGCGAGCAGACGGTTCTGCTTCCGATAGCGATTGCGAATGCGTTGCAGAGCGCGGGTAATGCGGTTCGAGGAAGCCAGGTCGCCGGAATGTAATTTGGCGATCTGCTTGATCTCTTCGACCGAATAGCCGGCGTCGCCTTCCACCCTGATCTCGCCGACCAGCGCACGCGGTCCGCGGATCACATGGAAAGTCATGTTGACCTGGTGTTGCTGCGGGTCGCGCCGTTCGGAGATGGTCGTTTTTGACTGGTGGAAGCCATTTTCTTGCATCACTCGTTCGATGCCAGCGAGCGCGCGGTCAAGTTTCTCGCGGGTATAGAGTTCGCCTAGCTGCAGGCGGCTGGCGCTGGCCAGCTGGTTCGGCGATGGATTGGTCGAAACGCCCTCGATCATCACTATGCCCACAAAAGAATTGGCTACCGTCAGAAAACGCAGCCTGACCCCGGCGGTTTCGGTGCGCTCCACCTCGGCCTGAATGTCCGAAAAGCGTCCGGTGGCAAAAAGAGCCTGCATCGCGTCGTGCAGGGTTTCGCGCGTGAGCGGCTCGCCAATTTTCAGGGGGGTCGCGCCCAGAAGCACCGTGGCCTCATCGGGCGGAACCTCGGGCAACTCGATCTGATCGATCGTCAATCCGAGATAGGAGGTGATGGTTCCGAAGTTTGTTCCGGACTGCGCGCTGAGCTGCGAGGGCGTCACCGGTTGCTGTTGGCCGGCCGTTGGCGAACCTGTCGCCGAAGCTCGGCCCGGCGTCAGCATCAGTAAAACAATCAGGAACGCTTGGACGCCCCACCCGGAGTGGTTGTGAGCGGCTGAACCGCCGAGGACGGCTGTCCCTGGGCGAAGCGGTGAGGGCGCCCGTCCCTCCACCAGCAAGCCTTCCCGAAATTCAGGCTCGTTGACCATGCAACCTTTCGGGTTCGATGAATCGCCAGACCGCAAAGTTTGCTCGCAGGGATTGAGTTTGAGGACTGAAACCTATAATACTGGTTTGAAAGCGCAGGAAAGTAATCGCCGGGGTTATTGCTTTGGAAATGCACATCGACGACCGATACTCGCGCCAGGTGTTGTTTCAGGAGATTGGGGAAGTGGGGCAGAAAAAGCTGGCGCAGTCCCGCGTGGTCATCGTGGGATGCGGCGCCACTGGTTCTGCCCTGGCATCGCTATTGGCGCGTTCGGGCATCGGGACGCTGCGGATCCTCGACCGCGACTACGTCGAAGCCAGCAATTTGCAGCGGCAATCGCTTTTTGACGAGAACGATGCGCGCGAATCGGTGCCGAAGGCGATCGCAGCGGCGCGGCAAATCGCGCGCTTCAATTCGCAGATCGTGGTCGAGCCTCACGTCGCCGATCTGGTTCCGGCGAACGCCGATTCCCTGCTCGCCGGCTGCGATCTGATTCTGGATGGTACGGATAATTTCGAAACTCGCTATTTGATCAACGACTATGCGTTGAAAAACTCCGTCGCGTGGATTTACGCGGCCGCGCTCGGCAGTTATGCCGTGACCATGAACATCCTACCGGGCGAAACGGCGTGCCTGGCGTGCCTGTTTCCGGAGTCTCCGCGAGGGACGGTGGAGACGTGCGAGACTGCCGGCATTCTGAATTCTGCCGTGAACCTGGTGGCGTCGATTGCGGCGACCGAAGCGCTGAAGTTTCTGGTGGGCGCTCGGGCGAAAATGCGGCCGACGCTCGTTTCCTGGGATGTGTGGAGCAACGAGCGGGCCGAGTTGTCGGCGACCAATCCGCGCGGGGGATGCCGCGCCTGCTCGCGAGACTTTGTTCATCTGGCGGGGGAAGGGCGCCCTCACATTACTCTGTGCGGCAGGAATTCGGTGCAGATTCACGAGCGCGAGCGCCTCGTGGACTTTGCCGAGCTGAGCGCTCGCCTGCAGCCGCACGGCAACGTCCGCCATAATGAATTTGTGTTGAAGTTCTGGCGCGAGCCCTATGAAATGACCCTGTTTCCCGACGGGCGGGCGATCATCAAAGGCACGACCGACACCTCGGTTGCGCGCAGTTTGTACGCACGATATGTGGGCAGTTGAGGTAACGAACGCGGGGCGGGGGTGCCCGACCCTCCCGCCCGAGCGAGCGCCAATCGATTGCAGGTTGTGCGCACCGGTTTTCACCAGTCTCGGGAATGGTCCTGGTGTGAGGGTCCGCGTTTTTGGCCGCAAGCACAGAGAATCAGCCGAAATCTTCCGGTGGGGTCGACCGAGCCCCGACTGGCCAACAAACTGCACTCCCCTAACGAAGTGTAAGTCCCCTGTGGAGGCAGTATGCGACCCTATTTGGTTCTGATGGCGGTGGTTTTGACGGCAGTAACGGTTTTTGGACAACAACCCTTTCCTCGCCCGGATTACGGCGCTTGCATCTACGGTTGCGGCCCGTATATTCCGCTGATCACCACACCGGAAATATCCCTGCAAACGGTTTCGCCGAATCCGGTCGGAGCAAGCAACGCGACCACGGGATTAATCGCCGGCGCGACCAACTCGACTCTTTCGCAGATCGAGGGATCGACAAGTTCGGAGTACACCGAGGCGGTGTGGTATGAGGGTGGCGCACCGCTATCGACTTCGACGGTTCATTTGCGGACCGAGCAAGTTGGACGCGAAGGCCACATCCTCGGCGAACCGATGCGCGAGGAACGTCCGCCGCAGGAGCGTGCGCGCGAAGAGCGTCCACGGGAAAACCGGATCGGCGAAGACCGGACGCGTAAGGAGAAAGACCGTCCGCGCGAAGAACACGCCGCGGGCGAACAAGCGCCCGCCGGTTGGACGTTCTTCACCGGACGGGAGAACTCGACCGATTCGACGAGCGTGGTGAAGGGCTTCCGGAAGGCCGCTCGCGTTTATACCAATGACGATGTGACGCGCCAGAACGACAAAAACGGCGTGGTGAAATACGACAGCAAGACGGAGAAGTTGTAAGCGGCAGCTCTCAGCTGTCAGAGCTCGGTCTTCGGCTCTTGGTTGCGGCCCTGCGCTGCAATTGAGAGCCGTTGCTGTTTGGGGCGAACGATCCCGGTCGGGTTCGAAACCGGACATTCTCGAATCCAATCTGCTATCTTCGTGCGGTTGCGATTCTTCGCCCCAGAACTTCGCAAATGAGCTTCGCCGATCAACGACGGGCGCCGAGGTGCGCCGAGGATGAGTGCCTTCATGCCTGAGCTTGTGCGTCGGGAACCGTCCCGCCGTTACCGCTGGATGGTTTTAATCGTGATCAGTTTGGCGATGTTTGGGAACTATTACGTCTACGACTGTATTGCGCCCATCGCCGACCTGCTCTCGAAACAGCTGGGGTTTTCCGACTCCAACATCGGCCTGCTGCAAGCGATTTACAGCATCCCGAACGTTTTCATGGTGCTGATCGGCGGTTACATCGTGGATCGCATCGGCACGCGCAAGGCCATCTTCATCTTCGGCACGCTCTGTTTCCTCGGCGCGATTGTGACCGCGCTCTCCGCCAAGTTGGTGGTGATGGCGGCCGGGCGGCTGATCTTCGGCTTGGGCGCCGAGTCGTTGATCGTGGCGGTCACCACGGCGACGGCCAAATGGTTCCGGGGCAAGGAATTGAGTTTTGCCTTCGGCATCAACCTCATGATCGCGCGATTTGGGACTTGGTTGGCGCAAAATTCCCCGACCTGGGCCGGGTTCGCTTATGGCTCCTGGCGGTCGCCCCTGTTGATCTCGGTGGCCTTTGCCACCTTCTGCGTAACCGGCGCCCTCGCGTACTGGGCGATGGAGGTGTACGCGGAAAAGCGCTATGCGCTTGCCCAGGCGGGCTCGACCGACAAGGTCGTGTTCCGCGACGTCTACAAGTTTGGCGTGTCGTACTGGTACATTGTGGCACTCTGCATCGTGTTTTATTCGGCGATCTTTCCGTTTGAGACTTTTGCCATCAAGTTCTTCATGGAGGCTCATGGGACCAGCCGCGAGCTGGGAGGGTTCCTGGTCAGTATCCTGACCGCCTTCACCATGTTCGGGACGCCGGCCTTCGGGCTGTTCGCGGACAAAATCGGCAAACGCGCGCTGCTGATGATGCTCGGGTCCTTACTGCTGATCCCGGTGTATCTGATGATGGGCTATACCCACGTCAGCTTGTATGTGCCGATGGCCATGATGGGCATCGCCTTCTCTCTGATCCCGGCGGTCATGTGGCCTTCGGTCGCCTATATCGTCGAGCAGTCCAAGCTGGGCACGGCCTATGGGCTGATGACCATGATCCAGAACATCGGGCTGGCAGGGTTCAACCTGCTGATCGGGTGGGCGAACGATCACAGCCACGCGAGCGCCGACAATCCGGCGGGGTACCGGTTGGGGATGTGGATCTTTTCGATACTGGGATTTCTGGGGATGTTGTTTGCCTTCTTGCTGCGCCAACGCGAGCTTGGTCCGCACGGGCATGGGTTGGAGACGATCACAGCCAAGGGGTAGCTCGTCGAGCGCGGACACTATTGTCATTGTCCGGGCACACGTGCAGATACGCGGGCCGGAGCGCTACAGGAACCGGGTTACGAAAGTACCAATGAAACTTCCTTGGTCGGAACTTTGGTCGATCGATCAGTCGCAAGCTACGGTTTTTGGTATATTCTGACGACTTGGAAATGGTCGAGAACGCTTGCGCGGCTACCTCGGCAAATTTGTACAACGAAAAGAGTTCGAAGCCGCATCTGAAGCAAGTAGCGGCCGGAAAAGGCGACTTGACCGACCCCAAGCAAGGCATCACCGAAGCAGAAGCTATAGAGCAGGCGAAGCAGGGCCACGAAGCCGCCTTCGAAGTCTTGTATCACCTGCACAAACGCCGAGTGTATTCGCTATGTTTGCGCATGGTGTCCAATCCCGCACAGGCCGAAGATCTGGCCCAGGAAGCGTTTCTTCAGCTCTTTCGCAAGATCGGGACCTTTCGGGGCGAGTCCGCATTCTCCACCTGGCTGCACCGGATGACGGTCAACGTGGTGCTGATGCAACTGCGCAAGAAGGGATTGCCGGTGGTCTCGCTCGAAGAGACGCTCGAAGCCGACGACGAAGCTCCTCGGAAGGAATTTGGCACCAAGGACGTGAAGCTGACCGGATCAATCGATCGCCTGCAATTGCAGCGGGCGATTGATCGGCTGCCCCCGGGCTATCGAACGGTTTTTGTATTGCACGATATTGAGGGATTCGAGCACAACGAGATTGCGGAAATTGTGGGATGCTCGATTGGCAACAGCAAGTCGCAGCTTCACAAAGCGCGATTGAAGCTGCGGGATTATTTGAAGTTCATGAGAGCCGAAAAGGCCAAGACTGGGTAAAGCGGTCATTGCGGTAACTGGGGAGAGGTTGCTATGACGTGTTCCGATGTACAGCGAGTTCTGCCGGAGGTCCTTGACGGCGGACCTAACGGTACGCTTGCGGCCGAATTTGAGACTCATCTGAAGTCCTGTCCGGATTGCTCGGATCTGGTGTCGGATCTGAAGCTGATCACGAGCGAGGCCGAGCCACTTGAGGCGAGCGAAGAGCCGTCGCCTCAGGTGTGGCTGCGGATTGCCGCTCAACTGCGCGCCGAAGGTTTGATCTCCGACCGGGCGGCGCGTGAACCGGAGTGGGTGCGAGCTTCCTCAGTTCCCCGGCCTATTCTTGTCCCGACTTTTCGGCGACAGCACTGGAGTGCGTGGTGGCTGGCGCCGATCGCGGCAGGGCTGGTGGCGGCAGGCTCTTACGTGGTAAACCACAAGCCGGCGCCGCAAGTAGCCGAACAGCAGGCCCCGGCAAATCCAGTCCCAACCCCAGCCCCCGTTGCGAACCCGGTTTCAAAAACTCCCGACGCGACCAATTCGACTCCGCTGACCGCGCCAGCTCCGGAGCGAACTGCCCGGAAGTCGGTCCCACCGTCGCCGTCAGCCTCGTCGCCATCGTCATCGAAGGATCTTCCCTCTTTGGCGGCAGAATCCGCGCCGAGCGACGCGGAGGATCAACAACTCCTGAGTGCAGTTTCGACCCGTGCCCCTTCGATGCGGGCCACGTATGAGAATCAGTTGAATGCAGTGAATGCCGACATCCGGGAAACGCAGGCCTATGTGAATCGGAATCCGGGAGATGCCGACGCCCGGCAGCATTTGATGGATGATTATCAGCAGAAAGCACTTCTGTACCAGATTGCATTGGATCGAATTCAATAATCTAGTTGAACGGCCCATGGTTCAAGGGCGAATAGTTGAAGGGGCGGACCGGCGATTCCGGCCGCAGGGGCGGCGTTTTTATGGCGAGTCTTCGCGGGATGTATCTGCAGCACGCGAGTATTCAGGGGGCGCGTGTTCAACGAAGGAATGTTCAACGGACAAGCGTTCGACGCACGGTGGTCGTAACCCTGGTTTTGGCAACCGGCCTGGCTTCGGTGGTCGTCGCCGAGACCAAGAAGGAATACCGCTACCCGGTCGGCCCGAACGCTAATGTTTCCGTGGATACGCAATATGGGGCGATCTCGGTGAAACCTGGGAGCGCCGATGAAGTCGTGGTAACAGCCACGATCCGGTCGGACTCGGACAAGGTGGAAGTCGACCAGCACCAAAGTGGCAACCGGATTGAAGTCGCTACCCACTTGCTGGCGGGCGCCGACCGGCAAACGGGCCAAGTCGACTACGAACTGCTGATTCCGCCCGGCGCCACTCTCAACCTCCATTCTTCGACCGGTCCTCTGTCGGCGGACGGCTTGCATGGCGATCTAACCATGGAAGGTACGGACGCGGTGATGAACGTTCGCGACGTGGAGAACGGATATGTGCACCTCCGGACGATGCGGGGGACGGTCACGCTGGTCGATGTCAGCAATGGACGCATTGACATCTCTTCGATCAGCGGTGACATCCATTTGAAATCCGTGACTGGACCGACGGTGAGCGCCAGTTCAGGCAGGGGAAAGATTTTCTACGATGGCGATTTCGGATCGGGCGGCAAGTATATGTTCACCACCCACAAAGGCGATATCGAGGCGCTGGTGCCGGTGAACGTTTCGGCAGATTTCAGGGCACACTCGGTACTGGGCCGCGTGCATCACGACTTTCCTCTCAAACCCATGCACTCCCGCTTTCCCGTCGAAGAGGGACGTACCTTCATTGGCACCACCGGCGGGGCCGCATCGGAGGTCGTGCTGCGCTCGTTCAGTGGTAAAATCCGCCTCAAGCAACGCTGAATACCGAAAATCAATGAGAGATGGGCGCGGACTTGGGGGTAATCATCCCTTCTCTCTTCGTGCCATGGAGCGCCATGGGAGTACGCGCGGTGTTTCTTGTGGGCTTCATGGCCTCGGGCAAGACCACCGTAGGGCAGGAACTCGCCCAACGGCTGGGCTGGGATTTTGTGGATCTGGATGCCCAAATCGAGTCTCGTGAGCAGCAGCCCATTGCGGAGATTTTTCGGGACCGGGGGGAACATCAGTTTCGGCTGGTCGAAGCCTCCGCTCTTCGCGATCTGATGGAATCGCTCGACCGCGACACGGTGGTCGCGCTTGGGGGCGGAACGTTCGCACAACCAGGGAACAGGGAGTTGCTGCGGCCTTGGCCCTCTGTATTCCTGGATACGCCGCTCGACGATCTCTGGCGGCGCAGTCGGGAGGATGAGAAACGGCCTTTGCGGAAAGATGATCGTACCGAGTTCGCCCGGCTGCACGAGGACCGGCTGCCTTTCTATCGCGAGGCAACGGTGACGGTGGTAACCTCCGGCAAAGATCCAGCTTCCCTTTGCGTTGAGATCGAGAGTAGGTTGCACTTTGGGGGGCGGACCGAGGACGCTGGCTCATCCGAAGTTCCCCCTGGTCATTCCGGAACAGGAGAATCACAGTGAAGTTGTCGGTTTCCCATCGGCTGTTTGCTTCCCTGATGGCGGTAGTCTGGTGCGTGGCGGCATGTGGATCGTCGGCGTCGGCCGCTCCAGTGCCGAAGGAAAAGGACAAAGAACACGAGGGAAAGCTGGTTGACTCGGGTTCTTTCGGCGTGTTCCAGAGTGGCCATCGTGTCGGAACCGAAACGTTTTCGATTTATGAGACCGGCACTGGCAGCATCATTCGGTCCGAATTCAAGACGGAAAGTGCTCCCACCCAGGACGTGCAAACTTCCGAGTTGCAGCTTACCGCGGGCGGGGACCTGCGGCGTTACGAGTGGAGGGAATTGAGCCCGGAGAAGGCGGAATCGCAAGTGGTTCCCAATGAAGATTTTTTGAATCAGAAGTGGAGCGTTGGGGAAGAGAAAGAACACGAGCAGCCCTACTTGATGCCCGTGTCGACCAGCATCCTCGACGACTACTTCTTCATCCAACGCGAGGTTCTGGCTTGGAGATTTTTGGCGGCAGCCTGCAAACAGGAAAAAGGGCAGGTGCAGTGCCCGCCGAGGCAGCGCGCCCAGTTCGGAACGCTGAACCCGCACCAGCACGCTTCGGCGGGGGTAACCGCGGAATCGCTCGGACGGGAAAAGGTGACCCTGAAGCGCGGCCCGCAGGATCTGAACAAACTGGAACTGAAGAACGAAGCCGGGACTTGGCAACTCTGGCTCGACGATCAATGGAAGGTGATGAGGATCTCCGTTGTGGGAGAAAATACGCTCGTGGACCGCGATTGAAATGCAGTTTTCGGGCCTTCGATCTCAGGTCTTAGCTCTCAGGTCTCTGGATTTTTACGATCGAGTAGGCGTCACTGGGTTTCTGAAACCCGACCTGCCTTGGGATAACTCTTGACGATTATCGATTCACGCACGTCGCGGGTCCTGTTCACGGCATTGCTGTTCGCCCTGGGCTTGGGCTTTCTCTACGCGGCGCGGCGAACCCTGATTCTGTTCCTGTTCGCTATCTTCTTTGCTTACCTCATTAATCCTGCCGTCTTGCGGCTGGAGAAACTGTTTCGCAGCCGCATTTGGTCGATCACCGCCATTTACCTGTTGCTTCTCGTTGCACTCGGGCTGTTTGGCTTTCTGGTCGGCCCGAGGATTACCCGCCAAAGCTCCCGCCTGGGAGCATCCCTACCCGGGCTTATGGATAAGGCCGGCACCGGCCAACTCTCCGGCCAGATTGGCCAGCTTGCCGAACGGATCGGAAACGAGCACGGCTGGAGCGAGGAGACGCAGAACCGCATTCAAAGTTTTTTGATTACTCGCCGCGGAGACTTGGCCAACCTGGCGGAGCGCATCGGTGTGCGCGCGGCCGAGGCGGTACAGCAGGTGTGGGTGCTGTTTCTGGTGCCGATCCTGGCCATTTTTTTTCTGCGCGATGGTGGCAGCTTTCATGAAGTGCTGGTGGCGCTGGTACAGTCGCGCTCGCAGCGCGAGTTTTTGCAGGATGTGCTCCAGGATCTGAATCAGATGCTCGCGCAATTCATTCGCGCCCAGCTGACCCTGGCGGCGTGCTCGCTGCTGGCCTACATCGCAATTTTAGGCGCAATGCGAGTTCCCTATGCGCTCACGCTCGGTACCGCCGGCGGCGCACTCGAATTCGTCCCCCTGGCCGGGCCGCTGCTGGCGGGCGCTGTCATGATGGTGGTCGCCGTTCTTGCCGGATACCCGCACTGGGCTTTTCTGCTTTTGTTTTTATTGGTGTGGCGCATGATCCAGGACTACGTCATCTCTCCGCGCGTCATGGGAGTCAGCGTGGAATTACACCCGCTCGCAGCTCTGTTCGGAATTCTTGCGGGCGGAGAAATTGCCGGCATCCTTGGTGTCTATCTCTCCATCCCGGTCATGGCCAGCTTGCGCATCGTCTGGCGTCGCTGGCGCATCTACGCTGAAAAACGCAAGTTCGGACCGCTCAACGAGTATTCGTTTCCGCAAGAGTTGGGGAGAGGCACGAGCTAAGCAGGTCCCAAGTGTTCGGTCTCAGGTGGCAGATGCGCCCTCGATTGCGTGAGGGGTTTTCCCGACACCCGAGCTTCCCTAAGTGCCCGCGGCGGCATTCCCTGCCGAAATTTCACTGGTATAAAATCAAAACTTACCTTGTCTGCAAATTATGTCAAATAAGCTTCCGGTAGGAATCCTCGGTGCCACCGGCATCGTGGGGCAGAGATTTATTCAGATGCTCGAGCGCCACCCGTGGTTTGAAGTGAGGTGGCTTGCGGCGTCCGATCGTTCGGAAGGCCGGGCTTACGCGGATGCGGCGCGCTGGCGTTTAAAAACTGCCATCCCCGCCGACGTCGCTACGATGACGGTTGCGCCCGCCAAGCCCGAAGGCGCCCCGAAAATCATCTTCGCCGCCCTCGATGCCTCGATTGCCCGCGAACTGGAACCGCAGTTTGCCGAAGCCGGCTGCGCAGTCGTGTCCAATTCGAGCGCATTGCGCATGCAGGCCGACGTTCCACTGGTGATTCCGGAAGTCAACGGCGACCATCTACGCCTGATCGACAAACAATCCTGGCGCAGCAAGTCGGGAGGGTATGTCGTCACCAATCCCAACTGCTCTGCGATTGGACTGGTGCTGGCGCTCGCTCCGTTGCATCGCGCGTTTACGCTGGAGACGGTGATGGCAGTCACCATGCAAGCGGTCAGCGGCGCGGGCTATCCCGGCGTGGCTTCGCTCGATATTCTTGGCAACGTGATCCCCTACATTGCGAAAGAAGAAGAAAAGATGGAAGAGGAGACGCAAAAGTTGCTCGGGACGCTGAATGGTTCCGGCGTCGAGCCTGCTCGGTTCGCCATGAGCGCGCAATGCAATCGCGTTGCCGTCGAAGATGGCCATACCGAGTCGGTGGCGATTCGGCTCAAGAACAAGGCCACCGCGGAGGAAATCGTGGCCGCCTGGAATCATTTTCGCGCCGAGCCGCAGCATCTGCGCCTGCCGAGTGCCCCGGAACAACCGGTTGCCTATCTGACGGCCGCCGATCGTCCCCAACCGCGTTTCGATGTTGACCTAGGGGCAGGCATGACCACCGCCGTCGGACGCCTGCGCAAATGCAACGTGCTCGACTGGAAGTTCACGGTGCTCTCGCACAACACAATTCGTGGTGCCGCCGGCGCCGCGCTGCTCAATGCCGAACTTCTCCATGCGAAGGGATATTTCGCGTGATCGAAGAGCCCCCTACGGACCGAGCCCTCGATTTTTTTGTAGAGACACGGCTTCGCCCGTCTCCGCTGCGGGAGACCCTACCAGCCGCTTCTCTATGGGGAACCGTTTTCGCCCGTCCCCAGGAGCGCTCCCGCCCATGATTGTGATGAAGTTCGGCGGGACTTCCGTACAGGACGCAAAAGCGATCGAGCGCGTGGCCCACATCGTCCAGGGCCGGTTGGTGGACCGGCCGGTGGTGGTGGTGAGCGCCATGGCCAAGGTCACCGATTCCCTGCTCGCCATGGGAAAGGCGGCCGGGGGCGGCGACCGCAAGACCGCTCTCAAAATGGCACGCGCCCTGCGCGAACGCCACTATGACACCGCCGGAGAATTGCTCGGCACCGCCCTGTTCACGGAATTCCATGGCAACCTGGGCGCCGATTTCGAGGATCTGGACGAATTGCTGCGCGGCATTGGCGCGGTTGGTGAAATCACTCCGCGCACCTACGATTATGTTGCTTCCTTCGGCGAAGTGCTTTCGAGCAAGATCGTGGCTGCCGCGTTCGCCGCACGCGGATTGCCGGGCGTGCACGTCGATTCGCGACAATGTCTGCTGACCGACAGCAGCTACACTCGCGCGGTTCCCCAGCTCGAAGAAACCAACGAACGGCTGCGCAAGAAAGTCCAGCCTCTGGTTGAGGCGGGCAAGGTGGCGGTGATGGGCGGATTCATCGGGTCGAATCGTGCCGGCATCACCACCACCATCGGCCGTGGAGGATCGGATTTTTCGGCCGCGATTTTTGGCGCGGGGCTCAACGCCGAACGCATCGAAATCTGGACCGATGTCGACGGCATGATGACCACCGACCCCCGGCTTACTCCCGAGGCTCGTCGCATCAAGGTCATCAGCTTCGATGAAGCCGCCGAGCTTGCTTACTTCGGGGCCAAGGTTTTGCATCCGGCAACCGTGCTGCCTGCGGTTCAGCAAAATATTCCGGTCTACGTGCTGAACTCGATGAATCCCGCCTGTGAAGGGACCAAGATCACGGCGCGCGCCCCGCGCTGCTCGAATATTTTCAAGGCGATTGCGCTCAAGAAAAAGATCACGCTGGTGGAGGTCGCCTCGCCTCGTCGTCTGCTGGTGCATGGATACTTGAAGTCCATTTTCGAGGCCTTCGATCAGCACGGGGTGGCGGTGGACGTAGTGTCGACGTCGGAAGTGAGCGTCTCGGTGACGGCTGAGACCAACGAAGCCATTCCGGCGCTGGCCGCCGATCTGGCGAAAATTGCGGACGTGAAGTACGAGGGGCGGAAGGCGATTGTTTGCCTGGTTGGCGAGAATTTACGCGACACAGCCGGAATCGCCGCCAAGGTTTTCGGCATCCTTGAGGATGTGAAGATTCGCATGATCTCGCAGGGCGCCTCCGAAATTAATCTGACCTTTGTGATCGAGGAGGACGATGCCGCGGAGGTGGTCCGACGCTTGCACCATGCTTTTTTCGCCGAGGTGGATCCGGAAGTGTTTGCTTAGCGTCATCTCACCGAGGAGTATGAAGAGCGCACGGAGAAAACCGGGGGCTGTAAGAACCTAAGGTCTTCGCAGAATTCTCCGGGCGTACCGGGCGCTCCCGGCAGTTCAGGATTTCAGCATGAATCTCCTAATTCTAGGCCGTGGCAAGACAGGATCGCTGGTGGCAGAAGTCGCGCGTTCGCGTCGGCATCATGTGCACGTTCTCTCCGCCGCTGAAAACGTGGATGCCCGCGCTCTTACCGTTGATTCGCTTGCCGCAATCGACGGTGTGATCGACTTCACCACGCCCGCGGCGGCGGTCGCGAATGCGGAAGCGTGCATCCGCGCAAAGAAAAATGTGGTCACCGGAACAACCGGCTGGTACGAGCACGTGCGGCGCTTGCGCGAGATGGTGCTCTCGGCCGAGACCGGCTTCCTTTACGGATCGAATTTTTCGATCGGCGTGAACTTGTTCTTCGAGATTGCAGCGACCGCCGCGAGCGCTCTGAAATACGATTACTCGGGGCAGATTTTCGAGCGTCACCACGAGCAAAAAAAAGATGCTCCCTCGGGAACCGCGATCACCATCCAGAAGATTGTGCGCGAGACCGGGGGCCGGGAGGTCGAGATCGTCTCGTTTCGCGAAGGGGAGGCGGTTGGCATGCACGAGTTGGTCTTTAATTCTGCCGGCGACCGAATCTATTTGTGTCACGACGCCAAATCGCGCCAGGGATACGCCGAAGGCGCGGTGCGCGCCGCCGAGTGGCTGGCGGGGAAAACTGGGTTTTACGATTTTCGCAACATCTGGCGAGAGCTTTAGAGCGGTCCCGGATTGCGATCGAAGCCGGAGGCCAGCTGCCGAGCTCCGCTCGGCTTCGACGGGGCCCGCACACGGGCGGTCCCACACCGACAAGCCGGCTCCTGCAATCGTGTGCGAGAAGAGTTATTCTTAGCCTATGCAACTCCGGGGATGTGGTACGGCACTGGTCACACCGTTCTCCCAGGACGGAGCCATCGACGAAAACGCTTTGCGCGCTCTGGTCGCGTGGCAGGTCGAATCGGGCATTGATTTTCTGATTCCCTGCGGCACCACAGGCGAAACTCCCACCCTCACTCACGAGGAGTGGCTGCGCGTCATCGATGTAACCATCGAAGTCGCCGCTGGACGTGTGCCGATCGTGGCCGGCGCAACTTCGAACTCCACGCAAGATGCCGTGGCCAAAGCAAAAGAAGTAGCGGCTCGGCCGGGCGTCAACGCCATCCTTACCGCATCGCCTTACTACAACAAGCCGACGCAGGAAGGTCAATACCGGCATTTTCGCGCCATTGCCGAGGCGGTGGACAAACCCGTCATCCTCTACAACGTGCCCGGCCGCACCTCCGCCAATCTCGAACCTGTGACCGTGGCGCGATTGTGCGAAGCTCCAAATATCGCGGGCGTAAAGGAAGCAAGCGGCAACATGACGCAAATCGCCGAGGTTCTGAACCTAGTGCCCGAGCATTTCATCGTGTTGTCTGGCGATGACGCCGTGACTTTGCCGGTGATCGCCCTCGGCGGTGTGGGTGTGATTTCGGTGGCGTCCAACGAAATTCCGCGTGAAATGTCGGAGATGACGCGTGCCGCTTTGAACAACGACTGGCACACGGCACGCACCATCCATCGGAAATATCTTCCGCTGATGATCGCCAACTTTATCGAATCGAGTCCGCTGCCGGTGAAGGCCGTGCTTGCGATGATGGGCAAGATCGAAGAAGTCTATCGCTTGCCCTTGCTTCCCATGCGGCGCGACACGCGATCGAAGCTGCAAAAGGTCGCGACCGACGCCGGATTGATTGCGCGGCCCGCGGCTGCGACTGCCGCTGCTTCCGAATTTTATATTTATGAGAACTGGGCAGCGGGCCCGCATAAGGCGATGCTGCATCGCGCGTCCTGCGGGCAGTGCAGCTCCGGCAAAGGGCGCCCCGCCGGGCACGATCCCAATCATTCGCGCTGGCATGGACCGTACGGCAATCTAGCGGAGGCGCGCGAAGCGACTCATCAGATGCCCGGCGTTCTGATCCGCAGTGAATGCAAATGCGTGGCGTGAGGGGAGAACTCGGTCGGGTGCCCCATCCTTGCGCGTTCTTTGCCAAACAGAGGCATTCTGCGGCTGCTGCAATCGTGGGATTTATGGACGCCCTGAGCCTGCTAGCCAGCAATTCCTATGACAGATTCCCTATCCAATTTAAAGTTGGCCATCGAACATCTCTCGACGGGCGAAGCGATCGCCGATCCCGACGAGGCTCGTCCCATTTTTCTTGAATTTCGCGCGGCGCTGACCCGCGGCGAGGTTCGCGCCGCCGAAAAGATCTCCGGTCGATGGGCGGTCAATGCCTGGGTGAAGCAGGGCATCCTGCTCGGTTTTCGTCTTGGCGAGTTGGCGGAAATGTCGGATGGCGATGTGCTTACTTTTGTCGACAAAGATACCTTCCCGGCTCGCCGACTGACTCTCGCCGATCGCATTCGCCTTGTGCCCGGTGGATCTTCCATTCGCGAAGGGGCATACGTCGCGCCCTCGGTGATCTGCATGCCTCCTATGTTCATCAACGTCGGCGCCTACGTGGATGAAGGATCGATGATCGATTCGCACGCCCTGGTCGGCTCGTGCGCGCAGATCGGCAAGCGCGTACACCTCAGCGCAGCCGCGCAAATCGGAGGCGTGCTCGAGCCCGTCAACGCCGCGCCGGTGATCATCGAAGACGAGGTGCTGGTGGGCGGCAATTGCGGAGTGTACGAAGGGACGCTGGTGCGAGCTCGCGCCGTCTTGGGAGCGGGAACCATTCTGACTCGATCCACACCGCTCTATGATCTGGTGCGCGGTGAAGTGCACCGCGCGTCTGCGGATCGGCCGCTCGAAGTTCCCGAAAATGCCGTGGTCGTCCCCGGTTCGCGCGCGCTGAACCAAGGCAAGGGAGCAGAGTGGAATCTGTCGCTCTACACGCCGGTGATCGTGAAGTATCGCGACGAAAAGACGGACCGAGGCGTTGAGTTGGAGGAGTGGCTGCGGTCGTGAGGTGGCTGCGCTAGAAAGAAAGACAAGGTCCACTCAAGTCCCGACGGCGATTCCCGCGGGTTTCTCGGGGCGTCACCGCCGGATCGCTCCGGTGCCACGCCGGTTTTGATCAATCCACTGGAAGGAAACCCGGCTATCTTGCCAACACCGATCCCATCTTTTCCTGGCTCGAACGGCCAGAATCGCAAGCGGTTCGCTCGACGACTACGATGACGGAATTGGTCGTTCAGCCCGACCGGGAGGGCGACGAAGGGCGAGCCGACCAGTTCCGCGGCTTGCTCGGCAGGCTCACGATGGCATCGTTTCGGGGGACGCGCCCGAAAGTCGAGCCTGTTCCGCTGAAAACCTGCGTCGCGTTTCGAGATGCTTACCGCGGAAATGCGCCCGCGCCCGCGCACCCCACGCCCGCACGAAGTAGTAATTCAACGCACACCCGATGGCTGAGCTGGTAAGCGGAATCAGTCGTCCTGCCCACTTCTCCGCCACTTCAGAGCCGGCTTTGACAGCAATTCTCTGGATCACGCGTGGCACAAACTTGTTGACCACTTCCTTTTCCAGTAACTCGCGGCTGATGTCGACACCGGCGGCGGTGGCGGCTGCAACCCACAACTCAGCAATCTCGTCGTCGGTGTTCAACTCGAAACCGTAAATCAGGCTGAGCTTTTGGATGGTCCGCATGGTGATGGCCGAAAGAATGCCAAGGTCGGGAACGATGGTGAGAATTCCGCCGAGACCAAATCCGGCTCCCTCCGCGGCTGCCAGCTTCATCCCGGCACGGATCACCGACTCCGCCACATCGTCAAGCCGCTCCACGGGCAGCGCGTACACGCCCTGAAACGTTGCCAGCGGCAGGCCGTGCGCCAGACGCAACTGCATCAGGAAGCGTCCGGGATCAACTTTGATCGTGTCGTAGGTGCGGGTCAGCCCGCCCCGGATCGCGGCCTCGACGCGCCGCCGCATCCACGATTTTGTATCGTCCGGCATGTTTGAGGATGAGTGTATCAGCTGTCGTAGACGGGTTCCGGCAGAGACGCGGCTGGCCGCGTCTTGCGTCGCGAACGAGGCCGCGCAAGCCGAGACCAGGCAAGCCCCGTCTCTACACCAATGTCACGTGTGCTAGCATCGACCTTAGGAATGCCAACAGGAAAACTGCACATCGTTCCGCTGGGCGGGATGGGCGAGTTCGGGATGAACTGCATGGCCATCCGCTATGGCGATGACATCATCGTGGTCGATGCCGGCCTGATGTTTCCCGAAGCCGAGTTGCTGGGCGTCGACATCGTTGTTCCCGACATCTCGTACCTGCTTGAGAATCGCAAGCATGTACGCGGCATCATCCTTACGCATGGTCACGAAGACCACATCGGCGCCCTGCCATGGATTCTCAGCGAGTTGAACGTTCCCGTCTGGGGTACCGAGTTTACTCTAGCTTACGTCGAAGATAAACTCGACGAACACCAGCTTCTCGATAACTCCGACCTGCGCGAGATTCGTCCGGGAGAACGGTTCAAGGTTGGACCGTTCACCATTCATCCGCTGCAGGTAACGCATAGCCTGGTTGAATGTGTCGCACTCGCCATCCACACGCCGCTCGGCGTCGTGCTACACACCGGCGACTTCAAGGTCGACCCCACGCCCACCGACAACCGCCTTTTCGATCTGCACGGTTTCGCCGAGTACGGCAAAGAGGGAGTGCTGTTGCTGCTCCAGGATTCCACCAACGTCGAGCGCAAGGGCTATACGCCGAGCGAGCGCGCGGTGCATCGCAAATTCGAAGAGGTGTTTGTCCGCACCAAGCGGCGCCTGTTCATCTCCTGCTTTTCGTCTTCGATTCACCGCATCAAGTTGACGGTCGACATGGCGCGCGAGCACGGCCGCAAAATCTGTTTCATCGGCCGCTCCATGAACAGCTCTTCCGAAATCGCCGAGGACTTGGGTTATATCCAGATTCCTGAGGGCATGCTGATCCATCCCGGCGAAATGAAAAACTTTGCTCCCGAGCGAGTGTGCGTTCTGATCAGCGGCACGCAGGGCGAACCGATGTCGGCGCTGTCGCGGGCAGCAGTGGACAACCACAAGCACGCGAAAATCGAAAAGGGCGATACCGTCGTTTTGTCGTCGCGCATCATCCCCGGCAATGAAAAAGCCATCTACCGCATGGTGGATCATCTGTTTCGTCGCCAGGCGTTCGTTATCTACGACGACGGCTCTTACCCGCCCATTCACGTCAGCGGCCACGCCAGCCAGGAAGAATTGAAGCTCATCATCAACCTGGTGCGGCCGAAATATTTTGTCCCGATCCACGGCGAATATCGGCAACTCACCTTGCATGCCGACTTGGCCGCGTCCATGACCGGGGCGGTCGGCAGCGCGCTGCTGATCGAGAGCGGAGACGTGCTCGAAATCGACGAGGCGGGCGCGCGCAAAGCCGGACGCGTCAACGTGGGTCGGGTGTGCATCGATTCCGGCTCGCGCACCGACGTGGTCGAAGACGTCGTCATCAAAGATCGCCGTCACCTCAGCGAAGACGGCTTTGTGATGCCGGTCATCGCCATCAACAAGCTCACCGGACGGGTTGAGACTTCGCCCGAGATTGTGACGCGCGGATTCAATCCGGGCGATAACGGCCTGATCGAGCGCGCCCGCGAGATTGTGATGGAAACGCTCGACGCCTCGAGCGCCGAAGAGAAAGCCGACTATGGCGTGATCAAAGAGAAAATTCGCACCGATCTGAAGCGCTTCATCTCGCGACAGACGCAGCGGCGGCCGCTGATTATGCCCGTGATCCTCGAAATCTGAGTTCCGCCAACCAACGGGTGCTTGGCTGGCGTTTCATGATCTCATCCAGCGCACTTCTACGTTAAGCGGCGCAAGTTCTTGCGGCGACGGGCTGCGGCCAGGCGCTGCACGCGCTCATTGGTCTCAGGATCAAGCTTCGAGCGGATGCTTGAAGGCCGCGACAACATCGGTACTCCAAGGTTGTTCCTCGGTATTACCACAGCATCGCCCGGCTGAAAATTGCTAGCGGTTGACCGGATATTCCGCGATCCAGTGGAAGCCGCGGTTGATCAGTAAGAACTTGGCGCGGTCAACCAGTTGCAGTCGCATATGAATCTTGTGGCCGTCCATGTTGCCGTCGAGGACCAATTGATCCTGGGCCGGACGTTCGAAGAGGAAGTTGGCTTTCCAGTTCTTGTCGTTCGGTTTTGTGAGTGCAAGCGTGTTGTCGGCGACGTTGATCGAGGCGCCGTAGCGCGCGAAAGAATCGTCCATGCGCTGAAAGGCCATCGTGCTGGGGGAGTCGAAGATGGCGCGGCGCCATCGGTCATAATCGTTCAGGAGCGGCGATCGGAGTTGGCCGTCGATCGAAAGCTCGTCCACATTCCAGATGCCGTAGAGCGCCGACTTGGGGCGTCCGCCGCCGTATTGGTGCCAATCGTCCCAACCTCCATAGGCGGCTGTCCCTAGCATCCAGAGACCGAAGGCGATCTGCGCGGCGAAGGCGATGCGATTGGCGCGGCTCGTCTTGAAAAGTTGAGGTCGTGTGGAAGGCGCGACCGAGCGATTGCGGAAGAAAAAATCCTCCAGACGCTCTAAATCGGGCGCGACCAGGAACAGGGCCATTAGAAGTAAATGGAACGAGAAAAGCTTTACCGGAATGTCGTACGTCATGTTGAGCATGAAAACCTGGGTCATGTCGGCCACGCAGACGAGCGCGCCGAGCGTCGTCGTCCAGGGAATGATCAGCAGGATTCCTCCCAGCATTTCGGCGGAGCCCGCGAACGTTTCATAAGCCGGGGAGGCGCCGATCGAAGACCAGAGAACACCCATGGGAGAAAAGTTCCCGAATGGCTCGACTAATCTGGTGAGAATCGGAAACGGCATTTGCAAGGGAATGACTTTCGCCATGCCATACCCAACCATTTGTGAGGCGAGCGCAAAACGAATGAAAACCCGGAACCACTTGGATAGCGTGAGGTAGTTTTCGCGAGGGCGGTCGAGAACCGACCAGACAGCGGTTGCGAGCGCGGCGAAGACCAGCAGGCAGAATGCCAGGACCCAGTCGAAAGTCTTGTCGCCGCTGCCGCTGCCTGAATAGACCAGCGGGAGCTTGGCATGGAAAATATGGGCGGAGGTCCAGAACACGATCTGGCGCATCGGCCAAAGCGAAGATGGGTCGATGGATTCCATTTTGGGGATGGAAATCAGGCCGCCGAAGATTTGCGTGTACATGCAGAACAGTCCGAAATAGACGAAGGAGAATCGAAAAGTGACGCGAAGGCCCCGGCTCCAGTGCGGGTTTTGCGGTTCGTGCTGTGGTTGAACGACCGGGGAATTCGCCATTTCAAGGCCTCCGAGAGCGCCAAAGTTTACAACAAACCGTTCCCGGTTTCAGCCTCACCGAAGCCTCAGCGAAGACTCCTCCGAACCGAAGACTCCGCGCCGCGCAACCGAAAGGCAGGTCGCGACCAACAAAACCGTAGAATAGAAACCAATGGTTACTCTTTGCGACATTCAGCAGGCCCGCGCGCTCCTCGACGGCATTGCAGTGCGCACTCCGCTGTTTGAATGGACGGCGGCGACGGATCAGCGCAAGCTCTTCCTCAAGCTCGAAAATCTGCAACCGATCGGGGCGTTCAAACTTCGAGGTGCTTACAACAAGGTCGCTTCGCTCAGCGACGACGAGCGCCGCCGCGGCGTGATTTCCTATTCGAGCGGCAATCACGCGCAAGGCGTGGCTTACGCGGCACGAGCGCTCGGCGTGAAGGCGGTCATCGTTATGCCGAGCAATGCTCCGGAAAACAAGCTCGAAGCCACGGCGGCTCTGGGCGCCGAGATCGTCACCGTCGGTCCCGGCAGCGAGGAACGAAGGCTGCGCGCCGAGCAACTGGCCACCGAGCGCGGCTATGTGATCGTGCCTCCATACAATGACGAGAAGATCATCGCCGGCCAGGCAACTGTGGGAATCGAGATCCTCGACGATCTTCCGGAGGTTGAAACCGTGCTGGTACCGGTCGGCGGAGGCGGGTTGATCAGCGGCGTCTCGGCGGCCATCAAGCTCAGCGATCCGCTCGGTAGTCCCCGGCTTGGTCGACCCAAGGCGAAGGTGATTGGCGTCGAGCCTGAGCTTGCCGCCGATGCGCAAGCCAGCCTGCGCGCTGGCCGTATCGTCTCTTTTCGAGAGGAGCAAGTTTCGCAGACGATGGCGGACGGTCTGCGGACTCAGAGCATTGGCGCGATCAATTTCGAACACATCCTCGCCTATGTGGACGACATCGTCAGCGTTACCGAAGACGAGATTCGCGCGGCCACGCGCGCTCTCAGCGCGCATCCAAAAACGCTGGCGGAACCAAGCGGAGCGGTAGCGACCGCTGCATTTCTTTTCCACGCCGATGAGTTGCCCGACACCAAGATCAACGTCGCCATCGTCAGCGGCGGGAACATCGACCCCAGAGTGCTTGCCGAGTTGCGCAGTCGCTCTTCACTTGTGACCTAGGAATTGAGAGGACGCCGGGTTTAGTCTTGTATGTTCTTGTAAGCTGGTTTGGGAGTGCTTACGGCATGCGCCCTGTGCTCTCGGCGTTGAGGGCGCGGTCGTTGCTGTTTTTCGTCTTTTGTCCTCACGCGTAATCGGTACACGTTTTGGTTTAGAAAAGCCGGAGGAATTCCGATGATTCGCTTTGGCATCGCAGGTTTCGGTTTGCACGCCGTGCGGCGGCTGATGCCGGGCTTCGCGCTGGCCCGGAATTCGAAGGTGGTCGCTCTGTCGCGCCGAGACGCGCACAAAGCACGCGAAGCGGCTGCGCACTACGGCATCCCGCATGGATTCGCGTCCACCGCGGAGCTCAGCCGCTGCCCCGAGGTGGACGCGGTGCTGGTCACCACGCCGAACGCTTGCCACTTGCAGGACGTGCTTAGCGCGGTTGCTGCCGGTAAGCCGGTGCTGTGCGAGAAGCCGATGGGCATGGACGCGGAGGAATGCCGCCAGATGGTTGAAGCGGCGCGCGAAGCGGGTGTTTTCCTGGGTGTCGCCCAGGTTTTTCGCTTTGAAGAAAGCACCGCAAGATTTCGGGAACGCGTCGCCGCTGGCGACATCGGCCGCCCGATTTTTGAGCGGGCGGAGTTCTCGTATCCGGGTTTAGGCCATCCCCGCACCTGGCTCTATCGCCGCTCGATCGCTGGAGGCGGTCCGATCGCCGACGTGGGCGTGCACTGCGTCGACGCCTTGCGTTACATCCTGCAGGACGAGCCCCGACTCGTGTTCGCTGCCGGTCGATCCGACCGACAATCGGGAGATGTGGAGGCAGCCGCAATCCTGACGCTCGAGTTTCAGCGCGGCACGCTGGCCTCGGTGCTGGTTTCGACGCGCGCCCAGTATCGCACCCCCTTGGAGATAGTCGGTGAAGCGGGCGTACTGCGGGCCGAGGATGCGCTCAATGTTGAGCGTCCCGTGGAACTCGAACTTCGGCGCAACGGAGAGCGCGTCGCTGAAGACAAAGTTTCTAACGAACGTGCTTACGCCAGGCAGGTGGACGCTTTCGCGGATGCAGTTGAAGGTCGGGGGGTGTTTCCAGCCCCCGGTCGTGAGGGCTGGCGAAACCAGCTCATTCTCGACGCTGCCTACCGCAGCCTGTCGTCGGGAAAGGCTGAACAGGTAGCGGAGCTTCCCGACCAGTCTGGCAGAGCTGAAGCGCGAATTGATGGGAAGGCGAGTCTCGCCGAGAAACTTCCCTGCAAATAAGAAGCGCCCCGGATCCAAAGGATCACAGGACGCCCGAACAGCCCTCCCCCGGAACTGCTCACCCCCAAAATAAGGCAACCGGCATCGGGAGCAGAATTCCACGATTGAGGCATACGATGGCCCGATCGAGCCACTTGCAAGGAACCGAACCCGTGCTACCATGAGTCACCTTGCGATTGGTTACTACCGGTCGCACCCAGGGTTCTGGTAAACGGATCTCCCCAGGTCAGAGTTTCGCTCGCAGCGAGATTGCCCTGCCCAGTCCAAACCCACACAGTTGTTCCGTCTCGTAGGCGGTCCAACGCGCCGACTCGTTCGGCAGCGAGGATCTCGCGATCTACGAAAGCGATCTGATGTAACTGTGCAGCAGATTGCATTCCGGGATACGGGGAGCCTCGCGAAGCGGTTGTAACTGACTGATAATAGACGACCACAGCAACTTCCACGGTTGGAGTTGCAAGTGCAATAGAAACAACGGGCGGACCAACATCTTGAATGTAAAGGTTTAAGATGAAAATTCGGGGAGATCTCGAAAGGAAGCAAAATTTTGGAGGAAATTAAAATGAGGCGAGTGTTGGTTTTAGCATTCTTGGCATTAGCGTTGCCGATGGCCGCTTGGGCGGACGGTATCACGCTCATTAACGAATACGGTTCACTTTCGGTTGGGAATTCAGGGATCATTTCCCGCGGATCGGAACTCATAGAATTCAATGGTGTCCAACCTCCGGCGCATCACGATATGGGATCGGTCAGCTTCTCGACCGGCGCTCTGGTTAGCGGTTCGATCACGGCGGGCGGGACGTTTTCTGCTACGGGCTCCTCGTTTGTCGTGGACGGCGTTGGCAAGTACGGACAGCCCAGGGGAGCGATCTTTACCGGCACCTTTGTCGGTCCGATTGACTGGACAAAAGAGACCACGGGCCCGCACGGCAATACCGTCTACTACCAGCTGAGCGGCACGATCGAAGGCACGCTCTATAACGGCCGTTTCGTGACTGGAACGACTACCCAGGACATTTTCACCTCGAAGGACCAACTGTCCCAGGGGATCGCGCACATCGGTGGGGGTAACACGCATTTCAACACCCCGGAACCCGGCACCCTCGGTCTACTGGGGACGGGGCTGGTCAGCCTCGCCGCAACTTTCCGCCGCAAGCTGACTCGGGGCTAAGAGTTTTCTTGGTTCGCCCAGAACGCTCGACTCATAGCCCCGCCCCACCAAGGGCGGGGCTTTTGATCTTCGTTGTTTGATTGGACTGATCGGGTTCGCGGGGGGCCGATTCCGGGCCGAAAGCGTGTCCTCAAGCACGCGATTGCTGTTGGGTGTGCAGCAAATTGCAGTCACGGATTCGAAACAGGTACAAACCGCGGTTGTAAGCTGTTGAAAACAATACGAACCAAACTCCGACCGTTTTGGAACCCCAAGTGCCCAAAGAAGCACAGGCGACCCATGCCTTTGGCGTACGTTCAAAGGCAGATTTCTGGGAAACCGAGACAGGCTTGGGAGGAAATTAAGATGAGGCGAGTGTTGGGTCTAGCGTTGCTGGCATTGGCGTTGCCGATGGCCGCTTGGGCGGATGGAATTACGCTCACGAACCAGTATGGTTCACTTTCGGTTTCAGCTTCGGGTATTGTTTCGAGGGGATCGCAATTGACGTCGTTTTGCGTCGATCTAAGCTGCGTTTACCCTCCTGCGCACCGCGATTTGGGGTCGGTCAGCTTCTCCACAGGCGCTCTGTCGAGCGGCTCGATCGCGGCGGGCGGGACGTTTTCTGCCACGGGTTCCTCGTTTATCGTGGACGGCGTTGGCAAGTACGGAGAGCCGAAGGGAGTGATCTTTAGCGGCGTCTTCGTCGGTCCGATTGATTGGACAAAAGAGACCACGGGCCCGCATGGAAATACCGTCTACTACCAGCTGTCCGGCGCGATCGCGGGCACGCTGTATAACGGCCGTTACGTGACCGGCACGGCTAGCGAGGACATTTACACCACCAAGGACCAACTCGCCCAAGGGATCGCGCACATCAGTTCGGGCACCACGCATTTTAACACTCCGGAACCGGGCACCTTGGGCCTTCTCGGAACAGGGCTTGTCGGTATCGCCGCAATGTTCCGGCGCAAACTGACTCGGAATTAGACTCTCCTGATTCGCCAAAAACACTCAACTCATGGCCCCGCCGCAAGGCGGGGCTTTTGATTGACTCGGAGCCGGTCGACTCAGTTCTGTCTAGCCAGAACAGATCGAACCGAGATTGATTGGAACGCTGCTTTTCCCGTACTCCCCGCCTTGGATTACTGCGGTAACCGCCTGCGATGGCTTTATCGTTGACCTTAGTTTTCTCTAACCCTACATTCAGCGCAGGGGGTGGTATGAAAGATATCCACGAGGTTTTGCGCCGCAAGCAGGGTCAGTACGCACAGCTGGGCAAGCAGATCGAATTGCTGCAGCAGGCTGCCGAAAAACTGCGTGAAGTCGCGCCGTTGCTAGCCGAAACTGAAGGCGAAGAAGAGAGCGCAGTGCTCACGGAAGTAGACGAGGAAAACTCCAATTCAATGGCTGCCAAAGCGGGTGCTCAGTTCTCGCCCGCCGCGCCCAAACCCGGTCGCAGCGTAACTCCGCGGTGGCCGTAGAAGCAAGCGAGGAGGCCCGGTCCATGATGTTGCACACATTGCTGACGTCGAAGGATGACCTGACGGCGGAAATGCTGATTCAGGTGCTGGTGCAGTTCGGCGCTGCGGTGGATCGATCGAATGCGGCCGATGTCGCGGCGACGCGACTGGCGGAGGAGCGGTTCGACCTCGCCATTGTCGACTTCGACGATCGCGAAGGGGCGTCAAGTCTGCTCGAAGCTTGCCGCCGCCTTGAGGGTCCTGACCGCAAGCCTCCCGTCACCGTTGCTTTGCTGCCTGATGCCTCCGAGATCCGCTCCATCCTCGGCGCCGGCGCTCATTTCATTCTCACCAAGCCGGTCGAGCTTGAACAGGCGCAAAATACATTTCGCGCCGCTACGGCCGTGCTCAGACGCGAAAGGCGGCAATCGTCGCGGGTGGCTGTCCAGGCGCCAATTTCGATTCGCGTCGACGACAGCGATACCGTCGAAGGCATCCTGCTCGACCTGAGCACCGCTGGCCTCGACGTGCTGGCGGCCAAGCCGTTACCATCCGCCACTCAGGTTCAGGTTTCCTTTGAGCTTCCGGGAGGCACTTCGGCCATTCAAGGGACCGCGCAAGCCGTCTGGAGCACCGCCAATGGTCAAACCGGGTTCCGCTTTCTCGACCTGGACGACAAGATGCGCCAGGAATTGGCTGAGTGGCTGGCTGCTCGGTCCGGCGATGCATTGCCGGACGAACCCGACACGGTCAGCCAATGCAAACTGACCGATCTTAGTCTGGGCGGATGCTACGTGCAGACCGAATCTCCCTACCCTCAGTCCTCGGTCGTCGATCTCTGCCTGCGTGCGCCCGGGATGGAAATTCACACCGAAGGCTTGGTCCGGGTCATGCATCCCGGCCACGGCATGGGCATCGAATTCCCTGCCGGCACCGAACAACAGCGCCAGAGCGTCGCTGAATTCATCAACTTCCTCACCGGCCAGCCCGACGCCGCGCCGCTACTGGAAGCCTCTCCCCGCCAACTCGTAGCGAGGGTGGCCGGGGAAAGCGAAACCGATACGGAAACTGACGGCGAGGATCCACTCCTAGAATTGCTGCGGACAGGCACTGTGCTCGAAGAAGAAGCGTTTCTAGCCGAACTGCAGCGCCAGCGAACTCCGGCGGCTGTCAGTCAATAAACAGGCCCCCGCAAGAAAATGCCGAGAACCCGATCGACACCCCGTCTTTAATGTCGACTCAGCTCCCGGTGGTCGGTTCCACCTCGTGCTCGCGGACCACCTCAAGCACGCCCTCAGAACGGCTTCGGTACCCTTCATTTTAAGATCCGCTTCGGATGCAATAGAATTGTTCTTTCGCGTGAGACGCGAGACGCACCCACCACTGAAAGAGACTCTCCAGAGCACACAAGATGCAAGGTCGCGTCCTGGTGGCAACCTCGAATGCCGGCAAGCTTCGCGATTTCGCGGGGGCCGCCGCGCCGTATGGCATCACGATCGCAAACCTCCCGCACTTTTGTTCTCTGCCCCAGGTTCTCGAAGATGGCATCACCTTCGAAGAAAACGCGGGTAAGAAAGCGGAGTCCTACAGCCTGGCGGCGCCCGGCGGGTTGGTTCTGGCCGACGACTCGGGCCTGGAGATCGACGCGCTCGGCGGAGCACCCGGCGTTCATTCCGCGCGCTACGCTGGCCGTGATCGGCACAATCCTGATCCGCATAATAACCCACCGCACGCAGCAGAACGCAACAGCGACGACCAAGCCAACAACGCTCGCGTGCTGCGCGAAATGGAAGGTGTTCCCGAACAAAAACGGACTGCGCGGTTCGTATGCGTGCTCGCGGTCGCCCGCGACGGCCAAATTCTGCGCACCTTTCGCGGCACCGCTGAAGGCCTCCTTCTGAACACGCCACGGGGACAGAACGGATTCGGATACGATCCGTTGTTCTATTGTCCGCAAATCGGCAAGACGTTCGCGGAGCTGAGCGCCGAAGAAAAAGCGCTGTACAGCCATCGTGGCGCGGCGTTTCGCGCGTTCCTGCTGTGGTATCGGTCATCCTCGCCTTGACTTCGCTTCGCGCGCAAACCGATAATTATTAGTTTGCACATTTGAAAAACGTCAGGAGCAGTCATCGTGGCAGCAACTGCCAATCCCGTCGCTCCCCAAATTGAATCAGGCGTCGCTCCACTGCGCGCTGGGCAGGGAACGTCGTTCCTGCTGCGCCGTCTGCATTCCCTCAGCGGCGTCGTGCCGATCGGAGCCTTTCTTCTCGAACACTTCGTCTCGAACGCGGAAGCCTTCAAAGGTCCGAACGCCTACGGAAAGCAAGTCGAGTTTCTGAATAGCCTGCCCGCCGTTTTTCTGTTGGAGCTTTTGTTCATCTGGATTCCGATCCTCTACCACGGCCTCTACGGCATCTACCTCTGGTACCGGGGCGAGACCAACGTCGGCGATTATCCATGGGCTGGCAACTGGCTCTACGTCGCGCAGCGCTGGACCGGCATCCTCGCGCTCCTGTTCATGGCGCAGCACACCTACGTCCTGCGCTTCACCGGCGTGCACCTGCCGACGCACCCGTTTCAGGCCTTTGCCAAAGTTCAGGCGGAATTTGAACATCCCTGGATGATCGCTTTTTACGCAATCGGTATCATCGCGGCATCGTGGCATTTCAGCTACGGCCTGTGGCTGTTCGCCGCGAAGTGGGGCATCACCACCGGCGAACGCGCGCGCCGCCGCTTGGGCTATCTCTGTCTCGCGCTCGCTCTCGGCCTGGTTTCGATCGGAGCGGCCAGCATGTACGGATTCCTGAGCACGCCGCCGCAGCCTTTGGATTCGAATTCGGGTTCGGACAATATCGCGGTGCGTTGAGAAAGATGGATGGGAGAGTCTTCGATCAAGCACAACCGGGAGGCAGGGCGTCGGCCCTGCCACCGGCAGCAATCAATGAAGCGGGCTTTCGCCCCCGAGGGGCCCAACCCGGCAGATCGGATTTGAATCGATGGCAGCTGCAAAAATTATCGTAGTGGGCGGCGGCCTGGCAGGCCTCGCCGCCGTCATCAAAATCGCCGAAATGGGCGGTGAGGTTGACCTGTTCTCAATCGTCCCGGTAAAGCGCTCGCACTCGGTTTGCGCGCAGGGGGGCATCAACGCCGCCAAGAACCTTAAGGGTGAAGGCGACTCCACGTGGCAGCACTTCGACGACACGATCTACGGCGGCGACTTCCTCGCCAACCAGCCGCCGGTCAAAGCCATGTGCGAGGCCGCTCCCGGCATCATCGATCTGCTCGACCGCATGGGCGTTCCCTTCAATCGCACGCCCGAGGGGCTGCTCGATTTCCGCCGCTTCGGTGGCACACTCTATAATCGCACCGCTTTCGCCGGGGCAACCACCGGCCAGCAGCTTCTCTATGCGCTCGACGAGCAGGTCCGGCGACATGAGTCCGACGGCAAAGTAAAGAAGTACGAGCACTGGGAATTTCTTTCCGCTGTGCTTGACGGAAAGCGTGTCTGCCGCGGCATTTGCGCGATGGATCTGCGGACGATGGAAGTGCGCACCTTCCCCGCCGATGCCGTCATCATCGCCACCGGCGGCTGTGGCGCCATCTTCGGCAAGTCCACCAATTCGGTGGTGTGCACTGGATCGGCGCAATCCGCGCTCTATCAGCAGGGCTGCTATTACGCGAATGGCGAGTTCATTCAGGTCCATCCCACCTGCATCCCGGGCGAAGACAAGCTGCGCCTCATGTCGGAATCGGCGCGTGGCGAAGGCGGACGCGTCTGGGTTCCGCGGACTGCGGGTGATCGACGTGAACCGAAGTCGATTCCTGAAAAAGACCGCTGGTATTTCCTCGAAGAGTGGTATCCGAAATATGGCAATTTGGTGCCGCGCGATGTTGCCACCCGCGCCATTTTCAAAGTCGTGTTCGAGGACAAACTCGGCATTGACGGCAAGCCGATGGTCTACCTTGACCTCACGCACATCGATCGCAAGATTCTCGACCGCAAGCTCGAAGGCATCCTCGAAATCTACGAGAAGTTTGTCGGCGACGATCCGCGCGATACGCCCATGAAGATTTTCCCCGGCATGCACTACACCATGGGCGGCCTCTGGATCGATTACAAGCAGTCCACGAATATCCCGGGCATCTTCGCTGCTGGCGAAGCCGAATATCAATACCATGGCGCCAACCGTCTGGGCGCAAACTCGCTGGTGTCGTGCATCTTTGGAGGCTTCGTCGCCGGCCCGAATGCCCTGCAGTACGCCAAGGGCCTAGCAGGCGCGTCCGCGAACGGACATTTTGAGGCAGAGCGTAAGCGTCAGGAAGAAATCAACGCTGGCCTGATGCGCTCGGACGGGAGCGAAAATCCATTTCTGCTCTGGCGCGAACTCGGAGCGCTGATGACTGAGAACTGTACCGTCATCCGCTACAACAAAAAGATCGAGGCGGCCGATGGCCAACTGGTCGACATGCTGCATCGTTTCCGGAAGATTAATCTGAGTGACCGCTCGCAGTGGGCCAACACCACGATCGCCTTTACCCGTCAGCTCTACAACATGCTTCAGTTGTCGCGAGTCATCGCGCAAGGAGCGGCCATGCGCGACGAGTCTCGCGGCTCGCATTACAAGCCGGATTTCCCCGACCGCGACGACAAGAACTGGATGAAGACCACGAAAGCAACCTTCGCTCCCGATCTGGACGAGCCGAAGTTCGAGTTCGAGCCGGTGGATGCGAGTCTGATTCCGCCGCGGCCGAGGAAGTATTGAAGCACCAAGGCCCACGTAGGGGCTAGGAAGCGAAATGGCAGAGACGAAAGCCGTAATCATCAAAATCAAACGCCAACCGACCCCCGACGCCAAGCCGTCGTGGGAAGAGTTCGAGATTCCCTACAAGCCGAACATGAACGTCACTTCGGCGCTGATGGAGATCGCGGCCAATCCGGTCACTCGCGGCGGCAAGCCGACCACGCCCATCACCTACGACTCGAACTGTCTCGAAGAGATTTGCGGCTCCTGCGCCATGCTCATTAATGGACGCGCCCGCATGGCTTGCTCCTCGTTGCTCGACCACCTCGATCAGCCGATCAACCTTGAGCCGCTCACCAAATTCCCGGTTGTGCGCGATCTCGCGGTCGATCGCAGCGTGCTTTTCGAGAATCTGAAAAGAGTCAAAGCCTGGGTGCCGATCGACGGCACCTACGACCTCGGTCCGGGGCCGCGCCTGACCATGGACGAACAGGAACAGGCATACCCGCTATCGCACTGCATTTCGTGTTGCTGCTGCATGGAGGCCTGTCCGCAGTTCAATGAGGACACGGGATTCGTCGGCGCAGCCGCCATCTCGCAGGTACGCCTGTTCAACACGCATCCGACCGGCGCGGCGCTTAAGCGCGAGCGGCTGTCGGCACTGATGGGCGACGGCGGCATCCAGGAATGTGGCTACGCCCAAAACTGCGTTGAGATTTGTCCAAAGGAAATCCCCCTGACTACCTCGATTTCCGAAATCGGTGGTCAGGTCATGAAGCAAGCGCTGACCGACCTTTTGCGCAAGTGACGGCCCCCCCTGGCTCCCCCTTGGGGTCCGGGGCTTGCCCCAGCTCCGCGCACGTGCCAACTCCGGTTAGACCGCGGGTCACGACCCGGGAGAGCCGCCCGTCTTGGCCCGGAGGTTCCAGAAGGGCATTTGGAGCCCCAAAATCCGCAAATTACCTTCTGGTAACGACCATAACTCCCTTAAGTAATGGATCTTAGCTCGAATTGCCTCACAACATTGTTCATCAGTGGTTTACAATTGCCCATCCCACAGGTAAATGGGCGTTTTTTCCACAGCCGGGGAGAGGTTTCGAAGCGGTGCAATAACGCCATCGCAATGGCTGTTCGGATCACAACCCGACGCGTGAAGACGGCCAAACCGCTGACGGCGATGGCGACTGCGCTCATCACCCTGGCGATCTTCATGGTGGCGGCCGCGCCGGGAACCGCCTTCGCCCTGCGCCCCGTCAGCCGGCGCCACCGGATCCTGCGTCACTTGCGTGGCATCCTCTGGAACCCGTTGTTTCGTCCGTCGCACGATTCCCTGCTCCGGCAAAATGAAGAAATCGACCGCCTCGATTTGCCACGCATTCAAGACGACACTGAACTCGAAGCGCTCAAGGCGTCGGGCGATCTGGTGCCCATCGAGGAGAGCGAATCTCTGAAGGTTGAGCCCAGTCTTGATCCCTCGCGCCGTTTTTGCCGTCCCTGGACACGCGATTTCGTACAGGATCTTTCCGAGGTTTATTATCGTCAGTTCCACGATCAGATCCAGGTAAACTCAGCCGTCCGCACCGTCAAAGTGCAGAAGAAGCTGCGCCGTCGCAATCGCAACGCTGCTCCCGCCGATGGCGACACGGCGTCTTCTCATCTCGCTGGCATCACGGTCGATCTTCAACGCCGTGGCCTGACGAAAGACGAGATCCGATTCGTCGAGCACTACTTGTTTTATCTGAACGCGCTCGGCCTAGTCGAACCCGAAGAGGAGAGCCGCCACTGGTGTTTCCACGTGATGGTCTCCGAACGCTACAGTGACTGGCGCCAGACGCAAACGATTTTCCCTCATTCCCCGGAGGAAGATCCTGCCTCCGCGCCGGTGGCAGCACCCGTCATTACGACCACCGCCTCCAACTGAAACAATGATTGTTGACGGACCAGCTCTTCGATCATTCATCATGGATCAGATGGATCGATGGATCAGTGCATCGATGGATCCATGCATCGGGCGAGCCCTGGCCGTCGTGTCCTGATGCTGCGAGCTTCGTATAGAATTCTTGTTCGACTATGAACAAGATCCTCGCCGCCGCGATCTCACTAGCCGCTGTACTCACCGTCTTCGCCGAGACCTCTGTCAGCAAGAAAGCGCTCGAGATTGAGGCCTCCGCCATCGTCATCGACACTCACGCCGATACCCCGCAGCGCTTCCTCGACGAAAACTACGACATCGGATCAACCGATCCCAAAGATCTCGGTCACATCAGTCTCGACAAGGCTCGAGCGGGCAATCTTGGCGCGGAGTTTTTCTCCATCTGGGTGGAACCGGAAACCAACCAGGGCCACTTCGCCCGCCACACGCTCGATCTTATCGATTCGGTCTACGAACAGGCCGCTCGCCATCCCGACCGCATGATGATGGCTTTCAGTGTCGACGACATCGAGCGCGCTCACCGCGAACACAAGCTCGCCGCGCTGCTCGGCATCGAAGGCGGACACTCCATTGAAAATGATATCCGCTTGCTGCGCGATTTTTACCGCCTCGGCGTGCGCTACATGACCCTGAGCTGGTCGAACACCAACGAGTGGGCCGACTCTTCGGGCGATATCAACGATCCTAAAGTCGAACACCACAACGGCCTCACCGAGGGCGGCAAGCAGATCGTCGGCGAGATGAACCGGCTCGGCATGTTGGTCGATATTTCGCATGTCTCCGACAAGACGTTCTACGACGCCATCGCCGTCACGAAGGCGCCCGTCATTGCCTCGCATTCTTCCGCACGCGCGCTAACCAACCATCCGCGTAACATGACCGATGACATGCTCCGCGCCGTCGCCAAGAACGGGGGAGTCGTGCAGGTCAATTTCTACAGCGCTTTCATCGACGAGAACTATCGCAAGGCGGCCGAAGCGCAAGCCAAAGATCGTGACGCCGCCGTTAAGGCCAACACCGATCAGCTCAAGACTGGCGGAAAAACCGTCACTTATCTCGATTCCGACCGTATCGAGCGCGAGTGGGCGGCGAAAATTCCGCGTCCTCCCTTGAGCTCGCTGATCGATCACATCGACCATATCGCCAAAGTCGCAGGCATTGATCACGTCGGCTTGGGCTCGGATTTCGACGGTGTGAGCGGCGCAACTCCAGAAGGCATTGACTCCGCCGCCGACCTGCCCAAGATCACGCAGGGGTTGCTCGACCGCGGCTACTCCGCTGACGACATCCGCAAAATTCTCGGTGGCAACCTGCTCCGCGTCTTCCGCCAAGCCGAACGAGTCAGCCGCGAAATGCGGGCGAACAAATAGCGGTCCGTGGAGTTGCCAACGGCCACAATTTGCTGATTCGAGCTGCCTCGCTTCCAACCCTTTGTCGTACAATCAAGGTTTGCCAAAACACCCACAGGAGTACCCATGCGAACTCTAGTGCAGACGCTTGTCCTCATCCTCTCCACGTCACTGTTCGGCGCCGCACAGGCAGCCTCGACTTCGCAACCGGCGTCAACCCCACCCGCCCACAAGGCAGCCGCAGCCGCGCCCGCCGAGCCCACCGCCATCATTCACACCACGGCTGGCGATCTGCATTGCACGCTGTTTCCAAAAATAGCTCCGCTCGGAGTCGAAAATTTCATTGGCCTATCGACCGGCACCAAAGATTGGATCAGCCCTGTCTCTCATGCCAAAAAACACGGCGTCCCGCTCTATGACGGCACCATTTTTCATCGGGTGATCCCCAGTTTCATGATCCAAGGTGGGGATCCCGCTGGGAACGGCACCGGCGATCCGGGCTATAAATTCAAGAATGAGACTTCGCCGACCGTCACCTTCGATCGCCCCGGACGTCTGGCCTACGCCAACTCCGGCCCCGACACCAACGGCTCGCAGTTCTTCATCACTGAAGTTCCGACTTCCCACCTCAATGGCGGCTATACCATTTTCGGGCAGTGCGATGACGCCGCCGTCGAACTGGTTAAGACAATCGCTCGCATGGCCACCGATGGCGAAACCCCGCTCCGTCCAATCAAGATCAGCCACATTGAAATCCACGGCGCCGGCGCAGCGGCCAAGGCCCAACCCAAACCGTTGGCGGGCGCGCAGAAACCCATGCAGTAGTGACGCGGCTTCCCGCGTCAGAGGCGAGGCGAGCCTCGACTCGACAGCAAAGAGTTAGTTCAATCAATTCAAGAATTCAAAAGGAAGACTATGACCCGCACACCCGGAACTTACGCCCTGTTCGAAACCAGCGAAGGCAACATCGTTTGCCGCCTGTTTGAGAAGGAAGCGCCCAAGACCGTCGCCAACTTTGCTGACCTCAGCGAAGGCAAGCGCGAGTGGACACACCCGACCACCCGCAAAAAGACGAGCGATCCTCTTTATCACGGGACGATTTTTCATCGCGTGATTCCCGACTTCATGATCCAGGGTGGCGACCCCATGGGTACCGGTTTCGGCGGACCCGGCTACCAGTTCGAAGATGAAACCAAGAGTTCGCCGCATCGCTTCGACAAGGCCGGAAAGCTGGCCATGGCCAATTCCGGCCCCAACACCAACGGATCGCAGTTTTTCATCACCGTCGCCAACACCGACTGGCTCACCGGCAAGCACACCATTTTCGGCGAGGTGGTCGAAGGCTACGATGTCGTAGAGAAGATTTCGAAAGTCGCCCGCAACCGCCAGGACCGTCCCAACAAAGACGTGGTCGTGAAGTCGGTAAAAATCGAGCGCTCATGACTTCCTAGTAGAGACGCGGCTCGCCGCGTCTCTTTCCCGGCTAACGATGCGGCCTAACTCCGAGCCGCATCCTTTCTCTTCCCTCAGTATTCTTTATAATGATGGGTTCCTTCTCGGCCCCCGGAGGCAAGTGTCATGGCGTCGTTTAACGGAGTGCCCATTCCGCCCAACGGGCAGACGATCGAATACAGCAACGGCAAGTACCGCGTTCCCGATCGCCCGATCATCCCTTTCATTGAGGGCGACGGCACCGGTCGCGATATCTGGAAAGCTTCCGTCCGTGTATTCGACGCAGCGGTCGAAAAGGCGTATCACGGCCAGCGCGCCATAGCCTGGTACGAAGTCTTTGCCGGCGAGAAAGCCAAGGCTCGCTTTCAGAGCTGGCTTCCCGACGATACCGTCAGCGCCATCCGCGAATTTCGTGTTGCCATCAAAGGTCCGCTGACCACGCCCGTCGGAGGCGGCATCCGCTCCCTCAACGTCGCCCTGCGCCAGATCCTCGATCTCTATTCCTGCGTGCGTCCCGTGAAGTACTACTCCGGAGTACCCTCGCCCGTGAAACATCCCGAACGCATGAACATCGTCATCTTTCGTGAAAACACCGAAGACGTTTACATCGGAATCGAATGGGAAGAAGGCACGCCCGATTGCGCCCGGCTGATTGAGTTCCTGAACAAAGACATGCTGCGAGGAGGCAAGAAGCAAATCCGCCTCGATTCCGGAGTCGGCATCAAGCCCATTTCCGTGACCGGCACCAAGCGCCTGGTGCGCATGGCCATCCAGCATGCGCTCGATAACAAGCGGAAGTCGGTCACCCTCGTCCACAAAGGCAACATCCAGAAATTCACCGAAGGCGCGTTTCGCAAGTGGGGGTACGAACTCGCCACCGAGGAATTCCGCGCCCACATCGTGACCGAACGCGAGAGCTGGATCCTCGACAACCAGGACAAGAATTCGAATCTCACCGTCGAACAGAACGCGAACCTCATCGAGCCCGGTCTGGAATTTGCGACCGACGATTTCCGCCAGGCTCTCTACAAAGAAGTAAAAGACTGCCTTGATTCCGTCTACGCCACGCACGGCAAGGGGGCGTGGAAGAAAAAGCTGATGATCAATGACCGCATCGCCGACTCCATCTTCCAGCAGGTTGTGACCCGCGCCGATGAGTACAGCGTGCTGGCCACGCCCAACCTGAATGGCGACTACATCTCGGATGCGTGCGCCGCACAGGTTGGAGGTCTGGGCATCGCTCCCGGAGCGAATGTGGGCGACGGCTACGCCATTTTCGAAGCGACCCACGGCACCGCACCCAAGTACGCCGACAAAGACGTCATCAATCCCGGCTCCGTGATTCTCTCGGGCGTCATGATGTTCCGCCACCTCGGATGGCCCGAGGCCGCCGATCTGATCGAGCAGAGCCTGGAGCGCACCATCGAACAGCGAAAAGTGACCTACGATTTCGAGCGCCTGATGGAAGGCGCCACCAAAGTGAAGACGAGCGAGTTCGCAACCTGCATGATCGAGAATATGAGCGTCGCCGTGGCTGCGGACTGAGAAATCGCTCGATCGTAAAGACCGGGCTTGCCCGTATCCCCCTCGAACGCAGCGGAGACGCGGCAAGCCACGTCTCTACGGAAGATTGGTTGAGAAAGGAAACTTCATGCGCAATAAGGTAACGATCGTCGGTTCCGGACACGTAGGCGCTACCGCCGCTCATTGGATCGCGTCGAAAGAACTCGCCGATGTCGTGCTCATCGACATCATCGAAGGCGTTCCGCAAGGAAAAGGTCTTGACCTGCTCGAGGCCATGCCGATCGAGAAACGCGATTCGGCAATCCTCGGCACGAACGACTATGCCGACACCGCCAACTCCGACATCGTCGTCATCACCGCTGGAATCCCCCGCAAGCCGGGTATGAGCCGCGATGATCTGCTCAATACCAACCACAAGATCATGAACGAGGTCGTTGGCAAGGTCGTGAATCACTCGCCAAACTGCATCCTCATCATCGTCTCCAACCCGCTTGACGCCATGGCGCAGGCCGCTTACAAGATGAGCGGATTTCCACGCGAGCGCGTCATCGGCATGGCGGGTATCCTTGACTCGGCACGTTTTCGCACCTTTATCGCCGGCGAATTGAAAGTGAGCGTCGAAAACGTAACCGCTTTCGTCCTCGGCGGACACGGCGATACCATGGTTCCACTTCCCCGCTATTCCACCGTGGCTGGCATTCCAATCACCGAGTTGATGGACAAGGCCACGGTTGATCGCATCGTCCAGCGCACTCGCGACGGCGGCGCCGAGATCGTCAAGCATCTCAAGACGGGGTCGGCTTACTACGCTCCTTCGGCCGCTGCCACGGAGATGGTTGAGGCCATCCTCAAAGACAAGAAAAAGATTCTCCCCTGCGCCGCCTATCTGAACGGAGAGTATGGCATTCACGGACTCTTTGTCGGCGTGCCCGTGAAACTTGGTGCCAAAGGGATCGAGCAGATCATCGAGATCAAACTCACCGCGGACGAAAAAGCGGCCTTGGATCAGAGCGCCGCGGCGGTGAAAGAGCTCATCGCGGTGATCAACGTCTAAAACCAGACCACCGATAGAGACGGGGCTTGCTCCGTCTACGACAGTGCGGAGTCAACCGAATGAGCCTTGGGGTATGACTATTAGGTTCAGCGCATTCTTCCCGCTTGCACTAGCGGTGTTGGCAATGGCGCAGACGGCGACTCCTCCGACGCCGACATCCCCTTCGTTTAGTGTGCGCTCGACCTTGGTGCTTGTGCCAGCCCTGGTGCGAACCAAGGCCGGAGAGCTTGTCTTCACACTTACCGCGAGCGATTTCTCAATAAGCGACGACGGTATCGACCAAAAAGTTACGCTTGAGGAGAACACGGACAATGAGCCACTGGCGCTGGTCATTGCCATCGAGACGGGCGGTGCGGCCGTTCAGCAACTCGACAGATATCGGCATCTTGAGACGGCGATTGAATCCGTGGTGGGGAACGTGCCCCACGAAATCGCCGTGGTGGGCTTCGACAAAGAGCCGAAACTGTTCCAGGATTTTACTTCCAATCTGGATGTGGTAGCAGACGCGATGGACGGCCTCACCCCGGGCCACGGCAGAGGCGCGATCCTTGATGCGCTTGTCTTTTCGGTTGATTTGCTGCGGCAGCGGCGGCCCGAATATCGACGAGCCATTCTCTTGATCAGCGAAACCATCGACCATGAAAGTCAGGTGAAAATGGATGAGGCGCTCCGTGCGATCAGCGACACGAACACGGCCGTCTATAGTCTCGCCTTTTCCTCGCCGAAGTCTGACGCGTCGCACTACACACAAGACGAGCTTCCAACCGTAAGGAATGGTACCACCCTCACGAATCCGAACCCTCAGCATCCCGGCGGCTGCATGGCGAAGGACCCCAACGCCGATCCAGACATACCCCAAAGTAAGCTTTCGCAGGGATACGACTGTCTGGGCCAACTCTTGCCTCCGCTGGCACTTCTAAAAGTCGCAGCAATCGCCGCCACGGAGGGCATGCGTCGCAACGCTCCCGAAACCGTGGCGCATCTCACGGGCGGCGAATATTTTGCATTCAAGAATACTCATAACTTGGAGAGCAGCTTACTTACCATCTCCAACCACATACCGAATCGATACGTCCTGAGCTTTCAGCCACACTCCCCGCATCCCGGTCTTCACATGATTGAGGTGCGATTAAAAGACCATCCGAACCTGGTCGTGACCGCCAGACGGAATTATTGGGCAGACGTTGACGCCGCTAGCGAGCCCGTGCCCTCGCCTCATCCTTAGACACAATGGATTTCGACCAGTTGGAAATCTTTCTCGAAGCGGCGCGCGTCGACCAAAGCGCGGCAGCTGTAAAGCACCTAGGAGCGGTGATTAACGTCTAAAGTTATGTCCAGGCTTCGCGTCCACGGTTTTGCGATCTCCCTCGATGGCTATGGCGCCGGCCCAGATCAGGATCGCGACAATCCACTTGGTGTAGGCGGCCTGGCGCTGCACGAATGGGTTTTCCGCACGCGCACGTTTCAGCGACTGCTGGGCAAGGATGGCGGGGCTACCGGGATGGATGATGATTTTGTCGCACGCGGCTTCGACAATATCGGAGCGTGGATCGTCGGTCGAAACATGTTCGGGCCGATCCGCGGACCCTGGCCCGACGACGCTTGGAAGGGATGGTGGGGCAACAACCCGCCGTTCCACACTCCTGTTTTCGTGCTCACCAACCACCCGCGCCCGTCGATCGCCATGGGCGGAGGGACGACCTTCTACTTTGTCACCGATGGCATTCAGGCCGCGCTCGAACGAGCTGTTGACGCTGCCAACGGTCGAGATGTCCGCTTAGGCGGTGGCGTTGCGACCCTCCGGCAATACCTTCGCGCCGGGCTTATCGATGAGATGCACCTCGGAATGTCGCCCGTCCTGCTCGGTTCAGGAGAATGCCTGCTGGAGGGGCTGGACGCGCCCAAGCTTGGCTATCGATGCACCCAACACGTTGCAACTTCGAACGCGACGCACTTCGTTCTCACAAAACACACGTAGCTTAATTGCTCTTTCCGGATCGCCCCAGCCTCGTTATAGTGTCTGAGGCCAGCAGTCTGAAGCCAGTAATCATGGACTTCGATCAGCTCGAAATCTTCCTCGAAGTAGCGCGTCTTTCCAGCTTCTCGCGCGCGGCGGAGAAGCGTTTCCGCACCCAGCCCGCCATTTCATCCCAGATCCGCGCCCTTGAAGACGAAGTGGGCGCCCGGCTGCTCGACCGCTCCGGGGGCCGCGTCTCGCTCACCGCGTCCGGCAAATTCTTTTTCAAGTATGCCGAGGAGACGCTCGAGCGGCGCAAAATCATTCTGAACGAGATCGCCGAGACCGAGCGCGTGCCCCGCGGTGAAATTGTTGTGGGAGCCAACGAAGGCACCTGCCTTCACATCCTGCCCGAGGTGTTCGCGCAATTCAAACGCGACTATCCGAACGTTGCGGTGAACATTAAACGCTCCGACTACGCTAGGATTCTCGAATCGATCCTCGAAAACGTGGTGGACTTTGGCGTGGTCTCGCTGCCCGTCACCGACAACCGACTGGAGGCGCAAATGATCCATCGCGACGAACTCGTCGTGATCACCGCCCCGTCTCATCCGCTCGCGGCGAAAAAAAGTGTTACCGTGGTTGAGGTTTCGACGTATCCGCTGGTCTTACCCAAATTGGGGCACACGCGCGACGCGCTCGATGCGCTGTTCTATGATCATCATTTGAAGCCGAAATTGGCCATGGAACTCGATTCGAGCGAACTGCTGAAACGCTTTGTGGCAGCCGATGTCGGGGTGGGATTTATCGCTCGCTCCAATATCGAGGAGGACATTCGTGCCAAAGCGCTGGTCGCCATCGCGCTCGACGACGCGCAAATCCGACGCGACCTGGCGATCGTGTTCCGCAAAGACAAATCGCTCAGCCGCGCCGCCAAGGCCTTCATGGAAATCGCGGTGAAGCAGAAGAACTTCTCGACTTCGGTGGCCGGAGCTGGAAAGCGATCCAAATGAAGCGGATTACACTTTTCAGTCTTTGCCTGTTTCTGCTTGTTTCCTTGGCTGCGGCCCAGAAGCGGCCTGCCAGCAGCAAACCAACCCTCACAGCCGACAAGCTCATCGCCCTGAAAGTGACGGGAACGGCGCGTTACACCGACAAAGAGATTCTTGCCGCGAGCGGCCTGCAGATCGGCCAAAACGCAGCTGAAGGCGATTTCAAAGAAGCGGTTCAGCGCCTGGGCGCTTCGGGCTTGTTTGGCGACGTGGTCTATACCTATACGTCTTCAGACGCCGGGGTAAGACTCGATCTGCAGCTCTCCGATACCGATCAGAGCAAGTTGGTTCCTGCGCACTTCGAAAACTTTGTCTGGTTCACCGACGACCAACTGCGCGCTGCCTTGCGCAGCCGCGTTCCGCTCTTCAAGCAGTTCCTGCCGATCACCGGCAATGTTTCCGACCGGGTTTCGGAGGCGCTGCAAGCCATCCTCAGCGAACGGCAATTGCCCGGGCGGGTAGATTTTCTGCGCAATGCGTCGGCCGGCGGCCTAGATGCAATCGATTATCACGTAGAGGAAGTCGACATTCGGATTCGTAACGTCGAGTTCCCCGGATCTGCGCCGGCAGAGACCGCTCTGCTCAAAACCGCAGCCCGCCGCGTCACCGGCGCAGAGTATGGGCGCTCTTCTCTCGCTGCGGTCGCGAAGTTCGACCTCATGCCCGTGTACCTGCAGCGCGGATATTTGAAGGCGACGTTCGGACAGTCGGACGCGCAGGTTGTACCTCAACCTGCTCCAACCACAGATGCACAAGGTCCTGCCGACCTTCAGGTGGATGCGATCCTACCGGTCACACCGGGAAAGATTTATTCAACATCAGGCGTCGACTGGAAGGGCAACTCTGAGATCGCCTTAGGCGACCTCGCACCCCTCATCCACCTGCCGCTCGGCCAGCCCGCCGACGCCGTGCGTCTACTCCAGGACATCGAGAACCTGGGCAAGCTCTACCGGAGCCATGGATACATGGCGGTTCAAATCAAGCCCGACGCCCAGTTGGACGACGAAAAAAGCACCGTGCACTATGAACTGAATATCGTCGAAGGCGGCCTCTACAGGATGGGAGAGCTGGAGATCCTGGGACTCGACACGCAGGCCAAAGCTCGTATGCTGGCAGCGTGGAAGCTGCGCGCCGGTGAGCCCTACAACGCCGACTATCTCAAGAAATTTCTGGCCGACACCAGAGATGTGCTTCCCCGTGGCCTGCAGTGGGCTGTCAGCGTTCACGAGACGCCCGAAGCGAAGGACAAAACCGTGGACGTGGAGATCCGCTTCAAGCAACAATAGAGTTCTTGGCTTGGCGGCGGGGGGTCCGCGCGCGTAGCACTTTCCGACCTCTGGATGTGGACGTCGAGGAAGGCACCATCTCGGTGCGGTCGCGGGGAGTTTATAGCTTATATCGACAATGTGGTCATGAAAAGCAAGATTGTGACATCATAGAACCTTCGCTTCGTTTCACAGGAGAAGAAAGCAAATGAAAACAAATCGAATTGCGGCTGCAATTCTCGGAACGCAGATGTTGATCGGGCTGGCGGCGGTTCCGGTGCTAGCGGCCGGCAAGAGTCAGACCTTGACCGGCCAAGTCAGCGACGCCATGTGCGGAGCGAAACACGAAATGGGCGACTCCGCCGCCTGCACGCGCGCATGCATGAAGCATGGATCGAAATATGCCCTCGTAGTCGGAGACAAAGTCTACACCCTCGAAACCTCCGATCAGGTGGCGCTCGATAAGCTGAACGATCTGGCTGGAGCGAAGGCCAAGGTAACCGGAGAAGTGGACGGCACCACGATCACGGTAAAATCCGTGGCCGCAGGATCCTAGCCACGTTTTATCCGACCGCGCGCCGGTCAGATTGCAAAGCGTAGAAAGGCTCAGTCTGCGGCGCGAGGCTCGGATCTCCGCGCGATTTGAGTGGGAAGCGCGCGTGGCCTCGCCATTCAGAACGACGGCAAAATCGTGGCCGCCGCCAATACGATTTTGGATCTGGGCTTCGGCCTCGGTGGCCACGCCGACCGCTCTGGTGCTGCAAAGCAACGGCAAAATCTTGGTCGCTGGAAGCATTGCCGTTGTGCCTCCCGCGGCGAACCGCGTAGGCTTCGGGATCGTCCGTTACAACGCGACCGGCACCCTCGACACCACTTTCGGTACCGGAGGAGTTGCCATTGCAGATTTCGGAACCAGCGCAGCGCTATCTGGCGCCTTCGCTCTTGCCATTCAGGCCAACGGTGAGATCGTCGCCGCCGGGGTCGCTGCAGCGGGCCCGTTCTTTAATGGCTTCAGCTCGGCTTTCGGTCTTGCTCGTTTCACCACCGCCGGTGCGTTGGATACTTCTTTCGGATCGGGAGGATTGGTAATGACTGCCGTGGAGAGCGGTAGTGTGGTCTATTCCTATGTGGCCGGCATAGCGATGCAAAGCGATGGCAACATTGTCGCGGCCGGCAGTACGATCGTTGAGGAGGGGTTCGACCACGGGTCCAGACAAGTGGCTCGATATCTGGCGCAATAGGGGCCGGCGAAGCGGTTTGCAATCGGTGCCGAATCCAAATAAAAACCGGCGAGCGTCCGCCGGTTTTTGCTGTCTCCGAAATTGCTTCTACTGTTGCTGTTGTTGAGTCTGGTCGGGATTATCGTCACGCCGCTTCAATGTCGGACGATCGTCGTCGCTGCTGTCCGTGCCGTTGGTGCCGGTCTTGTCGCTGGTCGACGCACGCCGCAGGCTAGGCTTGCTCCCATCCTTCTGTTCGAGGACCTTGTGCCGGTTCTCGATGGTCGCAAGCCGCGCCTTTACGTCGTCAAACTCAGACGTGGAAACGATATATTGGGGGCGCGCCGGAAGGATGGTCGCGATCTCCTTCTGCGAAGCCGCAATGCGATCGGGCGTTTGCGGGTGCGAAGCGAAGGCCTTGGCGATCGTGCCCGGCTTCTTCTTTTCTTTCGCCTGAATCTTTTCGAAGAAGCTGATGAAAGCCTGCGGATCGTATCCCGTCTTATACATATACTGCAGGCCGAGATAGTCCGCTTCCGCCTCGAAATTGCGCTGGAACTTCATGAACGTGAGTGGCAAGCCCAGGCCCGCTGCTTCGTAGATCCCATAGCCGATGCCTCCTCCGACAAAGATCAGAGGAATGGTAGCGATTTGCGCAATATTCGCGCGCGTCATCTGACGCATTCCGTGGCGCGCGGCCACGTGAGAAATCTCATGCGCCATCACGCCGGCCAGTTCCGCTTCTTCGTCCGCCGCCAGAATCAGGCCGGAGTTGACATAAAAAAATCCACCGGGCAGAGCGAACGCGTTCACTTCATCGGAATCGATCACCTTGATGGTGAACGGCACCTTCGCGTCGGAATTGCGCACCAGATTCTGGCCGATGCGGTTCACGTACTCATTCACCACCGGGTCCTGGACCAGCTTCACGCTATTTTCAACCTGCATCGCGTATTGCTTGCCCATCCTGATTTCGGTTTCGAGCGAATACCAGTCACCTAAGCCCCGCCCTCCGACGTTGCGGTTGCCGATCGCGTCCACATCGTCCTCACCGCCGTCGTGCTTGACCTTGCTCGGCTCGGGCTCCTGAACGGGAGGGTCTCCCCGGGGTCCCGCATCGGTGGTGCTCGCATCGGAACTGGTGGAAGAAGTGTCTGGCGGCGGAGCTGGCGTTGAGCCGGTCGTATTTCCGTTTGTCCCGCCTCCATTCGCTGGCTGCGTGCTCGACGGCTGCGCCGTTTGATCCTTTGTCGTTTGCGGTTGTGAGGTTTGCGTCTGGGAGGCTTGCGGCTGCGTGCTTGGAGCCTGCGAAGTTTGATTCTGCGCCAGCGCGGGCAGAGCAATCAGAGCCACTAAACTCAGGGAGATCAGCGATATACGGAACGACATTTGGACACCCCGCGGAAACCCGGTCGAACTTGACAAGATTATACCCCCGAATTGCAAGTCCGTGAGGGCGGATTTCCCCACCTAGTTGGACGCAACCCGTAGCTCGAACGTTACCTCTTATTTTCGCAGAACATGGCGGTTGAGGCTGTTTTCGCAGCTTTTCTGCTGGCTCGCGGCCCACGCGGCCCAAGCCCGCTTTCCGTTTTCCCGGCCACCGGTGTACGATAGCGCGATTTCGCGAAGCTCTGGTGAGGAAACTTCATGCTTGATCGTCGCACTTTTCTATCGTCAACTTTCGCTTCGTCCCTGGTAGCGGGCGCTGGCCTTGCTGCGCCGGAAAACGTTTGGCGCAGAAACTTATGGGCGCAGCTTGAGTCGCTGCCGTCGAAGCCGCCCGACCGCTCCCTGTTCGACCAGAACGAGGACGCCTACTGGCGCGAAGTGCGCAAGCAGTTTCTAATCCCGGCAGATGAGATCTACCTGAATAACGGCACCGTCGGATCGAGCCCCGCGCCCGTGCTCCGCGCCGTGTTTGAAGGCTATGAGGCGTGTGAGAAGCTGAACGAGGCCGACCCCGAGGACTATCCCATCTGGGGATACGCCTCCTGGAACCAGTTTCGCGATCCGCTCGCCGCGTTTGTAGGCTGCAATCGCGACGAAATCGCGCTCCTGAGAAATGCCACCGAGGCCAACAGCTACATCGCGAACGGCATCGACCTGAAGCCCGGCGACGAAGTGCTCATGACCGATCAGGAGCACCCCGGCGGCGAACACCCTTGGAATCTGCGTGCGAAACGCTACGGCATCGTCGTGAAGAAAGTCACCTTGCCGAAACCGATCATCAATCCCGACCAGGTGTTGAGTCTGATCAACGCCTACATGACTCCGCGCACCCGAGTCTTGTTTTTCAGCCACATCACCACAGTGACCGGAGTGGTGCTCCCGGCCAAGCAGCTTTGTAAGTTGGCGCGGGATAAAGGAGTCCTATCCGCAGTCGATGGAGCCCACGTCCCCGGAATGATGCGGCTGAACCTGCACGAAATGGGTTGCGATATGTATTCATCGAGTCCGCACAAGTGGCTCCAGGCGCCCAAAGGCTCGGGATTTCTGTACGTGCGCGATGAAATGATCGACCGCATGTGGAACACGATCGCAACCGAAGGCTGGGACGACCCAAAGCTCCGAGCCGAACGATTCCAGCGCATCGGCAGTTCCAACGTCCCCGCCTTGTGGGGACTGCGCGCCTCGATTCAACTGGCCAACGACATCGGCATGGACCGGATCGAACGCCGTCACCGCCAGCTCTGCGACTACATTCTGGCAGCCATGATCCGACGTGGAGCGACGTCCTGGACATCTCCTGACCCCTCCATGCGCTGCGCGATTGCCACCGTGAATGTGCCTCCGGTCGTTCGCACAGACCTCGAAAACTGGCTATGGAAGGAAAAGAGAATCCGCATCCGCGGAGGCGACCCGAACAAGCTGCGGCTGTCCACGCCTTACTACTTGTCGCGGTTGGATGTTGACCGCTTCTTGGATGCGTTCGACGAGTATAAAAAGACGATGGCGTAGTCTCAGGAGAAGACAGCGGCAAATGGCGCCTGATTCGGGCAGTTCCAAAGATTTTCAGCGCTCTTTGACAATAGAAGTTGAGGCCGGGGGCCTTCGACTTCGCCCGAACTTCAGTTCGTGAAGCTCAGGGTGATACCTGATCAGCTGGCTGAGAGCTGAAAGCTAACGACTCCACTCTAGGTCCACCGAAACCAGCGCAGCGCAAGCACGAACGACACGCCGCCCCAAACCGCGAGTACGAGCAGCCGCCCCGACTGCGATCCGAGCGAAGCGCCTTCGAGGATGGTCGCGCGCAGCGCGTCGTTGAGCGCGGTTAGCGGGAGCGCTTTGATGAATGGGTGGGCGACGGCGGGAAATCTGTCGTAGGAAAAGAAGACGCCCGAGAAGATCCACATCGGCATCATGACCAGATTGATGAGTCCGGAAACACTTTCAATTTTCTGCGCGCGGCAGGCGGTTAGCAGGCCAACTCCGCCGAAGGTTACGGCTCCGAGCGCTCCGAGCAGCATGACTGAAACAATCGATCCCCATCCTTCGACGCGCATGTGAAAGACGATCACGCCGAAGCCCAGGAGCAGTCCGACTTCGATCACCATCAGGACCAGGCGGCTGCTGGCCAGTGCCAGAAGAAAATCGCTGCGGCGCATGGGCGTCGCTACGAAGCGCTTCAGCAGCTTGCGCTGGCGCATTTCGACCAGCGCGAAGCCTACTCCCCACATGCCCGAGTTCATCAGGTTCATCCCCAGCAATCCGGGGATGAGGAAGTCGATGTAGCGCGAGCCGGGTTCACTGGAGGATTGGGAGTACGTGGCGAGCGCTTCTTTGCGTCCGGCGGCCGATTGTAGCGCAGCATCGATCTCGGCGCGCGAGAGCACGCTCTCCGGACGCGCGGGATCGTAGTCGTAAGTATAGCTGCCATCGGGATTGGACTCGATCGCAAGATCGAATTTGCCGAAGTGGAAGTCTTTAAGCGCCGTCGCGCGATCGAGAACCGTCGCCCGGATGGTCGAGCGCCGGGACGGAGTCTTATCCGAGTCCTCGAGCATGGCCAGCGTCTTCTGCGCGCCCGCACCATCGATGATGACCACCGACGTGATGTCCGCGGGCTTGTTGCGGAAGGCGATGCCCAGGCCAGCTGCCAGAAGCAGAGGAAAAATGAAGACCCAGAAAACGACTTCAGGCTCGCGCTTGAGTTCGATGATGCGCGCCCGGAGGAGATGGCGGTATCCGGACCAGCGGCCGTTGCCGCTTGCCGGAGCTCCCGAGAACGATTGTTTTTGGTCCACCTTCTCTCGGCCCATTTACTTTGCCGTTTCCCGATCGAGCGGAATACGCTCCTCTTTGGCCCCGGGTGTGCCGTAACGTTTCAGAGCCTCAGAACCGGCTGGCAGCCGGTACTTCGCCAGAACGGGCTGCACAACCTCGAATAGCTTATCGGCACTGGGACCGTAGGCATACATGGTAAAGGTCGCGTCTCCCTCGTCATTTCCGTCATACTCGCCCGCGCGAGAGCGATTGATCGCGTTGATCACCTCGTCTTCCAATCTACGAAGGCGCCGTTTTTCCTCCTTGCCTCCATTGGTGAGTGGAATCGTGATGATGAGCGCCTGTTGAACGGAACCTTTTGCGTGAACGTCCCCACTTCCCACGATGCAAACCCTGCAGACCACAAGTAAGACCAGCAGATAGACCAGAAGATTGCTTCGATTTTCGAGGAAGCGGACAGGGCGTGCAATCATCGATTAGTCCTCCCTCAGATGTCGTCCTGTAAGGCGAACAAAAACGTCTTCCAGGCTGGCTTGGCGGGTGCTGAGGTGCGCAAGGTGCCGCCCTTGCTGGTTGATCGCCGTAAGCAGCGCGGGGATGGTGAGATGAGGCTCGTGCACATTGAGGCAGACCATGTCATCTTCCTGGCGCACGGACTCGACGCTCGGCAGCGTGCGCCAAAGATCGGCGTCGTGGCCGTTTGCGTTGCCATCGACTTGGAACTCGACCACGTGATGGCCGCCGAGGCGGTCGATCAGATCGGTGGGTGTGCCCTGGGCGATGATCTCGCCGTGATCGACGATGGCTAGACGGTCGCAGAGGCGCTCGGCTTCGTCCATGTAGTGGGTGGTGAGCAGGACGGTGCCCCCTTTTTTCTGGAAGGCGCGGATGATGTCCCAGAGCTGGCGCCGACTTTGGGGATCAAGTCCGGTGGTGGGCTCGTCGAGAAAAAGGATGCGCGGATTGCCGACCAGAGCGGTCGCCACGGCCAGCCGTTGCTTTTGGCCGCCCGACAGTTTGCCGACCCAGGCGTCGGCTTTCTCGGTGAGTTCGAGGTCTTCGAGAACCTCGGCGGCCGGTCGCGGTTCACGGTAGAAGCTGGCGAACAGTTCGACGGTCTCGCGAACGTTCAGTTTTTCCGAGAGGCGAGTTTCTTGGAGCGAGATCCCGATCCATTCGCGCAACTGGCGCGGGTCGTCATTCCAGCTGTGTCCGAGAATGCGAACCTCGCCGCTGGTCGGTGCGAGCAGGCCTTCGAGGATTTCAATGGTCGTGGTCTTCCCTGCTCCGTTCGGACCGAGGAGCCCGAAACATTGGCCAGCCTCGATTTCGAGGCTGATGCCGCGGACGGCTTCGACTTTTCCGTCGTAAGTCTTCCGCAGGTTGGTGCATTGGATGGCGGATTGCACCTGCAGATTGTAGCTGAGCCCGCGGCAGCGTTGCGGGTCTGCGCTCCGGTCGACAGGCCGCGGGGCGACCGTCGCTACCGAATTCGTTCAGGGTCGATGATCCGTGGTCGGCATCGGGAGGCTGCCCTTTGCGTCCTGCCACAAAATGGCGTTCAGCTTCTTGGCATCATTGGCATCGGGCCGGGAGAAATTCATCTTGGACGATTCCTTGGCCCCCGCCGCGTTTTTCTCATTCACCTTATAAATGAGACCGCTGCGCAGGTTCTTATCATCGGCCTGATACGGTGGCTGCGTTCCGGGACCCACGAATAGCGGCGCCATCAGCGGGGCGTGCGCGTCGAACAGGTTCATGGGAGGAAGTCCCAGCAGCGTTTCCATGGTGTGGACCATGTTGACGGTGGTATAGAAGCGATGATCGACAAACGGTTGCGGTTGGCGCGGCGCGTACTTGCTGATGACCAGGGCGATCGAACGATGCGCATCGACGTGATCGGCGCCGTCCTGCGCGTCGTCTTCGATTACGAAGATGGCAGTGTCGTCCCAGTAGGCGCTGTGCGAAACGGCATCGACGACGCGGCCTAGCGCCAGATCGTTGTCGGCGACCGAGGCCGGCGGGGTTGGCTTGCCGGGACGCGTGCCTCCGGTGTGGTCGTCGGGCAGGTAGAGCAGGGTGAACCGTGGAAGCTCGCTCGCGGTTCCCTTCGCTTGAACGAACTGGTCGAACTCGCGCAGAAATTCATCGGCGCGGAGTTGGTCGGGATAGTCGGTTTGGAAATCGGGGAAGAGCGGATCGTAATGGTCACGCAGCGCGGCTTTGGTGGGACGCATGCGCTTGATCTGCGGAATCGGCCACGGCCACGGACTGGGCCCGCCGCGCGGGTTGCCGACGTTCGCCGGCAACGGATCGCCTTTCTTGATTTCGGGAACGGGGCAAGTGTCGGAACCGGGGGACGGTGTTCCCTGCTTCGGCGATTCCGCTTTCTCGTTCTCGCACCATACGGCGGCGATGAATTCCCCGTAGATGCGATAGCTCAGCCCTTGTTTGGCGAGGTTGTCCCACAGGAAGCCGGTGCCGGGATCATCCACGTCGGCAATGCCCTGCTCGAGCGGGAATTCATCGGCCACGCTGCCGCCGGAATCGTAGGTGCGCTCCTTGCTGCGGTAGCCGATGGGCCAAGTCTTTTCGTTGTAGTCGGACGTTGTCGAAGCGGTGGACCAGAGGTGCCCGTCGCCCGAAACTTCTCCGCTGTCGTAGAAGTTGTCGAGCACTCCGAATTGCAGCGCGAGCTTGTGCTCGTTCGGCGTGATGTCGGCGCCGTACATGGTGAGCGAGGGGTCGCCGTCGCCGACCGGCAGATCACCGAAAATCTGATCGTAGGTTCGATTTTCTTTAAGAACGTAGATCACGTGGCGGATGGGATTGCTGCCGCCAGAGAACTCGAACTTGCCGCCATCGGAGTGGATGAGATTGTCTTCTTCGACCTGGTGCGTGTAGGCGGCGAGATTCTGGTCGATGTCCGCGAGACTTATGCGTTGGATCGAGCCCCCGATCAGGGTTGGGATGTAGGGATGCTCTTTTCTCTTGCGCTCGCCTTTGAGCGTGCCCTGCATGTTGTCGGGGCCGCTCCCTTCCCCTTTGGCGGAAGCGATGAGCAGGTCGTTGCCCGCGATGGCAAGCGCGCTCGGGTACCACTCGGTGGGGACAAAACCCGAAAGATCTTCAGATATGATCCGCATACTCACCGTATGTGGCATCGGCTTTGGAGGATCCTCGACCTCGAATACCGCAATCGCGTCGAGCGATCCGCTGGCCGCGTAAAGATGTTTACCATCGGGCGCAAGCGCAATGGCCTGGAGGACGGACCCGGAGTCCCGGAGACCGGTCCTATAGCGGCGCAGTTCCGACCCGGAACTCAGATCTACTGCCTCGACCGAGTCGGCGTTGGCGAGAGCTACGTAGAGCGTCTCCTCGTTCGGGCTCAACAGCATGGCGGTCGGATGCGAGCTCGGCAAAATCGGGTCGGCGGACTTTTTCAGATCGATCCAGTGGGACACCTTTCCGGTCTCAAGATTCAATTCCGCGACGGTGGCGCTGTTCCACAAGCTAACCCAAGCTTTCGTCCCAGCCTTGTTGGCAACGACTGTGTATGGATACGCTTCCGGAATGTAGCGGCTGCGGCTCAGGTCGAACGACTCGAGGATTTTGCCCGAGCTGGGGTCGAGAACGATGGCATTGTCGGAAAGATTATTGGCGATGAGCAGCCGGTCGCCCTTGGGGCCTCTGAGCACAGCGAGTCCCGCGGGGTAGGGGAGCGCGGTTCCTTCGGGCGTTGTGCGTACGCCAGAGGCGACTTCTTTCCCGGCGGGGATCGGCTGGGGTGCAATTTTGATGAAGCGCTCGGGAGTAACCTTTGCGTTCGCGAATTTGTAGACCGCGATGCCGTCGCCGGTGCTCGTTGGCTTTGCACCCGTCGGATCGGTGATCGAGCCCATCGAGGCGTAGAGGTGCTTGCCATCGGTCGAAAATGCTAAGCCGACAAAATAGCTTTGGCGAGTGGAATATTCGTCGCTCAGACGGTCGTCGGGAAAATCGTCCAGTTGATTATTGCTGAGGTTGAGAATGGCGATCGACTGGCGTGCGCCAGATTGCTGCGTACCGTAGCCCTGATTGAGCAGCGCGGCATAGCGACCATCGGGACTGAGGGCGATGGTCGCAGGAAAGCTGTTGGTGCGGGCGAGGTAGCCTGGCACGGGGAGGGTCAGAGTCTTGCTCGTCGGTAGATTGATGCGGCGCGCACGGCCGGTGGCGCGCGCGATGACGAAAACAACGAGCAGCGAGGAAGCAGCGAGGAGGCACAAAACGACCCTCTTTTTCGCGAACTTTTGCGTAAACTTTTTCACGAACAGTTTCACCAGCGAGGCCCTTGGGAGGGTTGTACCATCCGGATCATCGGTCAGGCAAATCGGGGAGCTGCCGCGCTCGAACGTTCCTAGGACCTCTGCCATTGTAGAATCGTTTTCCCCCTTCTCACCGAGAAGGGGAGATCGGGCTTTCTCATGAATCGACAAGTCGTGCGTCTCCAAGCCAGGCATCGACCCGAGATCGGTCGCGGCATCGGTCGAACAACATGTTTGTTTGTGCTCGTTTTGTCCGCGGCGGTCGCGCAGGACTTGCCGGTAGTCAAACCGGAAAGCGTCGGCCTTTCGTCGGAGCGGCTGGAACGCATATCGACCTCGGTGCAGCGCAGCATCGACGATAAGCGAATCGCCGGCGCGGTCACGCTGGTGTCCCGTCGGGGCCATGTGGCGTGGTTCAAGGCGCAGGGAATGGCGGATCGCGAAGCGGGCAAGCCGATGCGCATCGACGCCATGTTCCGCATCTGTTCGATGACCAAGCCGATCACCAGCACCGCGGTCATGATGCTGTATGAAGAAGGACGCTTCCTGCTCGCGGATCCGGTCTCGAAATATCTACCAGAGTTCAAGAATCCGAAGGTGCTCGTAAAGCCCGCGTCGGGCCCCCCATACACGATTCCCGCCACCCACGAAATCACGATTCGCGACCTGTTGCGCCACACTTCCGGAATCACCTACCAGTGGAATGCCGACCTCGGGCCCCTGTACAGAGATGCGAATGTTGCTGGCGGCCTGCTGCCCTATGACGGCACCATCGAAGACAGCACCAAGCGTCTCGCCGCGTTGCCGTTGCTGTTCAACCCCGGCGAGAAGTTTGAATACAGCCTGGGCATCGACGTGCTGGGCCGCCTGGTCGAAGTAATCTCCGGCAAACCGCTCGATGAATTTTTCCGCACGCGCATCTTCGAGCCGCTCGGCATGAAGGACACTTATTTTTATCCGCCCGACAACAAGGTGGACCGGCTCGCCACCGCCTACACCTACTACGACGACAAGGGCCTGAATCACTTTCCCGATACTCCGATCACCGAAGGTCCCTTCACGTATTCAGCGGATTACCCGACGCGCGGCCCCAAGAAATTATTCTCCGGCGGCGCCGGACTGGTTTCGACCGCGGCCGACTACTTGCGCTTCTGCCAGATGATGCTCGACGGCGGCAAGGTGGGGAATACCCAGTTGTTGAGCCGCAAGTCGGTTGAATTGATGACTCACGATCAATTGGGCAAAATCGATCCGGGCTGGGGGTTCGGACTCGGTTTCGGCATCGATGGCACCAAGGCACCGTTGGCCGAAATTGGATCGCCCGGGGAATACAACTGGGGAGGCTTCTTTTTCACCTAATTTTCGATCGATCCGAAGGAACAGATGATCGTGATCTTCATGGGACAACTGCACCCCGACGGCAATCTGAACATCCGCGGGCTGGTCCACGCGCTCGCCTATCAGGCGATCACCGATTGAAGATTGAACGAGTGACCGAAAGGGTCGAACGTGGCCGATGTCCTGGTCAGCGAAGCCCGAGCGACACAGCAACAACCTGGCACCCTTGGCCTTAGCGCGCCGACTTGAAGATCGCGAACGCCGCGCCTTGCGGGTCGGCGATGATGGCCATGCGGCCGACTCCTTCGACCGTCATCGGCGGAACATAGAGACGAGCGCCCAGTTGTTTCGCCTTAGACGCCACGGCATCCACGTCATCGACCAGAAAGTAAGCCATCCAATGCGGCGGCACTCCCGGCAGGCGATGAATGGAGGGTGGAACGCCTCCGATGAAATGCTCGCCGTTCTTGATATGCAGGTAGCCGGAGGAATCCTTGGGATCGGCGGCGATCTGCCATCCGAAAAGGCCGGAATAAAAGTCGGAGGCGCGTCGTACGTCGGGCGTGCTCAGGTCGGCCCAGCAGAGCGTGCCGTGCACGGCGGCGATTCCGATTCCGGCATTCCTGTTCGCCTGCCAAGGGCAGAAGACCGCGCCGGTTGGGTCCTGGATGACCGCCATGCGGCCCGCATCCATGACGTCGAAAGCCGGGACGAGAATCGTGCCGCCTAACTGCTGCGCCCGGGCGACGGCTGCATCGGCATTGTCGACCGCGATGTAAATCATCCAGTGCGGCGGAACTTTGTGCTTGAGCTCCTCGGGGCGCAGCGTGCATCCTGCAGCAGCATCGCGGCCCTGGAGTTTGAATAGGGTGTAGAAATCATTCGGCCCCATCGGCATGTCCTGGGGTTCCCATCCGAACAGCGAGCCATAGAAGCCTTTGGCGGCGGGCTGGTCGGTGGTGTGGAGCTCAATCCAGCAGAACGAGCCGGCGGGATGCTTACTAATGTTTGTCATCGCGGCAGAAGTTTACACCAACTCGGGCGGGAGAGTTGTCAATGCCAGATGAATGCAAGGGCATGGAACCGTACAGAGGGCAAACTGTCGGTCACCAGGCCATAACATTTCCGCCACCTTCCTGTTTCGCCCTCTCGAAAGTCAGATTGGCCGCGACCATATCCTCCATCGCCACGCCCATCGCCTTGTACACGGTGATCTCATGGTCGCTACAACGGCCGGGCTTCCGATCAAGAGCGATGGCTCCCAAGGTGGTGCCCATCGCGCGGTCCAAACCCGCGATTTCGCCGCATCCAACCGGAGGCGGCTGAAAAGCGTCGAGGGTCTCGACAAACAGGCGATGATCTCTCGCCAGTTCTTTCGGCAGTTCTCCATTCGGAGGATGAAATCCGACCGACGAAACGTGACTCCCAGGCTTTACCCAAGCGGCTTCGATGACGGGGTCAGGCGAGTGCGTTGCCAGGCATATGACATCGGACTCACGCACAGCTTTCTCTCGGTCTTCGGCCGCACATGCGATATCGCTCCCAGCGGCCAGCTTCTGAGCCTCCGCGAAACGGATGGAGCAGACGTTAATACGATCGAAATTCCGGACCAACGGCAGCAGCCGCAGGTGTTGACGTCCTTGGACGCCCGCGCCGATGATGGTGGCGATCCGGGAGCCGGCGCGACTCAGCAGGCGAACGGAGAGAGCCGCGGCGGCAGCGGTTCGAACGGCGGTGATGTAGGTGCCCTCCATAATGCAGGAGGTCGCGCCGGTGTCGGGATCGAACAGGGTAATCAGGGCCAGGTGGTTGGGCAGATTGATTCGCAGATTGCCCTCGAAGACGTTGACCACCTTGACGGTCAGCTGCATGCCGGGTCGCCAGGCCGGCATCGTAAGCAGGAACCCCTTCCCCGCAACCGACAGCTCCGACCGCGGAGGCGACTGCACTGCTCCTGACTCGAGAGCGCGGAAACCGTCTTCAAGACCGTCGAGCAGTGTTCGAGGATCGAGATATTTCTCCACGTCCTTCTCGCTCAGGGTCATCACTTGCCGCGCGCCTTTCTTGATTTCGAAGGCAGCTTTCCCCGATGGTTCTTCGACTTCGTTCATGTGAGAGTTCCGGCAGGCTCAGCCCAGGTTCTTGCCGACCCAATCTTCAATTCGAGCCAGCGCCTGGTTCAGGTTCTCGAGCGAGTTGGCGACGCTAAAGCGGAGATAGCCTTCTCCATATTCTCCGAACGCAGTACCCGAGAGGCAGGCCACACCTGCTTGTTCAAGCAGCGCGTCGGCTAGCTTTTTCGCCGGCCAGCCTGTTTTCGTAATGTTCGGAAAGGCGTAGAACGCGCCTTTGGGCATGAGACAGGAAAAACCTTTGATCTTATTCAGGCCGGCAACGAAAGCATCGCGGCGACGTTTGAATTCAGCGCTCATTCTGTCGACCGAGGACTGGTCTCCGCGCAGCGCTTCGATTCCGGCAACCTGCGTGAAGCTAGCGGTACAGGAGGTAGAATTGGTCGCTAGACGCGCGATGGGCGCGGCTAGATCGGGCCGCATAACGCCATAGCCCAGGCGCCATCCGGTCATGGCATAAGTCTTCGAAAAACCGTCGAGCAAAATAGTGCGTTCCTTGAAACCGGGCACGCTCATGATCGAGAAATGGTCGCCCTCATAAATAAGCCGGCTGTAGATTTCGTCCGAAAGAATGAGGATGTTGCGGTCGCCAACGGCTTCGGCGATTTCGAAAATGTCTTTCTTGGTGAGCACGCCGCCCGTCGGGTTATGCGGCGAGTTCAGGATGATGAGCTTCGTGCGCTCGGTAATCAGCGCAGCCAGTTCTTTGACGTCGACGGAAAAACCTCGCTCTTCGCGCAGCGGAATGGGAATCGCCCGGCCGAGCGAATAGTTGATCATGGACTCATAAATGGGGAATCCTGGGTTCGGATAGATGACTTCATCTCCCGCCTCTACCAATGCCAGGATCGTGAAGAAAATAATCGGCTTACCACCCGGAACAACAACCACCTCTTCGCTCGAGACCGGGACCTTGCGGGTGCGGCTGACATAGTCGGCGATGGCTAGTCGCAGATCGGGCAGGCCGGCGGCGGGACCGTAGTGCGTCCATCCCTTGTGGAGCGCGTCGACTCCGGCCTCAATCACATTGGCGGGCGTATCGAAGTCGGGCTCGCCGATTTCGAGGTGGATGATCTGTTTGCCCTGTTTTTCGAGCGCTCGGGCGCGGTTCAGGACTTCAAAAGCTGTTTCGGTGCCTAGACGCGACATTCGGCTGGCGAGACGCAATTCGTGCTGAGTGATGGCTGGCATGGCGGAAGAAATTATAGCGCTTCCGTCGCGCCGAGAGGTGGGAGGTCAGAATGCAGGGATAAAAATCAAAGTCTCCCATCGGCCGTCTCGGGAGACTCTCCCCTCGGAAATCTGGCCTGTGACTTCTTCGTTTACTCCGAGATGGTGCTCTCTTCGCTCTGCGCCCGCAGGACGCGATCGACCGAATAGGGCGCGCGCTGGGCGGGTTCGTGGTAATGGCGCACCTGCATTTCTCCAAGCAGGCCGACGGCGAGCATGTTCAATCCCGCCAGCAACAGGACGGCTGAGAAGATCATCAGAGGGCCGTGCTGCGCCATGACATCGGTGTGGTACATCAGCTTGTCGAAAATCAGCCAGCCGGAAATCGAACTGCCCGCCAGAATGCTGAGCATCCCCAGCGTGCCGAAAAAGTGCAAGGGACGCGAGAGATACTTGAGCAGGAAACGGATGGTAATGAGGTCGAAGAAGACGCGGAAGGTGCGCGAGAGCCCGTAATGCGAAGCGCCGCGCTCCCGGACAATGTTCTTGATCGGCACTTCGATGATCGACGCCCCGTACCACGACGCGAGCGCTGGGATGAACCGATGCAGCTCCCCGTAGAGGGGAACCTGTCCCAAGATTTCGCGGCGATAAGCCTTAAAGGTGGTGCCGAAGTCGTGGATATCGACGCCGCTCAACTTGGCCATCAGCCAGTTGGCGCAGTGCGAAGGAAGGCGGCGCAGCCAGAAATTATCGACGCGATTCTTCCGCCAGCCGCTGACGATGTCGTAGCCCTCGGCAATTTTTTCAAGGAACAACGGGATGTCGGCGGGATCATGTTGCAGATCGCCATCCATGGCGATGATGTATTCGCCGCGGGCATGGTCGAAGCCAGCGGCGAGGCCGGCGGTCTGTCCAAAATTGCGGCGCAGCTTGACGACCGTTACGCGGCTGTCCACGGCCGCAATCTCACGCAGCAAATTGAAGGTGCCGTCGACCGAACCGTCATCGACCAGCACCATCTCGAAAGTTTCGCCGCTCGCTTCCATCACGGACTTCAGCCGTGCGTACAGGTCGGTGACGTTCTCCTGTTCATTGTGGAGAGGAACTACGATTGAGTACTTGAGCACAGTGCTTTTATTATACGGCAGCGGGGTGATAGTTTTGCAGTGGCTTATCAGGGTCGGCGTGTCGGGCGGACACCCTGGTTGGCCGCCTTGGACCGATGTTGGTAGCCCCGGCAGGAATCGAACCTGCATAGTCAGTTTAGGAAACTGAAGTCCTATCCGTTGAACGACGGGGCCGACGCGAAACGGCGGAGAAATCAGGTTAGCAGGTTGCGAAACCGGTTGCCAAACTTGCGGAGGGTTCTTGCACCCCGCCGCCGACAAAGTGGACGATCTCCAGGCGATCTCCGTCGCGCAATGGCGTCCGCGGCCATCGCTCGCGCGGTACGATCTCGCGGTTGAGTTCGACCGCAACGCGGTCGGGCTTCATGCCGAGCTGTTCGACCAGCGCGCCCAGAGTTTCGGCCGTCGAAGCCTGGGTTTCGCCGTTGATGGTGAGATTCATTGGAAACAATTGTCGCACGGTCAAAAAACTCCGCTCGACAGACGCGGCTTCGCCCCATCTTTCGAGCGAGGGCAGTTCGAGCGCTGCGGTTCTAGACGGCTTGGCGCAGCTGGAACTTGCGGGTGGCGGTTCGTCCCCCGAAACTTGCTTGCACCAGTACGGAGGAATCAGCGAGCGACTTTTCATCGACCTGAACGTGCATTTGGGCGCTGCCCTGGGCATCGGTGAGAACCTGGGCGTAGTAGGGCGCGGCGTCGGGCCGGGCGAAGCGGAGAGTCAGGCGAGCGCCCGGGACGGTCGCGCCTCCGTCGGTGACTCGGATCTGCATGGTCAGCGCGCCGCTCGAATGCACCGACTGGGCATTGACCCACTCGAGGTCGAGCTCTTTCACCGATGCCAGCGTTTCCGGCGTCTCCCGCTTGTCCAGGATGGAGTCGAGGCGGCCCTCGCGGATGGCGTCAAGCACCTCGCGATGCAGTTCGCGCAGCATCTTTTCTCGATCCTGATCGTTGCTGTTCGAGCCGGTTTTTTCTTCCGCCGCAGGGTACGGAATCGCGTGCTTGCCTACGCAGCGCCCGCGCACGAAAACCTGAGTCTGCAGCAACTGCTCGGCTTCGCGCGCTTCGCTCTGCACGTGGTACACCGTGTCTTCGTGCCGAACATCGGTATTGAAGCCAAAGATCATGCGGTTCGGGCTCTCCCCGGTCTATCGATTTTCTGTCGTCTGTCTATCGTCTTTCTATCGTCATTTCTATCGTCGTCCGAGCATCGACCTGCCCGGGGACAGATCCGGCGCATGAAACTATCGTTAAAACACGCACTTTGCTTGACACATCTGCCTGTCAAAACTAAGCTAGGACGTTCCAGTCTGCGCTTGGCGCAGATTATATATAGCTCCCCCTATGCCGGACAAATATTTCGATCGCTACCTGCCTCTGCTGATGCATTTCGGAATCGCCACGGCTCTGGCGAGCGCGATTGTGATCCTTTCCCAGTTGATTGGCCAGCATAAACCGAATCGGGCCAAGATGTCGCCTTACGAGTGCGGGGTTCAGCCGATCGGCGATGCTCAGGGACGATTCTCGGTCAAGTTTTACCTGGTGGCCATGATGTTTATATTGTTCGACGTAGAAGCCGTTTTCCTTTACCCTTGGGCGGTCATTTTGCGTGAACTAAAGATGTTTGGCTTCTGGGAGATGATGGTGTATATCGCGATCGTGCTGGTCGGTCTCTTCTATGTGTGGAAAAAGGGCGTGCTCGACTGGGGCCTTACGGCCCTCAAGCGGGGAGATTTCTGATGCCCCTCTCCCCGGCAATCACGGAGATCGAGCAGTTGAAGGCGCATCCCGTCTTGGCCCGCCTGCTCGATTGGAATGTCTCGATTGTGGAGGCGGCGAAATTTGATCGCGATGAGTTGACGATCTGGATCGCGAAGGAAGCGATTCGCGGAACGTGCGCCGTTTTGCGCGACAACTCCAATAGCCCATTCAATTATCTGGCCGACCTCACGTGCTTGGATTGGTATCCCTCGGAACCGCGGTTTGAAGTGGTTTACCATCTGCTTTCGATTCCGACCAAGGAGCGGGTGCGTTTGAAAGTCCGCCTCGACGGTTCCAGTCCGGCGATCGAATCGGTCACTTCGGTTTGGCCCTCCGCTAATTTTTACGAACGCGAAGTGTTCGATCTGTTTGGAGTGCGCTTCGCCGGGCATCCCAACCTGAAACGCATCCTGATGCCCGATGACTGGGAAGGCCATCCTTTGCGGAAGGACTACCCGGTGGAAGGCTACCGGTAAGACATTAAGACATGACGCAATTCCCAGCCACCGTCGAAGAGCAAGATCGTACCCTGGTCCTGAACATGGGGCCGCAACACCCCTCAACGCACGGGGTGCTACGGTTGGTGCTCGAAATTGACGGCGAGACGGTCCTGCGGGTGAGGCCAGAGGTCGGCTATCTGCACACCGGCATCGAGAAAACTTGCGAGGCCAAGTTCTACCAGCAGGTTGTACCGCTGACCGATCGCATCGACTATCTCTGCCCCATGACCAACAACCTCGCCTACTGCCTGGCGGTGGAGAAATTGCTAGGGCTCGAGATTCCTCCCAAGGCGCAGTGGATGCGGGTTCTGATGAACGAGTTGACCCGCATCAATTCGCACCTGGTGTGGCTGGGAACGCACGCCATGGACCTCGGTGCGATGACGGTATTCCTTTATTGCTTCCGCGAGCGCGAAGACGTCTTGCGCTTTTTCGAAATGGTCAGCGGACAGCGGATGATGACATCGTATTTCCGTATTGGCGGACTGGCGCTCGAACCGCCGCTCGGATTCTTCGAAAAGGTCAGAAAGTTCGCCGACCGCTTTCCCGGGAACGTGGATGAATACGAAGGCCTGCTGACGGGAAATCCGATTTTCATGATGCGCACCAAGGGCGTCGCCTACCTGAGCGCCGACGATGCCGTTGCTCTTGGGGCGTGCGGTCCAACCTTGCGCGGGAGCGGGGTGGACATCGATCTTCGCCGCGATGCTCCCTACACCGGCTATGAACACTTCAAGTTCAAGGTGCCGGTCCGCACAGAAGGAGACGTATTCGCGCGCTACCTTTGCCGAGTGCAGGAATTGCGAGAATCGATTGGCATGGTGCAGCAAGCGCTGGCAGGAATGCCGGAAGGACCCATCAAAGCCGACTCGCCCAAGGTGGTACTGCCCGACCGCGAGAAGATGAAGACGCAGATGGAAGCCCTTATCTACCATTTCAAGATCATTACCGAGGGCTTCACGGTTCCGGCGGGCGAAGTGTACCAGGCGATCGAATCACCGCGCGGCGAGATGGGATATTACGTCGTCAGCGACGGAACGGCCAAGCCGTATCGCGTGCACATGCGCGGACCGTCCTATGCCAATCTGCAGGCGCTCGCCAAGATGTGCGAGGGACAGCTGATTGCCGACGTGGTGGCGGCGATTGGAAGCATTGATGTGGTGCTCGGAGACATAGACCGCTGATGCGTTTTTCCGCAGAATTCGAGACCCGGTTTGCCGAGATGGTGACCCATTATCCGACTCGGCGCTCGGCGCTTGTTCCTTCGCTGCTCTATGCGCAGGATGAGGTCGGCAGCTTAACCGACGAGGTGATTGCGGAGCTGGCGCTGCGGCTGGAGCTCACCGAACTCGAAGTCCGCAATGTGATCAGTTACTACTCGATGCTGACGACCAAGCCGCGCGGGAAGTACAACGTCCAGGTGTGCACCAATATTGCGTGTATGCTCGTCGGTGGCGAAGAGCTGCTCGACCACTGCAAGAAGAAGCTGGGCATCGGCCACAAGGGCACGACGCCCGACGGCTTATTCTCTTTGGAAGAAGTGGAATGCATTGGCGGTTGCAGTTGGGCTCCCGCGATCCAGGTGAATTACGACTTTCATGAGAACCTGACCAACCCGAAGATGGACCAGGTTCTCGAGGAGTATCGGAAGAAGGGCACGCAGTAGGAAACCGGGCTTAGGGTTTCGCATTCCCAAATTGCGCGATTACAAAATGGCTTTTCTAGTTTCCCATCCCGACGAGGTACGCGTGATCTCGAAGCGCTTTGGGCAGGGCGCCACCGATATCGATCGCTATCTCCAACTGGACGGCTACAAGGCCGTGCGGAAGGCATTCACCATGAAGCCGGACGACCTTATTAATGAGGTCAAGAACTCCGCCCTGCGGGGGCGCGGGGGCGCCGGATTCAGCACCGGGATGAAGTGGTCGTTTGTTCCGAAGCAATCGGCCAAGCCGAAATACGTGCTCTGCAACGGAGACGAGAGCGAGCCCGGCACCTGCAAAGATCGCCTGATTTTCGAACACGATCCACACGCAGTGATTGAAGGTGTGATGATCGCCGCGCTGGCGGTCGAATCTCATCACGGCTACATCTACATCCGCGGCGAGTATCGCTATCTGTCGGTGATCATGCAGAAGGCCATCCGGGACGCCTATGCCAAAGGGTTCCTCGGCAAGAATATTTTCGGCAGCGGCTACGATCTCGACATTTATTGGCATGGCGGAGCGGGCGCTTACGAAGTGGGCGAAGAATCGGCGTTGATGGAATCGCTCGAAGGCAAGCGTGGCATTCCGCGCATTCGGCCGCCCTTCCCTGCCGTGGTTGGACTGTGGGGTGGCCCGACGGTCATTAATAATGCGGAGACGCTGGCCGCCGTTCCGCCCATCATTTTGGGCGGTTCGGATTGGTACGCGAAGCTAGGCACGCCGAAAAATGGTGGAACGCGACTGTTCTGTTTGGCGGGAAATCTCAACAAGCCAGGCGTCTATGAGCTTCCGATGGGCTACAACCTCAAGAAAATGATCTATGAGGTCGGGGGCGGCATCCCCAATGGGCGCAGCTTGAAAGCGGTGGTTCCGGGCGGATCGTCGACGCCGGTCATGTTGCCCGAAGAAATCGATGTCGCCATGGATTTCGACGCGGTGGCGAAAGCTGGTTCGCAACTTGGATCGGGCGGGGTCACGGTGCTCGACGACGCGGCTTGCATTGTGAAGTTCGCGCTGCGGACGATGAAATTCTACCGGCATGAGAGCTGCGGCTGGTGCATTCCCTGCCGCGAAGGTACGGACTGGCTGGAGAAGACTCTGATTCGCTTCCATTCGGGCGGCGGGGTCGAGAAAGACATCGACAACATGTATTACCTCGCCGAAAACATGCTGGGGAAAACATTCTGTCCGCTTGGGGACGCGGCGGCGATGCCTACCATGGCGTTCGTGAAAAAGTTCAGAAAAGAGTTTGAGGATCATTTGCATGGCAAGCCGTGCCCATTTGAAAAGGCGGGGGCGGCGGAGCGACAACCTGTACTCGCGTAGAGAATCCCAAATGCCTGATGTGACACTCACTGTCGATGGCAAAAAGATCACGGCTCCGGCTGGTTCGCTGCTGATCGAAGCCTGCAAGAACGTGGGCATTGAAGTGCCCTCTTTTTGCTACTACCCCGGACTGTCGCTGCAGGGCGCTTGCCGCATGTGTGTCGTGAAGGTCGAGAAGATGCCGAAGCTCCAGACCGCCTGCACGACCACGGTCACCGAAGGCATGATCGTCTCGACCGACAGCGATGAGGTGCGTCAGGCTCGCAAGGCGATGGTCGAGTTGCTGCTGGGCAACCATCCGCTGGATTGCCCGGTGTGCGATGCAGGCGGCGAGTGTGAATTGCAGGACATGACCTTCGCCTATGGCGCGGCGGAGTCGAAATTTATCGAAGTCAAGAACCACCGGGAAGAACAGCAGTGGTCTCCGGTCGTGTATTTCGATCGACCGCGCTGCATACTCTGCTACCGTTGCGTGCGCATCTGCGGCGAGGGCATGGACGTTTGGGCGCTGGGCGTGCAGAACCGCGGCGTGGGGTCGATCATCGCGCCCAATCAGCAAGACCACCTCGACTGCGAAGAATGCGGCATGTGCATCGACATTTGCCCGGTCGGCGCGCTCACTTCGGGAGCCTACCGTTACAAGACGCGACCCTGGGAAATGAAGCACGTGGGCACGATCTGCACGCACTGCGGAGACGGATGCAAGACCACGCTCGGCGTGCGCCGCTCGGATACCGGCGCGGAGATTGTCCGGGGCGATAATCGTGACAAGAGCGGGATCAACGGCGATTTCCTGTGTGTCAAAGGTCGCTACGCTTTCGACTTCGCGCACCATAAAGACCGTCTCACGCAACCCCTGGTTCGCAAGAGCGGCAAACTGACGCCGGCCACCTGGGAAGAAGCGTTTGAGCTGATCGGCCGACGGTTCCGCGAAATTCGCGATGAGGTTCATAACGGAGTTCCGGACGGCGGACGGGCGATCGGCGTCGTCGGATCGAATCGCACTACCAACGAAGAGAACTATCTTCTTTCCAAGTTTGCGCGCGTCGTACTGAAGACCAATAACGTCGACCATCATCGGACGGCAGACTACCCTGCCCTGGCGGCGGCGCTGCACGGCAAGCTCGGGAAGACGGCTTCGATGCGCGACCTGCTGAATGCCCCCGCGATTCTGCTGATCGGCAATGACCCGACCAGCCAGCACCCGCTGCTGGCGTGGCAAATCCGGACCAACGTCCGATTGCGGCGCGCGAAGCTTTATGGAATCAACTCCGCGCCCATCAAATTGCGCCGGCAGGCGGCGGGATTCGCCTTGCTACCCGAGGGCGCGGAAGCGAAGGCGGTTGCATTCCTGGCCGGGGACAATTCGCTCGTCGATGCGCTGGTGAGCGAAGGCACGAATCGCGACGGCTGGATTGCGCTGCGCGAAACAATCCGTGCCGAACAGAACATGGTCATTGCCTTCGGTTCTGAACTTCGTGGCCATGAGGTCGAGAGGTTGGTGACTTTCGCATCCACCTTGACGGGAGCAAAGCTGATCTGTCTCGGCGATTACGCGAATTCGCGCGGCGCAAGCGAAATGGGGCTTTATCCCGATCTTCTGCCGGGATATGAACCCCTCGCCCGGGCCGACAAGTTTCAGCAGGAATGGGGTAATCTACCGGCCGCCGCAGGCCTGAGCCTGCCGGAGATGGTGGAGGCGGCGAAGACCGGCAAACTGAAGGCGCTTTACGTGGTGGGCTCGAATCCGGTCGGACGACTGGGCATTGATCCCTTTGTGCTCTCGAAGTGTTTTGTGGTGGTTCAGGATATGTTCCTGACCGAAACCGCGACCATCGCCGACGTGGTCTTGCCGGCGGCGAACGCCTACGAAAAAGCGGGAACCTATACGAACACCTGCGGCGATCTGCAATTGATCAAGAAAGCAGGCGAAGTCAGCGACACCAAGCCGGATTTCGAAATGATCGTCCGCATCGCGGACGCCATGGGCTTCGACGTGCGCGGCCTGGTGCCGTTCGGCGGCGGGACGCACTCGGACATGGGACAATCCCGCGGTGCGCAATCGGGCGAGGCGGATCGCCACGCGGTGTGGCTCGAAGCGCATAACCTGGAACCGAAAATGACGCCCTTTGACCCGATTGCGATTCTCGATGAAGTGCAGCGCGTGGTAGCCGGGTATGATGTTTCGCGAGTCGATCTGCTGGCCGGCAACGATCAACATCTTGAGATTGCCGAGAGCGGCGTTAGCTTGTTTCAAAACCCGGAACTGATCGTTCCGGCCAACGACGATCTGTTTAGCTCGGGCACGCTCGGGCGGTATTCAAAAACGCTGAATTCGGTTTTCGAAAACAAATCCGCAGAGTCGGAAGTTGCGGCGGACTAAAAGCTGACTGGCTTTGGGGCAGTTCCAAAAAAGAAGATCACAAGCCGCGGGTAAAGTGCCCGCGCCACACGGACACAGTGAGCATAACTACTTTCATCATCATTTCGATCATCAAGTCGGCTGCGGTGGTCGGTGTTCTGCTGACGGCGGTGGCCTACAGCGTCTGGCTGGAGCGCAAGGTGTCGGCGCACATCCAAAATCGCTGGGGCCCGACGCGCGTAGGACCGTTCGGCCTGCTGCAACCGCTCGCCGATGGCGTTAAATTTATTTTCAAGGAAGATCTCACCCAGCCGCATGTCTACAAGCCGCTTTACATCGCGGCTCCGATTATCGCGGTGGTGTTTGCCATTACCTCCATTTCGGTGATCCCATTCGGCAATTGGGTCGAGCTTGGCCGGCTGGGGGGCACGTATCTGCAGATTACCGACGTGAACATTGGGCTGCTGGTGGTTTTGGGCATCACCTCGATGGGCGTGTACGGTGTGGCGCTCGCGGGATGGTCCTCGAACAACAAGTACTCACTGCTTGGCGGATTGCGGGCCAGCGCCCAGATGGTGAGCTATGAGGTTTCGCTCGGGCTCTCCCTGGTGGGAGTGGTGATCATGGCCGGAAGCCTCAGCCTGCGCACCATTGTCGATGCGCAGGCAGGCGTGTTTTGGGGTTTCATTCCGCGCTGGAACATTTTTCACGGGCAGACGCTCGGGTTTTTCATCTACCTGATTTCCGCCTATGCGGAAACCAATCGCACGCCCTTTGATCTGCCTGAGGCCGAGTCGGAACTGGTGGCCGGATATCACACCGAGTACAGCGCGATGAAGTTCGCCATGTTTTTCATGGCCGAGTACGCGAATATGGTGACGGTTGCCTGCCTGGCCACGCTGATGTTTCTGGGCGGCTGGCATGGACCGATTGCTGGTCCGCCGATCCTCGAAGACATCGAGCCGGTCCTCTGGTTCTGTCTGAAGGTTTTCTTTTTTATGTTTCTGTACGTCTGGGTGCGTTGGACCTTGCCCCGCTTTCGCTATGACCAGCTCATGGCGTTCAGCTGGAAAGTGCTGCTGCCCCTGGCGATTGCCAACATTGTGTATACGGCTCTGGTGGTGGCGCTGAGAGCTTGAAAACAGGTTGCGGTTTTGACCTGGGTTAGCTGAGAGCTGAGAGCTTGCAAGATATGTTTCATCTGATCCTGTTTCTTTTTTTCGGAGCGATTTGCGTAGGGGGCGCCGTGAACCTGCTGGCGCAGAGCCATCCCATCAACAGCGCGTTGTCGCTGATTGTGGTGATGGGCTCGCTCGCTGCCGAGTACCTTTTGTTGGGTGCGGAATTCCTCGCGGCCATTCAGGTGATTGTCTATGCGGGCGCGATCATGGTTTTGTTCTTGATTACCATCATGCTATTGAACGCCGGCAAAGAGGAGCGCACCAAGGGCAGCCGGGTTGCGATCCTGATCGGCGTTCCGGGAGTGTTGATTGGAGGCGTGCTCGTCACCTGGACGCTTCTCCATCGCTCCGACATGCCGTCGGTGCCAATCGGTGCCTTAAAAGGCGACCCAAGCGATATCGCCCGGCTGCTATTCCACCAGTTTCTTCTCCCTTTTGAAGTCACGTCGGTGCTGATCCTGATCGCCATTATGGGCGCGGTCGTGCTTGCCAGCCGTCCTGAAGCGATCGCACGGCGCCATTACGGCGACGAAGCGCCCGAGGAAACTCGCGAACTGGTTGCGAGCGGAAAGGATCATTGATGATCCCTGTTTCCTGCTATCTCGTGTTGAGCGGAATCCTGTTCGTGTGTGGTTTGCTTGGGTTCCTGATCAAGCGCAACATCATCACCATCTTCATGTCGATCGAGTTGATGCTGAACGGGGTGAATCTTTCGTTCGTGGCCTTCGCAGCCCAGTGGCACGCGCTCAGCGGTCAGGTCTTCGTTTTCTTCGTAATGGTGGTGGCCGCCGCTGAGGCCGCGGTTGGCCTGGCGATCATCATCGCCGTCTATCGCACGCGTGAAACTTTGAATGTCGATCAGGTGAACCTGCTCAAGCTATGACGCCGAATCCTTATCTTTGGCTCGTCCCGATTCTTCCGCTGGCGGGAGCGACGATCAACGGCTTTTTCGGCCGGCGATCGTCGAAGACAGCGGTAACGGCGATCGCGCTCATATTCTGTGGCGCGGCCTTTGCCATGGCGCTATTGCTGGCTGCGGGCTTTTCTTCGGCCTCCGCTCCTTATTACATTGACCTCGCCCACTGGATCCGGGCGGGCAATTTTCAAGTCGATTTCAGTTTCTATCTCGACCAGCTATCGCTCGTGATGCTGCTGGTGGTTACCGGCGTCGGTTTCCTGATTCATATCTACTCGGTTGGCTACATGTGGGACGATGACGGGTACTACCGCTTCATGGCGTATCTGAATCTGTTCATGTTCTTCATGCTGACGCTGGTGCTGGCGAAGAATTACCTGGTCATGTTCATCGGGTGGGAGGGCGTGGGCCTGGCGTCCTATCTGCTGATCGGGTTTTGGTTCACAAAAGATTCCGCGGCCGCGGCCGGCAAGAAGGCGTTCATCGTCAACCGGATTGGTGATTTTGGATTCCTGATTGCTCTGTTCCTAATGATCCAGCATTTCGGATCGCTTGATTTCACGCATGTTTTTGCGGCGGTGCGGACGCTGCCGACCGAAAATGGCCCGGCTGGGCTGCTCACGGCGATCGGTTTGCTCTTGATGGTGGGCGCGGCCGGTAAGTCGGCGCAGATTCCTCTTTATGTCTGGTTGCCGGACGCCATGGAGGGTCCGACTCCGGTCTCAGCCCTGATTCATGCCGCGACCATGGTCACGGCGGGCGTCTACATGGTGTCGCGGTCCTCGGCGATCTTCGAGCGCGCGCCCATGGCCATGATGGTGGTCGCGATCATCGGAACACTCACCGCCCTGTTTGCGGCGACCATCGGTATTGCCCAGACCGACATCAAAAAGGTGCTTGCCTATTCGACGGTCTCGCAGCTCGGTTATATGTTCATGGCCTGCGGCGTGGGAGCGTTCTCGGCCGGCATCTTCCATTTGATGACCCACGCCTTCTTCAAGGGCCTGTTGTTCCTGGCCGCAGGCTCGGTGATTCACGGCATCGGCGGCGAGCAGGACATGCGCAAAATGGGCGGGCTGCGGGTCTACATGCCGTGGACGTTTTTGACGATGTCGATCGCCACCTTCACGATCTCGGGCTTTCCGCCGCTGGCCGCTTTCTTCTCAAAAGACGAAATTCTCTGGAAGGCTTATTCAGACCCCGTCCACGGAAGCTGGGTATTTTGGCTGATCGGTGTCATTACCGCCTTTATCACTTCGTTCTACATGTTCCGGCTTTGGTTCTTGACATTTTTCGGCGACTACCGCGGCGCGGTCGCTCATGAGGGCCCCGACTCGTCGCGGGCGGGGGCGACCGCGCCCCACGGACACGGGCATGGTCATGGCGGACCGCACGAGAGCCCTTGGGTGATGCTCGGCCCGCTGGTGATCCTGGCGATCTTGTCGATTGTTGGTGGCTGGGTCGGGATCGGCGACCGCTTCGAGCATTTCCTTGCTCCGGTGTTTCAGAGCGGAGCTGTCGCAGAACTGGCGCCCGCGGGCGAAGCTGCCGGCAGAGGAACGGAAATAGTTCTGACGCTCATTTCCGTGAGTGTCGCCGTTCTTGGACTTCTGCTGGCATGGACCCTGTATCTCCGCCGTCCGCAACTGTCCGCGCGAATCGCGACCGCGCTCGGCGGGCTCTACCAGGCCGTCTCCCACAAGTACTACATCGACGAACTTTACGCCGTCCTGTTCGTCAAGCCCCTGATCGATGGCTCGACCACGATTCTCTGGCATGGCGTTGACCAGGGCGTGATCGATGCCGCGGTGAATGACTCGGCCGACGCGGCGCGCTACATTTCTGACCACGCGCGCCACATGCAGTCGGGCAATTTGCGTTCCTATGCCGGCTGGGTGGCCGCTGGAGGCGCGGTAGTCATCGCCTACATGGTTTGGATGGGAGTGCGTTGAACCGAATCCGATGAATATGGAAAACCTCGGTCCCATCATTCTTTCGCTGGTAACGTTCATCCCGGCTGCGGGCGGCCTGCTGATTCTATTGATCCCACGCCGCGATCGTGACATCAAGCTGTTTGCCCTTGCGGTTTCGATCCTCACGTTTGTAGCCTCGCTGCATTTGCCGGTCCATTTGCATCGCGATCCGAACGCTTTTAAGTTCGAGATCGACAAAGTCTGGATCACGACTCCGAACATTCATTACCACATGGGCGTTGACGGAATCTCGGTCTGGCTGGTGGTGCTGACCACGTTCCTCACGCCCCTGTGCGTGCTGATTTCGTGGACTTCGGTTCACGAGCGGGTGAAGGAATTTTTTATTCTGCTGCTGATTTTGGAGACCGCTCTGATCGGCGTTTTCACCTCGCTCGACTTGTTCCTATTCTACTTTTTCTATGAAGCGACCCTGATTCCGATGGCGCTGCTGATCGGCATGTACGGTCACGGCCGCAAGATCTACGCCGCGGTGAAGTTTTTTCTGTTCACCATGATCGGATCGATGTTCATGCTGGCAGCGATTGTCTGGCTCTATGCCAAGACCGGCAGTTTCGATTTTGTGTTCATCCAAAACGCCATTCGCAGCGGCACCGTGCCAGGGTTTGAAACCGCCTCGCTGTGGCTGTTTCTCGGCTTCTTCGTCGCTTTTGCGGTGAAGGTCCCGATCTTCCCGTTGCACACCTGGCTGCCCGACGCGCACGTGGAAGCGCCGACCGCTGGATCGGTGCTGCTGGCTGGCGTGCTGCTGAAGATGGGCACCTACGGCTTGCTGCGCTTCAACGTCGGGCTTTTCCCCGAGCAGGCACACCGCAACGCACCCTGGATCATGGTGCTGGCGCTGATTGGCATCATCTATGGCGCTCTCGTCTCACTGGTGCAGCCGAATATGAAGAAGCTGATCGCCTACTCCTCGGTCAGCCACCTTGGATTCGTTGTCCTCGGAATCTTCAGTTTCACGGCCGCCGGACTCAACGGGGCTATGTTCGTCATGCTGGCGCACGGAGTCGCTACCGGCGGACTGTTCATGCTGGCGGGGATCCTCTATGAGCGTCGCCACACTTATGACATTGCCGAGTTCGGCGGTTTGGCGACACCGATGCCGAAGTACGCGACTTTCTTTCTGGTGACCGTGCTGGCCTCGGTCGGACTGCCGCTGATGAACGGCTTCATCGGCGAGTTTCTGGTGCTGAGTGGTGCATTTCAGGCGCGACCGATCTACGGGATTCTGGCCGCGACCGGCGTGATCTGGAGCGCCTGCTATCTGCTGTGGCTGTATCAGCGTGTTTTTTACGGCAAGGTGACGCACGAAATCAATCACACATTGCCCGACCTCAACCTGCGTGAGAAAGCCGCCCTGTCTCCGATTGCGATTGCGGCCCTGGCCATGGGCGTCGCTCCCCTGGTGTGGCTGAGCGCAATTGATCCGGCGGTGCAGACTGCTCTCGCCCCGATCACACAGTTGGCCAGTACGATGGTGGGCCGATGACACTGGCACTCGCGATGATGACCACGGCATTTTCGCATTCTTTTTCGTTGGCGATCGTCCTGGCGCCGAATCTGCCCGCGCAAGTGCAGTACTCCATTCCGCAAACCGCGGACTACATGCGGATTCTGCCCGAGCTTGTGTTATCGCTGTTCGGTATGTTGATCATGATCGTCGACCCGCTGCTCGACCCGGAGAGCAGTCATCAGTCGCTCGGCACCATCGGACTGATCGGAACACTGGCCGCGCTGGCGTCCACCTTTTGGATGGCACAGTATCCCGGAACCGCGTTCTCAAACATGGTTCGGGTGGATGCCTTCAGCGTCTTCTTTCACTTCCTCGTCATCGCCATTGCGGCCGTTGTCATTCTCAGTTCGTACGAGTACTTGCGGGTGCAACGCATTCGCGCTGGGGAGTACTACGGGCTGATCCTGTTTAGCGCGGTGGGCATGAGCCTGATGTCGTCGGCAATCGAACTTGTACTGATCTTTATCGCGCTCGAAATCTCGTCGATTGCGACCTATGTGCTGGCCGGCTTCCGGCGCCGCGACGCCGCGAGCAGTGAATCGTCGCTCAAGTATTTTCTGCTGGGTTCGTTTGCGACCGCATTTTTCCTGTATGGGGTCGCGCTCATGTTCGGCGCGACCGGCTCCACCAACATTGATGTCATCAGCCAAGTGCTGCGGTCCGGCAACGTACCGGGGCTCGCTTACGT